>WNFT01005225.1_pt1 | contig 11344 bp, 10 predicted proteins | sample 5400191 | NCBI WGS metagenome assembly WNFT01 (sample SAMN13153359, study PRJNA577476) | soil metagenome | isolation source: 80 cm saprolite under Madrone tree | place: USA:California | collected 2016-06-14
GAATGCGGATTCGAATTCGGCGTCGCTGTGGACCATGCGCATGCCTTTGCCGCCGCCACCGGCGACGGCCTTAAGGAGAACGGGATAGCCCATGCGGTGTGCGAGGGCTTGCGCTGCGGCGGGATTCTCAATGGGGTCGTTGGTCCCGGGGACAGAGGGAACGTCGGCGCGGCGGGCAAGCTGGCGGCCAGCGGTTTTGGAGCCGAGAGATTCCATGGCGTCGGCCGGCGGACCAATGAAAATGAGGCCAGCATCAACGCAGGCATGCGGCAGCGCGGCGTTTTCCGCAAGGAACCCGTAGCCCGGATGGACGGCATCGCAGCCGGCGCGACGCGCCACATCCATGAGTTTATCAATACACAGATAGCTTTCGCGCGAAGGCGCGGGGCCGATTGCGTAGGCTTCGTCGGCGAGGCGGACGTGAAGCGATTTGCGGTCGACATCACTGAAAACGGCTACGGAGCGGATGCCCAGTTCGCGACAGGCTCGCAGGATGCGCACAGCAATCTCACCGCGATTGGCGATCAGGATTTTCTTGAACATAGAAGATTTGAGCGAGGTGCGAGTTTAGCACGGAGGGACACGGACACAACGAATCGACAGAGCTCTTGTGCTTCGGTGAAACTAGTTCAACAGCTTCTGCAAATCCTTCCACTTGACGAGAATGACGTGATTTTCTTCAATGGCCCTCTTGAATTCGGGGCTGGTGACGATGTCATAGTCGCGCTGGCGCCAGGCGGAACCGAAGTCGGGATGGTCTAAAGTTACGGCTTGAAGTTCGGCATCGTCATGACCGAGGTGAACGATCATTTCGGTAAGGCCGGGCTTCAGGTTCTTCACGGCGTTGACGTAGAAGTCGCGCCACTCGTTGGAGTGAACGGAGGGATTGGCCATGACCACGGAATCCAGGATGACGTCTTTCTCGGAGAGGCTGGAGAAAAAGTCGGCGGGCAAATTGGGAAGCCGGAGCGCCAGAAAAGGCAAATTGTATTCATGAGCGACCTTAACGTAGACAGCGAAAAGTTCCGGCTTGGAGAAAAGCACGCCCATGTGGCTGTCCAGGTGCGTCAGGTGAATTCCAAGAGCGATGGCCCGTTCGATCTGGGCGCGAATTTCACGCTCGGCTTCCGCGGTCTTCAGATTGCGAGCGGCGGCAGGGGTATCCGGCCACAGATAGCCGGATGCGTCGAAGAGACTTGGAACTTTGTCGCTTGATGAGACCGGTCCCCAGCGATCGACTTTCCATTCGCTGGTAAGCGTGAGGTGCAAGCCAAGGTCGGCGTCCGGATGGTCTTTCGCGTAGGAAGCGACTTCGGTGAGCCAGGCGCACGGCACCATGATGCTGGCAGAAGTAACCGCATTCTTGTTGAGCACGTCAAAGCTGGCGGTGTCCACCGAATGAGCCACGGCAAGGTCGTCAGCGTGAACGATTAAGAGCTTAGAATCGGGGGGATAGCCCAAGCGCTCGGCTACAGTTTTATTCTGGGCGCGCGCAGCCCCCGCGGTGAAACATGCGAGTAAGGCAGCGACGAGGAGATTTCGAAAGCACATGGGAACTCCGGTAAAGGGATTTGGCGCTAAAGCGTAACACGGTCGCTGAAGTGCACAAAGTTACAGCTTCGTCGCGTGTTCGAAATCGTTCTTGCGAAGAGTCATTTGGTGTGAAGAACTCTTCACGGTTGCGGCACATCTGGTGTATACACAGAACCCTGCGCCTGATATTCGGAGGAAAGCCAAGATGAAACGTTGCTACTTGTTGCTCGCAATCGGAGTCTTTGTGCTCGCGCCGGTGCGCGGCCAGGATTCCGTCATCGCCCCCTCAGATAATCTTGTGGTCGATGGCGTGCCGAAGATTCCTGCATCCATCGCGGAAACTGCCGGGAGGTACGCGTCGTACCGGAGCGCGAACCTGGCGGATTGGCATCCCACGAAACGAGAAATGCTGATTGCGACGCGGTTTGCGGAGACGCCGCAGCTTCATTTGGTGAAGATGCCGGGAGGAGAGCGGCAGCAGTTGACGTTTTTCGCGGACTCGGTTGGCGGCGGGCGGTTTCATCCGAATGGCGGAGACTACATTCTTTTTGCGAAAGATATCGGCGGCGGTGAGTGGTACCAGCTTTATCGTTACGACGTGGCTACGGGCAACGTGACGCTGCTTACGGACGGCAAATCGAGGAATTTGCCGGGGCCTTGGTCTTCGGGCGGAGACCAGATTGCGTATATGTCCACGCGGCGTACGGGAAAAGACACGGATTTATGGGTGATGAATCCCGCGGACCCCAGGTCGGATCACATGCTGACGCAACTGGCCGGGGGCGGATGGCAGCCGCTGGATTGGTCTCCCGATGACATGAAGATCTTGCTGGCGGAAGAGCTATCCATCAACGAATCGTACCTGTGGGTGGTGGATGCGGCGACCGGTGAGAAGACCGAGCTGACGCCAAGAAATGCGGCTAAGAAGGTTTTTTACGGTGAAGGACGGTTCAGCAAGGATGGCAAGGGGATTTACGTCACGACGGACAAGGATTCGGAGTTTCACCGGCTTGCTTACGTAAGCCTATCTTCAAAGGAGCATTGGTATCTGACGTCAGAAATTCACTGGGACGTCGAAGCATTTGATCTTTCGAGGGACGGGAAGTACATCGCGTTCGTGACCAATGAAAATGGAGTGAGCGTTATCCATTGGTTCAACACGACGACGAAACAAATCAGCATCGTTCCGGCGAATGTTCCTGCCGGCGTGGTGGGTTCTCTGCACTGGCACAAAAATGGGCATGAACTTGGATTCTCGCTGAATAATGCGCGGGGGCCGGGAGATGTGTATTCGCTGGATGTCGCGAATGGAAAAGTGGAGCGATGGACCACGAGCGAGACGGCAGTAAAGACGGATGGATTCTCCGAAGCGGAGCTGGTGCGGTGGGAAAGCTTCGACGGAAAGATGATTTCGGGATTTTTGTACAAGCCGCCGGCGAAGTTCACCGGCAAGCGGCCGGTGCTGGTGGTGATTCACGGCGGACCGGAGGGGCAGTCGCAGCCGACCTTTCTCGGGCGAAGCAATTATCTGCTGAACGAACTGGGGATTGCGCTGATTTATCCGAATGTTCGCGGATCCACAGGATACGGGAAGACATTCACGCTGCTGGACAATGGCTTCCAGCGCGAGGATACCTACAAGGACATCAACGCGCTGTTCGACTGGATCGCAGCGCAGCCGGGACTGGACAGCGAGCGGATTGCAGTGACCGGCGGGAGTTACGGTGGACATATGACGCTGGCCGTATCCACTTTCTATAGCGACCGAATTCGTTGCTCGGTCGATATCGTCGGGCCGTCCAACCTGGTCACCTTGCTCGAGCACACCGAAGCCTATCGCCGCGACTTGCGTCGCGCCGAATACGGTGATGAACGCGATCCAAAGATGCGCGAGTATCTGGAAAAGATCGCTCCCATGAACAACGCCGAAAAGATCAAGAAGCCCATGTTCGTGATTGCCGGGAAGAACGATCCACGGGTGCCGGTAAGCGAGTCCGAGCAGATTTTCAACGCTCTGAAAAAGCAGGGAACAACAGCGTGGTACCTGATGGCCAAGGACGAAGGGCACGGCTTCCGGAAAAAGCCGAATCAGGATTTTCAGTTCTACGCGACCGTGGAGTTCTTGCAGGAATATTTGCTGAAATAGCCTTATTGAGGCTGAGGGATTCCGAGATCGCGACAAATCTTCCGCGCGAGAAAATCATTGATTTCTGCGTGCCGAGGAACGCTCGAGGTCGCACCGGTCTGCGGATTGCAGAAGATAGAGTGCCTGCCGCCTTCGCACAACGGCGCACAGCCATGAGCGGCCAGGTGACGCAAGAAGTCACGCCGCTTCATTCTATTGCGCTCAAATGCTTACTGTTATCGATTCGCGGAGCGCGTCTTCAGAGCGCCGCTTCGCAGCCAACTCGCGATTCGCCTCGATCACCAAGGTTAAAGCTTCCTTCAGATTGCGTCTTGCTTCCGCAAGGGTTCGCCCCTGGGTGTTGACGCCGGGGATTTCCTCGATATACGCGATGTACCACTTGGCGCGCTTCTCGATCACAGAAGTGAATTGATGCTTCATTGGTTCATTCTACCAGATGACGAAGCCGATTGATCTGGTCATAGCGGGATGTTGCCGTGTTTTTTCTTGGGGTTGGTGTCGCGCTTGTTTTCGAGGGCGCGAAGCGCAGTGATGATGCGGGCACGGGTATCGGCGGGTTCGATGACCGCGTCGATGTAACCGCGCTCGGCGGCGACAAAAGGATTGGCGAAGCGGTCGCGGAATTCGGCGATTTTTTCCTGGCGAAGTTTTTCGCGCTCGGATTCGAGAACTTTCGCCAACTCACGTTTGTACACAATGTCCACGGCACCTTCGGGGCCCATAACGGCGATCTCCGCGGTGGGCCATGCGAAGTTGGCGTCGGTGCGGATGTGCTTCGAGGCCATGACGCAGTACGCGCCGCCGTAAGCCTTGCGCGTGATGACGGTGATTTTCGGGACGGTGGCTTCGGCAAAAGCGAAGAGCAGTTTTGCGCCGTGCCTGATGATGCCGCCGAATTCCTGCTGCGTGCCCGGGAGAAAGCCGGGAACATCCTCAAAGGTAATCAGCGGAATGTTGAAAGCGTCGCAGAATCGGACAAAGCGCGCGCCTTTCACGGAAGCGTTGATATCGAGAACTCCGGCGAGAAACGCCGGCTGATTGCCGACGATGCCGACGGGGTGGCCGTCGAGGCGCGCAAAACCCACGACAAGGTTTTTCGCGTAGTGCTCGTGGACTTCGAAGAAATAGCCATCGTCCACGACCGAGTGAATAGCGTCCTTCATGTCGTAAGGCTTCTGTGGATCGGCGGGAACGAGAGCGTTGAGGGATTCGTCGCGGCGGACCGGGGGGTCTGACGTGGCCCGGCGCGGCGGATCGTCGAGATTGTTGGCGGGGAGAAAACTCATCAGCTCGCGAATCATGGCCAGGCAATCGGCATCGTCCCGCGAGACGAAGTGAGCCACACCGCTGGTGGCGTTGTGAGTCATCGCGCCGCCAAGCTCCTGCTTGGTAACTTCTTCGTGCGTGACCGTCTTGATGACGTCAGGTCCGGTGACGAACATATAGGACGTTTCGCGAGTCATGAAAATGAAATCGGTGATGGCCGGCGAGTACACGGCGCCGCCGGCACAAGGCCCCATGATGGCGCTGATCTGCGGGATGACTCCGCTGGCGAGCGTATTGCGCAGGAAAATATCGGCGTAACCCGCGAGCGAAGCAACACCTTCCTGAATGCGCGCGCCACCGGAATCGTTGAGGCCGATGACGGGGGCTCCCGCATGCATGGCCAGATCCATGATCTTGCAGATTTTCAGCGCGTTGGATTCGGAAAGCGATCCACCGAATACAGTGAAATCCTGTGCGAAAACGTAGACCAAACGGCCATCGATGCGGCCAAAGCCGGTAACGAATCCGTCGCCGGCGGGCCGCTGCTCCTGCATGCCGAAATCCACGCAACGGTGCCGGACAAATTTGTCGAGCTCCTCAAACGTGCCTTCGTCCAGAAGAAGGTGGATGCGCTCGCGAGCGGTGAGTTTGCCGGTTTTGTGTTCGCGCTCGCGGCGCTCCGGGCCGCCACCGGCTTCGGCTTCCTCGGAAATGCGGCGAAGCTCTTTCATGCGATCACGATGCTTGGCTTCAGGAATCAAACTGCGTTTGGGCTCAGACAACGGGTCCTCCCTCGGAAGGGGATCCTTTTGGCGTAAAAATGCGCACGGCGAGATGCGTGGCGAGCCAGACAGTTCCAAGAAGCAGTACCACGCCGAGGAGCAGTTCCGCGCCCATCGCGGCCGCGCGCCGGAGAGGAGATTTAAGCGAAGTCACGTATTCGGTAGCCTGAACAAGAATGAACATGGCGCCGAGGGTCATCGCCACGATGAGGATGGTCGTAAATACGGAAGCGAGGATCATTTTCATGGGCTGGAATTGGGCCGCCCTGACTCGGCAAGGAAAAGGATAGCGCAACCAGGGGCAAAGCAGAATGCAGAAGACAGTGAGTTAGCGTGAGAGCAATCAGCGGGGGCCCCTCAATACTCAGCGCAAGCGCTTTGAAGCTCAGCGCAAGCCGGACCAGTCGTCGGCGACGAGGATGGAATCGCTGGGATTGGCGGCATCGTACTTGATGCTGGCGGGCTGGCCGGCGACGAGCCGTTCCAGGCGCACCTGGCTTTCGAGGCCCGTGATGTCCTGCGCGGTCTGATAGGTGACGCCCGAAATCAAATAGCTGTAGGAGACCAGATGGCGCGGCCGCATGTCTTTCAGTGGTCTGGCGCCCGCTCCAAACAAACCCTTGCGCACCTCTCTCGATTCGGGCGGCCGCTCGACGAGTTCGACGATCTGCCCTTCGGCAATGCGGCCGATCTGATTCAGATGCAGGCGCCGCTTGCGCTCCTCTTCTTCAGGATTCTCCGCGGGGCGAAAGAACGCATAAGCGATCATGGCCAGGGCGGCGATTGCCGCGCCACCCATGACAAGCACTAATTTCCAATCGGCAAACAATTCCTTCAACGAGGAGACTCCATATTCTCAAATGCGTGGAATCGTGCGCAGCGGGCTGGAAATCGCACGCACGCAATACGGTGGAAGTACTTCCCTCATCCGCCGATACCCCACTCCTGCGTATTCTACCGAAACCTTATGGCCTGAGTGAATCTACGCTTGTGGAGCGTGCACCGGATTGCGCAACACGCCAACGCCGGCCACGCTGACCTCCACTGTGTCTCCCGCAACCAGCGGCCCGACGCCGGCAGGCGTACCGGTGGCGATGATGTCGCCCGGCATCAACGTCATCATGCGCGAAATCCAGCGAACCAGAAACGCGGGCGGATAGATCATCAGCGAAGTCGCGCCGGATTGGCGTCGCGCGCCGTTGACGTGCGTCTCCACCAGCACATTCGATGGATCAACCGCCGTTTCTATGTGCGGGCCGACGGGACAAAAAGTATCAAAGCCCTTCGCTCGCGTGAATTGCACGTCGCTCTTTTGAAGGTCGCGCGCGGTCACATCGTTGAGGCAGGTATAGCCCATCACGAACGACAAAGCGTCGTCGGCATCGCTGAGATGCGAGCAGCGGCGGCCCATGACCAGCGCGAGTTCGCCTTCGTGTTCCACGCGTTGCGCATATTTTGTCAAGATGATCGCTTCTTCCGGTCCGATGATGGAAGAGGGCGGCTTGAGGAACATCAATGGCTCTTTCGGGACTTCGTTGCCCAATTCCGCGGCGTGGGCGGCGTAATTGCGGCCGATGCATACGATCTTGGAAGGTTCGACGGGAGCGAGCAGCCGCACCTCGCTGAATCGCGAAGAACGCAAACCGCGCTTCCAAGTGCTCCAGGGCGGGCCGGAGATCTCGATGACGTTTTCGCCTTCGATTAGTCCATAGCGCGGCGAAGCCGAGTCCGCACCAGAAGCTACCCGCTTGACATAACGGCAGATTTTCATTGGTGCTCAGCTTGCGTGGTGGTTGGGATGAGACTCATGCGCTTCACGGGCTCTCCAGATTACGCCGACAATCCAGCAGAGCGTGGTGAGTATCATATACACGACGGCTCCCATCATGAAAACCTGGAACGTGCTGAGCCGGTTGCTGAGCCCGTGAAAAATTACGCAAAGCGCCCGATAGCTCAAGCTGAAAATGAGCCAGCCAAGAAGGCTCGATGCCAGGAGATGGCCCGGCAAGCGCAGAAACCGAAAAACGGGAACCGCAGCGAGGAAGCACAGGATCGCGGCGGCGGCGATATTGCGCTCCATCGCAAAGCGATTCAGGAACGGGGCGTGATTGGCAATCACCAGCCATGCGGCGAATACCAGTGTCAGAGAAACGCCAACATAAACGCCGGTGCGGATGGCCGCGTTGGGGAAGATATGGAACCAACGATAACCGGGCAGATGCGGACGTACCAACATGAAAAGCTCGACTCCCAAGTGCGAGCAATTGTCTAACCCGGAGTTACGGCGATGGTCGCGTGACGTCGACGGCCACGGGCGCGCTTGGCGGACTTTCATTCCCCGCGCGGTCGACGGCGGTCACGCTGTACCAATAGCGGCGGCCGGGCTCTACAGAGGTATCACGAAGCGCAGGTGTGGGCAATAAGTCGGGAGTAACTAATTGTCCCCTAGCGCCCTCCTGCTCACTCTTATAGACGCGATACCCGGCCAGGTCGGTTTCAAGATTAATGGACCAGGAGAGGTCAACAACAAAAGTGCCTGGAGCTGAGCCGGGAAGCAAGGCGGCCACGAGGCCCTGCGGAGTGGCAGGCGGAAAAGTGTCGCGCGGAGTGACTGTTACCGGCTGAGAGTCAGACGATTCCAGCTCGTTGCCTTCGATCTGGATGACGCTCCGCACGGTGTATACGTAGGTGTGGTCGAAAACAAAGGAAGTGTCGCGAAAAATTTCGGTTTCTGAGGAAGCGAGGAATACAGCGTTTAACTCCGGTTTTCCCTGCGGAAATTCTTGCGTTTGCGCCGGCGGCGCTGGAGTCGAAGGACGAATTTCCGAGCGATAGATTCGATAGCTGGTGATCTTGTTTATAGGCTCTCCCGCGGCAGTCGCACTCGGCGGCGTCCAGCTCAATTCAACTGCTGACTCGGTGACGCGAGCCTGGACGGAAGCGATCGGAGCGGGAACCGGAAACAATCGCAGTGAGACGACATTCGAATCGCCAGAAGCGCGTTTCTGCGAAGCGCGCGTTCGAACCACGTAGCCGACCGTACCGCCCGGATGCGCTTTGGTTTCTTCTGGCGCGATTGGATCCGTGAAGATTATGCGGCCATCGGCAGCGCGGTAATTCTCCACGAGAGCGCCGGGAATCTTGTAAACAACGCGGAACGATTTTACGTCGGCCGAGCCGTCAGGTTTTACAAGCCCGCGAAGGATTTCGACCGCCGGCGGTTCGGAGAGCCTGTCGCCGGTAACGGAGTTTGTGGGAAGGGTGAACGCCAGTTGCACGCCATCGCCGGCCTGGTGTGCCGCGAGGTCCTTGATCGCGACAGGAACCAGCGGCGCAGGCGGAACGGGTTCGCCGGGCGCGCCACATCCACCGGCCATCAAGAAAATGAAAAACAGAAAATAGAAAATGGCAAAGAGTTGCGCGGGGCGTATTGAAATGTGAAATGCCGTCCCTTTTCTAATTTCCATTTTCCATTTTCAAGAATCAGAGAATGTAGCGGCTCAGGTCCTGGTTCTTGACGATGTCCGCCAGCTGCTTGCTGACGTAAGCGGCGTCAACCTTCACGTTCTTTTTCTTCAGGTCGGGGGCTTCAAACGAGATTTCGTCGAGAACTTTTTCGAGGATGGTGTGCAGGCGCCGGGCGCCGATGTTTTCGGTCTGCTCGTTCACGTTGGTGGCGAAGCGCGCGACCGCGGCGACGGCGTCCTCCGTAATGTTGAGTTTGACGCCTTCCGTCTCCAGCAGCGCGACGTACTGTTTGATGAGCGCATTCTTCGGCTCCGTCAGAATGCGGATGAAATCTTCTTCCTTTAGGGATTGCAGTTCGACGCGGATGGGCAGCCGGCCTTGAAGCTCGGGGATCAAATCGGACGGCTTGGTAACGTGAAACGCGCCCGCCGCGATGAAAAGGATATGATCGGTGCGGATCATCCCGTAGCGCGTGTTGACGGTAGTGCCTTCGATAATCGGAAGAATGTCGCGCTGCACGCCTTCGCGCGAAACATCGGGCCCATGACCGGATTCGCGCCCGGCCACTTTATCGATTTCATCGATAAAGATGATGCCCATCTGCTCCGCGCGCTCCACTGCCACGCGCGTCACCTGGTCCATGTCCAGCAGCTTGTTTTCTTCTTCTTGGATCAGGTATTCGAAAGCGTCGGCTACGCTCATTTTGCGTTTTTTCTTTTGCTGCCCGAACATTCCGGAGAACATGTCCTGCAGTTTGCCGATGTCCATTTCTTCGACGCCCTGGTTGGACACGATTTCGAACGAGGGCATGGCACGCTCGCGAACTTCCAGATCCACCATGCGCTGGTCGAGCTTGCCTTCGCGGAGCTGTGCGCGCAGCTTTTCCCGCGTGCGCTGCGTCTGTTCGCGCTGCGCTGCAACCTCGGCTTCCGGAGTGCCCGCCGCGGGAGGAGGCGCCGGCGGGAGCAGCAGATCGAGCACGCGTTCTTCCGCTGACTGCTCGGCGCGGTCGGCGACTTCGTCTAGTTTTTCCTCACGGATCATGTCGATGGAAGTTTCAACGAGATCGCGCACCATCGATTCCACATCGCGGCCGACGTATCCAACTTCGGTGTACTTGGAAGCCTCCACTTTGACGAACGGGCAGCCGGCAAGTCGCGCCAGCCGGCGAGCGATTTCCGTTTTTCCGACGCCGGTGGGCCCAATCATCAAAATGTTTTTCGGCAAAACGTCTTCGGCGATTTCCGGCGGCAGCTTCTGGCGGCGCACGCGGTTGCGCAGGGCCACGGCCACGGCGCGCTTGGCGGCATTCTGCCCGACGATGTACTTGTCGAGCTCCGCTACGATTTCGCGCGGCGTCATGTCATCGAGGGCCGGGAGAAGTTCCTGTCCCTCGACGGGCTCGGCGCCGTTGCCTCCCGGCGCGTAGATAATTTCTTTTTCAGTCTTACTGGTCATGAGTTGCTCAGTTCCTTTGATGCGCGAAAACAGCGTACCGTGCATTCACACCCGATCCCTGGAAAGCTGCAGAATAACCCAATAATGTCATTCTGAGGGCATCCGACGAAGATGCCCGAAGAACCCCTGCTTCAAATCCTTCCTCACTTTGCCTTTGGACGCCATTCACAGGCCATCGCCAACGCATTTTCCGTTTTTTTTCAAGCCACTGCTAAAGCTCTTCGACCGTAAAATTCGCGTTGGTGAAAATGCAAATCTCGCTGGCGATGCGCATGGCCTCCATGGCCAGATCTTTCGCCGTGAGTTTCGAATGCTTCAGCAGCGCGCGTGCAGCCGCCAGCGCATACGTGCCGCCCGATCCGATGGCCACAAGCCCGTCGTCCGGCTCGATCACGTCGCCGGTCCCAGAAAGAATGAATGTGCCTTTGGTGTCTGCCACGATCAGCAGCGCTTCCAGGTGGCGAAGCGCGCGGTCCTTGCGCCATTCCTTGGCCAGCTCAACTGCGGCTTTCTGCAGATTGCCCGAAAACTCCTGAAGTTTCCCTTCGAACCGCTCGAAAAGTGTAATCGCGTCGGCCGTGGAACCGGCAAAACCAGCCACAACCTTGTCGTTGTACAAGCGGCGTGTCTTTCGCGCTGTGTGCTTCATCACGTGATCGCCCATGGTCACCTGGCCATCGGCGATCAGCAC
>WNFT01007250.1_pt1 | contig 11342 bp, 16 predicted proteins | sample 5400191 | NCBI WGS metagenome assembly WNFT01 (sample SAMN13153359, study PRJNA577476) | soil metagenome | isolation source: 80 cm saprolite under Madrone tree | place: USA:California | collected 2016-06-14
GCGGGAGCGCGCGTCGAGGCGGGCTGCCCGGACATGAGCGACGTGCCCGAGATCGTGCGGCTCACGCGGGGGCTCCTGATGGTCGCGCGCCACGCGGACAAGCTGGCCGAACACCGCGCGGTGCTCCAGGAAGGACTGGTGGAGAACACCGAGCAGGGGTTGGCGCTGACGTCGCGGGAGGTGGCTCGCGGCGAGCTGTTGCGCACGCGCCTCTGGCAACGGGTCCGTGAGTTTCTGGCCACGCACGATCTCCTGATCACGCCGACGTCGGCCACGCCGCCGTTTCCCATCGAGCAGGCCCACGCGCTCGAGATCAATGGACGGCCGGTGGGCCGGATACTGCAACGCTCCTATCTCACGTACGCATTCTCGGTGCTCGGCCTGCCGGCCATCTCGATCCCGTGTGGCTTCACGAGCCAGGGGTTGCCGGTGGGCCTTCAGATCGTCGGCCGCCGCCGCGGCGAAGCGACGGTGCTGCGGGCGGCGGCCGCCTTCGAGGCGGCGCGGCCGTGGGCGGGCCACGTGCCGCCGATCGTCAAGCGCGCGCGCTGACGAGGACCTTCGAGCGGAGCACGGTCCGCCGACTCAGGAGGACGCGATGGGAACGAATCGCCGGATCAACGTGGCGTCGGGGCGATCGCTCGAGAAGCTGGCGCACTACTCGCGCGCCCTGCGGGTCGGCGACATGATCCTTCAGTCGGGCACGACGGCGATCGATCGACAGGGCAACGTGCGGGGGGTCGGCGACGTCGCCCGGCAGGTCGAGACCATCATGACCATCGCCGAGTGGAGCGTGGACAAGGCCGGCGGCAAGCTCGCGGATGTCGTGCGCAGCCGCATCTACGTCACCGACATCCAGGTCGGCGACCGGGCGGCACGGACCTTGGCCCGCTATCTTCGTGATGCGCGGCCGGCGGCGACGCTGGTCGAGGTCAACGGGCTCGCGCGTCCCGAGCAGCTGGTGGAGATCGAGCTCGACCTCGTCGACGGCGCCGGCGCCTCGGGCCGCCGCATCTCGTCCGGCCGGGCGATCGAGGACGAGTACGCCTACTCGCGGGCCGTGCGCGTGGGCGATCGCGTGTTCGTCTCCGGAACCACGGCGCTCAGCGCCCGCGGCGTCGTGGAAGGCAAGGGCGATCTCTACCGGCAGACGCGGAACGCGATGGACACGATCTTCTCGGCCCTCGCCCAGGCGGGCGCCGCGCGCGAAGACATCGTCTACACCAAGACATTCCTCACCGATCTCGGTCGGAGCGCGGACTACACACGCGCCTGGCTCGAGGCGCTCGGCGACGTGCGGCCCACATCGACCTTGCTCGGGATCCCCGCGCTCGTGCTCCCGGAGATGCTGATCGAGATCGAGGCCGAGGCGATCATCGGCGCGGCGAAGACCCGGCGCGACATCTACACGCAGCAGCAGCGCGAAAAGCCGCGCGGCTACGCCCGGGCCGTGGAGGTCGGCGACTGGATCTGGGTCAGCGGCTGCACGTCGATGAACGCGGCGGGGGAGCCGCAAGCGGCAGGCGACTGGGCTGCGCACCGATCTGTCGATCGAGACCGCGGGCTGGGCGCTGGCACAGGCCGGCGCCTCACTGGACGACGTCGTCCGCCGGCGCACGTTCACGGTCGACGGCGCCAGCGTGAATCGCCCCCACGGTGAAGGCCCTGCCTGGTTCGCGAAGAGCTGCCCCGCGTCTCTGGGCTGTCGCATCGCCGGTCTCGCGCGGCCCGAGCTGCTCGTGGAGGTCGAAGTGGCGGCGGTCAAGAATGCGCACGCGGGCATCGAGTGGGTCGGACCGGACGCCGCCGACCCTCTAGACCGCGCTTAGGGGGCACGGCTGGGCAAGCCGTTGGGCCGACGAGCGGCGCTCGGCGCTGTCACAACTGTAAGACGAATCGCTGCTCGTTGACCTCTCGACCCCACTGAATCCCGCGCTGCTGCTCCGCAAGCCTGAAGCCGTTCTTCTCGTACAGGTGTCGTGCGGCGTTGAGGCCTTCGAATGTCCACAGATAGACGCGTGGATAACCGCGACTTCGACAGAAGCCGATTGCCGCATCCATCAGCTGGTTGCCGACGCCCTGTCCGCGCAACGCATCGGACATGACGAACCAGCGCAAGTGTGCGCCTTCGGCTGCGGCGTGAGAGCCGTCGATCGTGATCGCGACAAAGAATGTCGGGTAGGCAAGGATGATGCCGGGGATGTAGATAGATTCAACGAAATTGGACCACCCGCCGCACGACCCATCGCCACACGCGCTGAATTCTGCTCAGCGTGTTCACGCGGCTCCAGTCGTCCGTGCCCCAGCGCCCCGAGACTTGGCCCCGGTGAGCCGTACCGCGATCGTCCAGGAGCTCGACGGTACACGTGAACGCGGCCTCGTACTCACCGGGCGGTTCGAGCCGCGAGACCCCGTCGAGATCGAACCGCACGGTCATCTTCGGTACTGATAGCCGAGACGGATCCAGCCGTTGCGATCGCGCGAGATCAGGAAATCTCATTGCGTGGGTGCCGATTGCACCACGAACGCCGGCCGAAACGCCAGCCGATGGCGTAAGGGCACCCGTCGCCAGATCGATGTGGTACGTCTGGGTGCCAGTGGTGATCGCGGCTCTCAACAAGTGGCTCATCACATAGTCCGACTCCGCCCAGTTCAGAGTGCTGGCGAACGAACGGGCGAAATTGTGAGCCGCGCTCTTGATGACCTTGTATTTCATCGACGCGTGGAAGGGCTCGTTCCCTCGCGCGCCGGCCTCGGATGGGCCAGGAACTCGCGAATACTGTTCGGACCACGCTTGGCGCCCTTCAGCCACTCCACTCTCCACTCCGCGATGCGCTCTGTCTTCTCGACGGTGTATTGCGCCGGGCTGGGCTCGTCGATCCATTCCCGCTGGCGGATGAGGACAAGCGGTTCTTCAGAACCTTGCGCCGACCCGGCAAATGCCGCCGCGCGTTCGTACTCTGCAAATGCCGCGAAATAGTCACGGTCTCCGGCCAGCGGCCTGGCCCCTCGTTCGGGATGCAGCCAGACGCGATATTCCAGCACGTCGTCGTAGAAATATCCGGCGCCTGACTTCACCCGGCCAGAGTACGTGCCAACGCGGCTTGGATCGGCCGCGATGGGAAAGCTGCTTGCACCAGAGATGCCGCGATCCACGCTCGCGGGCGACAGGCCGTCTACCTGCGGCCCGCACGCCAGGGTCAGAGCGCTGAGTAGAACGAGCGCGGTTGGAGAGGCCCAATGCCGCATGCGACGAGCCGAACCTCCGATAGCCTCGGCCCCGGCGGGCGCTTGCGAGCGTGGGGACCCGTCGAGGGCCCCCATCTCGATCACTCGAACATCAGGACGGTGCGCGCCACCTCGCCGGCCTTCATCGCACGAAACGCGTCGTTGACGTCCTCGAGCCGGCCGCGCCGCGTGATCATCTCGTCCAGGCGCAACAGGCCGCGCTGGTAGAAGTCGACGTACTTGGGCATGTCGACCTTGAAGCGATTGGAGCCCATGCTGCAGCCCTGGATGCGCTTCTCGCGGAGGAACACGCTGCCCTCGAGCTCGATCTTCTGGCCGACCGGGATCATGCCGATCACGGTGGCGGTGCCGCCCGGACGGATGCACTCGAAGGCCTGCTCGGCGGCTTTCTTGAGACCGATCGCCTCGAAGGCGTACTCGACGCCGCCGTTCGTCATCTCGCGGATGGCCTTGACCGGATCGACCTTGGAGGCGTCCACGGTGTGCGTCGCGCCGAGCTCGCGGGCCTGCGCGAGCTTCTTCTCGAAGACGTCGACGGCGATGATCATGCCGGCGCCCGCGATGCGCGCCCCCTGGATCACGGCGAGGCCGACGCCGCCGGCGCCGTACACCGCCACCGTCGCGCCCGCCTCGACGCGAGCCGTGTTGAGCACGGCGCCCACGCCCGTCGTCACGCCGCACCCGATCAGCGCGCCGCGATCGAGCGGCATGTCGTCGCGGACTTTGACGAGGCCGTTCTCGTGGACCAGCATCTTCTCGGCGTAGGCGGACAGGTTCGCGAACTGGTTCACGGGCGCGCCGTTCCAGCTGAGCTTCGGCGGCTCCTGGGGCGTGCGGACGGGCCGCGACTGGCAGAGATGAGTCCGCCCGGTCAGGCAGTACGAACAGTGCCCGCAGAAGACGGACAGACAGGCAATCACGTGATCGCCGGCTTTGAACTCGGTCACGTGCGGCCCGACCGCCTCCACGATGCCGGCGGCCTCGTGGCCGAGGATCGCGGGCGTCGGGAACTGGTAGTACCCGTCGACGAAGTGCAGATCGCTGTGGCACACGCCGCTGGCGACCGTGCGCACGAGCACCTCGCGTCCGATGGGCTTGGCGATCTCGACGTTTTCGATCGTGAGGGGTTTGTTGGGACCGTGGAATACGGCGGCTTTCATGGAGAGCTCCTTTCTAGGGCAGGAGATCGCTGACGAGAATGCGGGCTCCCGGCGCGGCCAGGACGGGCCGTCGGTATATTTCCGCGACGCGATCGACGAGATTCACGATCCAGTAGTCATCCAGACGCGCGCGAGCGTACAGGCTACCCTTGTGCTCCCGGTCGAAGGCCAGGCTCGACTCCGCGACCTCGATGACGAGCGCGGGCCGCGACGGGTGGCGGCGGCTGAAGCTCCGCCGATCGCCCGGCATGACCGCGATATCGGGCTCGGGCTCCGACTCGGCGTCGAGCTCGATGGGACCCTGCGACCGGACGAGCCAGCCCGGCTCCAACGCCGCCCGGAGAGCGTCTTCCACGAGGCCGATCGCGGCGTAGTGAGCGCTGCCCAGGGGCTCGCTCACGATGAGCTCGCCGCCGATGAGCTCGAGAGGCTCGTCCGGGAGGAAGACGCCGATATCGATCAATCGGTCGTACTCCGCACGGGTCCAGCGCCGCGTGCGGACCGGATACGTCGCCATGAGGGGGACGCTACGTCAGGCGGCGGGAGACGTCAACGTAGCCGATCCGATACGGTGGCTGACTCCTCATAGGATGCGGATCACAGGGTGGCAGATCGTGGCAGATCGCTGCATCACCCGCAACCCAGCCGCAACCAGTTTCGGGCTCCAGGGGTAGGGGGGTAAGACTAAGGGGACGATCACGAGCGACGAATACAAGCGGGTCACGTTGTGGGGCACTGACACAATGGGATAGGCCCAGATGAAGACCCGGAAACAAACGATCGCCGGAGAGCGTCAGCGAGTTGATGACCGGTTCAGCAGCCAGTCGATAACAGCCCGGGGATCATCCGCCTCAGTCGATCCCCGTTCTGCGTTCGTCGCTGAGGTTTGCGGCCGTCCTTGGAGTTCGGCCCTACTCGTGCTCCATGCCCTCTTACGACCGTGCCTTCACGCGCTCCGCACCTGGATGGATTCGTGGGCTGGGATTGGGCGCGTCGCTGTGGGGATGCATCGTCAGGGATACGACCTGCAATTGACTCAGCACGATGAGCGCGGGTGGCGGGCGACCTTCTACACGACCGGGATGGAACATTCGCCCCCAAGCGCGACCGGCATCGGTGGGAACGCACTCCGGGCGAGCGGTCCAGAGAGCGGCGTGGGAGGCGCTTGCTCGCATGGTGGAGGCCAAGCATGGAAGAGGATCGCCTATCGTGGACGTGTGACTGTGCGGGCGCACGATATTCACGCCGCTCTACGTCGGCCGAACGACGATAAGCTTCGCGAGTGGCCATTCGCGACGCCCGAGGATGCGAAGGGCTGGCCTGCCCCCCGGCCGCGCCAGTGCCGCGCCGGGGGCAGCGCCATACTCGTCTTCTTATTGCTTCTCGAACACTCCGACGTTGTTCATTGCCTGGCCCTGGGCGTTCGTGCCCTTCGTCGTGACGGTCATCGTCTTCCCGTCCTGAGAGACGACCCGCGTGAGGACCTGAACAACCTTGTCGCCCTTCTTGTCAGTGCGTTCCGTTGTCCGTACATCGATGCGCTTGAGTGACACCATGTCCGCCCCGAACTGAGATCCCGTGAGCGGAGAGGCTTTGCCATCGAAATTGGCCGTGTATTGCGTTGTCGTGCGAGTCCCGTCCGCATTGACAAAGTCGGAGGTCGTCTTCTCCCCCTGGCCACCGGCGGCTTCGACCTTCAGCATCAGGCTCTGAGGAGCCGGGCCAGGACTGTACTTGGACTGCGCCACGTTGAGCTTCCACGTGCCAATTCGCGGATCGTTCATCTGGGCCGACAGGTCCACGACGCCGATACCCAGAACGACTCCGATAGCCACAACAACTCCGAGTGTCCTTGCGTAGTTGCGTGAATGCATTGTCCCCTCCGGTTCGTGAGTGAGCTGCAATCCGATGCGGTCCCTCCATTCGAGCGAGGGCCCGCCATGCGATTTCGCTGAGACCAAAGCGTGGTAGGGCGAATCGGTCCGCCCCTATACCGCGACAGGCTTCAGATCCTACCGGGCAGCGATCTTATGCCAGGTCGAGTTCGAGACCTCAGACGTCTGGACGTTAGGAGTGCCGTCGGCGACCTTTGCCACCGCCATCAGTACGTCCGGGTAGGCGTCGCGCTGATAGGCATCGGCATTCTCGCGCTTCTCCCAGAAGCTGATCGCGACTGCATCGCCGCTACCGTCCGCGGGCAGGAGCGTGATCTCGTCCTTGAATCCCTGCTGCTTGCGGAGGAGCGGAATCACATCCCTCTCCATCGTCTCGGTGAACTGCGCCACGCTGTTCGGCTTGAGATGCATGCGCACTGTACGAGCAAACATGGAAACTCCTTCGCGGCTAAGCAGGGGGGATTCAGAGGGTCTGACCTAGTTCAGACGATCCAAAAAGGTGAGCAACTGCCCACGTTCACGCTGAGGATGGGCGCCTTCAGCGAGGTTGTCAAGTTCAATACTCACCCTTTGAGGTGGTGTCCGGCTTGCCAACCGGCCGATCGTGGCGGAGCATACCCGCCAAAGGTGAGCCTGTGTAATGCCAAGCAGCAACCGCTGAGCGGAAAGCGAAGCACGATGGGGTTGGCCACGTGGGATGTCTACCCGACATCGTGGACCGCGCGGGGCGAAGCCGCGATGATCTGGCGCGCGCCCTTCTTCGATCTCGCCTCCGGCCTCTTCGTCCCGCAGCTCGTCACCGGGGGGTCCGGAGACCGGTGAATTCACGAGCGTCAAGGGGCCGAAGAACCGACCCTAAAGGGACCATCTCATGGCGACTACATTCAAGGTGGACAGCACTACCGGCGAAGGAACGTTCATCAGGGTCCTTCGCGACGGGCGACCATTCGGGAAGATCCTCGACGCCGTTGGTCTCTACCGGTTCTACGAAGGTGACCACGAGAAGCTAGGCGGCGCGGAGCTCCAGGTCGCGGATCTCGAGCGGCTCAAGACGGCGATCCGATTGAGGTACGAAAGACGATGACGATGATCGCCACCATCTACGCCGCCCGCGAGTCCGGAGCGTCCGGGCACCATTAGTCGGCTGGCTCGATGATTACCGCGGCGATCGCGCTGCTACTGCTTGGTGTCAGCGCCCTGGGCTTCGTCCCACGGCTGCCGTGGTGGGTCGAGAGCTAACCATCGGGGAGTGGACCGGCTCGACGACGCGACCAGCCGCAACCTAGCCCCAACCGGGTCAGTCTACGCTTCGAGAGTCCGAGAGCAATGACAGGGGTTTACGTGTCGAAAGACGTCAACGTGGCCGATTCAAGACGATGAGCGGGCCCCGAGGCTCACGACCGGCCCTCTGGCTCTCGGTCGACCGTGCGGCCGGCCGCCGCCCAGCCGCTGAAGCCGACCGCGAGATGGGCGACGTTGGGGAATCCCATCTCGCGGAGCACGTCCGCGGCGAGCGCGGAGCGCTGACCGCCGGCGCAGTACACGATGATGCGCTTCGTGGGGTCGATCTTGCCGGTGTAGTAGTGCGAGGTCGGGTCGAGCCAGAACTCGAGCATTCCGCGTGGCACGTGGGTCGAGCCGGGAATGAAGCCGAGCTTCTTCCGCTCGCGCACGTCGCGGATGTCCACCACCTGGACGTCGCCGCGGGCCATCTCGGCCTCGACCTGCTCGACGGACAGGTTCTCGATCCGGGTCTTCGCTTCCTCGACCATCTGACCGACGGTTTTCTTTGGCTTCCACATAGCGGCTTCCCTCAGTCTCGTATGGTCGCACCGTCGGCCAGATCCGGCAACGTGCTCGACGCCGCGAAGCGGCCGATATCCTGACGCGCGCGCTCGGTCAGGGCGTACGTCGCGCGCTGGAGCCGCCGGAACCAGCCGTAGACGTCGCGCTGGAGAATGCGCGACGCGTTGGGCACCAGTCCCGTCTCGCGCAGCGCCTTCAAGCTCGCCTGACCGCCGCGCTCGATCAGCATCGCGCAGCGCAGCGCCTCCTGGCGATAGGCGGTGACGATCGGCGTCCGCGTGACGCCGCCGCGATTCGGGTCGCCGATGCGTCGCGCGTGCTCGCCGAGCAAGCGGGTCAGGCTCGCCACGCGCCGGCGGGGCCGGTAGGGGACGGGGTCCACGATCACCTCGACGCCGCCGGCCGAGCGTCCCGGCGCAACGGTCATCAAGCCGAGCCCGAGACGCCGGCAGAGATCGCGCACGTCGCGCCGCAGGACCGAGCCGCGCCGACCGCGGCGGCCGCGCGGCCGGCCGACCGCGAGATAGACGCGGTCCGTCAGCCCGAGCCGATCGACCCCCTGCAGCAAGAGCGTCAGGCTGAAACCGAGCTTGAGCTCGACGATCACGGGCGGCTCCTCGCCGCGCGTTGCGACCACGTCGCAGCCGCAGACTTCCGCCTTGACGTCGTACCCCTGAGCTTCGAGGAAGGCCTTCACGGCCGGATAGAGATCGGCTTCGGCGCCCGAAGAGCCGCCACGTGGCATCGTCGCGATTCTACGTGACCGACCCGCGGAAGCGGCTACGTTCTCGTTCGCCTCGAGGCGATACGCCAGAACACCACGACGTGATCGGCGATGAGGAGCGGCACCAGGAACGTCGGCAAGAGACTCAAAGGCAGGCTGAGCAGCGCGTTCATGGAGTCCGGGTCGGCTAAGGCCAGTCGCGACGCGGTGGCGACGACAAAGAGAATGTCGATCAACCCGAGCGTATTCCACAGGCCGACCAACCCGCGTCTGGGCTCGAGCTTTCCGACCGCCACGAGGAGAGCGAGGGCCAGGGTCGCCACGATGATGTCGCCCCATCCACCGGGGACGGCGAACGCGCGCGGCAGCCCACCGTCCCGATAGTAGATGAACAGGAAATAAAGCCCGACGAAGCGCGTCAAGTGAAGCGCGACCAGCCAGCGCAGGTCGAGGGCCAGGAGCCATCGGCGAAAGCGTGGAAGCGCGACGAACGCCATCAGTAACAGCACGGTCAATCCGACGAGCACGAGCTGCGGGACCGGCGGGCGCCAGCTCGCGACCCGGCCCGCTGCTCCCAGCCCGAGCGCGGCCAGAAGCCACACGAGCCCGACGATGATGTACCGAAGCCCGGCGTCGGTCGGTGGAGCCATCAGCGCACGGCCGGTAGCACCTTCTCACCGAAGAGGCGCACGGTGCGGAGGGGATCGGCGGCGAGGCTGACCGAGAACATGAGCCGCCGCACGCCGGCGGCCTGCGCCGCGCGCATCTGCGCCAGGCACTCGTCGGGGGTGCCGCAGATGGCGAGACGATGGCTGAGGTAGTCGAACAGCCCGAGCTCGGTGACCAGCGCGGCGTCGGCCTCGCCGGGACGCGTGCTGTAGCGGCGGCGCAGCTCGTTGAGCGCCGCGCGGTGCGCGGCAGGAACGCCGCGCCGACCGGGATCGCCGCCACCCACGACGTAGGCCGAGACGAACGCGAGAATCGCTCCGATCTTGCGGCGCGACGCGTCGCCGTCGACGCCGCAGTCGAGGCACGCGATCTGCCAGATCTCGACCTCGTCCGGTTTCCGCCCGGCCGCCCGGGCCGCCCGCACGACCGTGCCCTCCGATTCGACCACGTTGTCAGCCGCGAGCCCGTAGTTGATGAAGACGCCGTCGGCGTGAGCTCCCGCGGCTTGGAGCGAGCGCGGATGGGACGCCGCGAGAAAGACCGGGCTCGGCCGCTTCACCCACGGCAGATGAGCGGTGCCGCCGCGGTAGGGAGCCGGCCGCGCCCGCAAGAGCTCCTTGATGAACGTGACACCCTCGGCGAGCTCGCCCGCCGGAAGGCTCGGCGCCCCCAGATTGCGCGTGCCGCTGTGGCCGACGCCGATCCCCAGCACCGCGCGGCCGGATGCCAGCAGATCGATCGACGCGATCGAGGCCGCCGCAATGGCGGGATGGCGCGTGACGAGGTTGGTCACGCATACGGCAACCCGCGCGCGCCGCACGTCGGCCGCGAGCAACGTGGTCGCCACCCAGGGATCCATCGCGAGGCCCGGCGTGTCGGCGATGCCGACCATGTCGTAGCCGAGCGTGTCGGCTGCCTCGGCCATCGCGCGCACGAGCGCGACGTCGTACGGCCAGAAGAAGAACCCGATCTCCACGGGTCGCTAGCGGGAGAACCTCTGAGCCGCGCGTGCCCGGGCCTTGGTGGCCTCCTCCTCGCGGCTCCTCGGCGGAGCATTCGTCTCGAGCGAATCGAGGAGACTTCGGGAGACCGTCGCGATCTCGGCGACGGCGGCCAGGAAGGCGGCTTCGTTGGCCTTCGAGGGCTTGTTGAAGCCGCTGACCTTTCGCACGAACTGCAACGAGGCCGCCCGGACCTCTTCGTCGGTCACGGGCGGCTCGAAGTTGAACAGGGTCTTGATGTTCCTACACACAGGCTGCTCCGTGGCCTATCGCCGGGTGAGCTCTTCGCGCAGGCGCGCCGCCACGGTTGTTTCCTGGCCCGGCTGGAGATTGATCGGATCGACGGCGATCTCGTCGAAGTAGCCGCCCTGATGGGCGCCTTGCTGGACGTAAATGTGGGGCTCGCCCTTGGCCAGCGCCACCTGGACGGCGTGGCCCGAGGGCCCCGTCCAGTCGGGCGTGAAGTAGACGACCGCGTGCGGGATCACGCGGTTCACCGGATCATGCTCGACGACGCAGCGAAGACCGGGAATGTCGGCGAGCGCCTCGACGATCGTCGCGCAGACGTCGATGTAGCGCTTCATCTCGGCGGCCTCGTCCTCGGCGATGAAGAGCTCGAGCGCGGTCACCAGCCCGCAGATCTCTTCCTTGGACGTCTTCGCCGCGCGGCCCAGCGCCTGGTTGGGGCTGGCGTTGAGCGAGACCGCGCGCACGAGATCGCGACGCCCGGCGAGGATGCCGGTGGACTGCGGCCCGCGGATGCCCTTGCCGCCGCTGAAGCTCACGAGGTCGGCCCCGAGGCGCAGAAACTTCGTGAGGTTCTCGCGCGGCGGCAGCA
>WNFT01005229.1_pt1 | contig 11341 bp, 5 predicted proteins | sample 5400191 | NCBI WGS metagenome assembly WNFT01 (sample SAMN13153359, study PRJNA577476) | soil metagenome | isolation source: 80 cm saprolite under Madrone tree | place: USA:California | collected 2016-06-14
GCTTATCAATTGTGGCCGAGCGAGCCGCAAGCGTTACGGGCCGTGGCGCGTTTTCTTTCGCGCGTTCGTCAGCCGGACGCGCTCGATTTCTGGAAACAACTTCAAAATCGACAATCACTCACCCGCGAAGATCGCCGTGACGAAGTAACCATTGCACTGGCTGGAAACGATCTCTCCGTGGCAGAGCTCGCGCTGAATGATCTGCTCACGCGCAAAGATTCACCTGCTTCAGCGGCCGACTGGCTTCTCGCCGCGCAAGTTGCGCAGCAGAAAAACGAAACAAATGAAGCGAGAAAGTTTGCGCAAAAGGTACTGGACGATTCGGGTGCGGATGAACGCCCGCAATTTCAAGCGGCACTCCTTACGCTCGCCATTGCCACGCCCGAAAATGCGGACGCCTCCTCAATTGCCGACGCCTGGGCGCGTTTGAAAAAATTGGCTGAGGGAAAAACGAAAACAGCGCTCGCTGCGCTTGTTGTTCTCGCGCAACACGCGCTCTCGCGCCCTGGAGGGACGGGCTCTGTCCCGTCCAATTCTTTAGTCCCCTCCCCGTCCAAGACAAAGGACGACACCCACCTTCGCAGCGCTTCGGCGTGGCACGCGGAAGTCGTCCCTCCAGGTGATTTGATCCGGGCGCTGGAGAATCATCCGCTTGCCAAGACGCCGCATAAACTTCTCGCGCTCGATTTGCAGATGCAGGCCGATCCAACACAGCGCGAGGCTTTGATTTCGCGCGCGATCGCCGATTGGAAAAACGCCGATGCGGCTTCGCTCGTGGCGCTGGCGACGTGGTTGGATGGCAAAGGCGAATATCAGCGTCAGCTCGATACCATCCCGCTCGAAAAGGCCCTCCAGTCGCGCGATCTTTTTCTACAACATCTCGATGCCCTCGGCGCGCTTGATCGCTGGAGCGAGATTAAGCAGTTGCTCGAGAGCGAGCATTTCCCGCTCGATCAGGTTGAGCAACGTATGTATGTCGCGCGTTGCAACGCACGGCTCGGTGAAAAGACCGCGTCGGAAAACAATTGGAAGCGCGCGTTGGAAGCGGCGGGAGGCGATTCGGGCAAACTCATGACTCTTGCCGACTATGCGGAAAGAAACGGCGCGAACGAGCTTGCCGAAGTTGCTTACGTAACAGCGACAAATGAATCTCCGAAACTGCGTGCCGCGTGGCAAGGTCGCCTGCGCCTCGCCCAAGCGAGCGGTGGGACAAAGAAAATTCACGCCGTGCTCACTGGCATGCTGGCGATTTGGCCTAACGACAGCGCGATCCAGAACGACGAAGCCTATACCCGGCTGTTGCTGTTATTCAGCAGCAGCCGGAATGACGAAGCACCCGCCTTCGCTGGGCTACGGCGTGGCGGGCGAATGACCCGCCTTCGCTCAGCTACGGCGTGGCAGGCGAATGACGAAATGCTGAAGGAAATCGAGCAGCTCGCGAAAAAATTAGTGGAACGAAATCCGCGCAGCTTGCCGCATCGCACCCTGCTCGCGCTAGCGCGCCTGCGGCAGAACCGCGTCGCAGAAGCGCTCGACGTTTACGCCAACATCCAAATCGCGCCGAATGCGCTAACGCCATCCGCGCTCGCGGTCCACGCCGCAGTCCTGGCTGCGAACGGCCGCGCCGATGACGCGAAAGCCGAAGCCGCGCAAGTCAAGGTTGACAATCTCTTGCCCGAAGAAAAAGCGCTGATTCAAAGTCTCCTGTAGCGGCGCTCTGCCTGGCAAGCCGTAGCTTTAGCGAAGGCTCCTGAGCGTTGCATTAGATCCGCGTAATCCGCGGTCGAAGGATTGCCGCCATGATACGGGTCGGCTGCGACAACTTTGCGGGCGACACGCCCGCCGCTACACATCACCGGTCACATGTCTGCGGAGCAGACAGCGCCAGCGTCGTCGCTGATGAAGAAGGAGCGCGCCCAAAGTCAGGACTCCTGTAAGGTAAGTGGCCGGCTCGGGCGCGTTTGTTACATTCAAATCGATATTCGCTCCGTCGTAAGTGAAAGTGCCAACCCACCCTGCGTTCGTAATAGTCCACGATCCTTCTGTTGTCGGATCAGCAGCCAAGCCAGTGATGATATTATCGTAAGTCGTCGCTTGCGCGCCGAGATTGATAAAGGTGAAGGCTTGGGTCCCGCTGAAACTCCACGTGCCGCCCGTGCGCGCGAGAGTTGAGTGCGCACCAGAACCTCCCAGAGCGAGTTCGATGATCGAGCCTGAATTCAAAGTAAGATTGTTTGCCAGCGTGAGTGTTCCGCTGGCCGTGCTGCCGGTGCCGCCAAGCAGATTGGCGCCAGAGCCGACCGCGACTGTGCCACCGATCGTGCCGGTGCCACCCAAAGTTGTGCCGCTGTTATTTACCGAGACTGCGGAACCGGAAGCCGTGGATCCATTAACCAACAACGTGCCTCCGCTTACCGTCGTTGCACCCGTGTAGGTGTTTGTGCCGGACAGTGTGATGGTGCCGGTGCCGGTCTTTGTCAGAGCGACAGTGCCTGTGCCGCTGGTGTTATTCGCGATGACTCCCGCATAATTGCCACCGGTCCCATTGTTGTTGCCGATCGTCAGGGTGACGTTCGTCGCAGTGGCGTTGTTAAGAATCGTGCCACCGGAACCCGTGAGGTTTCCCACGCCCTGATTTGTACCGTTGAGATTAAGCGTGCCGCCGTTCACGGTCAGCGCTCCGCTGGTCGATCCCAACGTCCCTGAGCCCGACAGTTGAAGTGTCCCCGCGCTGACTGTGGTGCCGTCGCTGTACGTATTAGCACCGGTGAGACTGAGCGTGCCAGCTCCAGCTTTTAGGAGCGCCCCGCTGCCGTCGATTACGCCACTGAGCGTAAGCGTGGTCGCGGCCGTATCGACTTGAAAAGCGCCTGTGCCTCCGGTTGCCATGGTGAATTTTTTTGTGCTCGATGCCGTGCTGCCGGTGTACTGGAGTGTGCCGGTGGCACCGCTGCTGCCCAGCACAACGGCATTGGCGCTATTGCCCAACACGCCGTTGGCGCTCGCGTTATTAATCGTAGCGACGCTCAAATTGCCGGTCTCGACAGTGAGCACTCCGCTAAAAGTGTTCGTGCCGCTGAGTGTAAGTGTGCCAGGGCCGTTCTTGGTCAAATTGCCGCTGCCGCCAATGACGCCACTGAGCGTGAGCGTGGTTCCGCTGTTCGTGACGTTAAACACACCCGTGCCGCCAGTCGCCATAGTAAAAGTCTTCGTGCTCGATGCGGTGGAGCCGGTGTATTGCAGTGTTCCGGTCGTGCCGCTCCCGCCCAGTGTGACGGCAGTCGCGCTATTGCCCAACACGCCGTTGCTACTCACGTTGTTGATCGTAGCGATGCTCAAGGTGCCACTTTGGATGGTGAGCGCTCCGGTGAACGTGTTCGTGCCGCTAAGCGTTAATGTACCGCTACCAGCTTCGGTTATCGCGCCGCCACTGCTTACGACACCGGAGATCGTTGTGTTGCCGCTGCCGTCGATGGTTAGAGCCTTGTTATTGGTATTGACTCCGCCAGTGCTGATAGTGAGGAGGCCGCCTGAGTTGTTCCTCCAGGTTTGGGCAGCCCCGAGCTTCAAAGGCGCACTGATCGTAAGGGTGAATGCATTTGCATTGTCCATCAGTATGCCAAGACCAGCAGTTCCATTAATCGTGTTGCCTTGCAGCGTGAGCGTAAGGCCGGAAATGGTGACGTTTTGTCCGATACTGCCCGTCATCCAAAGACCGCCGGCGGTCGTAGTTGCAGTCAAGTTCGGCTGGTTTCCGGTGGTAAATGTGCCATCGAAGACAGCATTATCGGCGGTCCCCGATGGCGGAATCGTGTCCCAATTGGTGCTCGTGCTCCAAGTCGTGTTGGTAGCCCCGGTCCAGTGTCTGTCGGTTCCGAAAACCAGTTGCGGATTAAAGAGCCAAAAAGTCACTAAAAACCATCCGAGCAGAGCTCCTCCAAAGGGAAGCATGGTCGCGGGGCTACGCGTAGTGGAGGGATCGCGCTTCATCAGGCTTTAGAGGAGCCTTTCCCGTGCCATAATTACCATATTTTCTGGCCTTTACGCGTAGCTCACCCTTTGACTTCGCTCCGTTGCCGTTGCGGCTTTAGCGCGCAGTGGATTTGTGGCTGACACAGCCGCCGCTACAAGGGATTGCAGGCGACACGCCTGTCGCTACAGTGGCAACCTTATGCCATACCAAGACATCGCTCCGCCGGCGGGCGAGAAAATTTCGAGAACCGACAAGCTAAACGTACCGGATCGCCCAATAATTCCGTTCATCCGTGGTGATGGCACCGGGCCGGACATTTGGGCAGCGAGCGTGCGCGTCTTTGATGCGGCAGTTGAAAAAGCCTACAGCGGCAAAAAGAAGATCGCGTGGTTTGAGGTCTTCGCTGGTCAGATGGCGAAAGACAAGTTCGACAGTTGGCTGCCGGACGATACGGTCGAAGCGTTTCGCGAATACCTCGTCGGGATCAAAGGTCCGCTGACCACGCCGGTGGGCGGCGGCATTCGTTCGCTCAACGTCGCGCTCCGGCAGATGCTCGATCTTTTCGTTTGTCTCCGGCCCGTCCAGTACTTCCAAGGTGTCCCCTCGCCCGTGAAGCATCCGGAGAAAGTGAACATGGTGATCTTTCGCGAGAACACGGAAGATATTTACGCCGGCATCGAATACGCCGCCGGCACGCCGGAATCGCAAAAGATTCTCGATTTTTTCGCGAAAGAATTTCCGAAGGAATTTGACAAGATCCGTTTTGGGACGCGCGAGAAGGCGGCCGAGTTTTGGAAAAAAGTCGGCGCGCCCGAAAAAGACGATGTGATGGTGGGGATCGGCGTGAAGCCGGTGAGTCGCGCAGGAAGCGTGCGTTTGATTCATAGCGCGATCAGTTACGCGATCCTAAGTCAGCGCAGGAGCGTGACGCTCGTGCACAAGGGGAACATTATGAAGTTCACCGAAGGCGCGTTCCGTGATTGGGGCTACGAAATCGCGAAGAGTTACTTCGGCGCGGAGGAAATCGAGGGCGGGCCGTGGTGCAAAATTCCGATGGGCAAGCCAGGCGCTGGGATCGTGATCAAGGACGCGATTGCCGACATTACCTTGCAGCAAGTGCTCACCCGGCCGGAAGATTTCGATGTGATCGCCACGCTCAATTTGAACGGCGATTACCTGAGCGACGCGCTCGCCGCGCAGGTGGGCGGCATCGGCATCGCGCCCGGCGGCAATATTAATTACATTACCGGCCACGCCGTTTTCGAAGCGACCCACGGCACCGCGCCGAAATATGCGAACCAGGATAAAGTGAATCCCGGCTCCGTAATTTTGTCAGGCGAGATGATGTTCCGTTACATAGGCTGGAGCGAAGCGGCCGATCTCATCCTGAAAGGTTTGAAGGGCGCGATCGCGAGCAAGCGCGTCACTTACGATTTCGCGCGCTTGATGGATGGTGCGACCGAGATCAAGTGTAGCGAGTTTGGCAGCAACGTGATTGAGCAGATGGACTAGAATGACGAAATCCGAATGACGAATGTCGAAGGAATGACGAAATCCAAATGCTAAACGGGAATCGCTGTGGCCTATTTGAGCCTAGTCATTCGTCATTGTTTCGTCATTCGTGCTTCGCCGCGTATAAACCATGTAAGACGGGGCAAGGAATCCACGTTTACGCGGCTTCGTCATTACTTTAGAGAAAATCCTATGCGCTCATTTATGATTTGCTTGCTTGTTCTCGTCGCCAGCCTCGCCCCCGCCTTCGCCCAAAAGCGCAATATCACCGAAAAAGATCTTTGGGATTTCGTCTGGATTGGTGATCCACAAGTGTCGCCGGACGGGTCGCGCGTCGCGTTTGTGCGCGTGACGGTGAACGAGAAGAAGGAAGGATATAATACTTCCATCTGGTCGGTGCCGACGGCGAGCGGCGAAGAACCGCATCAATTAACCAAGGGCGATCACGATTCGACGCCACGCTGGTCGCCGGACGGAAAATATCTCCTCTTCCTGCGCGCGACCGAGAAGGATGGAAAACCAGAGGAGCCGCAATTGTCGATCTTGCCTATGGCGGGCGGCGACTCGTTTTCGTTTACAGATTTGCCCAAAGGCGCAGGTAATCCGGTTTGGTCGCCGGATGGAAAAATGATCGCATTCACCAGTGACACGAACGCGGAGGATTTGGCGAAGCAGGAAAAGAAAAAGAAAAAAGAAGAGGAATCAAAAAAGGCGGCCAGCGAAAGCTCAGCGTCGCCATCACCAAAACCGGAACCCTCGAAGAAGCCGTCCGGAAAAAGCGAAACCGATAAAGCCGCGAAGAAAGCGGAGGCCGAGTCGGAACACGAGAGCGACGTCCGAGTGATCACACGCGCGGTATATCGCGAAGATAACGAGGGTTACGCCGATCCAAAACATCCGCAGCACCTCTGGACAGTGCCCGCACCTCGAAACGCGGACGAGAAAGTGCAGCCGAGGCAACTCACCAGCGGCCGCTTCGAAGAGGGCAACGCATTCTGGGCGAAAGACGGTTCACGAATTTATTTCACGTCGCTTCACGTCGATGAGCCGTACTATGCGTTGCCGAAGACCGAGTTCTACTCAATCAGCCCAAACGGCGGCGATGCGACCAAGCTCAACTCCTTCGATATGGACGTGGGTGGTTTGTCGCTTAGCCCGGACGGGAAACAGATCGCGTTCGTCGCGGCAACGACGCAGCCAGTAAATTCTTACACACAACCAGATCTGTGGATCGTCGATCTTACCGCAAACGCGAAGGCGCGGAATTTGACCGCAACGTTTGATTTCGATGTGGGCGACGGACCTTTCGGAGACAGCGCAGCTCCGCGAGCAGGCGGCCGAAACGTTCCGTTGTGGACACCCGACGGTCGCAGCTTGATCGAAATTTACGGTAAGCAAGGCACTGCAAACCTCGCATCGTTCGATGTGGCAAGCGGCGCGGTCACCGATCTTACACACGGCAATCAAGCCATCGTGCGTTTTCGCGCGTCACCGGATGTTTCGAAAATCATCTACACGGTCTCGACCCCGATGCGGGTCAACGATCTGTTCGTGCTCGATCGCGCGAATGCGAATTCGCAGCCGGTCCAGTTAACAAAAATCAACGACGAGCTTTTCTCGAGACTGAATCTCACCGAGCCGGAAGAAAGTCATTACAAGACATTCGATGGCAAAACCATTCAGGCGTGGGTGCAGAAGCCGCCGGACTTTAATCCCGCGAAAAAGTATCCGCTCATCCTCAACATTCACGGCGGCCCGCACGGGGCTTACGGGTACATTTTCGAGCACGAGTTCCAGTCGATGGCAGCGAAAGGTTACGTGGTGTTTTATCCGAATCCGCGCGGGAGCACGACTTACGGCCAGGATTTTGGCAACGTCATTCAGTATCACTATCCCGGCGATGATTACAAAGATTTGATGGCCGGCGTGGATGAGGTGATTCGCCGCGGGTACATCGACAAGAACAAACTCGGCGTGACTGGCGGCAGCGGCGGTGGATTGCTCACGAACTGGGTGGTGGGACAGACCACGCGCTTCGCCGCGGCCGTGTCTCAACGCGATATTGCGAGTTGGATTGATTGGTGGTACACAGCCGACTTTACTCTGTTTCAGCCGAACTGGTTTAAAGCGCCGCCGTTTGACGACGAGCAGGATTTTAAAGCACGCTCGCCGCTGACCTACATCAAGAACGTGAAGACGCCGATGATGTTCATTCTGGGCGAAGCGGATTACCGCACGCCGCCCGGCGCCGGCGGCGAAGAAATGTTCCGCGCCCTGAAATTCCGCAAAATCCCGACCGTGATGGTGCGCTTCCCAAACGAATCGCATGAGCTCTCGCGCTCCGGTCAGCCGTGGCATCGCATCGAGCGATTGGAAAACATCGTCGGCTGGTTCGATCACTGGCTCATGGGCGCGCCAAAACCGGAATACGAAGTCGCGCCGCAGGAGGAAGTGCCTGTCCGCAAAACCAAACAATGAGTCCGCTAAAAACGCTAAAGAACGCCAAAAGTGATATGATAGTCGTTTCTTTTGCGTCTTTTTGTGTGTTTAGCGGACCGTCTTCTCCTCTTTTTAGAGGGGACACCGGTGTCGTCCTTCCTTTATAGTAAAATCATGGCGTCCTCCTCACTGTGGCAGCGATTTCAGCAATATTTTCTTCGCTACGACGATCTCGATTTTTCCATCGACATCGGCCGGATGAAATTTCCGGACGATTTCTTCGACGAGATGCGGCCGCAGATCGAGAAGGCGTTTGCAGCGATGCGCGAATTGGAGTCGGGCGCGATTGCCAATCCGGATGAAAAGCGCATGGTCGGTCATTATTGGCTGCGCAATCCCGCGCTGGCGCCGAACGCGCAATTGCGCGCCGACATCGAGGAGACAAATAAGCGCATCAAGAAATTCGCAGCGGATGTGCACGCCGGAAAGATCGTGGCGAAAGATGGAAAACGATTTCAGCACATCTTGCTGATCGGGATCGGCGGGTCGGCGCTAGGACCGCAATTCATCGCCGATGCGCTCGGCTCATCGCGCGATCCGATGGACATCTACTTTTTCGATAACACCGATCCCGACGGATTCGATCGCGTCTTCGACAAGATCGACAATCGCCTTCCGCAGACGCTCGTCGTCGTGATTTCAAAATCGGGCGGCACGAAGGAAACGCGCAACGGCATGGTGGAAGCGGAGGCGAAATTCAAATCGGCCGGGCTTGAATTTGGAAAACACGCGGTCGCCGTGACCGGCGTGGGAAGCGACCTGGACAAGCATGCAGAGAAGAATGGATGGCTCGCGCGATTTCCGATGCATGACTGGGTCGGCGGTCGAACATCTGTGATGAGCGCGGTCGGATTGGTGCCGATGGCGCTGCAAGGTTTTAACATCGACAAGTTCCTCGCGGGCGCCGCGGCCATGGATGAGCGGACGCGCGCAGCCGATGTCGCGCAAAACGCCGCCATGCTTCTGGCGTTGATGTGGCATTACGCCGGTAATGGCAAAGGCGAGAAAGACATGGTGATTTTGCCGTACAAAGATCGCCTCGCGCTTTTCAGCAAATATTTGCAGCAGCTGGTGATGGAGTCGTTAGGCAAAGAGAAAGACCTTGACGGAAAAATCGTTCATCAAGGCATCGCGGTTTATGGGAACAAAGGCTCGACCGATCAGCACGCCTACGTGCAGCAGTTGCGCGACGGTGTGCTGAACTTTTTCGTGACTTTCATCGAGGTGCGCAAAGATCGACGTGGCGCGGCATTCGAAGTCGAGTATGGCATTACGAGCGGCGATTATCTTCAGGGATTTTTGCGCGGAACACGAAGCGCGCTTTATGAGAGCGGGCGCGAATCGATCACCGTAAGCATTTCGGAAGTGAACGCGTTTAACGCCGGGGCATTGATCGCGCTTTATGAACGCGCGGTCGGTTTCTATGGCTCGCTCGTCAACATCAATGCCTATCATCAGCCTGGCGTGGAGGCGGGGAAGAAGGCGGCGACCAAACTCTTGCGACTTCAAAATCAGGTGCGCGAAAAACTTGGCGCCGGAGCCGGCAAAACCGCTGAAGAAATTGCGCGCTCCATCGATGCCGATCCCGAAGATGTGTTTCATGTGCTGCGGCATCTGGCGAGCAATGATCCGCATGTCCGAGTTACCGCCGGTGACGAACCGGTTGACGACAAATTTTCACTTGCAGAATAGTGGTTAGGTTTGTGCCGAAATATGGGAACCGCGGCTTCGGAGGATCAGACTGATTCATTGAGTGCTTCGTGGACGGACATTGTCCGGTTTGTTCGACAGCTTAGTCACGATCTGCGCAATCATTTGAACGCGGCCGAGCTGCAAGCCGTTTACATCGGTGAGCTAGCAGGAGATGGAGAACTCAAGACCGAGATCAAGAAGTTGCGGGCGACGATCGCCAGACTCGGCGCGATTTTACAAAAACTTTCGGCGGATTTGGGCCAGATCAAACCAAGCTTCATGCCATATCGGGCGGTCGATTTTGTCGAGGACCTCCGCCAGAAGTTCGCCCATGATTTCCCGCAGGAGAGTGCGGCGGTCGACTGGGAGGTTCAGCCGGGCGACGCCGCGCTCAATGTCGATCCACAGTTATTGCAGCAAGCGCTCCTCGAGCTTTTCGCCAACGCTTTTCAACATCAGCGCGGCCAGGGCCCGCTCGCTGCGACCGCCAAGATCGACAACGATCGGTTCGTCTTTACGCTTCGTGAATCAAAAGCGCGATTCGAGTTATCCACGGAAAACTGGGGACACGAACCGCTCCGAAAAATCAGCCAGGGCCATTATGGTCTTGGACTAAATCGGGTGCGCGTTATTGTCGAAGCTCATAGCGGTGAATTGGGCGCTCATTATGACCCAGCGGAATCGGTTCTGCTTACGACAATTACACTACCTTTGTCCGCAGAACGAGTTAAAGTGTCAGATTCTTCTCGATGACGACAGAGAACCGTGGAATCCTGATTATTGACGACGAGCGGCCGATTCTCCTGACACTCGAGGCGCTTCTCGGCCGGCACGGTTATGACGTTGAAACTTCCGGCACTGCTTCCCAGGGTTTGAAATTGCTGAAAACGAAATCTCCTGCCCTCGTTTTGCTCGACCTGCAATTACCCGACGCCGAAGGACTGCAAACACTCGACGAGATCAAAACTGAGTTCCCAGGCACGCCGGTCATCATCCTGACGGCGCACGATTCTTTACACAACGCGATCGAGTCGATCAAGCGCGGCGCTTTCCATTTCATCAGCAAACCGTACGCGCCGGAAGAGTTGCTCAGCCTGGTGGAGAAAGCTTTGGAAAAGGAGTCGCTGCTGCGCGAGACGGAAGAATTGCGGCAGAAAACGCAACAACTGGAGAGACGTCTGGAGAGGGTGGAGACGCGGCTCACTCCCGTTTTCAAAAGCAAAGCCATGCAGGAGATCGACGAATTGATCGGCGCGATGGCGCCTTCGGAAGCCAACGTGCTCATCACGGGCGAAAGCGGCACGGGCAAGGAAGTGATTGCCAATGAGATCCACACGCGCAGCCAGCGCGCTGGCAAACCGATGGTGAAGCTCAATTGCGCGGCGTTTCCGCAAACCATGATCGAGGGAGAGCTGTTTGGTTACGTGAAAGGCGCGTTTACGGGCGCGATGAATGATTTCCCAGGAATGATTGCGGCGGCGAAAGGAAGCACGCTGTTTCTCGACGAGATTTCCGACATGCCTCCAGATTTGCAGACGCGTTTCTTGCGCGTGCTGCAAGAGCGCGAGTACCGGCCGCTGGGCAGCACGCGCACGTTGAAGGCCGACTTCCGCCTCATCGCCGCGACCAATCGACCGATCGCGCAAGCGCTGGCCGAAAACCGTT
>WNFT01006219.1_pt1 | contig 11341 bp, 8 predicted proteins | sample 5400191 | NCBI WGS metagenome assembly WNFT01 (sample SAMN13153359, study PRJNA577476) | soil metagenome | isolation source: 80 cm saprolite under Madrone tree | place: USA:California | collected 2016-06-14
TTCGTCGGTCCCGCTTTTGGCTGATCGTCACTTTTTTCATCGTCGTTTTGTGCCAGACCAAATTTTTCTTGCAAGGTGCGCGCATGACCGCTGGATCGCCAAGGCCCATTTATGGACCGGCGGTTTATGTCTATTTTGTTTATTTCATCTTAGGAATCATCGTGCTTATCGGTCGCACGTGGCGAGATTTGCGCCAAAGAACCGCCGGTGAACGTGCTGAGCTCGGATTTGTCTTAATTGGCGGGATTGTAGCACTCGTCTCGTCGCTTCCGCTTGCGCTCGCGTTGCGCGGGTTTTTTGAACCCTCCCGGATACTTTCGCTCGCGCCATTTCGGGTTGTAGTTTTCAGCATCATCGTCGCCTACGGCATTGCGACGCGAAAGATTATGGATGTCGGCGTTTTTCTTCGGCGCGCTATTTCTTACGGGCTTCTAACCGCGTACCTGCTCGCGATCTACGCTTTGGTTTGGTGGCTCGTAGCGACGGCACTGCGATCTTCCGTCGCCGACGCGCATGGGATCGCCCATGTAATGGCGGCGATCATGGTCGCTTTTGCGATGGCACCGGCCCGGGGCGTTTCACAACGTCTAGCCGAGAGACTCTTCGTCAGCTCGCGCGGCTTGGATTTTCGAACAACGATGAATCAGGCGGTTGCCATCCTGAAATCGGTCACGACTTTGCACGATCTGCTCACGCGGTTCGGGAAGACAATTGCCCAGGCAGTGGACACGGATAGGGTGATGATTTTGCTGCCGCAAAAGGATGTTTACGCACAACGCTATCCGCCGCCCACTCCTGCGAGCCGGATCGATCTCCCCAAGGATCACGCGCTCCTGAGATATCTGCAAAGCTCCGGGCAGCCAATCGTCCTGGACGAATTGCATCGCGCTCGGCCAACGCCGGAATCGGACCGGGTCAGCAAACACATGCAACACCTCAATCTCGCGGTGGTGATGGGGATTTTCGCGCGAGAACAACTCGAGGGCGTAATGCTACTCGGGCCGCGCTTATCCGGGCGCATCTACGGGAGGGCGGAGCAGGAGGCACTCCAGGCTCTCTGCGGCCAGCTCGCCGTCGCCATTGAAAACGCGGAGCTGTTCACGGAAGTGCAGAACGCAAAAATCTACAACGAAACGCTGCTGGAAAATCTGACCACGGGCGTGGTCGCTGCCGGGATCGACGAGCGCATCACAGTTTTTAATAACGAAACGGTCCAGCTCACGGGGTTAAATTCCCGGGAGATTATCAATCATTCCATCGATAAACTTCCGCCAGTGCTCCGGGACCTATTGCGGACGACATTGCGGACCGGTGAGAGCCAGGAAAATAATGAGATTGTCCTAGACGTAGGCGAGCAAGGCGTAGTTGTCCGCGCCAGCACGTCCATCTTTCGCGGGGAAAATCGACAAGTCCTGGGCGCATTGGTAGTGCTGACGGACCTAACGCCGCTCAAGCGGCTGGAACTGCTCATTCGCCGCAGCGATCGTCTGGCCAGCCTCGGCACACTCTCTGCCGGGATGGCGCACGAGATCAAAAATCCGCTCGTCTCGATCAAGACGTTCGCGCAACTCCTCCCACAGCGGTATCAGGATTCCGATTTTCGCGAAGCGTTTTCGAAACTGATCGGGCACGAAATTGAGCGGATTGACTCGCTGGTCAATCAGTTACTCCGCTTCGCGCGGCCGGCTAAGCCGGACCTCAAGCCGACGCATGTGCACGAGGTTTTGGAGAAGTCGCTCCAGCTCATCGGGCATCGATTGTATGACCAAGACATCAAATTAGCTCGTTTTTTGGAAGCGAATGTGGATACAATCAGCGCCGATGCAGACCAACTCGAACAGGTTTTCCTCAATTTCTTCATCAATGCGATGGAGGCAATGCAGCACGGCGGCGAACTCACCGTGAGCACACAAACCCGCAACGGCGAAGAAGCGGTGGCCCCGATTGGTCACGGCAACGGCGGAGCGCGTGAAGTTCTTCGCATCACCATTCGCGACACCGGTGAGGGAATCCAATCCGAAGACATCCAGCATTTATTCGATCCGTTCTTCACGACAAAAGATTACGGCACCGGGTTGGGATTGTCGGTCGTCCATTCAATTATTCAGGAGCACGGCGGCCAAATCGAAGTGGAAAGCGAACTCAAGGAGGGCACGGCGTTCCACATCTTGCTCCCGCTGGCCCGGTTTAATAGCGAGGTAGCGGTGTGATTCCCCCGCTGGCCTGCATCTTATACACGCAGGATTCCGATCTGGTTCGACGCGTAAAAGCGTTCCTCCGCACCATGGCGCAGGTGCGGCACGTGGCGGAAGCGGACCGGCTCGATGCCGTCCTTCAACAAGCCGGGCCGGCGCTGCTCATCATGGACCTGCGCGCCAAGGAATGCCGCGACCTCATCGATTACGTGCAAAAAGAATGGCCGGAAGTTTTGATCACTGCTCTCGGCATTGTGAAGTCAGATCCGCTGCGGGAGGCAGAGCAATTTGGAATTTACGCGGCGGAAGATTTAGAGCTCGACCGGCGTCACTTCCAGGCGTTGGCCGGTCGCGCGTTCGATTACTTAAAAGTTTTGCAGGAGAACCGGGACCTGCGCGAAACATCGACAAGTGTCTCCACTTTGGAGCCGATACCCAGAGCCGGCGCAGCGCTCACCGTGGCGAGCAGCGGGCCGTCGTTGCCATTGCTGCGTTTCCCGCGCGTGTTTCGCCAGTTCGAAAATGTCGATGCACTTCTCGCCAAAGTGGTGGAAAGCGTTGCGGATGCCGCCGGCGTGACGCGCGTCGGAATTTTTTCGAAGATTCGACAAGGGGATCGTTATCGCCTCCGCGCCGGCCTGCGCTGTTTGCCGGAAACGCACGAGATGGAATTTGGCGAGCGCGACGCCCTGGTGCGCTGGTTCGAATTGCACGCGCATTTGATCTCCCGCGCCAATCTCGCGCAAACATCTCATCAAGCAGAGCGATCGCTGCTTCGCCGCGCGCTCGACACATTCGGCGCCGAAGTGATCGTGCCGCTTTATGCACGGGAGCGCATCATCGGCTGGCTCTTTTTCGGGCACCGACTAACCGGCCAGCGATTCGATTATTCAGATCTCGAGGGATTGATGATCCTGGCCGAGCATGTTTCGACCGTCCTCGAGAATGCGCTTCTCTACGAAGAAATCAGGTTGCAGAAAATCCTGGCCGAGACGCTGCTCAAATCGATTCCGCCGGGCATCGTGGCGACAGATGAGGATGCGATCATTCGATGGTTCAATCCGACCGCCGAACAGATTCTTGGGCTGTCGAGCAAGGATGTTTTGAATAAACCGGCTGAATCCGCCGGCAGCAGGCTCGCGGCATTCCTTCGCGAGACGCTCGAATCAAAAAGCACCCTCCCGGCGCAGCGATGGATCGACGACAACACGCGGCGATCGCTCTCAGTCGAAACGCGCCGGCTTGGCGATCAACAGACGCCGCTTGGCGCCGTCGCCGTCGTCCACGATCTGACGGCCGAGGAAACCTTGCGTGAGAAACAAGGCCTGGTCGATCGAGCCGCCTTTTGGACCGATCTCGCCGCCAGCATGTCCCACGAAATTCGCAACCCCCTGGTCGCGATCAAAACTTTCGCGCAACTTCTTCCCGAGCGATTCGACGACGCCGATTTCCGCAAAGATTTCAACGATATCGTGGTCAAGGAAATCGATCGCCTTGATAAGATCATCACGCAGATCAACAACTTTGCGCATCCGCCTGAGCTGGTGCTCAAGCCGATCGATGTCCGTGCTCCAGTAAAGAAGGCGATCGAGATCGCGCGCACTCGATTCGGCGCCAATGGCGGCCCCGCGGTTGAAACTTCGCTGCCCAATGATCTGCCCAAGGTGCTGGGTGACGAGACGGCTCTGGCCGAAGCCTTCGCTCATCTCGTGGCCAACGCGGCGGAGGCGCTTTCAGGACGGAACAAGCCGCGCATCATGCTGGCCGCAAAACCGATCCGCCAAGGCGACCGTGCCAGCGGCGTCGTCGTGACCGTGCGCGACAATGGCAAAGGGATTGCGCCCGACTTAAAGGAAAAGGTTTTCTCGCCTTTTTGCACGACGAAGCCGCGCGGAATGGGACTCGGACTTCCCATCGTCAAGCGTACGGTCTTCGATCACAACGGCCGCGTCGATATCGATTCCACTCCACACGGCACACTGGTGAGCGTGATGTTGCCGGCCAGCCCAAATGGGCACTAAAGTAGGGTTGAAGCGTAAATCGTTGAGTCGTTAAAGCGTTTTCCGATTCGCGATTTCGGATTTAACATAAGTCATGATCGTCACTACCGCTCAACTTTACAAAGTCGCCTACGGCAAATTTGCGGTCGGCGCCTATAACATCAACAACATGGAACAAAGCCTCGGCCTGTTCCGCGGCAATGTCCAGAGTCGCGCGCCGTTCATCATTCAGCTTTCGAAGGGCGCCCGGAAATATGCCGACAAACGCATGCTCGAAGCGATCATTCGCGCCGCCGAAGGAATGTTTCCCGAAGCTATTTTCGCCGTCCATCTCGATCATGGCGATGAAGAGGCGTGCTATGATTGCATCGCGTCGGGTTTTTACAGCTCGGTCATGATCGATGCGAGCGGTGAACCGTTTGAAGAAAATGTCGCGATCACGAAGCGAGTTGTCGATAAAGCGCATGCCAAGGGCATTAGTGTCGAGGCCGAACTTGGAATGCTGGGCGGCGTAGAAGAAGACATCAAAGTGGACGAAGGGCATGCTTGCCTGACGAATCCGGATGAAGCGGTGGAATTTATCAAACAAACAAAATGCGATTCGCTTGCCGCGGCCATCGGCACAAGCCACGGCGCTTACAAATTCAAAGGTCAACAGTCCTTGCACTTCGAAGTAATCGAAGGGATTCGCGAGAAGGTGAAAAAAGCGGGCTTGCCGCCGACCCCCATCGTCATGCATGGATCTTCGAGCGTGCCGAAATCGGAAGTCGAGCGCATCAACGCCGCGGGCGGCAAACTCGATCCCTCTGCGCGCGGCGTGAACGAGGAGGAATACCTGCCCGCCGCCAGACTCGGTGTTACCAAAGTGAACATCGACACCGACGGGCGGCTCGTTTGGACACGCGTTCACCGCGAATTTTTCCGCGATAAACCAGCTGAATTCGATTTCCGGCCGCCGGGAAAAATTTTCGTCGAGGAATACGCAAATTTCATCGCGCACAAAAACGAGAAGCTCGGGTCGGCCGGAAAACTCGATGAAGTTCGTGCGAGTTTGAAAAAATAGCGCTCGCCGCGGAGAGCGAACTTTGAAATTGTGACCTTCACTCTTCAGGAACTCGCAACGATGTCCGGCGGCGAGTTGCTGGGCGATCCGGCACAGAAAATAACCGGGGCAGCGTCGCTGGCAGAGGCCACCGACGGTGATGTTTCATTTTTCGGCACTCCAAAATACGTCGCGCAGTTGCGCAAGACGCGCGCTTCCGCGGTCTTTGTCCCTCTGGATTTTTCCGAGACGATCGCTGCTGCTCAAATTCGGGTCGCAAATCCGGCCAAAGCTTTCGAGCAAGTGGTCTTGAAACTCGCGCCGAAACCAGTCGCTTCTGCGCCAGGCGTCCATCCAAGCGCGATCGTCGATCCAAGCGTCAAGCTCGGAGCTCGCGTCTCGATTCAACCGCATGCGGTAATTGAACCCGGCGTTAGCATCGGCGACGACAGCGTGATCGGTGCGGGTAGTTACATCGGTCATGAAACTACGCTCGGTCCTAATTGCATGATTTATCCCTGCGTCACCGTTCGCGAGCGTACTCGCATCGGTGCGCGCGTAGTCATTCACAGCGGTGCCGTCATCGGAGCCGACGGTTTCGGTTTCGAATCCGCGCAGGGGCGTTACGAGAAAGTGCCGCAAGTCGGCATCGTCCAAATCGATGATGACGTAGAGATCGGCGCCAACACGACGATCGATCGCGCGCGCTTCGGTCGAACTTGGATCCAACAAGGAGCAAAGATCGACAATCTCGTGCAAGTCGCGCACAACGTTGTTATCGGAAAAAATTCTGTCCTCGCTGGCCAGGCTGGAATTGCCGGAAGTGTGCGCATTGGTGAGCGCGTGATGATCGGCGGCCAGGCCGGTATCACGGGTCATGTTGAGATCGGCGATGACACGGCGATCGGCGCCCAGAGCGGCGTGTCAAAAAGCATTTCCGGCGGCGTCTGGAGGTCGACGCCGGCCGTGCCGCTGGCGGACGCGCAAGAGCAACTCGCCTGGATGCGACGGCTGGGCAAATTCTTCGCACGAGTGAAAGCAATCGAGAGGAAACTCGGTCTATAGAGGTACCGCGAGTTCATTCGATCCTGAGGAATCATCCAAAAAAATCCGTTTGCAGGCGATTTCTAGGGAAGTTGCGCGTAAAAGTGGGCGATCAGAGTGGTTGGCAAGCTTAGTGCTTATACTCAATATGGATATTATATGGCATGAAGCTGCTCGCCCGTGATTCCTCCCAGTTTCTCATCATCGATGATGATCCTGCCCTCACCCGATTTCTCGTCACCTATCTGCGGCAAAAAGGTCATACCTGCCAGGCGCTCACGGAGGGATTCCAGACCGCCACCTGGCTCGCCCATCATGACTGCGAAGTGGTGATTGTCGATCTAAGGATGCCCAAGGTAGATGGGATTTCGCTCATCTCCTTTATCCGCGAAATTAACCCGAGGATTCCGATCGTTGTCTTTACGGGGATTGGTTACGACGAAGAACAAATGCACGCGGCCTTGCGAGCCGGGGCGAATGGTTACGTAAGCAAGAATCTCCCGGTCGAACAACTTTATTGTGTGCTCTCGCGCGTACTATCGACCTGCCAGCAGCGCGCTCGTCGCGAAACATTAAACGGCAGGCAACCGGCTCTGCTCGGCGCTGCCTGAGCCGTTTACTCGTGACTACCGCCTGGCGCGCGCGCGGACTTGTTGCATAAGTCCACGCAGCATCTCTGGGGAAATACATTCGGCGCCGCAAGCGTTCGCAGTCTGTTGCTCCAGGTAGTCGGAGGTGGCCACCATCAACTCAAACCGATGCCCATATTTACTCGCGAGCCGCTCGACGATCGCATCCGCTGTTTGCCCCTTTCGCGAATAAAAAATCTGAACGTCGTGTGGGTCCGAGGTCGCGCCAACGTGCGCACCTTTGCCATCAAAGACCACCACCACGCGCATTCCGGTCCAATCTTGATAATCACGCAACCGCTTGATTAATGCCTCACGCGCGAGCGACGAACGGCGTTCCTGGAGTCTGCGCAAATCGGGCCATGCGAAAATGACGCTATGTCCATCGACAATCAAGTAACGTGCGCGCTCCGGCATCACTGAGATCTTGGTGCTGCTCCCCACATAAACGCCCGGGGCACCTCCCCTACTCCGGCGCAGTGGCCGGCTCCTTTTTCGCTTTGGGCTTGGGCGGCTCTCGACGCGCCACTTTGAGGGAAGCTTTCTTGCGCCGAAGATAAGCTTTTCGCCGTTTGCGCTTGGCGCGTATTCGATGCTGCTGTCCCACGGAGCGCTTCTATAGGTTGAAACGCTCAGAGACGCAACGTGAATTCGGCATGATTCCAAATCGCCCAACAAATCAAATTCGGAATGGCATTTTTGGTTAGCTTGCGTTGCCGAAAAACCTTGACCGTGTAGGACGCCGACTGACAATCTTTCTGGGCGGGTCACCCTTAATTGGCCGCCATGACAATGCGGCAATCCATGTTACGAGGGCACCGCTCCATGTTGCCTCCGAAATCCATGATCTCCGCCGCTATGCCCAAAACATTAGTCGGAATTTCAGTCGCGATGCTGATCCTCGCCGCGGTTTTCGGCGTCCTCAACAACGTCAGGGTGAAAGGGCTGCACGCGGACCTGGCAAATACGATCGCGGCACGCGACGCCGCGCAGCGCGGCCGAATGGCTCAAGCAAAAGAATCCAAGAGTCAGCAAACGAATGTGCCAGGGACGAGTGCGAAGAGCGCGGAGGCAGAAAGCAAGGCGGCGAAGGCCGAAGCGGACCTGGCGAAGGTGCAAAAGGAGAAAGCCGCTTTGCAAGCCCGGTTAGAGGCGAACCAGGCGGAGATCGCTTCGTTGCAAAAACACGTGGAGGAAGTGGGAAGCAAACCGGCTGAGGCAAATCCCGGCGCTCCATCGACAGTGGAATTACAGGCGCAGCTCGATGATGCTCGCCGTCAACTCGACAGCGCGGAACGCGAAAAAGTCTTCTTGTCCGAAGAAATTCGGACGGCCCAGGAGCGTTCGACTCAGCTCGAAGAGGAGAAGAAGCGGCGCGCCGCCGGAAAAGCAGGAGTGCGCGGCACCATTCTCGCCGTGAATCAAGCTTACAACTTCGTGGTTTTAAATCTTGGCGGCCGCCAAGGCGTCGAACCCAATTCGGAAATGCTCGTGGTGCGGGACGGCACTCTGATTGGAAAAATTCGCATTTCTTCAGTTGAACCCGCGACCGCTATCGGCGACATTATTATCAGCAGCTTGGCGCGTGGCGTCCAAGTGCAACCTGGAGACATTGTCATTTATGCTGGCACTAATTCCTGAGGTTCGAAAAAAGATTGCTTCGGCCCTGTTGCTCGCCACCGCGGCGACCTTAGCCTCTTGTGCGACACAGAAAGATGCGCCCCGTCTGGTTGATGATCCGGACGATCACCGCGAATCAGTCATGCCTTGGAATAAACAGGAAAAATGGGAGACAGGCGCTGAGGTCGCGGGCATGACTGATCGGCGCTAAGCGCGATACCAATCCAAGCTCAACAATCGGCCCGGCCGGCAAACTGATCAGATCCAAAAACCGGTTGGTATGACCGCGTTTTTCGGCACGACGACGATGCCGTCACGGATGAAGTAATTGTCCGCATCGAAATTCGCCGGCTTTCCTTCCGGCGTAATCACGGCCCCGTCGGCAATCCGGGCATTCTTGTCGATGATGGCGCGATCGATCACGCAGTTGCGCCCGATCCCGATTGGCGGCAGCCCCGAATTTCCCACCTGTTCGAAATAATCCGCGCCCATCACGATGCTGTTGCGAATGGTCGCGCCGCTTTGAATAATGCTGCGTATCCCGATGACGCAACGTTCCAGGTGCGCATCGGAAATGATGCAGCCATCGGAAATAATCGCCTGCCGCAGGGTGGCTCCGTTGATCTTGCTGCCGGGCAAGAAGCGCGGATGGGTATAGATCGCGGCCTCCGGATTGAAGAAGCTGTATTCGGGAACGATATCGGTAAGATCGAGATTGGCTTCGTAAAAAGCGCGGATTGTTCCGATGTCTTCCCAGTAACCTTGAAAGATGTAGGCGCTGACATGCCGCTGCTGGATTGATTCGGGAATGACGTGCTTGCCGAAATCGGCCAGGTCGTTATTCAAGCATTCCACCAGCACATGGCGGTTGAAAATGTAAATTCCCATCGACGCCTGGAACAACTCCTCCCCTTCGTTCAAACCGACCGCGGCGAGCAGTTCACGGCTGATTTTCATCTCGTGAAGCACAGCCTCCTCCGTCGGCTTCTCTAGAAAATGCGTGATGCGGCGATCCACGCCGCTTTGCATAATCCCGAGTTCGGAAACCCGATGTCGATCCACGGGCTTGGTCGCCAATGTGATATCGGCGCCCGATTGAATGTGCTGGTGCAGCAGGGTGCGAAAATCCATCCGGTAAAGCTGATCGCCGCTCAGAATCAGGTAATAATCGAACGGGCGCTCGAGGAAGTAGCGCATGTTCTGCCGGACCGCGTCGGCCGTGCCTTGATACCATTGCGAGCTCGCCGGCGTTTGTTGCGCCGCAAGAATATCGATGAAGCTGCGCGAGAAATTGTCGAACTTGTAGCTCGCCTGAATATGTCGATGCAACGACATGCTGTTGAACTGCGTCAGCACGTAAATCGAGCGCAGCCCGGAGTTGAGGCAATTGCTGATCGAGATATCGACGATGCGATATTTTCCGCCGAGCGGCACCGCCGGCTTCGCACGGTCCTTGGTTAAGGGGAACAAACGCGTGCCCGCGCCGCCGCCCATGATGATGGCGAGCGTTCGCTGCGTCGTGCCGGGTGGAAGCGCCGGCGTAGTCATTGCGGAGGCCGAATGGGCCAAAGATGAATCGCGCCGCGGACGATTGTGGGTTACCACATCTACAATAACTCAGCGTCTGCGGTTTCCGGCAACTGTTTTGCTGTAGCCACTGCGCTGTGCACGGTCAGAACCGGGGGTGGCCGCTCCGTCCGGCGATGCTAACTAATTCCGGCTTCGCCGCCTAATTTTAGCATCAAGCTCGCCGATGGACGAGTCCGTCCGACTGGCGGACAAGGGACTGCTCGATCCAGCTGTCTGCCGGTTGCTACAATGTCGCGCAGACGTTAGTTTCCCATCTCCCAATATGTGCGGAATTGTCGGTTACGTCGGGCGCTCCGAAGCCGCGCCTATTTTGCTCGATGGCTTGCGTCGCCTCGAATATCGCGGCTACGACTCAGCCGGCGTCGCCATTGTCGATGGAAATCATGTACGGATTGCCGCGCTGGCGAAATTGATGTCGGAGAAGCCGCCCTCCGGCTCATTCGGCATCAGTCACACGCGTTGGGCGACACATGGAAAGGTGAACGACGAAAACGCACACCCGCATTTCGATGCCAGTGGAAAAATCGCGCTCGTTCACAACGGCGTGATCGAAAACTATCAGGCGCTCAAGGAGCAGTTGGTTCGCGACGGCGACAATGATTTCCGCTCACAGACCGACACCGAAGTGCTCGCTCACCTCGTCGGCAGCATTTATGAGCAGCTCGACGGCAAGGATTCCAAGGCCCGTCTCGTCAATGCCGTGCGCAGGGCTTTGAAACAAGTCATCGGCACCTACGGCATCGCGGTCGTGCACAGCGACATTCCTAATTTTCTCGTCGGCGCACGCCGGGGCAGCCCACTCGTGCTTGGCGTTGGCAAAGACGAAAATTTCCTGGCCAGCGATGTGAGTGCGATCGTCGCCTACACGCGCGACGCCGTTTATTTGAATGACTTCGATGTCGTTGCCGTCGAGCGCGACAAATTCGAGATCAGTTCGCTGGTCGGCGAAACCGGCGATCATCAGGTCAGTAAAGTTGCGTTCACCGCCGAAGACATCAAGAAAGGCGACTATCCGCACTACATGCTCAAAGAAATCTTTGAGCAACCGAACTCGGTGCGCGATGCGATGCGCGGACGTCTCAGTCTTGAAGAATGCACCGCCAAGCTTGGCGGATTGAACATGACGCCGGCACAATTACGCGATGTCGGCCGCGTTGTGTTGACTGGCTGCGGGACAGCGCTTCATGCTGGGATGGTCGGCGAATACTTGATCGAGCAGCT
>WNFT01005230.1_pt1 | contig 11340 bp, 10 predicted proteins | sample 5400191 | NCBI WGS metagenome assembly WNFT01 (sample SAMN13153359, study PRJNA577476) | soil metagenome | isolation source: 80 cm saprolite under Madrone tree | place: USA:California | collected 2016-06-14
CGCGGGCGTTCCTTATGTGACGCTGCTGACATCGGTCATGTTCCTGCTCGCGGTGGCACAGATCGGACCGGTGCCGGTGCTGCTCGGTGCTGTGATCTGGCTCTACGCGAGCGGCGCGACGTTCTGGGGCACGGTGATGGTCGTGTGGTCGCTCGTGACCATGAGCCTCGACAACATCCTGCGCCCGGTGCTCATCAGGAAGGGCGCCGACCTGCCGCTGATCCTGATCCTCTCGGGGGTGATCGGCGGTCTGCTGGCGTTCGGCCTCATCGGCCTCTTCGTTGGCCCGGTGGTGCTCGCAGTGACCTACACCTTGCTCGGGGCGTGGGTGGCCGAAGGCGACGCGACACGAAGAGCCTCGGGAAGTTCTTTGTGAGCCGGCCATGGATCGCGGCCGCCGGCTGAAACGAGGGCGCACGCAGCCTGCGATGCGTCGCGTCGTGCTCGGTGGAGTGCTGGCTGGAGTGACCTTGGCGTCGTGGAGCCCGGCCGACGCCCAGATCGTGGGCGAGATCTTCCGAATGGTCAACCCGTCCGTGGTCGTGATCCGGGCCAGGGGCCGCGATGTCGCCGGCGTTCGGCCAGTCGAGTTCACGGAGACGGGCTCCGGCGTCCTCATCTCGGGGGACGGCAAGATCCTGACGGCGGCTCACGTCGTTCATACCATGAACGAAATCAACGTCGAGTTCCTCGGCGGCGAGACGATCAAGGCGCGCGTCGTCGCCTCGGAGCCGGGCGCCGACCTGTCGATGCTCGAGCTCGTTCAGGTCCCGGCGCGAGCGCGCGTCGCGATGTTGGCTGACTCCGACTCGGTCGAGATCGGCGACCAGGTCATCGTGATCGGCGCGCCCTATGGACTCAGGCACGCCATGACCGTCGGGTCCATCAACGCGCGGTGGGCCCCGAACACCATCTACCGGGTGATGCCGCTGGCGGAGTTCTTCCAGACCGACGCCGTGATCAACACGGGCAACTCCGGCGGGCCAATGTTCAACATGGCGGGCGAGGTGATCGGCATCGTCAGCCACAACATCTCGAAATCTGGGGGCAGCGAGGGCCTCGGTTTCGGCGTGACGGTGAACGCGGCGAAGCACCTCCTATGGAAGCGGCCGGCTCAGGCTCGGTCGAGCGCTTTCTGGATCGCCCAGGTCAGTGCGTACTCGTCGAAAGGCTTGCGGAGGTAGTCCACGGCGCCTGCCCGGCGCGCTCGCTCCCGCGTCGGGGTATCGTCGTGGGCCGTGATGAAGATGATGGGAATCGGCAGAGACGCTTCGCGGAGCCTTTCCTGAAGCTCGAAGCCACTCAATCCACCCAGATGGACGTCCAGCACCAGGCAATTGATCACGGCGAGCTGGTCGCAGGCGAGCAACTCCTCGCCTGAGCCAAACGTACGGACGGTGAAGCCCGCCGATCCCAGCAATCGCTGAAGCGCCCTGAGAATGGAGGCGTCATCGTCGACGACCCCGATGAGCGGATTCATCTGATCCGACCCTATTCCCACGAGGGGTGAAAGGAAATGAGGCCTTTGTCGTATGCGCCAGCTACTGCGTCGTCGGCTCCTGCCACCGTTTCTCGGCCATCCGGACCAGGTCGGCCACCGAGCCTGCTCGAGACCGCTCGGACCTGACAGCCGAATGTCGAGCACGAGACATGCGGGCCGATCCGGGCGCGCCTGGTCGAGGAACGCCTTGGCCGACGCGACCGCCGTAGTCATGGCCCCGTCGAATGACTATCACGCGGACTGTCGGCGCCCCTATTGGACGAAGGTCGTATGCGCGTCCGGGAACGACGATGGCGCCAGGGCCGGTGTCGCCGGTGTCGACGGGCTCGCGCTTGTGGCATAGTCAACGCCCATGAAGGTCTTCGTCTTCGATCTCCTGCCCTACGCCGAGCACCTTGACCACCTGAAGAGCGGCAAGGAGTTGCCGTGGCCCCTGCCGAGGCGGCACTTCAAGCCCGAGGTGGCCGTGCGCACCTATGCCGAGCATCTCGCGGCCTGGGAGGCCATGGACCAGCTCGGCTACGACGGTGTCGGCTTCAACGAGCATCACACTTCGCCGTACGGGCTGATGAACTCGCCCAACCTCCTGGCCGCCGCGGCCGCCCAGCGCACCCAGCGCCTCAAGCTCCTGGTCTACGGCAACCTCCTCCCGCTCCACGACCCGCTGCGCCTCGCCGAGGAGCTGGCGATGCTCGACTGCATGTCGAACGGGCGCATCGTTTCCGGATTCGCCCGCGGCATCCCGCGCGAGCACAACGTCTACAAGGTCCCGCTGGCCGATTCGCGCGCTCGCTTCGAGGAGGCCTGGGAGATCATTCGCCGGGCCTGGACCGAAGAGGTCTTTTCCTACGAGGGCCGGTTCTGGTCCTATCGCGACGTCGCGATCTGGCCGCGACCGGTGCAGGCGCCGCATCCGCCCGTGTGGGTGCCGGTCACCGGCAGCAAGGAAACGATCGAGTGGGCGGGCCGTCACAACATCCCGATCACGCCGGGCCTGGCGCCGATCCGAGGTCTGCGCGAGGACATCATCCGCTACTACACGCGATGCCTCGCCGAGCACGGTCACCGGCTTACGCCCGACCACCTGATCATCCAGGCGAGCACGTACGTGGCCGACAGCAAGGCTCAGGCGGTGCGCGAGGCCGGGCCGTACCTGCTCTACTTCAACCAGACACTGTTCAGCCACGGCAACATCACGGAGGCCTCTCTCCAGCGCGACGCCGGGTACCTGAGCCCGGCGTCGTTCGACTACGTGCGGCCCGAGAACCTGCCCGCGGTGTCCGGCTCCCGCGAGCGCTATCGCGACATGACCTTGGCCGACGTCGAGCGCGACGCGGAGCAGTGGCCCTGGGGAACGCCGGATGAGGTGATCGAGCGGATCATCGCCGCCGCCGACCACGCGGGCGCCGGCACCGTGCTGGTCAACATGAACCGCGGCGCCATGCCGCAGGAGATGTTCCTCGAGCAGGTGCATCGGTTCGGCAGCAAAGTGCTGCCGGCCTTGCAGGCCCACACCGTCACGGCTCGATGATCGTCGGCCGCGTCGCGGCGGTGATCGCGGCGGTATTCGCGCTGTATCTGCCGGCCGGGATCGCCTCCGCAGGCGAATCCACTCCCGAGCTCGTCGCCAGAGGGAAGTACGTGTTCGCGACCGCCGGGGGATGCGCCTGCCATACCCCCCCGGACGCGGTCGGATTGAATGCGGGAGGCCAGAAATTCGACCTGTTCATCGGCGTCGTCTACTCGCGCAACATCACCCCGGACCCCGAGACGGGGATCGGGAAGTGGACCGCCGCGCAGGTCACGAACGCGATCCGGCGCGGCGAGCGCCCCGACGGCTCGAAGCTGTTTCCGATCCATCCCTACAAGTACCTCGGCAGCATCGCCGACGATGAAGTCGAGGCGCTCGTCGCCTATCTGAAAAGCGTCAAGCCGATCACGTCAGCCGTTCCGGCGCGATTCCTGAAGATCCCCGTGCCCACGCTGACGATTCCCAAGGCTGCGAAGACGGCGCCGCGCGATGGACTGGCGCGAGGCGCGTACCTCGCCGGCGGAGCGGGGCATTGCACCGAGTGCCACACGCCGCGGCGGTTCGACTTCTCACCGGACGACGCGAAATTCCTCGCCGGAGGGCCCGGGCCCGAGCGAAGCCTGTCAGCCAACATCACGCCGCACATCGAGACCGGGATCGGACGCTGGACCGAGGCTCAGATCGCGCGGTTCCTGCGAACCGGCGTGAAGCCTTCGGGGCACGAGGCGTTCTCCCTGATGCGGACGGTCATCATCGGCACCTCCGCCGGCTTCAAGGACCTCTCCGAGGCCGATGCCGCCGCGATCGCCAGGTACCTCAAGACCGTGCCGGCGATCGAGAACAAGGTTCGCTAGCCCGTGGCTGGATGCGAAAACGCGCTTGTGATCGAGGCGGAGTGCCTGTATCAGTTCTACGAGGACGTCCGATGAAGGCCGGCGTCAATGTCCTGACGAAGGAACGACGGGCTCCCGAGGTGGTTCTGCTGGGAGTCCTGCTCGCGCTTGTCATTCTTGCGCCGACGGCGGCCGGCGCGGCCCCGGACGTTGGGATGCCGTCCGGCGCCGCGGAGCCGCGACGAATCAATGTCCTGCTCGTCTACACCGAGCCGAGGCTCGGGCCGGCCGTCGTCAACCTCGACGAAGGGTTCCGGACGACGCTCGAGTCGCGTGCGCAGGGGCAGGTGTTCTTCTACACCGAATACCTCGACCTCTCGCTGTTCGTCGGCAACCTCCCGCAGCGTGAGCTCCGCGATTTGCTCGTTCGGAAGTATGCGGGCCGGCACCTCGACCTCGTCCTGGCGGTCGGCAGCCGGGCGCTCCGATTCGCCGCGCAAAGCCGGAGCGCGCTCTTTCCCGGGGTCCCAATCGTCTTCACGGCAGTGGATCCCACCGCGATTGCCGACACGAAGCTCGATCCTGACGTCACCGGTACATGGTTGCGACAGGGCTGGGCCCGGACTCTGGACGCGGCCCTGCGGCTCCAGCCGAATGCGCGCCGCGCGGTCATTGTCACCGGCACCGGGTTACCGGACAGGGTATGGCTGGCTGAGGCGAAAGCCCAGCTCGCTTCGTACCGGAACCGGATCGAGATCAGCTACTTGACCGATCTGCCGTTCGCCGATGTCCTCAAGCGCCTCGGCGCTCTCGACCGAGATACGGTGCTGCTCCTGGGCCCGTTCAGCCGAGACGCCGACAGCCGCGACTTTGTCAGCCAGCAGGTCGCGGGTGTCTTCGCGAGGGCGGCCAGCGTCCCCGCCTTCAGTCTGAACGAAAATGCGATCGGCACCGGCGTCATCGGTGGCGACGTCGTGAGGTTCCGTGCCCACGGTGTCCTCAGCGCAGAGCTGGCGGCCCGCGTGTTACGGGGCGAGCGTCCGATGTCGACGGCCGAGGGGACGAACGCGTACGTGTTCGACTGGCAGCAGCTGAAGCGCTGGTCGCTCGACGAACGTCGGCTGCCGCCGGACAGTATCGTACGATTTCGCGAGCCGTCGGTCTGGGACCTCTACAAGTGGTACATCCTGGGCGGCGCGGCGCTGCTCGTTGCCCAGACCGCCCTCATCGCGGGCTTGCTGGTGAACCACCGCCTGCGACGGCGGGCGCAACGCACGCTCTCCGAGCGCCTGCGCTTCGAGACCCTCCTGTCCGAGCTGTCGACCACCTTGCTCATGCTCCCCACGACCGACGTCGACCGGCTGGTCGAGGGCATGCTGAAGCGGGTGGGGGAAGAGCTCGACTTCGACCGGGCCATCTTGACCGAGCGGGATCAGCGAACAGACGGCCGGCGGGCCACGCATTCGTGGACCCGCGCCGGGCTCGGACCGCCGATGGTACTGACGAGCGATATCTGTCCCTGGATCGGTAGTCACCTGCTCGCGGGTTTTGTCGTCCGGTTCTCGCGGCTCGAGGAGCTTCCGTTGGCGGAGGCCGACCGGAAGAGACTCGAGTCGCTCGGCCTTCGCTCCCTGGCGATATTTCCCCTTGTCGTCGGAGGCTCTGTCGTCGGAACGCTCGGGTTCAGCCGGCTCAGCGGAGAGCGGGCGTGGCCGGACGAGCTGGTGGCGCGACTGCAGCTACTGGCGGACGTCTTCGCGAACGTCGTGGCGCGCCGCCAGACGGACCATGCCTTGCTGGAAAGCGACAAGCGGCGCCGTCTCGCCGAGGTGCAGCTCGGGCGACATCGGGACGAGCTCGCGCACGCCCTGCGCTTGGCCACGTTGGGCGAGCTCACGGCGTCCATCGCTCACGAGGTCAACCAGCCCTTGGCCGCCATCGTGATGAATGCGAAGGCCGTGGGCCGAATGCTGGAGACCGAGCGGCCAGCGCCGCAAGAGATCGCGGAAGCGTGCAAGGATATCGCCGCCGACGCCCAGCGCGCCGGGAGCACGATCCGGCGACTTCGAACCCTGTTCCGCAAGGCGGATGCCGAGCTTTCCACGGTGGACGCCAACGCGCTGATCCACGACGCGGTGAGCCTCCTGCGCCGCGACATGGAGGACCGCGGCATTCTCATCCGCCCCGCGCTGGCGGAGGCGCTGCCGTCGGTGCTCGGAGATCCCATCCAGCTCCAGCAAGTCATGCTGAACCTGCTCATGAACGCGTGCGATGCCGTGACCGGCGCCGAAAGCGTCCCGCACGAGATTCAGATCACGACCACCCGGCTCGCGCCCGGGCGTCTGGCCATCACGGTGCGCGACAATGGCATCGGCGTCAAAGACGAGACGCAGCTGGAGCGGATGTTCGAGCACTTCGTGAGTAGCAAGCCGCAGGGATTGGGGTTGGGACTCGCCATCAGCCGCTCGATCGTCGAGGCGCATGGCGGGCAGATCTGGGCGACGCGTAACGACGACGCGGGGCTGACGTTGCACGTCGAGCTTCCCGTGCCGACCGGCGCCGAGCCCGCGGCGGCGTCACCGGACGGGCGCGATCGCTCCCTGATCAGCTCACCGAACTCGTGAGCGGGGTCGCGGCCCCCTGGGATATTACTCGGCCGCGGATCCCAGATCGCGCGCACCGGACGTGCGCTGCTTGAACTCCGCCGGAACCTGACGGCCGGCGTCGACGAACGCCCGGCGGATCGCCTCCACGTTCGGGCTGAAGATCGTCTTGCGGTTGTCGCGAGCCCACTCGTTCGAGCCTCGCGTCATGTCGGTCGAGCCCTGGAAGCGCGGCATGACGTAGCGGGCGAAGAGCTCGTAGGAGCGCAGGGTCTGCTCCCGCGTGGCCCACTCGTGAGCGCGGAAGAGCAAGCCGCCGAAGCCGCCGCCGCTCTGGCGCTGGAGGTGCTCGATGCCCTTCACGACCGTGTCGACCGAGCCGACGAGCGTGGTGCCCATCTGCACGCCCTCGGTCAGGGGATCGTCGGAGCGGCCCGGCGGCCGGCCGAGCGTCTCCTCGAAATAGGTGACGGTCTCGTGGCGCTCGGCGAGCTTGACCTGTCGCAGCGCTTCCTCATCGTCGTCGGCCACGTGCACGTTGACGACGAGCCGCCACTCTTTCCGATCCATGCGCTTGCCGTGCTTCTCGGCGGTCTCCTCGGCGAGCTTCCACTGGTTCGCGAGCGCCTCGGGCCCGCCGGGCAGCCCGGCGCCCAGCGAGAGCACGCCCAGGCCGTGCCGCCCTGCGGCGATGACGCCGGCCGGGGTCATGACGCTCGCCACGGCGATCGGGAAGTGCGGCTCGGTGTAGGGCGCCAGGTGCAGCCGCGCCTCGCGCAGCTCGAACCAGTCGGTCTTCATCGTCACCGGCTCTTCGCACCGCAAGAGCTGCATGATCGCGTCGAGCGATTCATCCATGCGCGGGCGCTGGGTCACGGGCTCGATGCCCAGCATGTAGGCATCGGACACGAGCGCGCCCGGGCCGCAGCCGAGCATCGAGCGGCCGCGCGTCATGTGGTCGAGCTGGACGAAGCGCTGCGCCACCAGCAACGGGTGGTGGTAGGGTAGGCTCGTCACGCCCGAGCCGAGCATGATGTGGCGCGTGCGTTCGGCGGCGGCGGCGATGAAGAGCTCGGGGGACGCGATCAGCTCCCATCCGGCCGAGTGGTGCTCGCCGACCCAGACCTCGTCGTAGCCGAGGTAGTCGAGCCACTCGATCAGCTCCATGTCGCGGCCGAGGGCCAGGGTGGGGTTCTCGCCGATCCGATGAAACGGCGCCAGGAAGATTCCGAATCGCATTCCCTTGTGGGCCATAGTGCCCCGATCCTAGCATGCCGCGGGCTGATTGGCGCCCGAGGGGCGAACTGGTACCATGCCGCCTCATGACAGACAAAACGATCCGCGTAGGGTTCGTCGGAGCCGGCGCCAATTCGCGTAAGCATCACATCCCCAAGCTCGGAGCTCAGCCCGGGGTCGAGCTGGCCGCGGTCGCGAACCGGACGAAGGCATCGGGCGAGCAGGTCGCCCGTGAGTTCGGTATCGCGCGGGTCTACGGCGACTGGCGCGAGCTCGTGCGAGCCCCCGACATCGACGCGGTGTGTATCGGCACCTGGCCCAACACCCACTGCGAGATCACGCGGGCCGTCCTCGGAGAGGGCAAGCATGTGCTCTGCGAGGCGCGCATGGCCATGAACGTCGCCGAGGCACGGAGCATGCTCGACGCCGCGCGCCGTGCGCCGGGGCTGGTCAAGCAGCTCGTGCCGGCGCCGAACACCCTCGAGGTCGATTCGACGCTCCAGAAGCTCCTGGCCGAGGGCTACGTCGGCGAGGTGCTCGCCGTCGAGATCCAGGCCAACCAGGGGCGCTTCGTCGAGGCCGAAGAGCCGCTCCACTGGCGCCAGGATGCCGTGCTCAGCGGTCTCAACGTCATGACCATGGGCATCTGGTACGAGGCGCTGATGCGCTGGCTCGATCCGGCCCGTCGGGTCAACGCGCTGACCAGGATCGCGGTGCCGCGGCGCAAGGATGCGACCGGTGCCTGGCAAGAGGTCCGTGTGCCCGATCACGTCGAGATCCTCGCCACACTGGGACGGGGCGCGCTGGCGCACATGCGCTTCAGCACGGTGACGGCGCTGGCGCCGCCCAGCGAGGTGTGGATCTTCGGGACGGAGGGAACGCTCCGGATCGAATCCGACGCGAAGCGAGTCTCGGGCGGCCGGCGCGGGGACAAGGCGTTGCGCGAGATCCCGATTCCCGCCGAGCGTCGGATCGGCTGGCGGGTCGAGGAAGAGTTCGTCAACGCGATCCGCGGCAGGGAAAAGGTCTCGCGCACGACCTTCGAGGACGGCGTGCGCTACATGGAGTTCACGGAGGCCGTCTGGAAGAGCGCCGCCAGCGGCCAGGCGGCCGACGTCGCCGAGCTCTGACGACCTACGAGCGGTCCTTCGTCAGCACGCGGACGACCACGACGACGACCGCGCCGACCAGCAGCGTCAGCCCGGCGAACAGGAGCGCCGCGGTCAGCGGGCTCATGGGCGCGTCGCGCAACGGACCCCCATGATCGGCGGCCGCCGGACTCGCGACGACGACGGCCGCGAGCGCTGAGAGCAGCGCGACTCGCATCACCCGCTGGTCTTGGCCGCCGTCTGAAGCTCGCGAACGTGCTCGCCCCAGTGGCGCGCCAGCACCTCCAGCCGCTGCCGGCCCGTGATCGTCTCACCGCTCGTGCGGCGGAAGCACGGCTGGTCGAGGTGTGACGAGGTGCGCGCCGCCTGCACGAGCCGCGCGTGCGCCTGCCGGACCTGAGCGAGGAGCTCGTCGAAGCTTTCGTGCGCGTGGAGCCGGCGGCACACCTCGTTGATCGTGTCGGCGTCGGCCGGCAGGGGCCAGGGGGGACCGCCGAGCGCTGCCGCCTGAATGCCCCAGGCGGTCGCGTCGTGGAAATAGATGAAGTGCATCAGCACGTCGCGCGCCTGCCAGCGATCGACCTTGGCGCTGGTGGCCCGCCCCGCGCCGTCGAAATACGCCAGGGTTTCTTTCACCACACGATCGAGCTCGGTCAGGAGCGGTTCGTTCGAGGGCGACGTACTCATGCTCACGGCTCCCTTCAGCGGTGTTTCCTGAGGAAGAGATTGATGTCCTCCGGCGTGATCAGATCGGGCGCGGTCCAGCCGTCGAGATCGTATTCGGCCATGCACCGCTCGGCGAATCCCTTGAACTGGGCGGCCCGGCCACTGTCCTGCGCCATCTGCCACGCGATGAGGCGAACGGTCTCGGGCGCGCCCGCGTAGTTGCGCTCGTAGAGCTCGTGGCGCCCGCCGAACTCGGTGCCGACCGCGTCCCACAGAAGCTTCATGAGCTTGATCCGCTCGACCGCATCGGTGCCGTCGGAGCCGCGCAGATATTTGTCGAGATACGGCCGCAGGGCCGGCGTCTTGAAATCGACGGCGTGCGAGTTGAGATAGATGAGGCCGCTGGCCAGGATGCCCTCGGTGAGCTCCTTGATGCGCGGGTACGCGACCGGCGCGAAGACGCGGTAGGCCTGCGCGGACTCCGGATTCGGCAACACCGTGGCGCCGGCCCAGGCGATCGGATTGCGCGCCATCGCGTCGGTCAGCCCCCAGAAGAGGTTGCGCCACGCGATCACCTCGCCGACCGTCGCCTGCACGTTCTTCGTATCGGTCGAGCCGACGGCGTCCACCGCCTTGAGGAGCAATCCGGCGATGAAGTCGAGCTTCACGGCCAGGCGCGTGCAGCCGTGGAACATGGCGCGGGCGAAGAAGCCCGAGCCCTGGAAGAACGTGTTCGACTTCTGCACGTTCTCGTAGACGAAGACGTTCTCCCACGGCACCAGCGCGTGATCGAGGACCAGGATCGCGTCGTTCTCGTCCATCCGGCTCGAGAGGGGATAGTCGAACGGGCTGCCCATCACCTCCGCCGTCATCGTGTAGGACGGGCGGCAGATCAGCTTCACGCCCGGCGTGTTCATCGAGGCGATGAAGACCGCGGCGAACTCCTTGGTCTTGATCGGCGTGGTCGAAGGATGGGCGATGAAGTTCGCGTGAGTCAGCGCGGAGCCGGTCGCGACGACCTTCGCGCCGCTGACGATCAGCCCGGCGTCGGTCTCCTTCTCCACGTGCACGTACACGTCGGCGACCTCGTCGGGCGGCCGGTGCCGGTCGACCGGTGGCTGGACGAGGGCGTGGTTCAGAAACAGCACGCGCTCCTGCGCCGCGCCATACCACCGACGCGCGTTGTCCTGATACGGCGCGTAGAACTCGGCGTTGGCGCCGAGCGTCGCCAGGAAGGCGGCCTTGTAGTCCGGCGAGCGGCCTATCCAGCCGTAGCTCAGACGCGACCATCCGGCGATCGCGTCGCGCGCCGCGACCAGGTCGTCGGCGCTCGTCGGGGCGCGGAAGTACCGGTGGGTGTACCCGCCCGAGCCCGTATCGGTCGGGCACGTCAGCTCCGCTCGCGTGGCCGGATCGTGGAGCGCGTCGTAGAGGCGCGCCAGCATGCGGGCCGGATTGCGAAAGGCCGGATGCGTCGTGACGTCGTCGACCCGCTCGCCGTAGATCCAGATCTCGCGGCCGTCGCGGAGGCTTTCGAGGAACTCCTTGCCCGTGAACGGCCGCGTCATAGCGCCGGGCGCACCTTGGTGGCGACCAGGTCGAGCAACTCCAGCATGCGCCCGAGGTCGTCGCGCCGGAAGTCGACCATCAGATGGGCGAGACCGATGCGCTGATATTCACCGAAGAGATCGGTGACCGCCTGCGCGCCCTGCCGGACCAGATCGTCGCTGAGGGCGAGCCGGAGTGAGATCGTGATCGATGGCCACGGGCGCCCGGCGGCGTCGGCGGCGGTACGCAGGCGCGCGATGCGGTCGCGCATCTCGGCCGGCGTCTTGCCCGACGCGTGCCAGTCGTCGCCGAG
>WNFT01021513.1_pt1 | contig 11337 bp, 8 predicted proteins | sample 5400191 | NCBI WGS metagenome assembly WNFT01 (sample SAMN13153359, study PRJNA577476) | soil metagenome | isolation source: 80 cm saprolite under Madrone tree | place: USA:California | collected 2016-06-14
GTGCGCGGCGAGATGGCGCGCGTGACCGTCTACGGCAACGATCCCGCCGCTACCGCGCGCAGATTCGAGGAAGAGGGCGCGGAACTTATCCACGTCGTAGATCTCGACGGCGCGATTGCCGGCGCGCCACGCAATCTCGATTCGGTGCGCGCGATTCGCGCGGCGGTCGGATGCCGCCTCGATGTGAGCGGCGGACTTCGTACGATGGCGTCGGTGCGCGAGGTCTTTGATACGGGCGCGGATATCGTTTCGATCGGCTCGGCCGCATTCCTCAGTCCTGAATTGATAGTCGAGGCGTGCGGCGAATTTCCCGGCAGAGTTTTCGGCTCGGTTGACGTGCGTGACGGCAGAATTGCGATCAAGGGATGGGTCGAAACCACAGAACTCGGCGTCGCCGGCGCGTTGGAGCGCCTGCGGCGGGCCGGTGTTGCAGCCGTGACACTCACTGATGTTGCGCGCGATGGAACCGAGACGGGCGCCAACGTTGCGATGTTCTCGAAAGCTGCCGAGGCAGCGGCAATCCCGATCATCGCGTCGGGTGGTGTCGCCACGGTCGAAGATCTTCGAGCGCTCAAAGCGCTGTTCGCCAAGCTAGTCGTCGGAGCGATCACGGGCCGAGCCCTCTACGAGGGAAGGTTCACGCTGCGCGAGGCCACATCCGTACTAGCTTCAAGCTGACTGGCAGTATAGTCGCGAACACTGCCAGTTAGCGCTGACTAGCAGTCAATTGCCTGAAAACTTTTTGGTTATCTCTGCGGGGCGCTTCCTAACTGGCCTGTTCGTAGCTCGTCTAAAAACTGCTTGACATAGCTATGTTCCTCAATCATAAAGGAGCGTAGACCATAATAGTCATCTTTAGATGACTCTCGGCTGGTCAAGAGGATATTGGCGACCTCCTGACTTGCTTGGAGTATAGAACGCACATCGACCAGGAGAGGAACTATGAGACGCTGCAAACGCTACCAAAGAGGCCAGATGGCAGTTGTCATGACTTTTGCCATGGCGACATTGCTGGGAGCGATGGCGCTCTGCACCGACGTCGCCGTGCTGTATTACAACTGGGTGCAGTTGCAAAAGGGGGCAGATGCCGCGGCGCTGGCCGGCGCGGGTCAATATGGTCCGCATACGCCGCCGGCGCCGACGTGCGAATGGTCGGCGGGCTCGTCCGCGGCGCAGGACGCGGCATGCGATTACGCTCTCAAGAACGGCATCAAGAAATCCGAGATCCAACGTATCAACGCCCCGGCGCTAAATCTCCCGGCGAATTCGTACGTCCCGCCAGGCGGCCAGACCGTCCAGGTATTAGTGAAGCGCACCGATATCCCGATTTACTTCGGTCGAGTTATCGGATTGAGCAAGCCTTCGGCGAGCGCGGTCGCGACTGCGGTTGGTCCCACCCCGATTCAGACTCTGACGCGCGGACTTTGGCCCGTCGGTGTGCAGTACCCGGCTAATCTGACATACGGCGCATCGATAACTCTATCTGAAAACTCAGGAACCATGGCGCCCGGAAACTGGAAATGGCTTGATTTCCCGCAATGCAGCCCCGTCGGTTCGAATGCCCCGGCCAGCTACAACGGCGGTGGCGTCCCAAATCTGGTGCAAAACATCAGCTACGGTTCTACCTGCGCATATTCCGTCGGGGGTGCAGTCAACCCCCAGACCGGTGCGAACGCGAATTCCATCAACACCGCGACTGCAATCTCAAACCTGATCGGTGTGCCGCCGAACATTGCCGGCCCGTCAGCGCCGGCCAGTCCCAACCAGATCAGCATGAGCGACCGGCAACTCGTGATCGTACCGTTGGTCGACTGGAACGCCGCCAAGGGCGCATCGGTGGCCATTCCGATAATGGGCTTCGCGGCCGTATGGATTACCCAACTCCAGGGACAGGGCGCTAACATCACGCTCACCGGACAGTTCGTCCAGGTTGTGGATCAATATGGGCGGGGAGGCGCCAGCACAAGCTGGGGCGCGTACGGAGCGCCATTCCTCGTGCAGTAAGCTCGCTTCGAAACTACCCCGGTGAGAAGAGCCGTACCTGGAAACAGGCGCGGCTTTTTTCGCACGCGATCGCATCAGTTCAGGCAGGCTTTTCACTCACGTGCGGATAGGTTTATGTGGGATTCCAAGTGATAATTTCCGTTGAGACGTGTCTTGTATGGTCCCCGTGATCTCGAAAGTTGCCGAGGCAGCTGGAATCCCGATCATCGCGTCGGGTGGTGTCGCCACGATCGAAGATCTTCGAGCGCTCAAAGCGCTGTTCGCCAAGCTAGTCGTAGGAGCGATCACGGGCCGAGCCCTCTACGAGGGAAGGTTCACGCTGCGCGAGGCCGCATCCGCAGTAGCCTCAAGCTGACTGGCAGTGTAGTCGCGGAGACTGCCCGTTAGCGCTGACTAGCAGTCAATTACCTAAAAATCTGTTGATCATCTATACAGCGCCTTTATTGTCACGCCTGTCCTCAGCTCATCTAAAGGGCACTTGACAAAGCTATGCTTCTCATCCATAAGGGAGAGTAGAGATGAACAGCCGTCTTTAGATGAGTTTGCACAAGTCACAGGAACATTTGCGATCTCCTGGCTCGCTTGGAGCAAAGATCGCAAATCGGTCAGGAGACGAACTATGAGACGCCGCGCGCGCTACAAAAAAGGGCAGATGTTGGTTGTGATGACGTTCGCCATGGCGACATTGCTGGGAGCAATGGCGCTCTGCACCGACGTCGGTGTGTTGTATTTCAACTGGATGCAATTGCAAAAAGGCGCCGACGCCGCGGCGCTAGCCGGCGCGGGTGAATACGGTCCGCAAACGCCGCCGGCGCCGACATGCCAATGGTCAGCGGCCTCGTCCCCGGCGCAGAACGCGGCATGCGATTACGCGCTCAAGAACAGCATCAAGAAATCCGAGATCCAAAGTATCAACGCTCCAGCGCTAACTCTTCCACCGAATTCACACGTGCCGGCAGGCGGCCAGACCGTCCAGGTTTTAGTTAAGCGCGCCGATATACCGATTTACTTCGGTAGAGTTATCGGATTGAGCAAGCCTTCGGCGAGCGCGGTTGCGACCGCGGTTGGCCCCACCCCGATTCAGACCCTGACGCGCGGACTTTGGCCCGTCGGCATCCAGTATCCGACTGCTTTGACATACGGCGCACCGATGATCCTGTCCGAAAACACGGGAGTCATGGCGGCCGGAAACTGGAGATGGCTTGATTTCCCGCAATGCAGCCCCGCCGGTTCGAATGCCCCGGCCACCTACACCGGCGGAGGCGTCCCAAATCTGGTGCAAAACATCACCTACAGTTCCACTTGCGCCTATTCTGTCGGAGGTACTGTGAATCCCCAGACCGGTGCGGCTGCGAATTCCTCCCTCGTCGCGACTGCGATCTCCAACCTGATTGGTGTGCCATCAGGCATTGTTGGCTCGTTAGCGCCGACAGATCCGAACCAGATAAAGATTGGCGACCCGCAACTCGTGATCGTACCCATGGTCGACTGGAACGGCGCCAGTGGCGCATCGGCCGTTCCGATAAAGGGCTTCGCGGCCGTGTGGATTACCGAACTCACCGGCAGTGGCACTAACATCACTCTATACGGGCAGTTCGTCAAAGTCGTGGATCAATATGCGCAGGGAGGGGCCGGCACAGACTGGGGCGCGTACGGAGCGCCATTCCTCGTGCAGTAAGCTCGCTTCGAAACTACCGCGGTGAGAAGAGCCGTACCTGGAAGCAGGTGCGGCTCTTCTTTTCTTGCAGCTCAGCACCGGCGAGCACGATCGAGGAATCATAGTTCGTCGATTTGGTTGAGACGCGTCTAGTATAGGCTTCGTAGCTTCGCTTATCCTAACCCGTCCACTAGCCCCTCAAGGTAGCTCTTCGGAGACATGACTTGCACAACAGGTCCACATTAAGCTTGACAAGCCAATAAATTCGATTAAATATGGTGTCGCTCTGCTCTGGGGAAACTGTTTACGTCTTTTAACGACTGACGCCATGATCGCGTGCGCTGATTCATCCAATGCGCAGCGTGCCTTGGCACGGAGGACAGCTATGAAACGTCGGGTACATTTCTTTAAAGGCCAGATGGCGGTCGTGATGACGTTCGCGATTGCGACGCTGCTCGGCGCCATGGCGCTCGGGACCGATGTCGCGGTGATGTACTTCAACTGGGTTCAGATGCAGAAGGGCGCAGATGCGGCGGCGCTGGCTGGCGCATTCTATCTTGTCCCGGCGAACGTGTCGCAATATCCTATCGCGTCGGTCGCCGCCGGTTGCGGTACCCAACCCGACGCTGCCAGCCAGGCGGCCTGCACCTACGCCTATAACAACAACATGGCGATCGACTCGAGTAATTTGAAGATCGCCGAAAATGTCCCTCCCAAGAGCACGCAGCCGAACATCCAGGTTTGGGTGAATCGGCCCAACCTTCCGTACTTGTTCGGGAAGGTAATCGGTCTCAATACCTACTCGGTTTCCGCAATTGCAACGGGGCAGGACGAGTATGTCGGAAATTGGAACAACCCAATCTTCCCGATTGTCTTTCCGTGCAGTGGTACGTGTCCAGGACTTGGGTCAATCGGTTCTGGCTTTCCAGAGACTTTTGGTACGAAATTCATCGGCCCCGTTGGCGGAACGGGCAGCGCGGGTGGAAACTGGCAATTTCTCAATGCGGGCTCCGGCGCGAATGCTCTCGGTAACGCGATAGCCGGTGGCCTTAGCATGGGCGACTTGAGCATCGGTTCGAACATCACAACCAAACCGGGCGGGTCGGTGGGTCCGGTCACCTCCGGCTGGACGACAAGGATGAACCAGCATAACACACTGTGCTCGGCAAACAGCCTGTCGCCAGAAAACTGCGCCGACCCAAGCTCCGCCTGCACAATGGCTGCGAGCGGAACCAAGATTCCTTCCATCGATCCTCTTCTGGTGACTCTTCCTGTGGCGGATGTGGTGGGCGCGGGCTGCAGCGGCTCCTGCTCGATGCCCATCACGGGGTTCGCGCAAGTGTATCTTTACGACCTGCAGAAGCTATCGGGACCGATCTGCGGGGCGGGGGTAGGGAGTTGCTATAGCATTTCCGGATGCTTCGTACAGCAGGTTGATCCTGCTGGTGGAGGTGGGGTTGCGGGCGCGCCGAATCTGGGCGCGATCGCACCGGCGTCGCTCATCCAGTAAGCAAGGCGAGCGTTCGAGGTTGTTAATCGACATGGAAGAGGGAGTTATGGCGATTACTATCGGGTCAATGCGTAAGCCGCGACGGGGACAGGCGATGGTTGAATTCGCGCTTGTCTCGATCGTCGCAGTGATTGTCCTGTTTGGCAGCGTACAGTTGGCGCTCATTGGACAGCTTTACCTGGCGCTTGGACAGATGAATTATCGCGGTGTGCGGTATGCGGCGGTTAGTCCGGACTGCATCAATGCCACCAGCGGCTGCGGTCTGAACAACCAGAGCATAAAGGCTTACATGCTGTCGGTGGCCTCGCCTACCATCTTGACTATCACTAATGCGAACGCCAACGCGCTGACCGTCAATTATGCTAACCTGACCAATCCAACAAAAGCTCCTTTTTGCCAAGCATCGGCCTGCATTTTCCAAACTCACTCAGCTCGACTGAGAGAGCGTATACCGAGTGAATGGAAAGCTCTTCGCGCATACTCAGTTGATACAGTAAACTGAAAATCACGAAGGTGACTCGAGGCCGTGGTCCCGATAGGACGCGGCCTCTTTCGTTTTCGCAGCACCTTTTTTGTTAGGTGTTGCTAAACTCGCGGAGCGGTCTTCTTTCAACTCTAATTTAGCTATTTCGTTTTCAATCTATGTTTCGTCGCGTACTAGGCCTTAACGTTATCAATTCAAGGTTAACAGCCACTTAGGGGTAAACTTAGCGAAATATATGTAGCCTAAGCTTGACAGCTTGCTAAATCCGTTGAAGTATTGCGCCGAGAGAGCCAATAGGATGACTTCCTCAACATTATCGTAACGGGAATTTTGCCAGCCAGCATTGGTGGGCAGCGCGTCAAGGAGAGCTGCAAAATGAAACCTCGAAGCGGTTATATGAGAGGCCAGATGGCAGTTGTGATGACCTTCGCGATCGCGACGTTGCTTGGCGCGATGGCGCTCGGCACCGACGTCGCGGTGATGTACTTCAATTGGGTGCAGCTACAGAAAGCCGCCGACGCGGCCGCACTGGCAGGTGCGAACTATCTTGCCAGCACAAATAAATTCGACCCGACCCAGGTTGCCGGTGGATGCGGTACATACAATGATGATCCAAAAAAGGCGGCGTGCACCTACGCTGTCAACAATGGGATGAACGTTAGCGAAATCACGGTAAACGAACCCGGGCAAAATCTGCCACCGTCGGCTCCCACGCCCAATATCCAGGTCGCTTTGTCAAGGACGAACCTGCCGTATTTTTTTGGTAGAGTAATCGGTTTGAACACGTATTCTGTGGCAGCAATAGCGACGGCGCAGTCGGATGGGCCCGTAGGCACTGTGTACCGAGGCCTCTTCCCCGCGGGTATCACATGCACCCCTAACGCCAGCGGCAAATGTCCCGGCGTCCCTGATTCGCTCGCGTTTGGTCAGAAGTTCACATTCGGTCCTGGCAACTGGGCGTGGCTCAATCTGGACGGTACCACCTTAAGAAACCAGATCTCTGTCGGCAGCGATCTCTCGCTCAGCATAACGAGCGTTCTCACGAAGCCCGGTGTAGATGCCGGCCAAGTCAGACAGGGATTCTCAGCGCGACTAACCGACTACAACAACTTCATGGCCAACCCTGCCAACTCCGCTTGCACGTCATACAGTTACAGCACGGTTTGCAGCACAACCAGCCCGGTGACCCCCTGTGTCGGGGATCCGCTCGCGGTAGTGGTGCCGACGGTTAGCTACACCGGGGGCGCTGGAAGTCAGACAATTGCGATCGACGGATTTGCCATGCTTTACCTTAATCCAACCCAAACCTGTTTGGACGGGTCGCCAAAGCCACCGTGCAATGGAAACGCCGGGTTGGATGCGTGCTTCGTTCAAATGACGGCGCCTTATAGCGTCAGCGGTGCGGGTGCGCCCAATCTCGGCGCGACCTCGCAGCCGATCCTGATACAATAGAGTCCAGTTTCAGTAGAGTCTGGTTTCAGTTACGGAAGATCCGCTAAGTGTCCCGAGGCCGTGCTTATTGGGCACGGTCTCTTTCATTTGTGTGGATGCGGGGGTTCTTGCGGCGCATCCGCCGACGTCTTTTTCTCCAGAGGCTGCTGGTAGTGGGTTTGAGGCGCCCGGTAAGAGACGGGATTCTACGCGAGGACGCGTAGAGTTCGTGATTTTTTTGGTTTGTGGAGTGTGTGTCATCAGGAGCGGAAGCTGCCCCGTTCGACTTCGCTCAGGGCAGGTTCCGTCGAGGGATCGACGCGGAGCGATTTTCTAAAGGCAGGTCATTGCCAATGAGACATTGGTAACACAACATGAGGTGTGGCTTCTGCCCTCACCCTAACCCTCTCCCTGGACAGGGAGAGGGATCGGAAATGGGTACGGAGACGGAATCAAAAAAACACACACGCGTAGAATGACAGCCGCGGAGATCTACTACGGTAGTTGACCGGGATTCCGGCTTGAATTCTTCGATCTCACTGCGGGGTTTGCGCAGTGGCGCGGCATCTTGCCGGCGAATACGTCGAGCAGATTGTCGACTGCGAGCTCGGCCATTTTAAGCCGAGTCGCGTGACTCGCGCTGCCGATATGGGGCGTGATTACGACGTTGGGCAACGTGAGCAGAGGGTCGTCCATTGCGATCGGCTCGCGCTCGGTTACGTCGAGACCAGCACCCGCAAGATGGCCCGACGCAAGCGCGTCGAACAGCGCCTGCTGATCGAGTATCGGGCCGCGCGCCGTATTGATGATTATCGCGCCGCGTTTCATCGCGGCTAGCTCGCGCGCGCCGATCAGGTGATGCGTCGTAGAAGTGAGCGGTACATGAATCGAGACGAAGTCCGATTCGGCGAGCAGGCGTGCAAGATCGGTGTGATCGGCGCCAGCCGGCGCTTTCGCAGCGTCCGCCGTGCGCTTCGAATCGCGCGTCGTGTAGAGGATGCGCATTCCGAATCCCGCGCCTCGTCGCGCGACGGCGCGTCCGATAGCACCCCATCCGAGGATTCCCAGCGTCGCGCCATAGACGTCCTGGCCGAGCATTATCGCGGGCGCCCATGTGCGCCATCGTCCGTCGCGCACGAAGCGGTCGCCCTCCGCCACACGGCGGGCAGCCGCCATCAGGAGCGCGAAGGCCAAATCGGCAGTCGTCTCGGTGAGTACTCCCGGCGTATGCCCGACCGGGATACTGGCGCGCGTCGCAGCCGCCAAATCGATATTGTCGACGCCGACGGCGAGATTGCTGATCACCAAAAGACGCGGCGCACCCGCGATCGTTTCGGCGTCGAGGCGGTCGCTCACCATGCTCAGGACGCCGTCGATTTTGTTCAGACGCGCGACGAGTTCGCCGTGCGGCGGCGGCATCTGGTCGGGCCAGACTTCGACCTCTGCCTTGGTGCGCAGGCGCTCGAGGGCCGGTTCCGCGATCATCCGCGTGACAAAGACACGTTTTTGCTGGGGGGCATTCGAGGTCATCGGTACTCTCAGCGCCAGCGCTCCAAGCCCCGGGCCTGAAACCCTTTGAAAAGGGTTTCACACTTCCCAAACTTTCACCATCAGGATGCGGGCTTCGCCCTGTTAATACTGGGGATAGGAAAGAGCTTAGCACTGCGGTCAATGCCGTACTGTTTTTTGGTTTTCTTTTTCGGTGTTCTTTCGGTTCAACAAATCATGGACCTCTGCTATACGCCTGAACTGTGGAAGAAACTACGGTTAAGCAAGTGATCGAGGGTGCGACCGCCGCCGGACGCATCGCGCTCTCCGAGATCGAGTCGAAGCGGATACTGGCCGAGATCGGGATTCCGGTTGCGATACCGGAGCATGCGCGTAGCGCCGATGACGCGGCTGCGGCGGCATCGCGCTGCGGCTTTCCGGTCGTGCTCAAGGTGCTCTCGCCCGATGTCAGTCACAAGAGCGAATTTGGCGGCGTGGTGCTGAACCTGCGCTCGGAGGCCGCAGTCAGGGAGGCGTTCGGGCGTATCCGGCGAAACCTCGCGGAAAAGGCGCCAGCGGCGCACTTCGAGGGAGTCGCGGTGCAGCCGATGGCGGCGCCCGGCGTCGAGCTAAGCGCGGGGATAGTCCGCGACGATCGCTTCGGGCCGCTGGTAGTCGCCGGTATCGGCGGTATTTTCGTCGAGGTGCTGAAAGACACGGCGCTCAGAATCGCGCCGGTCGATCGGCGGGAGGCCCGTGCGATGCTCGACGAGTTGCGCGGCGCGGCTATTCTGCACGGGGCGCGTGGCGCGCGGCCGATCGATATCGAGGCGATGGTCTCGCTACTCGTGAATCTTTCGGAGTTCGCTGCGCGGCGGGACGACATCAAGGAACTGGATCTTAACCCTGTGGTTGCCTACGAGAACTGCGTCATCGTCCTTGATGCCCGGATGCTGTTGGTGGATGGGGGTCCCAGCACGTCCGCCCCCGCCGCGCCCAATCCGTCGGCACATGTGCGCCGCATGGAGAACCTGAAACGCGCGTTCAACCCGCGCACCGTCACCGTTATCGGCGACAAGCGCCAGGGCGGCTACATGTGGCTGCGCGCGATGAAGAATTTTGCCGGCAAGCTCTACTCCGTCCAGATCGATCCGAATGAAATCCCGGGGATCGAGGCGATGGGCGTGACCAACTACAAGTCGCTCGCGGAAGTCCCGGAGGCGACCGACTATGCGGTCAGCGCGGTACCGCGCCAGGTCGCACCGCGAATCCTCAAGGATTGCGTCGACAATAAAGTCGCGGGCATCGGCTTCTTCACTTCGGGCTTCTCGGAGACCACCGAAGAACTCGGCATCAGGCTCGAAGGTGAGCTGAGGTCGACGGCGCTCAATTCGGATATCGCGCTGGTCGGTCCCAACTGCATGGGCCTCTACAATCCCGAGATCGGCATGTGCAATTTTCCGGATCTCAGGGTCAGGGAACCGGGCGACGTTTGCTTCATCTCGCAGAGCGGCACTCATTCGATCAACTTTTCATCGCAGGCGCCGTTGCGCGGAATCCGTGTTAACAAAGCCGCCTCGATCGGCAACGTGCTGATCCTCGAGGCCGCGGACTATATCGATCTGATGGCGGAAGACCCGCGCACGCGCGTGCTCGGCATGTATATCGAGGGGATGCGCGACGGCCGGCGCTTCTTCGCGAGCCTCAAGCGCGCCGCCGCGCGAATGCCGGTCGTGGTATGGAAGGGCGGCATGACCGAGGCCGGGGCGCGCGCGACCTTTTCGCATACCGGTTCGCTCGCGACGCCCGCCGCCGTATGGCACGCCGTGCTGCGGCAGAGCGGGGCGGTAGGAGTCGCGAGCCTGGACGCGATGCTCGACGCGGTCGAGATGTTCGCACGCGGGCGGCAGGTCGCGGGCGTGCGGATGGGTCTCGTCGCGATGACGGGCGGGCAGTCGGTCGTTATCACGGACACATTTGCGAGCGCGGGCGTCGAAATACCGGCGCTATCGCAATCGTCGTACGACGAGCTCAAGTCGTTCTTCAACATAATCGGCGGCAGCTATCGTAATCCGCTCGACGCGGGCGGCACGATTGGCTTGGGCGGCGTCGACCAGCCGAATCTTCAGCGCATCCTGGAAATCCTCGATCGCGATCCGGTAATCGACAACATCGTGCTCGAAATCGGCACGGGATTGCGCGCGCGCCGATGGGCGACGCATGAGGACGAGCTGATTGGGCTGTTGGACAGGATCTGCGCCTTCAACCGGCGCACAGCGAAACCATTTATCGTGATTATGCACTCGGCGGATGTCGAGGCGGTGGTCGCACGGGGAAGGCAGTTAGCGCGCGAGCGCGGTCTGGTCGTGTTCGAGAGCTTCGAGCGCGGCGCGGCGGCGATCAAGCTCGCGCATGACTACTGGTCGCGGCGTTCCACGCTCGACGGGGACTAGTGTCCGGAGTTAGAAATTCACTGAACAAATAGAACCCGCCCGGAACGCCAACCCACAAAACCGGTACCGGCTTCGCTGGCGCGAAGCTGTCCGCGATCCTTCGACTTCGTTCGCGTTGCTCACTCCGCTCCTAAGGAGAAAACCGCCGCATTCGTTAAATGTTCGCTGTGCGGAGGTCACCGCGCGGTTTTCTCCTGGCGTGTCGTGTCGCGGCTCCCCGCGTGACCCGCTCAGGATGACAGTAAGCGTGGATCGGGCCGACAAGAGCGCGATCACTTTTACGACCAACTTCTGACTCAGGACACTAGCT
>WNFT01023911.1_pt1 | contig 11337 bp, 14 predicted proteins | sample 5400191 | NCBI WGS metagenome assembly WNFT01 (sample SAMN13153359, study PRJNA577476) | soil metagenome | isolation source: 80 cm saprolite under Madrone tree | place: USA:California | collected 2016-06-14
CTTCTTCTGTTTCTCTGAGGCTCCGCGGAACAGTTCCATGAACTTCTCTGATGCTACCTTTCTCGGCGACCCGCTGATGATTCCTTCGTAGTTTGAGAAGGCTGACTCTATCTTGATGCCTGCCGGTGTTATTTCGTATTCTCTAAGCCTCTTGTCATGATCGCTTCCCCGCATTTTCAGAATCACGAGGGCTTTGCGTAGCGATGACTCGATCTCTACGGGTTTGAGTGCGAGGATACAATCGACAAGGAAGCTGAGCCCTACATCGGTTACGCTGAAGACTCCTCCGCTTATCTGAGGTGACTCCCACAGCAAAATGGAACTGACTCCATGGGTCTTCAAATACCTGACAATCCGGTAGGCTTCCATTCTCATATCATCCCTCTTCACAAACATCTCCAGATGACTGAGCGAGTCTATGACAAGCCGTCGAGGCTGAATATCCCGGAGAACATCATCCAGCAAGCTTCCGTCGCCGGACTCCAAGACGAGATTTGGAGATGTGCAGATTACGCGGAACTTGTCCTCCTCTTCCATTTTGCGGAGGTCCCACCCGAAGTTCTTCGCATCCCGATAGATCTGGTCAGGGAGCTCCTCGAAAGTTACGTAGATCCCGGGCTCTCCACGCTTGACTCCGTTGACAAGGTATTGCAGAGCCAGGGTTGTCTTTCCCGTGCCCGCGCTTCCCGCAAGCATGACGGCGTCACCCGGCATGAACCCTCCCCTGAGCATCTCGTCAAGCTCGACAATCCCAGTCTTTACTCGACCACCCTCCGCTATTCTACTCGAGAACAATTGGTCGAACTCCGAGGATCCGGTTTTCGAGCGGGGTGTGGTCATCTCGCTCCACCTATCTGCACTGTCTTGAGGTGGTTCGCCACCAACTCCAGAATTTCACGGTCCCTTGCGCGGTCTAGAAATACAACTTCAGAGGCTCCAATCCTCTTCTGCTTCAGTATTCCCAAAAGTAAGAGTTCTCTGAGGTCGGAGATGACTGTGATGGTTGTTCTTCCGATCCGCCGGGCTATTCCATCGACTGTGTCGATGAGTCCCGGGTTCTTGTGGAAGAGGATTAGAAGGTCTCCTCTGACCTCTGACGCGAGCAGTGTCGACAGGATTTCTCCTCCGCTCACTTTAGCCTGCTCTCCACGAAACAAACTTCCTTGGCTGTTTCTAGTGATTTCTCGTAGTCGAATCCTGCGTCGGAGTTGTAGGGTATGCTCAGTCTTCGGTAGAGATCTTTGACGACGATCCTTTCGAGAACGGATGCCCCGTTACCGAATAGCGATTGTAATCCTCTGTCAAATTGCTTCGGGTTGTCCGAGTCGTCAAGCAACCCCTTCGACGCCAGAATGTCGAGCACATAGCGGCCCAACGCATTCGCAAGAGCATCGCAGACGATACCCGTGAGCAAGGAAGAGAACGCTTCTTCCACTGTTGAGTTCGAGTTTGCACCCGACTTCTGAGCGGGCCAGAGGTTACCGTGAGGATTAGCTGAACTGGACTCACGCGTTCCCATTGCCATGCGCATCAAATCTTCACATTGCTGGCGTGATACCTGGGACATGAACTGGTTGTAACCTCCGGTTTCGAGTTTCGTGGACAAGATTTTTCGAATCTTGCACCCGAGACCCAGATTTTCGAGAGGAACAATCGGTGGAGACGTTCGCGCCTAGCGATTTTAGAAGGAGGACAGCTTCGTTACACATACTATCTGATCGTCTCGCTATCATGGGTTACAATATCTGTATTCGATTGCCTTCGACTAGGTCTGGTTAGATGAGGAGGATGTTTTGCGGTCTTCTCTAGTGGAGAGTTTCTATGAGACTCTCGGGTACTGTTTTGGAAAGGTCTTACTGGAAACGCTGGGGCCCAAGGTACAGGTGGCTGTCTACGATCTGATTGTTCGCAGTGGGATCCGTAAAGAGGATATTCCCAACAGATTCGATGACGTTGTGCAGGCGTTAACCAGCACCCTAGGGACATCCTCCAGGGTCGTGATACACAGAACGGTAGTCGAGATGTTCAAAGAGTACTCCCAGCGACTCGACTTCTCATACACCGACTCCCTCAGAGAACGCCTTGCACTGTTGAAAGAGGCGGTTGTCGCCAACCATGTCCTCCCTCGAAGGTTACGGGAGGAAGGGACGTTCGACAGCGTGGAGAAGCCCGACTGGTCTGAAGGAAATGCCCCGAAGGGCCAAGCGTACAGCAGCCTCTATCCTATGAAAAAGGGCGTCAAGACATAGAGTTAGCCCGACACTTTGCCTGGGTAAGAAAGAGCTCTAGGCGAGTTTAGACTCCTACTGAAATAGACACCTTGCAGATGGAGAAAAAATCGCCCATTATCAGCCTTGATCTCGATTCTATCGTGCCTTCCCTAGATTGCCTAGGAAACTGTTCGTGAGAGGGCGATGAAACCCCTAGTTTCGCCATGCCATCTAAGCCGAGACCAAGCCCTGAATCCCAGGACTCGCCCAGTATACATGCCAGACAGCCAGAGACCTCCCAGGGGAGGGGGGGTCTTAGCGATCACGTCTCACGACGCAAGAGTGGTCACAGCGAGACTTCCTCTTCACAGAAACGCCCATTACTAGCCTTGATCTCGAATCTGGGAGGTCGCCCCGATCGCACCCAGCAAAATGTGCCCAAAAGGGCGGTAGACCCCATAGTTTCGCTATCTCACTAAAGCTCAGACCGTGCCCTGAATCGCCTGTCTCGCCCATAATCACCACCAGACAGGAAATGGTTTCTCGAAAAATAGGGGGTCTTAGCGACCTAGCCTCGCGTCGCATGAGTCCTCCCCTCGTACTCTCGCGAAAGTAGTGACGACTACGCTTTCAACATTCAGACGTGGCTAGGCTTTTTCCCACGCGCAAAAATCGCTTGGCGCTTCCAAGTGCCTGTTGATCGCGACCTCGGCAATCGCCTCAGAATATTTCGCCATCTGTCCAACGTCCCAGACGATCGACCTCAACCCGACAGCAAGGTTGACCTCTTTCACGCTACGCATAACATTCTCCGTCAATTGTCTCTCAACCTGTTCGCAGCTCGCCACCCGCTCAATACAATCATTCGACTTCTTCAGATCACCCTTCATCAGAGCGTTGAACGAGTCCTCGATCAACAACCGAACCTTATCGCTGTAGTCGAGAATACCCTTCGTAAGCTTCGGATCCACCCCCTTCACATTACCCTTCAACCTCAACGCTTCTTGGGCGATGTGCGAGGCGAGATCGCCCATCTGCTCCAGACTCTTCGCAATAACCCTGTTGCCGACAACGTGCATCGGCCCGTCGATACCGACCTCCTTCGCTACCCGTCGGTCCAAGACAGCGAGAAGCAACTGTCGAATAATCATCCAGTAGATGCGGTCCGCTTCCTCTTCCATGTGCAAGACCTCGTCCGCGAGATTCGGTCTTCCCTCCACAACCGCTTTCACAGCGGTCTCCAGCATCGAGCTGAGAATGATCTGCAACCGCCGCATCAACCCATAGATCGGGAATTTTGTCGGATCAACAAAACTCTGCAACGTAACCGACTTCAAACTCTGCTCCACGATCCCCAGCCCAGTCAACCGCCTGCTAACCGCCCTTACCTCTTCCAGGTGACGCTGGGAGAGCTCTTTCTTCGCGATAATCTGGATAGTATCATGACCCGTCAGATAGTTCGCGGTGATGATCCTAGTGAGAAGGTTGGGAGCGTCACAAATGTCCGCGTTAATCACATAACGGAGGTTTTCCCGTTCACGCGTTAAACCTGGATAAACGGTTATTCCACCGTCAGACTCTCGTCTGAAGGTGACAATGTCACCCTGTTTGAGACTAACTTGTTCCACCCAGTCCTTGGGAAGTGACACGATGAGGGTGGAGTAGCCGACTTTCTGCACCTTACGAGCCTCCATCATCTGAGACAAGTCTAGGTTCCTCTATACAACATAGAATTATCGGGTAGAATATAGACTTGCGTTTGAGAGTAAGTGTTCTCTATACTGAGCAGCCCGAATCGGAGAGAATACGAGAAAACCCGATTACATGTACTTTTTCAGAACAGCCTCGATCTTCGCCTTCGGAACGGCGCCTACGATCTGGTCAACAAGCTTCCCCTGCTTGACAACGAGCATCGTTGGAATCGCCATTATTCCGAAGCGGCCTGAGACAGCCGGATTCTCGTCAGTGTTCAGCTTCCCGAACACGACCTTTCCCGAATACTCCTTCGCCAACGCATCAACGATCGGACCCACAATTCGGCAAGGACCGCACCACGGTGCCCAGCAGTCGATAAGAGTCAGAGAGTATTTCTGGACAAACTGGTCGAAGGTCGAGTCCTCTACTTTCACAGGTTCGGCTGGAAAATCTGCCATCTCTGTCAACTACAACTCCTACCGATTCAAGCAGAATATATACTTCTCACTAGAATTTTCCAGCTAACTCTACCTGACGCTTGTTTTTCATCAGCCTGGAGACCCTCAACACGCCACCCAGTTCTAGTTTCATGAGATTCTTGTTCAGTTCCCGAAAGCTAACCTCTCCAAAGCTAGCTTTCAATTCTTTGTGAAGATCAAGGTCTGTGAGAGGCCCCTTCTTCTCGACGATTTCCACGATTGCGAGGGACATCGGCCTCGGACTCCAGATATTGTTCAAGCGTACACTTCGCCAGGCCACCCCGGTTCTCCGCGTCTTCTAAGTAATCGGGACCGGAGCTCTTTCTTTCTTGAACCGCTTACCGAATCCCTGGTACCAGTTCTCCATGTCAGGAGTGATCGAGGGCTTGATCCTTTCAAGCGCGTCCCTGAAATCCTCTCTTGTGACATTCTTGGTTTCGATATCGCGGCGGAGAGACACTAGACCGGCTTCGCGGACAACCGCCTCGAGATCTGCGCCGGAGTAGCCTCCTGTCTGGGAAGCTACGTGTTCAAGGTCAACCTCCGCGGACAAAGGCATGTTTGTAGCGTGGATCTTAAGAATCTGCAGCCTTGTTGCGACATCAGGCGCTGGCACAAAGATCAGCCGATCGAATCTTCCAGGGCGCAAGATAGCCGGATCGATGATATCTGGTCTGTTGGTCGCGCCGATTACTACAACGTTCTCTAATGATTCGATTCCGTCAAGCTCTGTTAGAAGTTGGCTTATGACTCGCTCTGAGACTCCGCTGTCGCCAAATCCGGTTCCCCGTCTCGGGACGACCGAGTCTAGTTCGTCGAAGAATATTATGCTTGGCGCTGCTGTTCTTCCCTTTCGGAAGACTTCGCGTATTGCCTTTTCCGACTCTCCGACCCATTTGCTGAACAGTTCTGGACCCTTGATCGAGATGAAGTTCGCCTCGCTCTCTGTAGCAACCGACCGCGCCAGCATCGTCTTTCCACAGCCCGGAGGCCCGAACAACAGGATACCTTTCGGCGCGCGGATACCTAGCCTCTTGAACACTTCCGGCTTCTTCAACGGCCACTCGACAGCCTCTTGCAGTTGCTGTTTGACCTCAGTCAATCCGCCGACATCGCTCCAGTGGACCGTCGGGACTTCAATGTAGACCTCCCGCATGGCTGTTGGAGTGATCTCTCGGTAAGCGTTCATGAAATCTTCCAGGTTAACTTCCATCTTCTCCAGTATGCCACTCGGTACTCGTTCTTCTTCGAGATTCATTTCCGGAAGATAGCGTCGAAGAGCCGCGAGAGGCATGGTTCGCGTGTGGATCTGAAGAACCTCGTAGCGTCCCATCTTGTCTGGGACTCCGATCTCGATCTCCCGATCAAATCTGCCTGGCCGTCGGAGAGCTGGGTCGATAGCATTCGGCCGGTTCGTAGCTCCAATAACGATAATGTTGCCGCGCGCGCCCATTCCGTCCATCAGTGACAGGAGTTGTGCGACGACCCGTCGCTCTACCTCTCCGGTCACTTCCTCTCTCTTCGGTGCGATGGCGTCCATTTCATCGATGAATATGATGCTGGGCGCTGTCTCCTGGGCTTTCTGGAATATTTCTCGCAGACGAGCTTCTGATTCGCCGTAGAACTTTGACATTATCTCCGGGCCGGATATGACGTAGAAGTTCGCATCGGATTCATTTGCCACTGCTTTCGCTAGCAGGGTCTTGCCGCAGCCTGGTGGCCCATAGAGAAAGACTCCTTTTGGCGGTTCGATGCCGAGTCGCTGGAAGAGCTCAGGATGACGCAGGGGAAGCTCGACCATTTCTCGGATTCTCTGGATCTCGCTGTGGAGCCCACCGATATCCTCGTAGGTGACAATCGGTATTCCCTTCTTCTCCGGCGTAGGCTCGCTCATCACCTGAACTACAGTCGACTCAGTGATCTTGACTGGGCCATGAGGCCGTGTTCTAGTTGCGATCAGCGGGACAGCACTTCCGAAAATGCTGAGAAGAGTCATGTCGCCCTCAACAAAGGGCATGTCCATGAACCGTCTTTTCACAAAGCCCACAAACTCCTCGTCCACACTCAACCGAACGTCAGTTGGAGCGAAGACGATGGTCTGAGAGTCTTTCACTTCCGCCTTTTTGATCGTGACATACTCGTTTAGCGCGACTCCAGCGTTCCTCCTGAGCAGCCCGTCCATCCGGACAATTTCTTGACCCTGATCTTCCGCATACGCCGGCCAGGCGATCGCGACAGTTGTCCGTTTGCCGTGAACGTCGATGAAGTCACCTGCGGTTATCGCAAGCTTCTGCATTGTCTCGTTGTCGATTCTTACCTTTCCGTGGCCTACGTCTCTCTGCTTAGCATCAGCTACCCTTAGCTGCGCTTCTTTAGGTACCATTGTCATTTGGACTCCTTGACCTCGATTGGGGCGGTTGGTTGAGGAGAAGACGAGCGTTCAGTGCCGCACTGGCCGCTCCTAACCTTGAGCTTCAAAATCTTACTCCTCCTCAAAAGACTTATCATCACTATTAATGGAATCCCCGTTCCTCAGCAATTTGCTGATTGCGATCGATAGCAAAAGGAAGCTCCCCACGCCGATAGGCGAAACGCTGTAGCCGTTCTTGTCCTTGACAACCAGCTCTCGCTTGGGAGCCCTGTTTACAAGGTCCGACACGTACTTCGGGTTTACAGCCACTTTCAGCAAATCTGTGAAAGTAGCCGAGTTCTCACAGTCCCGAATCATGTGATTGACCATTTGGAGACGTTTCTTGTTGGAGAAGAAGTCACAAATCTCGCTTAGCGAGTCCAAATCCGCCTCAGAATTCTTGAGTTCCTTCAAGACGATGTCGCGGACTTCTGGTTGCCATTCCTTCCCTGAGAGAGGCAGGTCCAGCAGGACCTTGCTTCCCTCGTGAAGCGTGAACCTAATGCTCATTGCAACTGGAAAAGTTGACCCGATGCTATTTAAAATTAATGTTACTTAATTACCACTTGTTAAGTTTAAGCAATACGACGAGAGACAAGAACTTCGACCTCGCTTATCCCATTGATCGACTTTAGGCGTCGCTCGACCTCATCCATGACCCCGGACTCCTCTTCAGGCATTAGAATGTGCACGACCAGAGCGACGAGCCCGAAGGCGACTGGTTCCTCGTCGAACTTGTAGACAGTGGCTATTCCCGCGAGGGATCTCGTGATCGTCTTCTTGAGCCCGTTCATGTCCGCGATTATGTCTGAGGGGAATATCTTGAGAGAAACCATGACCTTTGCCAAAGATGATTCCAACTAGGGTCCCGAGAAGCCGCATTTCTGGCACTTGTAGGGGCGGCCGAAGCCGCGGCACTTCTCACAACGCCAGATGGTTGTCTCCCCGCACTGCGGGCATGGGAATTTTACCGCGCCTTCGCGGGGAAGTATCATACGTCCGCACCAGTTGCAGCTGGGCATTCGAACGGTGCGAACTTCTGTCAACATTAGCGACGGAAAGCTGAGTCGCCTGGCGGATTATATGCCTTCCCACAAAGCCTCTTCCCTACTCTAGAACCTGACACTCTGACTTACTCGCCATGGTCAACCCATAGAGTTATCAGTCATAATTTCGGAATTAGGGATCGACTCCCATCATTGCAACCTCTGAGTCAGCAGACGAGAATCTCAGGTCTAGTATGGGTATTCTGCGGTTTCGTGGTTATAGCGCTCGTAGCCACCAAGGTGAGCTTCCTCGCCAGATCCGCACCCGTTTACTGGGAATACGTTGGAGGCGTGATGATAATCTTCGGTCTTGTTCGGCTGCTGTGGGGCCTTGTCAGGGGCAGCAGGAGAACGAAGCCCGGTTTCTGGTCCAAGTTCATCTAATCCTCGCATTGACTCACTTTATGCGACGCGAAGTGCTTGAACAATACCCCACTTTTTCAGGCCGACGATTTCCCGTCTGGCACCGATAATAGGCGAGTCTGGCGAAATAGGGCGTAGTACTGCCTTAGAGGGCAAGGCGAAACTTGCCGGTTTTTTCGCGTATCACGAAGGGCCTCGGAGGCATTCTAGGAAAGGCGTCCCAGATTCAGGATCAGGGCAGAAGTCAGGCGATTTCACGACCCGCAAAATCTCGGCCCACGAAGGGCGGGGGCGCGGGAAAAACAGACCCCCGGGGGGTCATGATTTAGTTAACAGAAAACGAAAGTTGGCGAAAAGGAGTAGTTGCAGAAAAGAGAGAGTTGCAGGAAGAAAATGGTTGACGAAAGAAGAGTCTCAGAGGCTTTCGTAAGCTAAGCTAGCTGGGAAGCTTGCAGTCGATCGGATCCTTATCGGTTCTTATCCGTTTGAATCTCGGAAACCTGAGCCTCCGATCATTTGTCAATGCCATATAGGCGACCTCGACAACGAGTTTTGGCTTGACCCAAGTTACCGGAGTAGGCGAGTCGACCGGTCCCTCGACTGTTGCAGTTTTCTGTTCGATTCTGTACAGTTTCCTTCTAATATCCTCTAGCGTCTTGTCGGAGAACCCTCCACCCACGTTTCCTATGTGTTTCAGCGTTCCATCTTCGTCGTAGGCTGCAAGGATCAGCGAGCCAAAAGTTGCAGTGCGCATGCCCTCCCCACTGCTGAGCCCAACAATTACACAGTCGGCGGTGCGGACCTGTTTCATCTTAATCCAGTAGTCGCTTCGAAGACCTGGAACGTAATGCGACTGGCTTTCCTTAGCGATTACTCCCTCGAAGCCCCGACCCGTCGCTTCTCTAAAGAAACTGTTTCCTTCAGCTTCGATGTGATCTCCATAGAGCAGATAGGCTCCTTCCTTGAGAATCGACTTGAGCCTATTCTTTCTCTCTACAAGCGGGCGAGTGATTAGATCATGGCCGTCGAAATGTAGAAGGTCGAAGGCAACGTATGTGACAGGCGTTGTCTTGCTAAGAACATCGACGCGTTTCGGGTCGTCAACACCGAAGCGAGCTTGAAGCCGACCAAAGTCAGGCACGCCATCCTCGTTCAGAACCACGACTTCTCCATCTATGATCGCAGCCTTCGCCCTGATGCGACCCGAGATCTTTTGGAGTTCCGGATACGATCGGGTTTCGTCTCTCAGATTCCTGTTCTGGAGTTCAATTTTTCTTTTTTGAAGGAATAGGAGTGCTCTGAGTCCATCCCATTTCGGCTCGAAAAAGTAATCCTCACTGTCGAAGGGCTCACCGGTTTTGGCGAGCATCGGACGTATTGGACGCTCGTCAAAGAGCGTCAACGCCTTTCGTGAGTCTTGATGCTGGCCCGCAGAGCTTCCATGAGGTTCTTTGTTGGTTTGATCTCCGGGACACGCAGCTCGACAACCTCTTCCTGACCCTTCATCTTCGCCTCAACCAGTTTCATCAGAGACTCCTGATATGTGTCCCTGTATTCTTTGAAGGCGAAGGGCTTCTTCATTATCTTGATCAGCTGACCCGCGAGCTCCAGCTCCTCCTTCTCCACCTCCGGCGCCTTCTTCAGTTCCGGCAGATCTTTCGGACTCCGGATCTCATCCGCATAGTGCAGAGTCTCCATCAGAATCGCTCCCTCGTATGGCCTCAAGGCCACCAGGTGTTCCTTCTCATGCATGATCACCCGACCAACCGCGACCTTCCCCTCCTGTTCCAGAGCTTCCAGCATCAGAAAATACGGCTTCTCACCGTTCTCATCCGGCACAAGATAGTAACTCGAGTCAAAATAGATAGGATCCAACTTGTCTGCGTCAACGAACTGGAAGATCTCGACGAGACGTCCGGAACGAATCTCTAGCTTCTCAAGCTCCTTCTGCGTAATCGTAACATATTTTCCCTTTTGGACCTCAAACCCCCGAACAACGTCTTGCCACGGAACCTCCTTGCCATCCTTCGGACATATGCGCTTGAATGTGAGGGGACTCTTGTCCCTGGGACACATCAGCCGGAGCCCGGTCTTGTGCTCGGAAATTGCTCCATACGTCTTCACCGGTATACTTACCAGTCCAAAGCTAATCGCGCCCTTCCAGATTGCTCTCGGCGGCAAAGCATCAATCCTAGTCTTTTAGAACGAGCCCCTTCACAAACTCGTCGAATAATAGGATTACCCGGAGACAATTAATGATATCGCACCACGCGCCGCCGACCAAGCGTGAGAGACATTGAAGAAGACAGAGGAGATAGTAGAGATCGACGGGCGGAAGCTCGCGCTATCCAACCTCGACAAGCCGATGTGGAAGGAAGAAGGAATCACCAAATCCGACATTATCCAGTACTATCTATCCGTCGTACCCAAGATGATCCCGCTCATCCAGAATCGACCGCTGATGCTCAACCGATACCCGCACGGCGTCCCCGGGAAATCCTTTGTACAAAAAGACTGGCCGCACCATCCTGACTGGGTCAGAACCACACCGGTGAGATCTGAGAGCCTGAACAAAACTGCCAGGCATGTAGTTTGCGACGACCAGGCGACTCTGATATGGCTCGCGAATATGGCTTGTATCGAGATCAACCAGTTTCTAGCATCCGCGCCGAACGTCGCCTCGGGTGCTGACGGGATACATTTTCTGATTCCGATAGTTCCCAAGTACTCGATTGAGATCATCCGACGATTCGTGTTACTGTTAGGCGTTCTGCTCGAGCGGCTGGCTCCGAAGATGGTCTCGACCGCTCGGAACAAAGGCCAGCGAGCCGGGAAGGTTTACGTTGACTACTTCCAGAACGGTCTACAGAAGACTATTGCAGCTCCGTTTTCTCTAAGACCAGAACCCGGCGCCGCAGTCTCATTCCCACTAGCGCCCAAGGATTTGAAAAAGAACATACAAGTCAAGGATTTCAGCCTGAAAACAGTCCCTGGATTGTTGAAGAAGGTTCCCGAGTTTGACACCAGCCCAGACCAGGAGCTGGAGTACGCGTTCCAAGAGCTTGGAGCCGAGTCGTGATCTGCCTGATCTTTGGTGGGCCGGGAGAGATTCGGACCGCCAGCGGCGAAAGACG
>WNFT01008210.1_pt1 | contig 11336 bp, 12 predicted proteins | sample 5400191 | NCBI WGS metagenome assembly WNFT01 (sample SAMN13153359, study PRJNA577476) | soil metagenome | isolation source: 80 cm saprolite under Madrone tree | place: USA:California | collected 2016-06-14
TCAATTGCAAAGCTCGCCTGCTTAAGGATGTTTGCGGGAATCACCGCTTCGTCATCGGGCACGATGCCGCCGGTGTCCACCAGCGCGAATCGCTGCGTCCGCCAGTTCACTTCGCCATAGATGCGATCGCGCGTGATGCCCGGTTCGTCGCCGACAATCGCGCGCCGCTCGCCGATCAGCCGATTGAACAGCGTCGACTTGCCGACGTTGGGCCGGCCAATGATTGCGACCAACGGCAAGGCCTTCTCCCTTGGCTGTCTGCTTAATCGATCTTTCATAGCCGCAAATCAGTAAACTCAGATGATATCGCAAACGGTTGCGGGCCGTTACTTCGGTAAGTCATAATTGCACCGCTCTTAACTTCGATTGGGACTTGCACGGTAAAGTCCGCGTAATAAAATTAAATAGAGGATGAACTTTCAATGATGGAAGAAAACCCCAACGTCTCTTATGAAATTCGAGTTTCCGCGGGCAAAGCTGGAACCGATCCCGAAGCGCCCGATTGGGAAGTCGCGGAACTGGAAAACGGCGTCGTCAAAGACAGTGCCGATATCTATGACAATCTGACACTCGCCGAAGCGCACCAGATCGCGGGCATGTGGACCAAGAAAAAAGAGGAAGCCGAAGACTCTGCTAACTAAATCTGATCTCATGAATGCGCCACATGACTGATGCACCTTCAGATCTAACAAAAGCCAACGTTGATCCAAATCCGATCCGTCAATTCGAGAAGTGGTCCCAGGAGTTGAGCACGAATGGAGTGTCGGAACAGGATGCGATTTCGATGACTCTCGCCACCGCTGCCAGGGACGGCTCACCTTGCGCGCGCATTGTTCTCATGAAGAGCTTTGATGATCGCGGCTTTGTTTTCTATACCAACTACGGCAGTCGCAAGGGAATAGAGCTGGCGGAAAATGCGCGCGCCTGTCTGCTGTTCTACTGGTCGCCGGTTTGGCGGCAAGTACGAATCGAAGGCTCAGTGGAAAAGGTGTCCGACGAAGAATCGGAACAATACTTTCACTCGCGACCGCTGGGAAGCAAGATTGGCGCCTGGGCTTCGAAGCAGAGTGAGGTTTTTGAGAGCCGTTCAGAACTTGAAAAGCGGTTCGACGAATTCAGTTGGAAATTCGGCGACAACGTTCCGCGGCCAACGCATTGGGGCGGTTATCGATTGAAGCCAATGATGATTGAGTTTTGGCAGGGCCGCGAGAACCGCCTGCACGATCGTTTGCGATATCGATTGCAGCAGAATGGGTCCTGGAAAATCGAACGGCTGGGGCCGTAGCTCGGTACGCACGCCTCCGGCGTGCCCGTTACCTAAATGCTGGACAAACCCCCGGGGGCTTCCCTCATGCCTAATAAATCCTTCAAAGCAAGATTGGTCTTATCGAAAGACGACTCCGCCGGTGGCTGGTATTGTCGCGGATACTTCCCTCACTTTGATGGTGAGGGTGTGATGCAACACGTCTGCTTTCACTTATTCGATTCGCTGCCGCAATCGTTGTTGACCCAATGGCGTGCCGAACTGCGCGGTACACATGGCTCTGGCGTCCCGCACGGTGCAAGCGATGAACACCGCGAGTGGCGGAGACGCATTCACGATTTTCTCGATAGCGGCTACGGGTGCTGCGCTCTACGGGACGACCGCTTGGCTGAGGTTGTCGAGAATGCGTTGTTGCATTTCGACGGCCAGCGCTACACGCTTGGTGCGTTATGCCCAATCACGTGCATACGCTCTTCACGCCATTGGCGGCATTCAAGATGAGCAAGATTGTCCACTCATGGAAGAGCTTCACAGCGCATCAATGTAACCAAGTTCTGCGTCGCACTGGCCGCTTATGGGAGCGTGAGCCCTTTGATCGCTACATCCGCAACCAACGCCATTTTCGTAACGCGCTCAGTTACATAGAAAACAATCCAGTCAAAGCGGGCTTATGTGAGAAACCCGAAGACTGGCGGTGGAGCAGCGCGCGCCGACGTTGAGCTGTACGCGGGAGCTATCATTCATGAGGTGAGCACGAGCACGCCAGAGGCGTGCGTACCGAGGTCTCTAAAGCGTTGGATGTTCCGCGACGAAGTTCACCAAAGCTTCCACGTAATCAGGAAAACTCGGACACTTAATGGCGTGAGGCTCGAGCAACGCGCGCGCGCGCGTCGTATCGTACGTCTGATCGAGAAAGAAATAAGGAACGGCTGAATGCGGCAGGCCGGTTATCTTTGGCGCAAAGGGCAGCCTCAGCACCGGATAGACAATGCCCGCCGGGACCGTAGCGAACGAATCTCGTCCACCGATCGCTTTTGAGATCTCGTTAAATAAACGATGAATGGTAATCGGCAATTCGGCCTTCAGCGTGTTTACTTCCAGCTCGGCCAGATACTTCGTCTCTTCATAATGATTGCGAAAGCCTGTGTCGTGGTGCAGCTCGGTTTCCATGATCAAGCCTTCGCGCTTACCGGCGACGTAACAGGTCGAGATGTAATGATAACGCCGCAGGTTTTCGATCGACTTCGCGAAGTTGTTAATGTTCAGTGTGCCCTCGACATTCACATGGGCGGCAACGGCGCTGTCCACCGCAAGATCATAAACTGCAGCCAGATGAAAAATGTTAGTCGTCTCCCGGCGGGTTCTTTCCAATTCATTCGTTGACAGTCCCAGATCGGGCTTGGTGATATCGCCTTCAATAATTCGAAAGTTATTCGCATCGGCTCCCGTATCGGTGGCAATTTTTCCTGCTTCGAGTTGCGCGAGACCATTGAACTGCGGAAGTGTCAGTAGAATGAATCGCGCTCCCTCCGCGGCCAGCCGCCTCACGAGACGAGTAGCCAGGAAGCCGGGAAATCCAGTGACAAAAACAATTTCATTGAATGCCATGATCAAAGCATGTCAGATAACATTCAACTTGTCTTGCCGCGAGCTTACTGATGTGGCACGCGCAGCTTGCGCATGGCTTCACGGGCGGGACGCCTGTGCCACTTTTCAAACTGCATCACTACCTGCCGCGAGCGACAAACTCAAGATAACGTCGGACATTTGCATCGGCTGAAGTATAATACAATCCAAACTCATGGCTGATTGGCTCAAGGAAGAATTAACGCTGCAGGAAGATCACACCTGGCGAGCCAAGCCCGGTTGCAAGATCTTTGTTGCCGATCGCGGTGCTTTGCGGCTTGATTATCCGGAAGATTGGGTCGTGATTCCCGGCGAAAACTCAATCAACTTTCACGATCGGCAACCGCCTGATGACGACATTCACATGGAAGTCTCGATCATGCGCTTGCCGCCGATCGACTGGAGTGGGTTGCCACTTCGGGATTTGATTCCCGCCGCGATTCAGGGCGATGAGCGCGACATTCGTTGGCGCGGAGAGATTCAAGAGCAGCGCAACGGCGACGTCGAAATCGCGTGGCTGGAATCGATGTTCATGGATCGGCAGCAAGGCGATCGCGAAGCGCGTACGCGACTCTGTTTGGCGCGTAGCGGAACCATCCAACCGATCATCACGATGGAATACTGGCCCGAAGACGCGGCCCGAGCCACAAAGGCCTGGGATGATGCGCTCGGTTCGCTGGAACTCGGGATGTATATCGAGGATCCAACGAAGGGTTACACGCTGCATTGAACGGCCTCCTTTCATAGCTTATTTCTCTGTGGTAAAAATCGTCATTGTCAAATCGACTAAAACGCCAGTAACCACAATGAACAAACTCGCACTCGTACTAGCGCTTATCCTCCCCCTGGCCTCCTGCTTTCAATGCCAAGCCCAATCCGGCATCGATCGCGATCTCCTGAACGAGATCTACAAGATCAAAGCTATCGACAATCACGCCCACCCCTTGAAGTACGTTGCGGAAGGCGAGAAACCTGACGACGAATTCGATGCGCTGCCGCTGGATGCCATCACCGCGTTTCCTCTGCCGGTGCGTTTGAATCCGGGCAATCCCGAATTCATTCGCGCGTGGCACGATCTGTATCGCTACTCGCACAACGACATGACCGAAGCGCACGTGCGCGAGTTGATGGCGACGAAACAACGCGTGCTGAAGGAACGCGGCGATGGATTTCCCGCCTGGGTCCTGGATCAACTCAACATCGAAACGATGTTCGCGAACCGCGTAGCGATGGGCCGAGGCTTAACAGCGCCTCGCTTTCGTTGGGTGTCGTTCGACGATGCGCTGATCTTTCCGCTCAACAACGCCGCGGCTATGCGATTCAATCAAGACTACAAAGGCTTCTATCCCGGCGAAGAGAAGCTCCTAAAGCGTTATTTATCCGATCTAAAACTGAGTGCGCTGCCACCTTCGCTGGCTGCTTACCTGAAAACTGTTGTCACCCCCACGCTCGAACGCCAGAAACGAAACGGCGCGGTGGCGGTTAAGTTCGAAGCGGCTTACCTGCGCACGCTCGACTTTGACAATCCGGATGAATCAATAGCGCGGGCGATTTATGCTCGATTCATAAGAGGCGGCGAGCCGCCCGCCAGTGGTTACAAAGCGCTTCAGGATTTTCTTTTCTATTACATCGCGCGCGAGGCTGGCCGCCTCGGTATCGCGGTACACATTCACTGTATCGAAGGCGCCGGTGGTTTCTATCGACAGAGCGGCAGCAATCCTTTGCTGTTGGAATCCGCTTTCAACGATCTCTCTTTACGCAAGACGAACTTCGTCGTGGTTCACGGCGGCTATCCTTTCACTAAAGAGATGGGCTCGCTCATGAGCAAGCCAAACGTTTTCGCGGACTTTTCTGCTCAAACTTTCTTCACCTATCCCCGCGAACTGAGCGAGATCCTGCGTAACTGGCTGGAGTTCTATCCGGAGAAGATTCTGTTCGGCACCGACGCTTTTTCTTTCGGACCGGAAGTCGATTGGGGCGAAGTCGCCTGGCTCTCAAACACGACGGCACGCCAGGCTTTAGCGCTCGCGTTGACGGGAATGATGAACGACGGCGAGATCACGCGCGAGCGGGCGTTGGAGCTGGCGCGCATGGTTCTGCGGGAGAATGCAGTTAAACTCTATGGGTTTAAGTTCGCTAAGGTTCTTAACGGTAGTCCGGCTGACCTGCGCCCGAGAACGTAGTACAATTGAATCACTAGCATCACGAATCGTGGATAGAATCTCAGTCAATTCAAACGTTCACTTCGGCAAGCCTTGCGTCGCCGGCACCAGAATTACGGTGGAGAATGTCTTAGAACTAATGAGTGAAGGACTTTCGTTTGAAGAAATAATTAGTGACTACTATCCGGAACTCACGGCCCAAGATATCCAAGCCTGCCTCCGCTATGCTAAGGCATTAGTCGCGGCGGAAGACATCGATCTGAAGCCAGTTCATGCATGAAGTTTCTGCTCGATCAAGATGTCTATGTAGCAACCACTCGCATGCTACGAGACAACAATCACGACGTAGTCCGGGTTGCGGAGATCGGGCTCGCGCGAGCGGATGACGAAATAATTCTCGCAAGGGCCAGAGAACTTGGTCGCTTCTGGTTACCAGAGATCGAGATTTTGGAACTTTGGTTTTCGCAAAGCATCTTCTTGGCGGTGTGATTTATCTACGCGTCCTTCCTTCAACACTAAACTCCGTCCATGCAGAGTTGAATCGAGTCCTGGCAAGATATACAGACGATGAACTGTCCCAAGCCTTCGTTGTGATTGAAGCGGGAGGTCACCGGATTCGACGGCTAACAAGTTAAGTGAGGAGGATCGTATCTCTCATTCGTCGGCCATTACGTTTCCGGCAGAACCGCAACGCCTTCGATTAATGGTGCTGAGCTTCTCGATCTAAACAATCCCAACGCCGAAAGCGTGTAGAACAAAATCGCCACGACTACCACATATTGAAAGCCCAGCAGCATCGAGCTGTTCTCGGCGAGTCCGCCCATCATCGCTCCCGCGATATTGAAGCCGAAAGCACGATCGGGTTCAGCGGTGCGCTTGAATGATGCGGCAAAGATCACGCCGGCAAACATCACTGGAGCAAACACCAGCAGGCACGCGCCCAACACTTGCGCGGTCCGATTCATTCCCAAGAAGAAATCGAGAGGAATAATCGTGTTAAGACCGAGCGTCAACAGCAATCCGACATAGTATGGCCATAAGCGTTTGACGTTTGATTTGAGCGTCCAGAGATTAGCGATCAAAATCATCACCAGCACGGCGAAAAATACTATGGAATTAACGACCCAGGTGCTGCCAAACAGCAGTGCCATGGTGACCACCGCTTTGGTTTCGATCAGCATAAAGCCGGCGCCGAGGAAGAACATTTGCAGATTAAGCGAGGGCGCACCCAGTCGCAGTTCCGCGCGTTGATCAGCCGTTCGTCGTGGCGCGAATAAGAAGATTAGCAAAAGTGCCAGTCCCGCCATGATCAGGATTCCGCGCAAACTTAAACTCGGCATCATCGGCTTTCGCACATAGAAGAATGGCCAATCGTCAGTCGCGATCCTCAAGCCCTCGGCCGGCTGAGTCACAGTTGCCAGACCAAACTTCTGCCAATAAGAAGACTTTTGATCTTGAGCTGAAACTTGTTCGAAGCGTGCGGGTTGCATGAAACCGTTTGGCGAGTTGGGTCCCGGCGCCTGATCGTCGCGCAGCAGATACTCGGGTTGCTGCGTGAATGCGTTTCGCAAAGGCGCAGTGTTGCCGGCGAAGAAAACCGTAAACTTGTCGGCGGTATCCGCATCCGGCTCCATGACTTTTTGATATGGCAGAGTAAGCACCAGTGGATTTCCGGCGCCGAACACTTCATCCAGACTTTTCTGCAGACGCGAAATCAACCAACCCTCGCGAAAATAGTTGTAGACGACAAAGTTTCCTTCCGGTTTCAAATGACGCTTGACGTCTTCGAACGTCTGGCGAGTGAAGAGATAACTTTCCAGACGAATATTGCTGTAGCCGCTGTGCAGCACCAGCGAATCTACCAAAGCGTAAATGATCAAATCATATTTACGTTGGGACGCCCGGAGAAAATTGCGGCCATCGTCAAGATGAACTTCGACGCGCGGATCCTGGTAGGGATGATCGGGATGATATTGAGTGCCCAGGCGATAGATCGCAGGATCGATCTCGACGGCGTCAACGTGTTTGGCGCCCCACTGCAAAGCGCGGCTGACGTCGTTGCCTGACCCGGCGCCGATGATCATCACATCTGCGAACGGAGGTCTGCCGGCGTCACGATTCAGCAAGTGGGGCAAAGCGTAGGCTGGATACTTGTCGTTTCGCGAAACCATCGACTGGTGAAACATCAGGTTCACCGAAAGCGACAAGTCATAAGGTTTGAAATCAATTCGGTTATAAGGCGACCAGATTTGGCGCGATTCGCGCTGGCCCTGAAAGTCGTTGTAAATAATTCTGTAAGAAGCCAGCGCCACAATCGACAACAACAGCAAGCCGAGCACAGGCCCCAAAACCATGAATTTTGCGCGAACCCGATGCACCGGAGAAACGAAATAGAAGTAAGCGAGCCCCACGGCAGTCAATCCAAACCACCAGAACGGCGATAAGTGGAGCCATGAACAGGCGCCGAATAAGACGATGCCCACGATGCTGCCCGTGATATTAATCGTGTACGCCTGCACGCGATTGGGCCAACGGTTAAGTGCGCGGCCAAGCTCCTGGCCCAGGCCAATGAACGCCAAGGCAATCACGACAAAGAAAAATCCGCCCATCACTTCGACCGGCACCGGGTAACGAAACAGATCCGGCATGCGATACGCGTTGCCAAAGAAGACCACTTCGGGAGAAGGCCGATCGATTCCGTTTTGCACGAATTGCCCGCTGGTAATTTCGACAATGTGTGCTGTCGCCATGCCCACCACGAGAATGAGCGGTGTCCACCTGAGATAGTTGCGGCGGTGGCTAGCGGCCAGACAACCAACCGACATTCCCAGGAAGCAAGCCAATAGCACTACGTTGGTAAAAAACGTCAGGTACAACGCATGAGCCGGGAACCAACGAATCGCCGCCAGCTCGAGAAATAGAATTAAGAAGCTAACTAAGAAAAGCTCGAAGCCATCGCGGAAGCGAGAATTTGTCTCATTGACGTAGGTTGTAGGGGAACTGTTTTTCACGAACGGTCCTCATTTCCTCAAGCTTGAAGATCTGCGCGGAAAAATAACTCGAAGAGGTAGAACTTTCAATCACTCATTGAATGGATGATCAGGTTGCCTTATGTTTTCTTGGCCAACGGAACTCGGCACGGGACAAACTTGAGTAGGAGGCTCAGATGGCCGGTATCACACTTGCAGCCAACCCACTTCCTCAGCGGAAAGGGACGGTGCTGTCTTGTATAAGCCAGGTTCCATTAAACTTTCGCACGGTATAAACGACAGAAAATGGACCCAGGTACGAATTACGTTCTAACACCCTAGTTCCGTCTTCGCGATAAAGTGGGAGAAACCACTTCTCCGAAGTCATTACCGTTGCATAACCCTCATTAGGTTGGTTTAATCTTACGGACACGATCTCAAAGTTTTCAGGTTTGGACTCAAGACCATAGTGCCAATTCTTGCTCTGAAGTTGCGCAACGCTTGCATTGATCCGCCCTGCATCCTTGCCACCCTGCTCGCTGGGAACCCAATATTGGGCCAGCCGCGAGGAGTTAAAGGATGTCGGATCTGTATAAATGTCAACCACCTCATATAGTTGGGATGCTTGCACAAGCTCTTTAATGGCTTCCTGGTCGGCTACAGAAGATTCGGCTGGTCGAGCTTGTCTGAAATTGGATCGGTAGAGGAAAAAAAACAAAAGACCTTGGCAAATAAGGATTGTCAAAAAGAATAGGACTCTCCTAGAAAATCTGCCGCTGCTCTGTCGACTTAAATAGTTGCTTTGTCGACCTAAATAACGGAGAACAGTCAGTTCACGAATCACCAAATAAGAAAAATAAGTTAAGATTGGGACGGTGAGTGCTATAAGCCACCAGATATTCCTTTCCGGTCGCGTTTGCAAGATCATAAATAGGAACAGCGTCACGGATGAAAGGCTTACGAGCAGAACTGTTATTGGCCTGGTTATCGCCCATGGTAGGGATGCAATAGATTTGCCTAACAATCCTCGTGAAGTCCCAGTCAAATTCTGACCCTGTCTTCCCCTAGACCGCTTGTCTCTATAGTTTAGGACAATACTAGTAACTAGTGCCCCGATGAGAACGAGAAACAAGCCAATGAACAAGATATTCCTAGTTCCTAACATGTCGTCTCACCTCTATTCGATTGGACAGCACAACAAGCGTTCCGAAGTCGTCATTGTTGTACTGGTGATTGCAAGTCTGGTTGAATGCCAATCACCATCATATCCACGAGTTCTCGAAGATCGCTTGTTGCCTTGTTGATGGAATCGTTAGCTGCATAAACTCTTTTGATGAACTCAGCCTCATCTAGCTTTCCGCTATCGTAGTCTCGTCGTAAATCGATAATGTCATTCGCGATTAGCCTCCTTCGTTCTACCACCGCTTCAAATATCAACTGAACTCGGGGATTCTTGAAATGTATGATGAGTTTTTGAAGCAACTTTTGCGAAGTGACACGCCATTCCTTGCTTGTTTGTTCCCAGTGTTTTAACCGTTCCGGAGCTTCATCGAGGCGCCGCTGATCGGTTTTCTTCCATGTAAAGGTGGTAACTGCATCCATGGCGGCGGAATCATGCTCAACGACGGCTTTTGTAACTTCATCAATGATTCCGTATTTCTGATCGATTTCGCGAATCTGTACGAGTCTTATTTGCTGCTTGTTCCATTCAGAACCTTGTATCGCCTGTTGTCTGTTCCATTCCCGACTTTGGAAACTAAGCGTGATCCATGCTCCCGCGATGCCAGTAAGAATGAATCCAACGATAATCAGAACCAACGGATTTTTAGAAAGTCTCGATAAACGTCCTTGAGATTCCCTGTCCTCAATTTTCTTTGAGATCTCATCTCTAAAGGAAGCTAGCGACACAAGAATCTCGTTCTTGAAGTTTTCTCTTTCTTGTCGCTGTTCCAATGCCCCTTGCTCAATTGCTTGGTACATCTCAGCTGCGCGATCCGGCGGTTTACCGCGCGCGCCTATTTTGTTGCGCCTGCGCGTCGTCTTTTGTGGGACTTCCTCCTCTGTCTTACTCATCTTAAAGGCTTCGGCGGTAGAGGGCTCTCTTCTTCTCGCTCACCTCTTCTCTAAATCATCGAAGTCAAAAAGGAAGAGTATGTTGACGGAACCGAATCGTCAATCCTAAATGTCACTTCAGCCTTTCGGTTCGGCTGTTCAGATCGCCCTGGTTGACAGCCTAGCCACCATCTCCAAGGGGAGCGATGTTGATACCGCTACTGCACTGTAACTTCCAGCGGCGTCGCATCGTGAGACTCATAGCCTACCGGCCAGTTTGAGATGTTCACGCCGTACAGCCAATCCGCATCGGGCATGACCGCGAAGCGAACTGTGAAAGGCAAACCGCGCGCAGCACGTAGACGCGGTGACCAGGCAGTCGTCTTCCACTCCTGAATCAAAGCCGCTTTCGGATCTTCGACCGAAATCAAACGCGAACCGCAATCGGTCCCGTTAACAAACAACGTGACGCGCGTGCGAACCCACGAAGGCGGTACATCGAGCGGTGAGACTGGTTGAATATGCGCGCGTACGACGATTTGTCCGACGCGACGACGTTCGGTTCGGCCAGGCACAACATAATCGAAATAGCCCACGCCCGATCCCCAAACATAACCGTAGCCGCCGCCAAGTTTTTCAAATCGGCCGCTCACCGCAATGTTCGGCCTGAAGCGATACAGGATCCCGCCCTCTTTTTTATAGACAGTCTCGGGCTGCACGGCCGGTTCGGTTTGGGATCGCGAGAAAGCAAATTGCCGCGGCACCAGATGTCGCCCTGAATCAAGCAGCGGCGGCGGCGGCAGAGCGTTTGCCAACGAGGTGAAGAGATGCGAACCTCCATTCACCTGGGCCAGTATGGCGGCGTCGCGTGAGGATGAATATGTAACACTGTAGCCGCGCTGCGAATCCGGCGTGAGAATCCAGAACAAAGCTCCGGCGGCCCCATCACGGGCGGCATTTTCGAAATAGGCGCCATACCAATCAGACTCGGAAAATCCTTGGTAGCCGTCGACTGACATTCCAAACTCGCCAAATACTAGCGGCTTCTTGATCGACGCCGCGGCCGCCACGCGATTCTCAATAAACTCGCCAAGGGCTTTCGGCGAGTCGACAAAGCTGTCCAGATCTTTTTGCGGATAGGTGTGCACGTCGCAGTAATCAATTGTCAGCAGCGCATGATCCGCAATCCATTCGCGCCGCTCGGCTGCCGAACGATATCCCCAATCGCCCGGCGCGACCGGATGATCCGGATCGAGCGACTTG
>WNFT01009720.1_pt1 | contig 11331 bp, 10 predicted proteins | sample 5400191 | NCBI WGS metagenome assembly WNFT01 (sample SAMN13153359, study PRJNA577476) | soil metagenome | isolation source: 80 cm saprolite under Madrone tree | place: USA:California | collected 2016-06-14
TCCCCGGGCCCGGCGGAGCTGGCTCGTGCAATGCTGCCGCTGGCATCGCACCTTGAGGTTCGTAGCGCAGGTACAGCGGCGCATCAGGAAGCGCTGGCTATCGCGCGAACTGCCCTGCGCAGCAGCGCGGTGTACCCCCAGGTTCACAAAGAAATCGGTCCCGAACACGCCGAGGCGGTGACCATACTCTTGTTCGCAATTGCTGATCGCCTCAAGGCCAGCCAGCGTGACGAACTCGGCACGTTGAACGGCCCGGTCACCGAAGAGGTAGACAACTTGCGCGCCCAGCTTGCGGCGCTCTTGGGCATTCAGGACACGGCCACAAGTGCACCCGTATGACACACGAACGGCCAGAAAATGGTGCGGGGCGCTGTCGGCGCTTCTGTCCCGCCGTATAGAGTGCCGAGCCCACACGGGGATTGGTCATGGAATACACTGTGGGCGTAGTTCTGGCGTTGGGCATCTCTGGTCTCGCGACCGTGGTGGGTCTCGACCGTGATCGCGCTTTCTATCCAACATTGACGATCGTGATTGCCTCGTACTACGACCTATTTGCCGTCATCGGTGGGTCGCTTCACGCGCTGATGTTGGAGTCCGCTGGCGTCGTCGCATTTCTACTGCTGTCACTCATTGGCTTCAGGTTCACCCTTTGGTGGGTAGTTGCAGCGCTCGCCGCGCACGGCGTGTTCGATTGGTTCCACGGGCACCTAATTGCGGACCCTGGCGTTCCGTCATGGTGGCCGATGTTCTGTCTGACATACGACGTCGTGGCAGCGGCGTATCTCTCGTGGCTGCTGGGCTTCTCAAGGGTTGCCGCCAGATCGAACCGGGTGACAGAGCAGGTGAAGGAATTTTCTCATCGCATCAGGCCATATGTGCAGGCGGAGTTTCTGGCAGCCGAAGAGTGCGATGGCAGGGGCGCTTTCGCGGGTAGCTTTGAGCATCTTGAGCGGGCCCACGTGCTAGGCCAGGCTTCAACGCGCGAGCACGTCCGGGTTCACTGGCAGATGCTCCGATGGGTGGGTAACTTTCTGGCACGAAATTTTCATAAGTGACCCGCAACCGCGGCGAGACACTATCTCAATCTGCGCTCTGCATTAATGCCCAAGTGAAGGTCTGAGCAACTGCGTAACTGGATTCGTATCTCCGTTCACGCCCAGAAAATCAACGAAGCGAACGATCGATGTACGCCAATAAGTGCTTCCTTGATTCACAGAAGACGTAGACATGCATCGTCAAACAGCAATTTTTGTTGCATTCGCTGTGTTGAGCCTATCGGTTGTGTCCGCTTTTGCGCAAAACGGTCTCACCGGTACAGGGGCCGCGCGCCCCGCAGCCTTCGACATCGAAGCGCATCGCGGCGGGCGCGCGCTGCGCCCGGAGAACACGTTGCCATCCTTCGCCAATGCACTGTCGATGGGCGTCGACACGCTCGAACTCGACATGGGAGTCACCAAGGACGGCGTGATCGTTGTTTCGCATGAGCGCGGTCTCAATCCGGATCTCGCGCGCGCTCCCGACGGAAGCTACGTGCCCGCCCCCGGCATTCCGTACGTCAAGTTGACGCTTGCGGAAGTCAAGAAGTATGACGTTGGACAGATCCGTCCGGGCAGCGCTTATGCGGGGCGGTTCCCCGATCAGCTCGCGGTGCCAGGGACCCGGATACCGACACTCGCTGAGGTATTCGAACTGGTGCGCAGGTCGGGCGATCATCATGTGCGCCTCAACATTGAAACCAAGACCGATCCGAACCATCCGGACGAGTCGACGGACCCAGAGCGCTTCGTCGCTCTGGTACTCGATCTGCTGCGCCGGGAAGACTTCGCCGGCCGCGTCATGATCGAATCCTTTGACTGGAGGACTCTGCAGCTGGTGCAAAAGCAGGCACCCGCAATCCCGACGGTCTACTTGACACACCAACGTGAACGGGATGCCAATATCTATCTCGACAAGCCCTCACCGTGGACCGCGGGTTTCGATCCGCGCAGATACCGACGCTCAGTCCCGCGTGCTGTCAAGGCCGCCGGTGGTAAGATCTGGTCGCCGCTCTTCGAAGACGTCGACCGACGGTCGATCCGCGAGGCGCACGAGCTCGGACTCACGATTGTGGTCTGGACCGTAAACCGCCCCGAGGACATGGCCCGCCTCATTGACATGGGTGTCGATGGCATCATCTCGGACCGCCCAGACGTGCTACGCGCCGTAGCTGGCAAGAAGGGCATTAAGTTACCGCGGTCATCACCGGTGTCGCCCTGAACGAAACGGCGGTACCAATTCTCGAGAGCGGAGCCTTCAAATATTCAAGTGTCTGTCGGTACCCTTTGACCTCACGGTGTTGTGGAGAAAGCGAAGGGAGTCCCGCGGGCGAGTGCGGATGAGCGCCGGACGGCGCTCCGTGGTGGCTGATGCCCTCTCATGCGTCCGGCAACCTCTGACGCGGGAAGCGGGTTCTGTCTCAAGACCAAGCTTCGCGGCCTTGAAAGGACATATGCTCGCCTTCCCGATACTTTGGAAGCGGCAGATAGGTGTTGACGTCCGGTACGGCGACGCCGCGCAGATGGAACGCCGATGGCCAAGGCTCGCTCGAAACGATTCGAGTGGTCGTGGGAATGTATCGAATCGTAAGGCCACATCTGCGCTTTGACGAAGTATTGGCGTTGGAGCCGTGTACGACGTTCGGGTGATGCACGGAAACGTCACCGGCCCGGAGCACGAGGTCGATGGCCTTGGATTCATCCACCGCGGCGGCGTCCATACCGGATCGCAACACGTTCGCAATCTCGGTCCGCGCCTTCAACTGCTGCAAGTCGAGGTGCTGTGTCCCAGGAATCACACGCATACAGCCGTTCTTCGGCGTCGAGTCGTCCACGGCTAACCACAGCGACACGACCTCCATCGGCTCGAGCGGCCAATAGCTGCCATCCTGATGCCACAGGACCGGTTGGCCGTCGCGCGGTGGCTTGCAGATGTAGTGCGAAGCGAACAGCGCGTTGATGGTCTAGATTCTCGGGTCGAACCCCAGGATTGCGTGCCTGCAACCATTCGACGTGACCGCTTGCCTCGCTCACGAGCGCGGAATCCAGCACTCCCCTGAAGATCGTGTAGCCGTCTCGCCGAAAGCTCTCTAGCGGGTTTGCCGCGGCCAGCGGGTTTGCTTGCGCGATCGTCACAGACACATTAACTCCTCCGTTATTGGCCGCCGCTTGAGGTCGCTTCGCGAAGGCGGTCTCGGTCCATTGCGCGAAAGACGGCTCATCGGTGAATCGGTGCCTTGCGGTGCCAATTGTCGAGTCTGCGCACACCGCTATGAGGCCGCATCGCCCACTCGATTCCATTGCCGATAATCTTGCGCACCATCGGATCGTGATAGATCGGAAATGTCTCGTGACCGGGCGAGAAATAGAAGATGCGCCCCAGGCCGCGGTAAAATGTCAGCCCACTGCGGAACACTTCCCCGCCTTTGTACCAAGAGAGAGTAACGATTTCGTCGGCAGCCGGAATGTCGAAAGGTTCGCCATACATCTCCGACTGTGGAATCTCGAAATAGGGCGGCAGGCCCTCAGCGATCGCATGGCCGGGATTGGTCACCCAGACGCGTTCAAGCTCGCCCTGCGGCAACTCGCGCCAGGCCAAATTGCAGTTTGTACCCATCATGCGACGAAACATCTTGGAGTGATGACCTGAGTGGAGCACTACCAGTCCCATGCCAGCGAGAATGCGCTGCTGCACCCGATCGATCACCGCATCCGCGACCTCCTCGTGGGCGACATGTCCCCACCACACGAGCACGTCGGTACGGTCTAGCAATTCCGGAGGCAGGCCCTGCGCGGGGTCATCGAGAGTGGCGCGTTCGATTTCAAAATCACGATCGGCCAGGCCAGCCGCAAGCGCGCCGTCGATCCGGTCCGGGTAGATTGCCTGGACTGGCGCATCCGTCTTTTCGTGCCGGCCCTCGTTCCAGATCGTTACTCGAATTGTCAAGATTGCCTCCAAGGAATAGTCAAATTGCCCGTCTCAGGCCGGAAAAACTCGATCCGCTTGATCGAAAAAATGAAAACTCGCACGATCTAGCACCAACTGCACGGTGTCTCCGCAGCGCAGCGCGATGTCGCCCCGCACCCGCACCAGAAGCGTCTCGGTGCCCTTGACGACGTTGACGTAAGTCTCCGCGCCGAGCCGCTCGACAATGGTGACCTTGCCGGAAAGATCGGCCGCGGAGTTTGCATCGACGAGCCGAATGTCTTCGGGTCGAATTCCCAGCCAGACAGACTGCGTCTCGGTTGCCGCCAGATCTTTGCCTGCAAGTGGAACTGTCCAGCCCTCCGTTGCGGTAAAAGACGACGTCACATCTTGACTGGTGACGACACCCTTGATCAGGTTCATTCGGGGGGACCCAATGAAGGTCGCAACGAACACGCTCTTTGGATGGCGGTAAAGCTCAATCGGGTGGGCCCATTGCGCCACGTTTCCTTGATTGAGGACCACGATTGTGTCGGCCATCGTCATCGCCTCGACCTGGTCGTGAGTGACGTAGACGATCGTGGGGTGAAGTTCCTGATGTAGGCGCTGCAATTCGGCGCGCATCTGAACCCGCAGTGAGGCATCGAGATTGCTCAAGGGCTCATCAAAAAGGATAACCCGCGGCTTCTTGATGATCGCCCTGCCGATCGCCACTCGTTGTCTCTGACCGCCCGACAGCGCCGCAGGCCGGCGGTCCAGCAATTCCGAAAGTTGCAGTAATTCGGCCACTTGCCCGACTTCCTTGCGGATTTTCGCCTTGGGAACCTTCTTGAGATCGAGGGAAAAGCCGATATTTTCGGCGACGGTCATGTGCGGGTAGAGCGCGTAGGATTGAAAGACCATTGCGATCCCGCGCCGGTCCGGGGGCACATCGTTGATCCGCTTGCCGTCAAGTTTGATGTCGCCTGCAGTTACGGATTCCAGTCCCGCAATGATGCGCAGGAGCGTCGATTTTCCGCATCCGCTGGGACCGACCAGAACGGCAAATTGCCCGTCCGCAACCTCGAAGCTCACACCCTTGATGACTTCGACCGCGCCATAATTTTTGCGCACGTTTTCGATTGAGATGGTGGCCATTTCTATCCCTTGATTCCCCCGGCGAAGGTCTGAACGAGGAAGCGGCGAGCAAGGCCAAAAGCAACCACTGCCGGCAGCATGTACAGCAGGGCGAGCGCGCTCAGATAGCCGTAGTCGATGGTGTTCGCTCGCTGGAAAGCCCGAAACAGTCCGATCGGCAACAGTTGCAGATTGGATGACGAAATGAACGTCAAGGGCATCAGGAAATCACCCCAGGCACCAATGAAAGTCAGCAATCCCGCCGCACCCAGACCGGGTAGCGCCAATGGCACCAGAATGCGACGAATGCGCTGAAAGACATTGGCCCCATCCATCAGGGCTGCTTCCTCGTAGTCCTTGGGGGTCAGGTCGAAAAAGGTCTTGATGATCCAAAGCGCCAGCGGCAGCTGCATGGCGGACAACACCAGGATCAGCCCCAGATATCCGTCGACGAAGCCGAAGATCTGCATCGCCGAACGAATACTGTCAGGGGGCACGATGCTGCGCACCAGGGCGTCCATCACGCCATTGGAGATCAGCATGACCTTGTACAGCGGAACGATGAGCGCCGTGGGCGGGAGGACTCGGACCAGAATGATGGCGTACAAAAACGGGCGCTTCCACCAAGCGTTAGTCCGCGAAAGCGCATATCCTCCCATCCCTCCGACTATGATGACGAGTGCCGTTGTCGCACCTACAGTCACCAGCGAATTGAAGAACCAGCGCCCCCCATTCTCCGCCGTAAAGATCTTGACGAAGTGATCCGCAGTGATCGCTTTGGGAAGCGACAGGAACAGGGCGGCGTTCGGATCGACGGAGGCCAGAACCACCCAGACAAAAGGAAGCAGGCAGAAAACAAGCGTTACCGTGAGGAACCCGTAGGCAGTCGCCTCGGCTCGCGAGAATTTGCGCACGCCGGTCATACCTGCACCTTCAGGACGCGAACATAAACGGTTCCGATTGCGACAGATACTCCGAGCATGATGACGGCAACCGCCGATCCATAGCCGAGTTGGTATGCGGTGAAGGACTGGTTATAGATGTAGATGCCGATAATTTCAGTCGCCCCGCCGGGACCGCCCCGGGTAAGCGTGTAAATCAGCCCGAAAATGGCGATCGTCCCTGCTGTCGAGACCAGCATGTAGAGAAAGATGGTGGGCCGCAGCAGCGGCAAGGTGATCCGCCAGAATATCTGGTGCGGCGTTGCACCATCCATCCGGGCAGCCTCATACACTTCCGTCGGGACGGCGCTCAGACCCGAGGTCATCAATATCATCGCGAACGCGATGCCGCGCCAGGTGTTCACGACGATGATCATCAATAGCGGCAAGGACCCCAGCCAGTTCTGGGGCGGAATACCGACGAGCGCGACGATTCGACTGACTGTCGAATATTTGCCCCCCGCCAGCATGGATATCCAGATGAAACCGGCGACGACCTCGGGGACGGCATTGGGTAAGAGAATAGCGGCATTGAAAACGGGCCTAAAAGCAATCGGCCGACTTAATGCCATCGCTGATGCCAGTCCGAGCACAAACTGACCAACAATCGAGGAGCCGAAAACAAAGAAGGCGGTGACGACCAGCGAATTCCAGAATCCGTCGTCGGAGAACAGCCGCACATAGTTCTTCAACCCCACAAGTTGGGGATGGGCTGCCGCAAGACCGCTCAATGCCTCATTAGTGAAGCTGATATAGATGGCTGCCCCGGCCGGTATCAGGATGAAGCACGCGAGCAGTACAAGGGCCGGCACCAGCAACATCCGATTCTGCCAAGCCACTCGCGTTTCATAAGTCAGGGCCATGGCGAATTGTCTCGAACGATCCGGTCTCGGGCGCCAGCTCGAAAAGGGGAGGACGCCCCTCCTCTGTTCAATATCCGCGTTGCAAACAAGCTGTTTATTTGACGACCTTGTCGCCGAGCAGATCCTTGACATATTTGACGAGGATCGCCTGTGCCCCCACCGCGTCGGTTTGCTTGCGCAACAAGGCTTCAGTCGCGCGCGCGACCCCCTCGGATACGACAGAGAAGCCGGGCGCGGATTTCAGGAATGTTCCGTTTTCGACGTTCTTGAGGACCGGCACAAGTTCTGTGAGAGCCTGGAACTCCTTGTTGTCGGCGGCATCCTTGCGCGCCGGAATATTGCCTAGCAACTGGGCATAGGCCACTGTCGCGTTGACTGAGCTCAATGCCAAGAGCACTTTCTTGGCCAACACGAGATGCGCTGATTTTGCGTTGACCGCCCAAATGTTTCTGCCGCTGACCGTGACGCTTGAACCGCCGGCCATGCCGGGCACCGCCCAAGTTCCGACGTTTTTGATAACGTCAGGTACGGGATTCTTGCTGTCCTTGCCCCAGTCATAGATGTAGCACCAAGTACCGCAGGTCGTGGCTATCAAATCCCCCGCCGGGAACATCGTATATTTGGGTATCACCCACGGTTCAGGCCCGAGGAGCGGTTCGATCGGCATCAGGTCCTCGTCGATGAGGGACCTATAGAGGCCAAGGATGTCCCTCACCCCCTCCCCGTTCAAATTCAGCGTGCCGTCGTCATTGGCGATCTGGGGTGTTTTGGATCCCGGCACAAATAGCGCGAAGCCCTCGTTGAACGCCCCTCCTCCCCAGCTGATCCCCGCGGGTAGCAGCAAGCCGTACTTGCCGGTCTTCTTCTTTATCTCCCTTGCTCGATCGAGCAAGTCTTTCCAGCTCGTTGGCTGAGCGGTCGAAATCCCTGCCTTATCGAGCAAATCACGGCGGAAGTAGATTTGCTCCACGCCCAGCATTGAATCCAGCGCATAAATCTCGCCGTTCGCCCGGGTAGACAGCTTTTTGGCGACATCGAAAAGCTGGGCGTAGCCGTCCCATGCCTTGACCTCGGCAGTGATGGGGGCCAGATACCCGGCGGACACCAAATCGGACACGTCGGAATCAAAATTGGCCGTGAAGAGGTCTGGCGCATTGCCGGCGCCGAGTTCGGTCAGCAGCTTGCTCATGTAGTCTTTTTCGGGGGCGGGGTATTCAACCACCTCGATGGTGATTCCAAGCTGCTTCTCAATGCTCGGGATCGACTTGTTCAGCGCGTCGATGCGCGCTTGGCGATGCTCGGCAACGCGAATGGTCTGGGCGGATGTGCACGAACTAACAACCGCGCCCGAAATGGCGGCCACCATGATGGCCAAACCCAGACCCGCACGAAGCACGGTTGATTTCATTGCATCCCCCCCCGGGGCGGCATTTCAGCCGCTTGCATACCTCGACAATCTCGAATGTACACGTCTACACAAATTAGGCAATAGGGTGTTGGGGCCGTACGTGCCTGCAGCCGAAAGGGCATACTATGCGGGCATTGCGGGTCGGTTTTTTTCGACGTCATAATGTATACGTGTGCGTAAATGGAGAAATATCTTGATGTTGCGGTTTGGGATTGTTGGCGCGGGACTGAAGGCGGCAGAGTATGCTCGCGGGTGGACGGCAATGCCGGACGTCGAGATCGCTGCGCTTGCCGAGATCGATCCGGCCTCTCGTAAGCGCTTGAGTGACATTTGCGCCGCCGCCGCCCGGCCGCGCCCGGCCGAATACGCCTCCGACAAAGCCATGCTGGAGGCTGAGGCCAGTCGGCTAGATGCCGTATACGTATCGACGCCCCACGTCTTCCATGCTGCCCATGCCCTGGCGGTGATCGATGCCGGTCTCGACCTGTTGCTCGAAAAGCCTATGGTGACCACGGTCGCGGAAGCACTAGCCTTGGTCGAAGCAGAAAAGCGCAGCGCGCGAACCATCGTCATCGCCTATCAGGCGGGACTGTCTCCTTTAATCCACGACACCATCGCGCGAGCTCGGCGCGGCGAATTCGGCGATCTGGTCAGCGTCTCGGCTTCGATCTGGGAAGGCTGGGGCAAGCGCTACGCGGGACAATGGAAGCAGAAGCCGTCTATTTCGGGCGGCGGCTTCATGTTCGACACCGGCGCGCACATGATGAACACGGTCTGCGTAGTGGGAGACGCCGAGTTCGAGCGGCTATCCGCCTTTACCAACAATCGTGGGCTCGATGTGGATCTGGTCTGTGCGGTGGCTGCACGTCTCTCCAACGGCGCGCTCGTGACGTTCAATGCTGCTGGCGACGGGCCGCCCGGCTGTGCGTCGGCGATCTCGTTCTTTTATTCCAACGCGCTCGTGCGGGTCGACGCCTGGGGCGGCTGGCGCGAGGTTTCCATTGGAGGCGGCGCCGCGGTCCGAGAAGTCAACGAAATTGTCGATACGCCGATGCACACCTTCAAGGCTGTGCGGGAGGGTCGGATGCCCAATCCGTCAACAGTGATAAACGGTTTGCGATTTGCCCGGCTCTGGGATGCGATCAAGGCATCGGCGGCTGCCGACGGCAAATCGATTGCGATAGAAGTCGGCGCAAATTGAGATCAGCGAAGGGATTGCAATGCGCCGAAAGGGGGTGACCTCGATAGAGCTGGCCAAGATTGCGGGAGTCTCGTCGGCGACCATCTCGCGGGCGTTCAGTGCGAATTCGCGCATCAGCACGGTTACGCGCGAGCGCATCCTGTCGATTGCACGAGAGCACAATTATCATCCCAATGCGGTGGCGCGATCTCTCAATAACCGCCAGTCTCGCCTTGTCGCGCTGGTGGTCAATACCATCGCCAATCCATGCGAGGCCGAAGACTTGAACACCCTGGTCCACCGGCTGCAGCAGCACGAACGCATGCCCTTGGTGCTGTGCTGCGCCGATCACAACGACCGCAATCAGCTCATGCGCCTGGCTTCGGCCTATCAGGTCGAACATGTGGTGCTGTTTTCGGACATGGTGTCGATCGCCGAGGCCGTCGACATCTTCCGGTCTGCCACACCCATCATCGCCTCGTTCGAGCCGGTTAGCGCGCCGTCGCTGGCCTGTGTGCGCATCGACGGCGCGGCCGCCTCCACCGAAGTCGTGGCTCGGCTGGTTGCGGACGGGCGCCGGTCCTTCGCCTACATTTCGGGCCGCGCTTCGAGCTGGGTGGACAAGAAGCGCAGGGGCTGGTTTTCCGACGCCCTAGCGCCCCACGGCCTGGCATTCGAGGCGGGCGCCCAGGGCGACTACTCCTACGATTCGGGCTACAAGGAAGCGGTCATGCTGTTGCGGCGCCGGCGAGTGGATGCCGTGATCTGCGGCAATGACGTAATGGCGATCGGCGTGCGTGACGCAGCCGAGCGGCTGCTGGGGCTCAATGTCCCGAAGAATCTCGCCATTGTCGGTCATGATGGGATTTCCATGGGCACTTGGGAATCCCACAGCATCACCACAGTGGCGTTCGACCGCGTCGCCTATTTCGATGCGATCGTTGACTTCATCGAGCGTGAAGACGAAGCCCACGGGAGCAACGAAACGGTCATGCCCTGCCATGTGCGGTGGGGAAGTTCAACCTGACACCCTGTCGAAGTCGACGATTAACGCGTCCATGACGGCAGACAATATCGTTACTCTCGGAGAGGGTCATGAGCGGCGACGTGTCACAAAAGACGAAGCCGCGAGCGACATCACTGGCACTTTCCTCACGGCGAATCTGCTGCTGTACAGGCCCTAGCGCGTCACCTCGAGAATCTTTGCAATTCTCGTTTCCGCGTCCGTCCGGATCTTGAACTCCACACGCCGCGAGCGCGCCGCGTCCTCCTTTTCGGACGCATCAAGAATCAGCCTCGACGAGGACAATCCGTTCGCGGTCACCAGGCGACGGAGCCAGTCGACGTCGCCGCGAACCTGCGGGAGCATCAGCACATAGAGCAGGGTTGATCTCGTCCGTGCCTGCGAGAGCTCCATGTTGTGCAGATAGGCGTCGTCGGGCGATGCATCACCGGTCCAATCCGATGATGTATGTCCCTCAATACGGATCTCGCTGATCGCATCCCGATACTTCGGCGACGTCAGAATTCTCACGTATCGGGGAAAGAAGTCGTCCAGAATGTCCTTGAAAGCCGGCTTCAACTCACTGCTGCCCTGGGCAAAAAGAATGTCCGGCTCCGAGAACCGGAGCGTCAGATCCGCCTTGATGAGCTGGGCGTGCCATCTGGGCAGATCCGCGGAGAACTCCTTGCGCAGGTCCTCGTAGAGGGCGTCACGGGTCTCACTGTACGCAACGGCCACCGTCTTTATCCTGCCGGCGTCCGCCTCGACCCGTATCATGTAGCACACTGCGATCAGTAGAAACATGACCATGAGCCCGGTCATCAAATCGCTCAAGGGAATCCAATGAGCTTCCGATGCGG
>WNFT01021603.1_pt1 | contig 11329 bp, 8 predicted proteins | sample 5400191 | NCBI WGS metagenome assembly WNFT01 (sample SAMN13153359, study PRJNA577476) | soil metagenome | isolation source: 80 cm saprolite under Madrone tree | place: USA:California | collected 2016-06-14
CTCTCGGCCACCGGCACGGGCTGTTTCTTTGCAGCGCTTGCCTCCGGATTGCTGCTCGGGATGAGCCCTCGTCGTTTGCTTAAGACCTTCTTTCGCACGCTGGTCCGCATGCGACTGGCGGTCATTGCGATCTCGTTCATGTTAGGACTGGGTTACGTGACACGCTACTCGGGCCTGGATGCCGTGTTAGGCCTCGCCTTCACCCGGACCGGATGGCTCTATCCATTCTTCGGCACCTTCCTCGGCTGGTTGGGCGTTGCGCTGACTGGAAGCGATACATCGTCAAACGCGCTTTTTGGAAGTCTGCAGCGAATCACGTCGCAGCAGCTCGGAATTGATCCCATTCTCATGTGCGCGGCAAATAGTGCTGGCGGAGTTATGGGCAAAATGGTCGACGCCCAATCCATCACGATTGCCACTGCCGCGACGGAGCAAGTGGGCAACGAGGGAATCATTTTCCGCTTTGTCGCGTGGCACTCGGTGGCCCTCGGCGCTATCGTCGGAATCATCGTGCTGCTTTACGCATATGTCTTCGGCTTTGCCGTGCCTCATGGATTGCAGTTCGTAAAATGATGGTTCTTGTCCCTCGGGATGTGCTCAAACCATTTGGTGCTGGATAAGCCGCGCCGACCTCGAAGTGTGACACGCTACTCGGGCCGGGGATAGCTATAGAGAGTGGGAAAATCCGGCCAGGCGTTTACATTTCAGAACCCGATTGTTGGTGTAATTGATGTTTCACCACTTCAGACGATTGCGCCAGGTGGCGGCTCCTATAACTTCCGGTTCGCCGACCACCCACCGTAACCTTGTCTGCGTGTCCTCCTAAGTGTCGTTTCGCACAGCACCGTAGCGATGATGCGTAAGATGCCCAGCGGTGATCGAACGCGAGGGCTGACGGCACTCGCAACACACGGATGGGCAACGGTCACATGCACTTCTGAGTCCGCTGTCTCTCCTCGGCTATGTGAGAATCGGGCTAGTTCGGTCCTTTTCAATTCTCAACATTGAGGTGCCAAAGTCCTGATGCTTCATAAACACATGCATGTATCGCGGATCGTAGTGGCGGGAGTCCTCCTGGGGCTGGCGGGCTGCGGCTCGGGCTCGCGAATGATGGACTCCGGCAATTTCTCCGGGACTGTTGCCACCCGGAGTGGACGCGCCACCGGCACGCTTATAAGCCGTCCCGGAGTAGCCAACGTAACGCTGAGCCCCGCCCACCTCATGGGCGGCGCTTCCACGGAAATCACAGTTAACCTGACACAGCCTGCTCCGGGCGGCGGCATAGACGTGCAACTGAAAAGTTCTGACGCGAGCCTCATCGCAACTCCCGCGATCGTGAGAATTCCTTCCGGCCAAACCAAAGCCACGGTCGCGGCTTCGACATCACCAGTCAGGGACGCTACTACAGTTGCTATCAGCGCGCTCTACGGGGACAGCGTCGCTGGGACCTCGCTCAGTATCGCTCCCGCGACAACGTCCGCATTTACGGTCGCGGTACAGCCATCCACCGTCACCATAGCCCCCGGGCAATCCGGATCGGCCACAGTTACAACCAAGGTGACGACCGGATACAATCACGCACTGCAGCTGACCGTCTCGAATGTGCCAGCCGGGGTCTCGGTGACCCTTATTCCTCCGGTGATTCCTGCTCCCGGAGTCGGAACTTCCAAGGCACACATCACTGTTCTAAGTAGTGTGGCGCCTGGAACCTATTCCATTCGGGTGACGGCCAGCGATGGCAAGACTTCCCGGAACGCCATATTGACGCTGAAGGTGGTCTCCTCAGATCCCGGGGCGACGTTTCAGGGATGCTGGTACAAGAACAACGGTCATCGCTACCAGGGGGTTCGGATCTCGGTTGCCAACCCGGGCACGTATCCGTTCGACGCGGTCCTGTATCACGGCGCGACCTGCGATCCCGGCAAATTTGCTGATGAGTTTGGGTTCGGAACTCCCTTGAACTTTGGCGGTTTTGACTACATCTTCTGGTTTGCCGATTTCGCCGATCAGAGTGACCTGTCCGCGTTTTGGCACGTGGGGAGGGATAGGTCGCAATGCGTGAGCTACGCCGTTGCTCCCGACTGCTAGCACCGGGTAGTGGCGCCACCAGCTGATAGTTCAGACATGAGAAGCGTTGAGTGACAGGAGCTTTCCGCCTTCGTCACCGGCAATCAAGGAGATCAAGCGCCTTAGGCTTGGCCGTATGCCTGAAGGAGTTTTGGTTGCTCCCGATGGGCCTATAATGCCTGTGCCTACCGGTTCCGGTCCAGATGGAATGGCTTGGGCATAGAGGAAATAGCCCGGCGGACCATACATTCCTGTTTGCCGACAAACCAACTAGGACGCGATCTTTTGCCGCTACATGATCGCTTGTGGGAGTCCGGAAGAGTACAAATGCAGTACACCGCCTTGCATGCCGAAATACTCGGCCGAGCGTTGATGCAGCGAGATTTGTCAACAGCTAAATTCTCAACAGAATCCGCGTCTTGCCGCCATGTACGTTTATGTGCAGCTCGTATACCGAGTGGGGCGACGATCGCCCGCCCACACGGCCACCGGTTTAGCGCTTGCGCGCTTGCCTTGTTGTTCGCTTGCCCTTCGACCGTGCAGCAACGCGGTTGCTGGTGATGTTGTGCCACGCGAGTGTCATCGCCTCTCCAAGGGTGTCTTCCTCGACCAAATCCAAACGCACGCTGGTACATCCCGCCCGTCCCCATGCACCTTTCTCGGGCACGAACGTTGCAGGATTCTCTAGTGCGAACTTCTGCTGCTGGTCTGGAGTGAGCTTGACCATTCCGCATTGGAGATCAGGATGTAGCGTCGCGAAAATCCCGCCGTCGACTCGAAAGTCAGGATGCCCCATGTGTGCGCTCTCCACCGCGCCATCCGTGCCCAGTGCGATACGGCGGAAATCCTCGTGGCTTAGCATATCGTCATTGGACGAGCTCTTGGTGCGACGTCCGCTTGTGGGCTATGTAAACAAAATTCTGCAGTCTTAGCAAGCGGGTGCAGCAGAAACAGGGAGTGCCGTTGCTTACCCCGTCAAACGCAGACCTCGGAGTTGCTGGGTCGACGATTTAGATCGCGGAATCTTCAAGGTGGGATCGATCTTCACCTTCGCGGCCGCCGCCTACAACTTAGTCCGCATGCCGATCTGGCAATTCAAGCGACGTAGGCCAAGGTCGCAGTGTGTTCGCGGGCCCGCAAAAAGATCCGCGGGCCACAAGCGGATCCAACCAAAACTCTTTCCTGAGTCACAAAATCGCGGAGCCTGGAGAGAATCTAAGTCGCGACATCCCTTTTTCCGCAGCCTGCCAGGCGAGCATCGCCAGAGTAGTGGTACATTTGCAGCGTGCGCACGCTCATTCCCGGCATTGTGGCGTTGCTGCTTTCGGGGGACGCCGCCGCGCAAAAGACCGTGTCGTTTCCTACCGAGGACGGAGGCGTAATCTACGCTGATGTTTACGGAGAAGGCGACAGAGGTGTCGTGCTGGCCCACGGTGGGCGTTTCAACAAGAAGAGCTGGGAGAAACAGGCTCGAACGCTCGCGGCGGCAGAATTTCGAGTGTTGGCGCTCGACTTCCGCGGCTACGGTGAATCACAAGGCCCGGGCCAGTCCGACCCTATGAGCGCGCCGCTTCCCTTGGATGTTCTCGCTACCGTCCGCTATCTGCGAAAGACGGGCGCGAAGAGCGTGTCGGTAGTCGGGGGCAGCATGGGAGGAGGGGCTGCCGGCGATGCATCTATCGCTTCTCGGCCGGGTGAGATCGATCGCTTGGTATTACTCGGCGCGGCGCCGAACGGCCCGGCCGACAAGCTCAAGTCTTCCACCCTGTTCATCGTGGCACGCGACGATGCAAGCGAGGATGGACCCCGTCTTCCCAAGATTCACGAGCAATACGAGAAAGCCCCCGGACCAAAAGATCTGATCATTCTGGATGGATCGGCGCACGCCCAGTCTCTCTTCCAAACGGATCAAGGAGACCGCGTGATGGGCGAGATCCTCCGCTTTCTCTCCGCGATGTGAACTAACTCCGCATGGACTGGATGGATGAGGAGTAGTTGAAGCCGGGCCGTCTATCACGGGAGCATCACGGGCTACCCTGACCTTACCGTCGCGGTACGACTCTGATCATTGATTGGTGGCACGGGGGCCACCGGTCATGAAGCAGAAGTCAACTTCCAGAAGAAGACACAGTAGCACCAGATCAATCCTACGTTTGCCCGACCTGGAACACGCCAAGGCCGCGGTGTTGAACCGCAGACGCAAAGCGGGGTTATCGTCACGCCACCGATGAGTTCGTTGACTGGTATTGCTCGGAACCTCGCTTGGCCTTCAATAGGATCGTGGTCTTGTGTTATCCCTCTCATCTTGAATCTGGTGAACTCGCACCCGCCACCATCAATCTGCGTCTTGGAGCGGTGCGCCTGCTCGCATACGAAGCGGCCGACCGCGGTGTTCTCAGCACCGATTGGCTGCCAGTATTCGTCGCGTCAAAGGCGTGGAGAAGCTGGGCATGCCGCTTTGGGAACTGGTTAACCGCAGAGCAAGGCCATGCGCTTTGGCCCCGATTGGGTGAGAACCGAGCCGAGCGGCTGGCTCGCCGCAGCCGCAATTGATCGAGGAAAGGTGTTCCGCCGGGTCAATGAGGTAGGAAGGACGTGGGGAGATGGGATGACGGTAAAGGCGGTTTGGCACATCGTGAAGGAGTCCGCCAAGAGCATCGGAGTGGCGAAGTTGGCGCCCCACGGTCTGCGACGGACTTGTCTCGGCTCTGCCACGCATCGGGAGGCGAGTTGGAGCAGATCCAATTCCTTTTAGGGCACGTTTCGGTGCAAACGACTGAACGCTACCTTGGCGGCAAGCAGCGGATTCGATCAGCCGCCCAATGACCGCATTGGCATCGAGCCGAATCCGTGAGCTGGGTGCGCGGTTGTGGAAGGGTGGCCGACATAACTGGCCAATCATGATGCCCGCGCGGGAGTAACTCGAGCGGATGGAGAGATTTAGGGGCGCGTGCACAGATTGGCCCAGTTATGTCGAAAATAACCGGCCAAACTGTTTGATTAGATTGCACTTATACGTGCAAACAGTTTGGACCGGTTATTTTTAACCACCCGCCCTGAATCGCCGCATCCTCCGCAACATGCTGCGCAGGCTATAATTGCACGCACGCATGGCGCTTACCTCCGGCACGAAACTTGGTCCCTATGAAATTCAATCGCCAGGCGTAATGGGTCAGATTGCCAAGATCGTGCACGTTGTCCTGGCAGTGCTCCTTTGGGGTACGATGCTGGCCGGGCAGAAGCAGAAGCCGTTCCCGGTGACTTCGGTTGTGGATCAGCCAACCATCGCGGGTCATCCGGTGCAGTTGGACGGACAGGGAAAACTGCTGCCGTGGCCGATGCCGGACGACATCGGATATTCGTATTCGTCGCACTTCCTCACCCAGTGGACAATCCTGTGGGACCAGCACAATCGGCAGCGGTTACATTATTTTTATTGCTGTTTCGATTTTGACCGCACCACCTTCGAACTGGCGCCGGACCCGCACTGGGCGAACTCGACTGGCTATCTGCGAGCCATGATGCAGGGTTTCATAGAACGCCTTTATCCCTACACCGGGGACGCTCGGACCCTTACCTTCCTGCAGAGCTTCGTAGACTACGAACTGGAAAACGGACTCACGCCGGAAGGCTATGCCTGGTCGCAGGTGCCGTACGCATCCGCAAATCCGGGCGCGAAACGATACACCGGCTGGAGCCAGCTTGGGGAGGACTACGTTGAGCCGCATGTTGTTGGTGAGGATGGGTACGGCTATCTCCGCCTGTACGAGATGACGGGCAATACCAAGTACTTGCGCGCCGCGATTCACTGTGCCGACGCTCTTGTCAAGAATTACAAACCGGGAGATGAGGATCATTCGCCCTGGCCGGTGCGACTATGGGCTCATATTCTGCCAACGTGATTGAGCCCATCATGCTGTTCGATGAACTCATACGCCTGAGGCAGGGCGATGTTGCCGGTTACACGCGAGTGCGGGCCGCTGCCTGGGACTGGTTTCAGAAATATCCGTTAGCCAATAACGTATGGGTTGGCTATTTCGAGGATACCGTGCCCAGCATGGGCAACGTGAACCAGGTCATCCCCCTGGAGTTTGCCCGCTACGTCCTGCTTCATCCGGAGAAAGACCCGCAGTGGCGCGAGCATGCTAGGCAACTTATCGAGTGGGTCAAGACCACTCCCAAATGGCCCAAGTACCTGGTACACGGTGCTACGGTCACAACCGAGCAGGGGAATGGCCTAAACTTCTGCTGCAATGAGCCGAATCAATGCTGCGATAGCCACACCTCCCGGCTCGCCGCGGCGGAGGCGCTCTACTTTGCAAAATCCGGCGACGTCACCTATCGAGACGCTGCGTTCCGTTCGTACAATTGGGTCACTTATTTCCAGGGCCTTTCCCTCAACGCTCATTCCCCGTTCTCGACGCAGTGGTGGTTCACCGACGAATATGCGGACGGTCCACGAAGAATGATGGATGCTTTCTGGGCGGTGCCGGAATGGGCGCCGGCGGATGAGTCCCATTTGCTCGGCTCTAGTTCCGTGGTTACGAAGATCAGCTACGGCAAGGGCTCCGTCACCTATTCGACCTTCGATCCCCAGTCCTCGGACGTCCTTCGCCTGGATTTCGTGCCCCAATTCATTACGGCAGACGGGAAGCCCCTCAGCCGACGCGACGAACTCGATCAGCCCGGGTTCATGTTCCACGATTCGACCCACGTGCTGCGTATCCGGCACGACGACGCGCATGACATTGACGTTCAAGGCAAGGGCGGAAACGTTCCTCCACAGTATGTTTCTTTCGACGATCCCCATCTCCTGGCGGGTACGGTATTGCAGGGCCAGTATCCTTTGGGTGTGATCGACTGGGGCGCCGGCCCGTGGCGGATCAACGTGCCAGAGGGCGGCTTCGGTACCTTCAATCTTGCGCTGGTTGCCTCCAAAGCAACGACCGCGGAATTCCGCTTCTGTTGGCCTCGCATTTTTGTGGGCGTGGATGTCTACAACCGGGGAGCATCGGATGCGACGATCACGATCCATTCTCCGGAGATTCGCGAGATCTCGTTTACCATTAAGCCCGGACAATTGCAGCGCCTGCGGACAGGATGGCGAGACGTTAGTTCCAGCGTCATCTTCGAGCTGGAAAATGGAGAAGACCTTCGGTTCGACAATCTGGCGTACTTGCCCGAGTGACGTCCGAGGGAAACTCTGAGCGCAACCCTTCCACAATCCCGGGAAGGGAAGGGTTGCCGACAATCCGGGAGTCATCGCGTGCTGGCTCGAATCTAATTGCCGAGTGCGGCCACTTTTGCGGATTTGCGGATAGCCCCCTGTACCTCCCAGTGAGTGACGCCTGTCGCTGGGACTATAACGTCGCGCGGATGGCCCTCACCTCGGGCACGAAACTCGGGCCGTATGAGATTGTCTCTCCGCTCGGCGCGGGCGGATGCACGAGGTTTGTCGCGCCCGCGACACGCGGCTCGGCCGCACGGTCGCCCTCGAGGTTTCATCTTCTGGTGCTGAGATCCAAGCCCCCAACCGTCGCGACGATATCGGTGCTTTTGCTGATTGCGCTGGTTCCTGCAAGTTCTGCTCAGCGCGATCCCGAACTGGAGAGGCAAGATAGATCGTTTTACGGAGCTATTCGATGCGCCGACCACACCGAAGTTGGCGGCCGCTGTTTTATTCGCAGCATCCTTTTCTGACACAATTTAATCAGTATTTTCGCTGGGTCGCCGCCGCGGAGGAAAGGGAAAATTGCGGAAATCGAAAGTCCGTGCGATGAAATTACACGAACTGACACCGAACGCAGAGCGAGAGCGCGGAGTAAAGTCTTTGCTACCGATAGCTTCTTTGGCCCTTTCCGGATGCTTGTGGGGTACTGGGTTTCTCTTCGGCAAGATTGCTCTGCGAGAGACAACAGTTTCGGAAAATGTTGCTTTCCGTTTTCTTTGCGGTTCGATCGTGCTTTTGCCTGGTTTGTTGTGGAAGGGAATCCGCCTCCGCGGGAAGGATCTGTGGCTGCTGGTGCTGGCGAGCGTCATCGGAGTCCCGCTGCAGTTTTTAGTGCAATTTGCGGGACTCCGGTTGACCACCGTTTCTCATGCCTCGCTGATTGTAGGCACCTTGCCAATGTTGCTCGCCCTCAGTTCAGCCCTGTCTTTGCACGAGCGGCTCAACGTTGTGGAATCTGGAGCTCTGCTTGGGTCCGGATTTGGCGCGCTCCTAATTGCTTTGTCAAAAACAAACGTCATAACCGGTCCACAGCCAACATCAAGAGGAGACCTGTTGGTTTTTGTCTCAATGTTGGCGGCGGTAGTGTCGATCCTTATCACGAAACGGCTGATGGAGAAATATGATTCGCTTCAGATTACGGCGTCGATGATTGTTCTGGGCACGATCTTTCTGGTGTTGTGGGTGATGTTGTCCCAGCCCTGGCGATTTCCCTTCTCGCCGGAAACATGGACAGCACTAGCGGCTCAAGGGCTATTTGCAACCGCTGGCGCCTACCTGCTTTGGAATTGGGGATTGGCTCGAGTGCCAGCTTCCCGCGCGGGAGTCTTTCTAAACCTGGAGCCGCTGACCGGAGCACTGCTTGGAGTATTCGTCTTGCACGAGACGCTCGGGATTACGGCGATCCTCGGCGGAGCGATGATCATTGGTTCCGCGGTCTACTTCAGTTGGCCTCCCAAGGCGGGGTAATTGCCTGACAGTCACCATGCGCCGCTTTAAGCGCCGGGGCTACATCACAGGCGGCACGGTGATTCCCATTACCGCCAGGGTACGAATCAATTCGCGGCGCACCACTGCGACCGTAGACAGCAGGAACTGCCTGCGGGCTTCGTCCGGCTCGCTGAGGATGGGATGGCGGTGGTAGAAGGTATTGAAAAATTGTGCCAGTTGGAACGCGTGCTTGGCCAGGTAGGCCGGCTCGGTGGTGGCGATGCATTGGTCTACGATGTACGAAGTTTTGGCGGCAGTCAGCCAAAGCTCCCAGATTTCGTTGGCGGCTTCGGCGGTCAAATACTGGGCGAACGCGGAGGAGACGTTGCCGGCAACGTCTCTACAGAATGCATCGGGATCAATGCCCGCCTTGCGGAAGATGCTGGTGGCGCGCACGACAGCGTATTGGGCGTAAGGGCCAGTTTCGCCTTCGAAGCTGAGCGCTTCCTTGAAGTCGAAAGCGATCACTGACTGCTTGGTGTACTTAAGCATGAAGTAGCGCAACGCGCCGATCGCGATTTGCGTGGCGATGGTGAGCCGTTCAGCATCGCTGAGTTGTGGATGTCGAGAATCAACTTCTTTCTTTGCGGATGTGATCAGCGCCTCGATCAGGTCATCCGCTTTCACGCCGAATCCTTTGCGTCCGCTAACTTCGATGTACGAACGAGCCTTGTCTTGCTCGCTGAGGGCGTAGCCGAGTTCGGCGGCACAGCGCGGAGTCAGCGCGACCATCTCGTAAGAGAAATGAGTGCAGTGCTCGGCTGCTTCTGTGTGCCCCAAGCCGCGCAATGCTTCGATCACGGCGTTTTGCGCTTCCGACTGGCGAGCGTCAATCACGTTGTAAATTTCATCAACATCACCGAAGTGGGGATGATTCTTCTCGCCTTCGGTCGCGGAAATCCAGCAATCGTGTCCGTTGGGATAGTGGTAGAACTTGCGGTAGCCGAAGTCCCGCCCCAGCAGCCCGAACTTCCACATGTGATAAGCGATGTCTTTGCCGACGTATCCGACGGTGCCGTTCGATCGGACAATGACTTTTTGATCGTCCTCTGAGATCTCGTCTTTCTCGGCGCTCTCTGCGCCAGCCTCAGCGCCTTCGGCGATTCCAGATTTTGATGTCCCCGCCCGCCGCATCACCCAGCAGCCCTGGTTCTTGCCCTGGGTCTCAAAGAACAGAACGCCCGCCTCTTTCAGTTTGGCGAATGCGGCATCCCAGAAGTGAAGATGCAATATTTCACTCTCACGCGGCAGGAAGTCATATTCGATCTCGAGACGATTCATCGTCTCGAGATGACGGCGAAGAACAGCCACAGAAATCAGATCAGCAATTGCCGCAGTTTCACTGGTTGCATCTTCAATGGCATGCAAAGTCTGGGCGCGAACTTGCACATTCTGCTTGTCCTGCTCGTACCACTGCGAGACGCGGGCGTAGAGGTCCCAGCAGTAGTAATCAAAGCGCGGTTGGCGTGACAGTTGTTCGATTTCGGCGCCTGATTTTTTCTCGATGTGGGTGAAGCCAACAACCACGTCAGCTACTTGCACACCGGTGTTGTCGATGTAGTTTTGCACATCCACTTCCCGGCCCGCATATTCGAGAAGGCGCACAAAAGTGTCGCCGAGGATGGCGTTGCGCAGATGTCCAATGTGCGCAGCCTTGTTGGGATTGATGCTGGAGTGTTCGACCAGGATCTTGCCTTTGGAAACGTCACTTTTGGGTTTTTCATCAGAGGCGAGCGCCACCGCAACCGCCGCCCGATCGACGCGGGCGTTGATGTAGCCGGTGCCCGCGACCTCGAATTTCTCAAAACCTTCGACGGGACCCAATCCGCCGACAATTTCATCTGCGATCTTGCGCGGAGCCTTGCGCAATTTCTTGGCTAAATCGAATGCCAGAGGCAACGCGTACTCGCCCAACTCCACTCTGGGTGGCTGCTCGATAACGACGGTTTCGAACTCGAGGCCATACGCGCGGCGCAGAAATTCGCGCACCGCGCCGGCCAAACGACGCTGCAGATAGCGATACAAGGATTCCCTCTAAGCTCTTGAAGAAAAAGTGATTCTAGCAGAGGGAAGCGGGGAAGGTTTGACGCAACGGGAAAACGTTCCCTATGATGAAAATTCGACGTGAGGCGAGTGCAACCGCCAACCACAGAGGACCTAGAGGGCCACGGAAGAATCCAGGTGCCTTTCTGCCAAGGTGTCCGGTGATCCTCTGTGTCCTCTGTGGTTAGAAATTGATCTATGCGCATAGCCTACCTTGAATGTTTTTCCGGCATCAGCGGCGACATGTTTATGGGTGCGCTCGTGGACGCCGGAGTTCCGCAGCGGCTATTGGAAGAGACGGTAGCGGCCCTGAATCTGGCGGCGCACCTCGAAATATCGCGCGTGGTGCGCAGCGGGATTTCGGCCACCAAGGTGGACGTCTACGTTGACGGCGAGAAGGATATGCCTCGGGACGAATTTTGGGGAAGCCAGATTGCGGGCTCTCAACCGGAAGCGGTGAACCAGCATCACGAGCATCCTCATCATGATGAAGACCATGAG
>WNFT01018673.1_pt1 | contig 11328 bp, 14 predicted proteins | sample 5400191 | NCBI WGS metagenome assembly WNFT01 (sample SAMN13153359, study PRJNA577476) | soil metagenome | isolation source: 80 cm saprolite under Madrone tree | place: USA:California | collected 2016-06-14
CATCGGCGCCCTGGCGGCCGTCTTCCTCTGGGGGTTCATCTACAAGACCCGCTTCGGCGTGGTGCTCCGGGCCACCTCGCAGGACATGCGCAGGGCCTCGGCGCTGGGGATCAACGTCAACCTCGTCTACATCCAGGCATTCACCATCGGCTGCTTCATGGCAGGGCTGGCCGGTGCCATCATCGTTCCCGGCCAGTCGGCGGTCCTGGGGATGGGCGTGGACGCGCTGGTCCTCTCCTTCATCGTGGTGGTGATCGGCGGCCTGGGCAGCCTGGACGGCGCCATGGTGGGGGCGCTGATCGTGGGAGTGATCCGGGAGATCGGCATCAGCGTATTTCCGGAGATCGAGCTCGCGGTCCTCTACCTGATCGCCGCCGTCGTGCTCCTGGTGCGTCCCGCAGGACTCTTCGGCCGGGCCACATGACCACCATCCCCGTGGCATTGGAGCGGCGTTCGCAGACGAGCGTATTCGTCTGGGCGCTGGCCATCGCCGTGCTGCTCGCGGCGGTCCCGATCGCCGTCGACCCGTACCAGACCATCCTGCTCGCTTACGGCCTGGTGATGGCGATCGCCGTGCTCGGCTTCAACCTCCTGCTCGGCTACACCGGGCTCCTTTCTTTTGGCCACTCGGCCTACTTCGGCGTCGGCGCCTACGCCGTCGCCTTCATGGTCAAGTACCTGCACGTCCAGTCGATGGAGCTGTTCCTTCTCGGCGCCATCGCCGCCTCCATCCTGGTCACTTCGATCTTCGGTTACGTCTGCGTCCGCTACACGCGCATCTTCTTCAGCATCCTCACCCTGGCGCTCTCACAGGTGCTGTGGAGCCTCGCCTTCAAGTTCTTCTGGGTCACGGGCGGCACGGACGGTCTTCGCGTGCCGACGCCCAAGCTCCTGGGCGTCGTCACCGGCGAGAACGAGGACAAGATCCATTTCCTCTCCCACGGCTACTACTATTACGTGCTCGCCGTCTTCGCCGCCTGCGTGGCGCTGATGTGGCTCATCGTCCACTCGCCCTTCGGCAAGGCGCTGCAAGCCATCCGCGACAACGAGACGCGGGCCCGATTCGTCGGCATCCGGATCCGGCGCTACCGGATGGTGGCCTTCATGGTCTCGGGCGTTTTCACCGGGATCGCCGGCGCGCTCTGGGTGCCGCTGAACGGGCTCACCACTCCCGACATCCTCTACTGGCCGTTCTCGGGCGAGATCGTCTTCATGGCCGTGCTGGGCGGCTTCCGCAACTTCACCGGGCCCATCGTCGGCGCCGTGGTCTTCAATTACCTGAAGACGTACGCCGTCGGCTTCACCGTCTACTGGCAGGCCTTCCTCGGCGTGGTCCTGGTGGTGCTGGTGATGACTCTGCCCACCGGCATCGTGGGCACGGTCAAGCTCCTCGCGGGAGTGGCCGAAAGGCGGTTGCGCCGGGCATGAACCTTCTCGAGACCTCCAAGCTGAAGAAGTACTTCGGCGACACGCACGCCGTCGACGAGGTCGACTTCTCCATCGTCGAGGGCGAGGTCCTGGCGCTGATCGGCTCCAACGGCGCGGGCAAGACGAGCCTGGTCAACCTGATCAGCGGCCTCCTGGCCCCCGACAGTGGTGGGATCCTCTTCCGCGGTCAGGACATCACCACGGAGCCCGTGCAGGGCCGGATCAAGGCGGGCATCGCGCGCAGCTTCCAGATCGTCAACCTCTTCGACGAGCTGACCCTGCTCGACAACGTGGGCCTGTCCATCTTCTCGCGCCAGGGCAAGACGCGCAGCCTCTTCTCGCTGGCCGATCGCCAGCACGCGGTCTGGGAGGAGGCCTTCGGGATCCTCCGCCAGTTCGGGCTGGAGCGGAAGGCGTTCGAGCTGGCCGGCGGCATCTCGCAGGGAGAGCGCAAGCTGCTCGACGTGGCCGTCGCCTATGCGCTGAGGCCGAAGCTTCTCTTGCTGGACGAGCCCACCAGCGGCGTCAGCACCCGTGAGAAGGCGCCGATCATGGACGTCATCACCTCCATCGTGCGCTCGCAGGGGATCACCGCCGTGGTGATCGAGCACGACATGGACATCATCTTCAAGTACTCGGAGCGCATCGTGGTCATGCACCAGGGATCGATCCTGGCCAGCGGCCCTCCAGAGGAGATCCGCGCCAACGAGTCGGTGAAGGACGCCGTGTTCGGACCCACCCATGCTTGAGCTCCAGGCGATCGATACGTACCGGGGGCGCGCGCAGATCCTCCGGCAGCTGTCGCTGACCGTGGGGGAGAGCCCGCGTACCGGCGGGCGCGCCTCGGCATCGGCTATGCGCCCGAGGACAGCGGGCTGTTTCCCGACCTGACGGTGGGGGAGAACTTCCAGATCTGCCGCTGGCTCGCGCAGGCCTCCGGACGCATGGACGGAGGCGGGGCGGAGGAGCGCGTCTTCGGGGTCTTCCCGGAGGTGAGGCAACTCACCCAGCGGCGCGGTCTCAATCTCAGCGGCGGCCAGAAGAAGATGGTCGCCATCGCGCGGGCGATGATGCTCTCGCCTTCCATCCTGCTCCTCGACGAGCCGTTCGAAGGCCTTGCCCCGGTGGTGGTGACGAGACTGATCGACGCGGTGCGGAAGATCAAGGAGATGAAGCTCTCGGTCCTGATCGCCGAGTCGAACCTGGCAAACGCCAGCAGGGTCGCGGACCGGCTCTACGCGATCGATCGGGGCGAGATCATCTATCATGGCGATCCACGGCAGGTGGTCGAGAACCGGGAAGTGATGAGCACGATCCGGGGATGACCGGGCCGCCTGACATGCCATGAAACCGCGGCAGTCTCTCCTCTGGGTCCTCTCCCTGACAGCGCTGATCGCCGCGTATGCGTTCGGGGCGCGCGCCGTCTCGCGGCCGGACATCCTCCCCCCGATGCAGGACATCGCCGGCGCATTTGCCGCGCTGGTTGGTCACGGGTACGCGGCATCCGCCGGAGAGGAGCACCGGCATCATCACCATTCCAGCGACCAGGTCGACACCCTGCTTCAAGAAGGCGTGACGCTGCAGGCGTCGCTCGCCGTCAGCACCGCCCGCGTCCTCTTCGGCCTGGCGATCGGCGTCCCGCTGGGGGTCCTGCTGGGCCTGCTGATGGGATGGAGCCGCCGCGCCGACGACTACCTGCACCTGATCTACGTCCTGCTGCGTTCGGTGCCGCCGCTGGCGCTCATCACGTACGTCATGCTCTGGCTGGGCCACAGCGAGGCCCACCGGCTCATCCCCATCGTCTACGCCGTCGCGGTGACCGCCGTGATTCCCACGTATCACGGCGTGCGCGACATCGCCGGCAAGTACCTGGTGGCCGCGCGATCGCTGGGCGCGCGGGGGCGGCTGTTGCTCACCAAGGTCGTGCTCCCGGGCGCCGCGCCGGCCGTGCTCGGCGGGCTCCGGTACTCGGTGGCCATCGCCTGGATGACGGCGGTCGGCGCGGAGATGCTGATGGCCGAGAACGGCATGGGCAATCTTCTCGTCGGCGGCGGAATGTGGTCCTCGCGGCTGCAGACGCGGTCCGATCCCGCCGTGATCATCGTCGGCGTCCTCGCGCTGGCGGCCGCCGGCTGGGCGATGGATCTGGCGGCGAGGTTCGTGACCGCACGGCTCACACGGTGGGCGCGATGAAGCCGCCGGTGAGAGTCCGGCGGGCCGTCATCGGCCTCGCCGCGGTCGCGATGCTGTACGGCATCGCCGCTGAGATCGGCCGAGGGAGACTGCCGGACCGGATCTGGCTCGGCGCGCACTACGTCGAGAACGTCAAGCTCCTCCCGACCTGGAGCTCTCTCCTGGAGGAGGGAACGTTCCTGATCGAGTCGGGGATCCTTCCCAGCAGCGCCGCGGTGAGCACGAGGAGGGTCCTGATCGGCCTCCTCCTCGGGTCGTTCGCCGGGATCCTCCTCGGCCTTCTCACCGGATGGGCGGCGCGGGTGGAGTCCCTGGCTGACCCTTGGGTGACGTTCTTCCGCTACACGCCGGCGCTCGCGCTCTTGCCCCTCTACGTCGTCTGGTTCGGTTACGGCGAGGCCTCGAAGATCCTTCTCATCGCCACCAACGTGGCCGTGATCACGCTGCTCGGAGCGCACCAAGGGGTGCGCGGCGTGCCCCGCGTCTATCTCGACGCGGCCTCCTCGCTCGGCGCGGGGCGGTGGCTCCGGTTCCGCAAGATCGTGCTGCCCGCGGCCTTTCCTGCGATCTTCGCCAGCGTCCGCATCGCCGTCGGCCTCGCCTGGGTGACCATCGTGGTCGCCGAGCTGATCGACGCGCGGATGCCGAGCCTGGGCTACCTGCTGGCCCTTTCCGGAGCGTACCCGCGCGTGCCGACGATGCTGATCGGAATCGCCACCGTGGGCGCGCTGGTCCTCGCCTTCGATCTGCTGGCCCTGATGGTTCACGCCAGGGCGACTCGCTGGATGGGACGGGCCGGATGAAGGCGAACGCCGCGCCGCTCGAAGCGGCGGACGTCACCTACACGTACCCGGGTGCGACGCCGACCCAAGCCCTCCAGGGCCTCAGCCTGGAGGTGAGGGAGAACGAGTTCCTCGCCGTGCTCGGTCCCGTCGGGTGCGGAAAGACCACCTTGCTGCGCATCTTCGCCGGGTTTCTCCGCCCGACGAAGGGGTCGGTCCGCTGCGCCGGCTCGTCCATTCTCGGTCCTGGATGGGAAAGGGGATATGTCCTGCAGGAGCAATCGATCTTTCCCTGGATGAGCGTGCGGGAGAACATCGAATTCGGCCTTCTCGCCAAGGGCGTCGCGGAACCGGCCCGTCATGGGATCTGCGACGAGTTGCTCGAGCTCATCGGACTCTCCGCCTTCGACGAAGCTCATCCCAAGGATCTCTCCGCGGGCATGTCGAAGATGGTGGAGGTGGTGCGCGTGCTCGCCACCGACCCTTCCATCTTGCTCCTCGACGAGCCCTTCGGCGCCCTCGACGCCCAGACGCGCACCCGCATGCAGGACGCGCTGGCGCGGCTCTGGGAGCAGCGCAAGAAGACCGTCCTGTTCGTCACGCACGACGTCGAGGAAGCGTTGTACCTGGCCGATCGGATCGTCGTGCTCTCCGGGCGCCCCGGGCGGGTCAAAGCGGAGCTCGCGGTGGATCTCCCCCGGCCGCGCTCGTTCGAGTCGCGCTTCTCCGGCGGATTTCTCGCGCTCAAGCGCCTGGTCTGGGAAACGCTGATTTCCTAGGGGCGGCGCCTCGGGTCCAGAACGGCGGACGCTGCGAACCGTGATGAGCGGCAGATTGGATGCTCGCCGCCGAGGGGAAGGCCAGATTTGGCGCCTTGACTGGTGGGCGCCGGGAACCGCGATGGCCGGACCAATCTGTCCCCAATCATCGGGTCGGCTCTCAGCTGAATCGCCGCTCGCTGGTCATCGCCGTCGGTCAACTGACCGATGTTGCGACCGACATGAATCCGGCAATCTATCCCCAATCATGGCCAGGTCGAATCAGCTCGAACTTCGGCTCCCGCGACGTGGGGGGAAGCGCCGCGGTGCCGGCCGCAAAGCGTTGGGTCCGCAGTCGATGGTGTCCCACAAGAGCAGGCCGCGATTCGAAAAGCCAACGCCCGTGCACGTGACGGTGCGGGTGGCGCGGCACGTCTGGAACCTGCGCAGCCGGCGCTGCTTCAATGCCATCACAGCGTGCTTCGCAGCGGCCTGCGGCCAGTTTGGCCTGCGCCTGATCGAGTTCTCGGTGCTGGGCAACCATCTCCACCTAATCTTGGAGGCGGATACGAACGAGGCCCTCTCGCGCGGCATGCAGGGGCTCAACGTCCGCATCGCGAAGGCGCTCAACCGCCTGATGAACGCACGCGGGCGCGTCCTCGCCGACCACTACCACGCGCAGCTGCTCGCCACGCCCACCCAGCTCGTGAGCGCGATCGCTTACGTGCTGGGAAACTCCAGGCATCACTACGGGGAGCCGGCGGAGCGCGACCCATTCTCATCTGTTGCCTGCGAGCGGGCGCGTCTGCTCTGCGCTCCGGTCAGTTGGCTTCTGCGCACAGGTTGGCGTCGCGCGCGGCGGAAGCCGCCAGAGATCGACCGGGCGCTGAACGACGGGATGACCGGGTTCGGAGCTCACCCGATGGCGGGCCTGATCTACAGGTCTGCCCATTTCTTACGCGGGAAAATGGATCCCCGAGAATGCTCGCGCGGCCTCTGCCCTGATCGCCGCCGCGTAGCCGCGGCGGTCACCCGTACTGCGGCAACTCCGGCTCGGTCTCCCCCGACAACGCCGCCTTCCACAGCTCGGCGAGGCGCTCCTGCGGCGTGCCCATCAGATCGCCTTCTCCGCGGTACCACGACCGCCCGCCGCCCACCTCGGCCAGCACGATGGACCCCTGAGGCGCCTTGAGCAAGACGCGCCAGGCGGCCAGGGTGGACGCGTGCTCGCGCGTCCGGATCTGCACCCGCTCTCGCGATTCCACCTCGACGGCATCCATGGGCGGGATTATGCCACAGACCGGAGGTCACATGGGCGAGGTGGCATATCGGTCGAAGGTGCGGGTCGAGCGGGTGAAGGGGCCGCTGCGGCTCGCCTGGCTCCCGGAGGAGAAGGAGCCGGTCAAGTTCAGCACCCATGGCGCCGTGGCAGCCCACTACGGGTCGGCGCCGGGTACCTACGAGCCGCACGCGACGACGCTGGACTACCTGGTCGCCGCCGCGGCGGGTTGACTCACCGGAACATATGGAGGCGCGCTGGAGGCGCGCCAGGTCCCCGCGTCCGCCGGGAAGCTCGTCGCGGAAGCAGAAGGCGAAGTGGAGCTGGAAGGGAAGACGCTGGTCATCCGGCGGATCCACGTGAAGTTCTCGCTGGAATGCGATCCGGGGCAGCGGGCCACGGCGGAGCGGGTGCACGGCATCTACGCGCAGGGCTGCCCGGTCTACCGCTCCATCCACCCGCAGATCGCGGTCACCTCGGAAGTGGCGTTCCGCTGATCGAGGCGTCGAGGATCTCGATGGGGTGCGCGGCCGGCAGGTGCTTGCCGCGCTCCCGCAGGATCTTCTGGATCTGCAGCGTGCAGCCGGGATTCGCGCTGGCCAGCAAGTCGGCCCGCGTGGACAGGACGTTGTCCACCTTCCGCTGTCCGATCTGCTCCGCGCTCTCGGGCTGCACCAGGTTGTAGATCCCCGCGCTCCCGCAGCACTGCTCGCCGTCGGGCACCTCGAGCAGCGTGACGCCCGGAATGCCGCGCAGGATCTGCCGCGGCTGGGACTTGATGCGCTGCGCGTGCGCCAGGTGGCAGGCGTCGTGCATCGCCACGCGCACGGCCAAAGGCCGGCGCGGGGCGACTGCCGGTATGGCGGCCAGGAACTCGTTGATGTCGCGGACCTTCGCCGCAAATTCCTGCGCGCGAGCGTCGCCAGGAAAAAGCCGCGCGTAGTCCTTCAGATGCGACCCGCAGCCCGCGGCGTTGATGATGATGAAGTCCACGCGTTGCCGCGAGAACCGCTCGATCAAGTCTTGCGCAAACTGCAACGACTCGTGCTCGCGTCCCGCATGCATCGAGAGCGCGCCGCAGCACCCTTGCCCCCGCGGCACGATCACGTCGCAGCCTTCGGCTGCGAGCACCCGCAGCGTCGCCTCGTTCACGCCGGGATTGAACACGCGCTGCACGCACCCGGCGACGAGCGCCACCGTGTACCGCTTCTCTCCCGATGCCGGAACCCGCTCCGGCAACCGCGCGAACAGATTGCGCGGGGTGACCGGCGGCTGGAGCGCCTCGAGCTGGCGAAAGCGGGGCGGCAAGAGCCGCAGAAGCCCACTGTGCCGCACCAGCCAGCGCAACCCCGTCCAGACGTAGAGGAGCAGGAACGCCACCATGGCCCGCAGCCTGCGGGGGTAGGGGAAGAGCTGGAAGATCATCGACCGGTGCAGCCGGTCGAGCAGGCCGCGCGAGTACTTCTGCTCGACGAACGCCCGCGTCTCCTCGATGAGGATGTCGTATCGCACGCCCGACGGGCACGCGGTCACGCAGGCCATGCACCCGAGGCAGCGATCGAAGTGCGCCGCGACGGTGGGCGTCATTTCGATCTTCCCCGTGCGCAGCCCGCGCATCAGGTCGATGCGCCCCCGCGGCGAGTCCATCTCTTCGCCCCAGTTCTGGTACGTGGGGCAGTGCGGCAAGCAGAAGCCGCAGTGGACGCAATCGTCGATCAGCTCCCGCTGCGGCGCGCTCATGCCAAAAACCTTCCCGGCGCCAGCAGACCGCCCGGATCGAGCCGCTCCTTCACCGACCGCTGCAGCGGCAGCGAAGCCGGGGCGGGTCCCCAGTCGCCGTCTGCCACCAGCCAGCCGCCCAATGCCATCAGCTCCCGGCGCGCACCCTGCAGCGCCGGCGGGTCGACCGAGGCACAGGAAGCGACCCCCACTCCGACCGTGGGAAGCCATTCAATCCGTGCCCTGAGCGGCTCCAATGCCTTTGCCACCTGCGAAACATGACTTGGGAGCGCCCCGAAGCGGACCCGCGCCGCGCCGGCCAGCGGCTTTCCTCGAGGTCGCGCAGCTTGTCGCGCTGCGCCCGCACCCCGGCGCCGAATCCCTCGAAGCGCAGGTACACGTCCCAGCCGCCTCGCTCCCGCACCGCCATCATGGCCGCAGGCTCGAGCTGCATCTCCCGCACCCGCCGCACCAGCTCGAGCGGATCGCCCCCGCGGGCGCAAAGCGTCAGGGTCTGCTCGGGCACCGGGTGCACCCGGAACGTGGCCGTGGCGATGAACGCCAGCGTCCCCCAAGAACCGCACATCAGCTTGGGCAGATCGAATCCGGCGACCGTCTTCACCACCTTCCCGCCGCCCTTGGCGCGCGTGCCGTCCGCCCGCACGATGCTCACCCCGATGATCAAGTCCCGCACCGACCCGTAGCGCGTGCGGAGCGGACCGAACGAGTTGGAGGCCACGATCCCGCCCAGCGTCGCCTTCTCCGGCTGGGGCGGGTCGACCGAGGCACAGGAAGCGACCCCCACTCCGACCGTGGGAAGCCATTCAATCCGTGCCCTGAGCGGCTCCAATGCCTTTGCCACCTGCGAAACATGACTTGGGAGCGCCCCGAAGCGGACCCGCGCCGCGCCCCGCCTTGGGCGAGCAACGCCTGCGCTTCGTCCACCGAGCCTGGCGTCAGGCGCGCCACGCTTCTCCCGACAGCTCGGTGGGGTGCGGCTGGTAGAGGCCCGGCTTGTCGCCGCACAGCCGCGGGGAGGGAAAGACCTTCCCCGGGTTGAAGCTCCCCGCGGGATCGAAGGCGCAGCGCACCAGCTGCATCGTCTCCAGATCCTGCTCCGTGAACATCTCGCCCATGTACGGCGCCTTGTCGGCCCCGACGCCGTGCTCGCCGGTGATCGAGCCGCCGTGCTTGAGGCAGATGCGCAGGATCTCTCCCGACATCTCCTCCGCCTTCTTCTCCTCCGCCGGATCGCGCCCGTCGAAGAGCACCAGCGGATGGAGGTTCCCGTCGCCGGCGTGGAAGACGTTGGCCACCCGCAAGCCGAAGCGCTCCCCGAGCTGCGCGATCTCCTGCAGCACGCGGGCGATCTCGCTGCGGGGAATCACGCCGTCCTGGACCAGGTAGTTGCGGGCGATCCGCCCCACGGCGGCAAAGGCGCTCTTGCGCCCCTTCCACATCAGCTCGCGCTCGGCCGCGTCGCGCGGCACGCGGATCTCCAGCGCTCCGGCCTTGCGGGCCAGCTCGACCGCGACCGCCGAAGTGTGCTCGCACTCTTCGGTCACCCCGTCCACGTCCATCAGCAGCGCGGAATCGACGTCGGGCCAGTCCACGCCGGTGGCCGCCTTGGCCGCCGCGATGGCCAGCGTATCCATCATCTCGATGGCGGCCGGGACGATCCCCGAAGCGATGATCGCGCTGACCGCGTTGGCCGCTTCCGTATTGGAGGGGAAGGTGGCGAACAACGTCCGGGTCGCCTCGGGCTTGCGCAAGATCCGCAGCACGACCTCGGTGACGATGCCCAGCAGCCCCTCGCTGCCGACGATCACCCCCGCCAGGTCGTATCCGGGCGCGTCAGGCACCGGGCCGCCGATGTCCACCACGCTCCCGTCGTGGAGCACCATCCGCATGCCCAGCGTGTGATTGACGGTGAAGCCGTACTTCAGGCAGTGCGCGCCGCCGGAGTTCTCGGCGACGTTGCCACCGATGCTGCAGACGCTCTGGGAGGAAGGATCCGGCGCGTAGTACCAGCCCTGCGGACCGATGTGCTTGCTGACGTCGAGGTTGATCACCCCCGGCTGCACCCGGATGAACGCGTTGTCGTAGTCGACCTCCAGGATCCTCCGCATCCGCGAAAGCCCGATCAGCACGCACCCGGGCACGGGGAGCGCGCCTCCCGACAGCCCCGTCCCGGAGCCGCGCGCGACGATGGGCAATCGCGCCTCGCGCGCCAGCTTCACGCAGGCCACCACTTCCTCGGTGCTGGCCGGCAGCACCACCACGCCGGGCGTCACCCGGAAGCTGGCCAAACCGTCGGACTCGTAGGTGCGCAGCTGCGCCGGCTCGTGGATGCAGTACGCGTCGCCCACCACCGCCGCGAATCGGGAGACCAGCGGATCCGGCAGCGGCCCCGCGGGCTTCTTCAGCTCCGCCTGGGTCGCGCCTGGGGTCTCCTGCTTCATTCGAGCTGCTCGTACGCGGGCAAGGTGAGGAACTCCACGAACTCGCCCAGCACCAGGTCGTCGAGGATGCGCCGTGCCTGCTTCAGCTGCGCGCTGTCCGGCAGCTTGGCCAGCTCTTCGTCCCGGAGCTTCTCGTACAGGGCGCGGTCGATGAGCCGGCCGTCCGCGAGCTTGGCCCCGTTCTGCACCCACTGCCAGAGCTGCGCGCGCGAGATCTCCGCGGTGGCCGCGTCCTCCATCAAGTTGAAGATGGCCACGGCGCCGTTGCCCCCCAGCCAGGCGCTCAGGTACTGCAGCGCGACCGAGATGTTGTTGCGCACTCCGGCTTCGGTGATGGTCCCGCCCGGCACCTTGGTGTCCTGCAGCTCGCGCGCCTCCACCCGCACTTCCTCGCGCAGCCTTTCTTTTTGATGCGGCTTCCCCAGCTTCTCGTCGAACACTTCCTTCGCCACCGGCACCAGGTCCGGGTGCGCGACCCAGGTCCCGTCGAACCCGTCCTTGATCTCGCGCTCCTTGTCGGCGCGCGTCTGCGCCAGCGCCTTCTCGTTGATCTCCGGATTCTTGCGGCTGGGAATGAACGGCGCCATGCCGCCCATGGCGTGGGCGCCCCGCCGGTGGCAGGTCTTCACCAGGAGCTCGGTGTACGCGCGCATGAACGGCACCGTCATCGTGATCTGCTGGCGGTCGGGGAGGATGAGGTCCTTGCG
>WNFT01005240.1_pt1 | contig 11327 bp, 6 predicted proteins | sample 5400191 | NCBI WGS metagenome assembly WNFT01 (sample SAMN13153359, study PRJNA577476) | soil metagenome | isolation source: 80 cm saprolite under Madrone tree | place: USA:California | collected 2016-06-14
GCCGAGTTCATCACGAAAAATGCCGAACCGGCAAAAATACAGACCGCCAACAGCCCCGTCGGCGCTCCATACCGGCGTAATCCCAAAACGTATAGGACCGGGATCGTTCCCGCCGCCAAAATCGGGTTGACCAGCGAAACCGGGATTCCCGCCGTCGACGCCGCCGCCAATACCGCAGGCCACCCCGGAGGGTATGCCGCAAGTAACTTTCCGCCAACATTAAAAATGAAGAATGTATCTAGGTATTTATCCAGCGGCCAAGGTTGTGTCCAGAGTTTTCCGAGCTCAAAGATCCATGATTGAAAAAGATATGCATATTCGTCGCCCGACATCGGGTATTCGTCTAGAATATATAGGGCGGTAATCGCAGTCGCGGCGAATGCTACTATAGAAATCACGCAAACGATAGGCCACGCAGCGGGAGCGGCGCGATCAAATGACAAGTTACAACCCGGCGCTCGAGTGGTCCACAACCACGCTGCCGCAGCGGTTAGGGCCAGCAGCGCTACAGGTTCGATGCAGCGGCGCGCCCGGTCGGATCCGGCTATCACCGGATCCAGGCCCAACTCGAAACCACCGATCAGCATCACCAGCGCAACTAATGCGAACATGCCAAAGGACGCCCAGTAAGTTCCAGGCTTGATGTTCTGGTTGCACTTGTGCTGTACCCCGTCCTCGGACAACGTTCCTCCGCTTGCTGCGCTGCGAAGATGCCGGTTAGCTTTGTGACCAGGCATCTGCGGCTATGATGGCGAGACAATGTTGGGAAGGAATGGATACTACGCGGGCGGTATGTTCCTGCTTCGGAGGACGGGCGGATGCGCCCGCCGGCTTGGGTGCCCACAGGAGCAGTTTCGTCGGCCACCCTAGGGGCGATAGCGCATCGACGTGCCAATCGCCTACACCGGCATGCACGGCAATTCTGCGCAACCGTCTCATCGACAACAAATTCAAATTTCGTTCGTCGGCAAAAAGTTCCCAGCCGGTCAGCACCACCAATTTGCGAAAATATTCCGGCGGTAGCCAGTGAACAAGCGGCAACAGGGTATGGAATTCTATCGGAAACGAGCGGTTTGGAGTTGTCACGAACACGCCTTTACGAGCCACCCGCCACAGCTCGACGAGGAAGATCGTTGCCCTTTCTGGCTGCCGACGTGCTCCGGCACCGCGCTGGAGTGGCCGAAATCAAAGCTGGCATCCTTGAAAGGAAGCGTCCTTCCGTCCACCAGAACAAAGGTCAGGCCGAGGATGCGCTGCTGTAAGAAACGAGTCATCATCTATACCGACGGCAGGGAGGCGCCGGTTCTGCGGGAGCCAAGCCTCAAGATAATCGGAATGCTCGTAGGATCGATCGCTTGTTGCCCCAACGTCGAACATTTAGTGCAATTCTCCAGAAGCCCCGAGCGTTTTTCGTGACCTCACCACGATTGACCTATTTACGACGCCCCTAGCGATGAATTCAAGGGCGACAGCTTCTCCGGCTCTCTGCTCCAGAATGCCGACGGGCACCGACAATCTGGTTGATCAACGACACACGACCCCGACAACCGGAGCTCTCGCCGGCCCCACTCAGGGGCGGCGATTGGCTTAGTGATCGGCGCCGGATATACGTATTAGGAGCTTGACGCGCCGGCTGGTCCGAGTGTGAGACACCGGTTCATCAGCAGCGGCGGCGGGATCGGAGCAAATGGAAAGGCGGTTTCCCGAAATCGAAAGGTGAAAGCGCGCGTGGCAACAGCCCACCGGGTCGCGTCTAAACCGAAGATTGATCCCTCAGCCTGAGCACGGAACCCATTCCATTTGCAAGGATCGCCCGGCCGTAGGTCGCCTCTGCGATGCTGCGGCCATGGACCAGCCCGTAGACGGGCCAACGCTGCCCGCGCGTTATTATTGCCGAAGGCTGAAGCCCGGCAAGCAGCCGAAGGGGTGACGACGCAAGCCATCAAGGCGCCCCGTGATTAGGCCATAAGGTCGAGCGGGCCACGCACTCTCAGAGGCGGCCTGCTGGACCCGAGCATCAAGGTTCAGCACGTCCTTGGTCCGGTATACTCAAGCTGTGCGTATCTTGCTCGACGGCGATGCATTCCAAACGCAAGAGCCAGGGTCACGAGCAGGGCGAGGCCCGACAGGCTAGCGAGCCCTAGGCTGAGCGGGGTCGTCGAGGGGCGGATCTCGATTTCATTCGTTCCCTGATGGAGCGCGAGAACCATCAAGTCCAACGCGCCGCGCAGTGGTACGACTTTTTTGCCGTTAACAAAAACCTGAGTATCTGGATACCAGGGATGCGAGAGTTGTACGTAACCGGGTGCATCGCTCTCGATCTTCATCACAACCTTCTCAAGGGACACTGAATACCGCGTGACCAGCCATTTCGACGGATCGCCTGTTGGGGTTGCGAAGGGTGGAGGACGGGACAGGTCGCGCACGGGTAGCGCCGCGGCGGTGTGTGTGGCCGGATCAATTTGGGCGGCCTGGAGGTATCGACGAAGAAATGCCTCGACGGCGGGAACCGTCGCTCCAGCGCTCGGGGTGTAATAATCGTCGTTCCACAAAAGTGGTTTCTCTAGCTCGGGGGTGGGGGCGAGCAATACTACGCTCTGACTAAATAGAACGGGGGCTGCACTGGCAATATGGACGACGTCACCCAACGGCCCTTCTGGAGTGGCGGTGCTGAAGCTATTCGGGCAGCCATTCACGACAAAGCCAAAGCAAACGATGCGCGATGCATTGAGGATCGCGACCAGAATCTCTGTGTCGGGTGAAAGATGGCCGCCGTTTCTGAGGTCGCGCTCCGCCATCTTGATAATTGTTTCTGCAAAGTTGTGAACATGCGTCGCAGCAAGATTATGATATCCGGCAACGCGCGGAATGGTGGTGTAGTAACTCAATGGCGTTGCACCCGGCCCTATATCGAACCCGAAGGAGCCGTCACGCTTAATCACTGCCTCGATCACGCGTTCATTGGGCGCTGCTGAGGCAAGATACTCGCCTGCCGCGATGAAATGCCGCTTGTCGGTTCGTGCAAGCGGTTGGACAGAGGTACTGGTGGCATCGAGCAGCAAGGCTAGAAGCACAAGCAGTGGCAGCCGGCTCTCCCGCTTCGCAAGCGAGAAAAGCGTCTCCATGCCGATTGCTGCGAAGATGCCGACAAAAAATGCAACGAAAATGACGTCGCGGACAACCGGCGCGTAGAGGGTGAGGGTGAGAAGAAGGCAGAGCGACGTGACAAGCGCAAGCTTACCATGCGCCCGCCGCGTCGACGACACGAGCGCCGAGCACGCGCCGAGGAGTGCGATGGCAACAAACACTAGGCCAAGATAGGCCCACCATTCCGTGCCGCCCGGCATGCGGGTATTCTGCCAAAAGACCAAAAGAGCGAGCCGATCCAACGTTGGGATGCGGAAATGATAGAGTCCCAACTCGGGACTGATCATCACGCGATCAGCTTCCAATATCATGGGTACCCATGCGACGAGCGAAATGATGACGCCCATTGTCCCGGCCCCGATCAAAAGAGGTAGGTTACGCCAGGGCCAGCGACCAAGAAATAAGCTCGTGATGGTAAATAATCCTAAATAAGCGCTGACAAAAAACCCGTGGGGTTGATGATTGATGATGATTCCGGCAGTGGAAAGCGCGAAAATAAGCCAGTCTCGGGCCTGATGCTCCGGGTCACGCATCAATCCTTCCGCAGCATAGAAGAGTAGAATGATAAACAGAATGGTAAACGCTTGGGGAAACACGCCGCGATAGAGGAAAAGGTTGAGAAGGGCAAAGGAGCCGGACAACCCGATGGCCCCGGCCAGTGAAGCAGGAGGAATGATACCGAAGCGCCGTAGCAGCCCGTAAAATAGCCAGCCGGTTGCCAGATGCGCAACGAACAGAAGGCCCTTTGCAGTGCAAACGGGATCCTTCACCGCAAGGTCGAGAATTCCGCCCACGACATAAGTCAACGGTCCGGTGAATTCGAGGAGCGGACTGCCAAGATACTGATAATTTGACCAAGCCGGAAATGCGCCTTGTTGAAATCCGACGCGCATTTCCAGGAACCGGGCGATGTGGCTACCGGTGTCCCCTGCCAGAAGGAGGCCAGGAAACAGATAGCTATGCCCAAGCCACGCCCCGATGATCGTGAGAATATAGAAATTCTGTATTGGCGTTGCCGTGCGGAGAAGTTTGGAAAACGACTTTACTCGCCATTCCCCTATCACGAGCAATACGCACACAACGAACGCGGTGCCGACAAGGGCATAGTCGGTGGGGCCAAGGGCGCCTGCAAGCTGCGCGGGGTCGAGGGCCTGTTCCCCCCCTGCGGCGAGGCCAATGGCCCGCTTCTGAATATGCCCAACGGTATACAGTGACGCGGCCGCACTTGAGAGAGCTGCCGCTGCCAGGCCCAAGATCGACCATTGGTTTGAACTTAGCTTTGCTCGGGGCATGATCTTGCTTAAGTGAGCTGCATCCTGACGCCTGCCGTCAAAAGAGACGAACCGACGATGTCTTCGTTAGGACCGGCGGCGCCGCTGGTTGTGCAGCCCTGTAATTGGAGCGAAGCAGATAATTATCGACTGGGCGCGGGGTCCACTCCGAGCGAGCGTCAAAGATGTCTTGGCGAAGGAGGTGGGCTGCGCCAGATTTTTTACGAAAGGCATACCGACGGGGTCAGCACGGTCGCAAGGGAGATAGGACATGTCGTGGTCAGGTATCGCTGAGAATCCGGAACTCACGAGAGGCTTTTCCTATAGCCGGAATATTCTTCGGGTTTCGCCAGCGCGGCAGCGCCGATGCCTACAGCGGGTGCGGGCAACAGCGTCGGCGGGACGAAAAGCCTAACCGGGGTCGCGATTTCTCTCGCAACCACCCGCCGTGCGGCGTCGAAGATGAACAGGAGGCCCCAATATTCGTCGAAATAGGCGAGCGACTGAAAGGCCCCGCCGACCCAGAAGCCGGCGAGCACGGCTTGGCCCATTTTTCCGAGCACGTTTGCCCAGGCGAGTTCGGGCCGATTGCGGGATCGCCTTATCAACCAGGAGCAGTTCAGCCATGAATAGGCACCGATCATCAAAAAGAGTACAAGGCCAACCCAGCCATGCTCCGACAGCACGTCGAAATAGATGCTGTGCGCGGCCACCCCAACCTCCATTCTCGGCAGGTCGGTGTGCACGAGCACCGAGTTTGTTGCGTCCGGCCAGTGCGTCACCAGAAACCCGCCGCCTAATAACGGGTGTGCTTCGGCAATCTTTAGAGAAACCTGCCAAATCCAGAGCCGCCTCTGTGCCGACGAATCGCCTTCGTAATTCTCGATCGTGTTCATCCGACCGAACCATTGCTCGGGGGCGAAACTGTAAGCGAATACGGCGACTGCCAGGATCAAGAAGGCTGCGGGTATCTTTGCGCGAGATTTGAGCCATAAGACCGCGGCCATGGCACTCACACCGAGCACGGCGCCCCGGGAATAGGTTAGGACAACCGCTAAGCCGAGAAGAAACCCCATGACCATGAGGCCGCGTCGGAGGTGTCGGTTCGTCGCAAGTTGCCACTGATAAAAAACCAGCGGCAGGACCATGATGAGGGAGACGCCAAATTCGTTGTTGGGTGCGTTCATGCCCCCGTCCGGTCCGTGGATCATGGTGAACCCACGGAGAGAACCCAGGATCGCTCCCTTTACCCCCCAGACGCCGATCGCGAGCAGGAACACCCAGATGAGCTGATTGACGCGCTCGCGGGTCGTCGTCAGCGCGTACCCGACCAGGCACATGAACAGCACCTTGGTGTCCCGGGTCCATTCACGCCAGACGTCATCGCCCGGCGCCAGCGCGAAAAGTGAGGTGATAGTCATCCACAGCGCAAACAACAATGTCAAAACCACTAGCGGCGTCAGAGGAAGTCGTTTCGGGTCGGCACGAGAACACAGCCATGAAATACAGGTCACGATCGAAATGATCCAGGCATAGTAGAGATTGCCCAGGAAACCCCAGGTGAGCGTATGAAAATTGCCGAGAGAAAACACATACCATGCCAGCACGCCGTAGAATGGCGATACGAACAAGATGAACGGTATGCTCGAGAGGAACGCTAAAAAAAACAGAAGGCCCCGCATGGTAAACTAATTCCTTCAGACCAGAAGCGTGTTTCTAAAACGGCGGAATATTGATCATCGTTATCACAAAATCGGAAGATTGCGTTCGACCGGCATTTTGCCAGGGAAATTTCTGAGCGGTCGTTCCAATTGACCAGATCCTGTTATATCAGAGTTCCGAGCCTGGGCTTGGATCTGACGCAAAATTTTGCCCATGTCTCGCGCCGCGACGTGGCTGCAGTACAAACCGAAAGCTGCTTTGGGTGTCGTGACCACGATTGCAACTCCACGATGATCGAGAAAAGTAACGGATGAATTTATTCGAGCTAGGTTAACGTCCTCACTTGCTGCACAAATACCGGATCGTCGGGTCAAATAGGCAAAGCTGGGTTAAATTAGTTCCGACGTTGACCAGTTCGATGTCGGGCGATGACGCAGTGGAACAACGCGATCTGCCCTCGTGTGGTATCATCCCAGCTAAACCCCTCGGCGTAGGCTCGCGTGGCGGCGCGCGCCGGTAAGTTTGCAAAGAGAGTGCGGACCGCGCGAGCGATACCCTCAGGCGTGTTATGTTCGGTGAGCACACCGGATGCAGCCGTCTTCACAACCTCAGGATTCCCCCAGATGTTGGAAGCTACTACCGGGGTACCGCACGCCATCGCTTCAAGGAGCACATTAGCCCAACCTTCTCGGCTCGACGCCAGGACAAGGGCATCCGCCGCACCGTATATTTCGGGGAGCATCTCATGCGGTCTGGCGCCCAGCAGGCGAACTTGATCCGTTACTCCAACGCCTCGCGCAAGATGACCGAGTGCCTCGCGCTCAGGGCCCTCACCGACTATTATAAGATCGAAGTCCGGCAGCTGCCGCATCGCCTCGATTACACGATCGTGCCCTTTGCGCTCGATCAGATGGCCGACGGAAAGTAGCGTGGGCCGAGTCAACCCTAAGGCCTGGCGGGCCACCCTCCGATCGGTCGGGCGGAACATGGAAAGATCGACCCCGTTGCGAAGCACCTCGACACCGTCCGGCACAGCGCCAAGAGCGACCAGCGCGTGTTTAAGCGCCTCGCTGACCGCGATGAGCCGGTCTGCATTAGCGATCCCCCAGCGAATCGCGCGGCGGGGCAAGGCATATCGGGAGATCAGATTGATATCGGTGCCGCGCGCGGTAATGACAACCGGTCGCCGCAAATGCCGCCCGATCCAAAGAGCAGACACCCCGTCCGGGTAGAAGTAATGGGCGTCGATAACGTCGAAACCTCGGTCTTTTGCCAGCAGGCGACGAACGAGGCTGATCGTCGCTGCAGCTAAGAGGGCCGGGCCAGTCGACATGCCGACCCGTGGGATCACCGGGAAACGCGGATGATGGATGGCGAGACCATGGCGCATCTCCTGCCTGTCGACCCGGGCATATCGGGCCCAGTCGCCGAAGCACCGAGCGGTCGACGGAAAATACGGCACAGGAGCGACGACGACACTTTCCACCTCCCCGCTGGCAACCAGATGGCGTAATCTATTCTCTACGAACACGCCATGACTCGGCTGCTCGGAGTTCGGGAACAGCGTCGTAAAGGTCAGCACCCTAAGCGGTCGCCGGCTGTAGGATGTGGAGTACATCGCGCGTAACGGAGATCTTCAGAAATCGACTTTAACCCGGCCGCCGAATTGGCAAACCGCATATTCGAGCGAAAGAATTCGAGCGTATTGCAGCGGATCCGAGACTCGCTCTAACTGAAACAATCGGCGCGAGACAGCGATCTCTCCGGGAAGCACCGCCTCTCGGTATCGCGAGGCCAAGTAGGCGGGCCAATTACCCGGCCGACGAAAATATCTGAGCCGGTACGTGAAACGGCGCAGCCATGGCGGGCGTAAATAGGTCAAGTAATCGAAGAGCCGGCGCGAAAGCGGTGGTGGTCCGCTGAAATTATGTCCGTAAAGGGAGGGATATCCAGCGAGCCGGGTGTCGACGCGCCGAATCAGCTCGGCTTCGTAGGCACCGTGGTTCTTCCAACGTAGCGGAAGTGCGCTCGCGTGCTCGGTGATCGATCGCTCGAGGTATGGCGCCGCGGTGAACCCGTAGCGACTGGAAATGCTGTCGACCTTGCCATTCCACGCTCGGCATCGAAAGCTGTGGTAAAGCCATTCGATGGCGGGGCGCGACAACCTGGGCTCGTCGCTGCCTAAGATATCCATAATCTTTCTCTCAAGTTCGCGGTAATAACCCATAATGTCGAACACTCCGGTGCAGTTGGCCGGATTGAACTGACTGTAGAAACTCCACAAAAGCTCATTAATCGTGTATTCCCGATTGGGGAGGTAAAAAAAGTTGCGAAAGATCTCGCCGCCTCCGCCGTGAATCGCGATCGTGTCGCCAAGAACGCGACGGGTTAGTTCCTCAGTCTCCGCTCCGTTATGAAAAATGCCGGCATACCCGTATCCGTCGGTGGCGAGAAAGTTACGGTGGGCAGTTTCGAGAAATTCCTCGGCCGGGATGATGGGCCGGTTGTCCTTGTCGATGGCATCGAGCGGGAAGCCCTCTCGGCGCGCGATCTCTGCGGCCAGCTGCACATCTCTTTCCGCTGCCCGGCCATAGACGTAGAGGCTGGGCTTGATGCCATGGCGGCGCAAAAAGGCTAGTATCAGACGCGAATCGTAGCCACCGGAGAGAGCACAACGGACGCGGTCGCCGAAGCTGCGCGCGACAGCGCTGAAATAACGGTCGAGCAGCGCAATGCTGTCCCTGAGCGAGGCATCGCGCCGGGGCGAGGCAAACATCCGGGTCACCAGTAGCGGCGGACGAATGATCTTCAGCGCGCGCGCGTCTACCACAATCGTCGATTGAATCGGAGCGAGCTTTACCTCACTGAACAGCGTCTCGTTACCGGAGACCACACCATTGAACACGAACTCGCAGGCACTCTGCTGCGAGAGGGTCAGGGTGCGAAGGACCGAAGAAATCGCGTAAAAGGACGAGCAGACGATGCGCGCGTCGAGATTGTAAAAGAGGTGGTAGCCCCCAAACGGGTCGAGCTGGATCTCAGTCCGGCCGTTTTTCTTGAATACCGCGGCGTATTGACCCATGATCTTCTCGCCCATGGGGGGGCCTTCTTGGTACAGCGCATCGACATCGGCCAGGCCGCCGCCTTCGCACAGACACGTACCGCAAACGAATCCGAAATCGCCGTTCTGATAACGCTTCAGCGCAGCCGATGTACTCTGGAACTTGGGATAAGCGGCAAACAAGTATCCTTCCGCCTTGACGATGTGGGGAGGGGCAAAGCCGAGCTCGGCGAAGGCCCTTTGCAGCCGGGCCACCTCGTCCGCCCGATCCTCGTTCGGTGCCATGGATATCAAAAAGAAGCCACCCATCGACGATCAGTCCGCGGCCGGTTATTCACACATTCTGAGCAGCACCTATTGCTCAACCATCAGGCGATCGGCCGGGCGCCGACGACCGATTTGGGAATCAGGGGTATCACCGAGCGCCCCCGGCGGCCTGCCCTCTCCCCTCGAGAGCACCGACGGTGGGCCGTCCGGCAAGAATCGGCTCAGCGCAGCTTTATCAGGTCCAAGCGTCCGTGGTCTCGGTGCGGCAATCATTCAATCCATCGGTGTAGTCTTGCCTGCTATAGGCGACGGCAAAGATATTTCCCCATCTGGGCTCGGTAATTTGATACGCTATTCATTGGGCGCGGGTAAACTGGCAAGATTCGGCGCTGGATTTGCGCGCGACTGGTCGCGACGGGCCCTCGAAGACGGCGGCGCCCGAATCCTGTCCCACGGAGGAACCCTTCCGCAACGGTCGCCGTACATAATCTTAGAACTTCACGGGATACTCCTACTCCCTCCAGAAATAAACTGCCATCTTGAGTTGTCGAATTACCTTACTGGTGATCGACCGCAAAAACGTTGAGGCATCTTTGTCCGCCATCACCTCGCGCCAGGTAAAATCGCGGGAAAATCGCGTCCGGGCAGAGGCACAGGTTTTTGCAATTCAGATGCACGCCCGTTGCGGCCAAGAGCGATCAAGGGCTAACCTCGGCCAGCTCTTGGAGAGGTGTTGTGATGGCGACCAGCGCGGGGTGGAACGAGACGGCAGTCGAGCTGACGGGGGTGAAGCTGCATGTCGCGCGAGCCGGCAGCGGGCGTCCGGTGCTTGTCCTGCACCACGACATCGGCAGCCCCGAACGGCTCGACTTCTACGACGCCCTAGCACGCCGCTTCGACGTGATCGTTCCCCACCATCCGGGCTACGGTCGGTCCGAACGACCGCAGTGGCTGCGCAGCGTGCGCGATCTGGCGGTCGTTTATCAATCGCTGCTTGCCGCTCTCGACATCGATCGGGCATCGCTGATCGGCCTCGGTTTTGGCGGTTGGATCGCTGCCGAGATGGCTACCATGGCGCCGCGCGAGTTCCACCGGCTCGTTCTCGTCGGCGCGATGGGGATCAAGCCGCCGCAGGGCGACATTCTCGATCAGGCGATCGTGAGCTATCTCGATTACGCACGGGCCGGTTTCCACGACCAGCAGGCGTTTTCCCGCATCTACGGCGATGTCACGACCGACCAGCTGGTTGAATGGGATTTGTGCCGTGAAATGACCTTCCGCATCGCCTGGAAGCCCTACATGTACAGCCCGACTTTGCCGCATCTGCTGGGCGGGGTGCGCGCCCCGGCTTTCGTCGTGTGGGGCGACGACGATAAAATTGTGCCGAAGAGCGCCGGCGAGCGCTATGCGGCGTTGCTGCCGAAGGCGCGGCTCGTTACCGTGCGGGCCGCCGGCCATTGCGTCGAGATGGAGCAGCCGGACGAGCTCGCTACGCTGGTCAGCGGCTTCATCGACGAGAATTAGCGGATCGACAGGCCACGATCGGCCAAGGAGGAAGCCATGTTGGTTATGTACTTCACTGAGCAGCCGATGTCGACCTACCCGGCCGATATCGGGCTTGAAGTCGGCCATACCGCGCTGATGTTCTCGAACAAGCATTTCGATCCGGTCGCCGGCAGCCGGCTCTACAACGAATATCTTGAGCATTACATCTACGCCGAGGAGCAGGGCGTCGAAGGCTTCATGCTCAACGAGCACCACAACGCGCCGTTCTGCATGGAGGCGAAATGCAACATCTTTGCCTCGATCCTCGCAGCGGTGACCAAAAAGGCGAAGATCGTCTTGCTCGGCAATCCGCTGCCCTTGGCCGAGAACCCGGTCAGGCTCGCCGAGGAATTGTCGATGATCGACATGATCTC
>WNFT01007425.1_pt1 | contig 11326 bp, 9 predicted proteins | sample 5400191 | NCBI WGS metagenome assembly WNFT01 (sample SAMN13153359, study PRJNA577476) | soil metagenome | isolation source: 80 cm saprolite under Madrone tree | place: USA:California | collected 2016-06-14
CGGGGCAACAATCCATCACTTACATCGTAGGAGGTCAAACAGAAACAACCTTAGCGACGGCAACCCATGTAATGAACCTGTTCGATATCGTTAAGATGTCGGCGATGTATGATACTGTAGCTGGAAACGTGACGCTTGCGACCTTCGTCAATGGCACCTCGATCATGTCGGCTGTCGTAGCATCAGGAGACGCAAAATACATTAAGGAAGGAATGTTCGGAGTCCTGTCAAACTACGTAAACGTCTTACCCATATTAGGCGCAGCAGATAACTTCTCAGGGTGTGGAGAGCCTAGCGCCAATGGCGTCGTTATAAGCCCTGTTCTCCAAGGTATAGTACAGCCATATCTCGTAGTGCCTAAAGAGAATCACCACTACATCCTTCAGACCGCGATATCGGCTAGAAGGTGGTCGCGGTATAATAAGCTCTACAGGGCTTTGGATGGTACCAATGTAGGTGGCAACCAACTCGACTCGCAGGCTGATATCACTTTCCTGATACGCGAAGTGGATATGACGAATATTCAGTATCCAGCGCTCTACATCTATTCGGAGGTCGTCTACAAGGCTACCTATAGTGCGAATCTGCCTGCGTTTGCTCTGTATGCTCCTGTGAACACGATTGATCTACAAGCCCTGATGACGTTTACTCAGATATCGTGTCCGCCGCAGGGTCTTTTGATGGCAAGGTCACTATATGGAACGCAGGTCTTCAACCCGATTACAGGCATGTTAGGACCGGACATCCTGAACACGAACAGGCTGCCTGTAAAGCCGCCCGGATCGGAGCAGCACTACCTGCTAGGTTTCGGGCTTCAGAGACAAGTTGCGACGTTAGCGATAGCTGGCGAGGTTCAGCAATTAAGGTTCTATACCGATACTATACCGGAAGTAGGTTCTAGGATCAGGCTGAGAACGTGGGAGTCGGGGCACGCAATAGCTCGCGTGAAGAGCCAGGATGCGATTACATCGGAAGCGGTTATCATAGGAGACGATGGAGTTCGCTCGACGATAGTCACCGACCTAAAGCCTTTGCCTAGAACATCGGACGACTGCGAGCTAGCGGCTAAAGCATTCTTGCTGGATAGGAGTAAGACTCAGTACAATGGAACGTATTCCTTTCCTAGTGAATATTGGGGTGGCCTGCAAGGGATGGCTAGCATCGATCCAGATGTAAGCTCGCCTTCGATTACAGGTGGAGTCATACCAGGGCGGTTTCTGAATATCAATAGCCCTATGCGTAACATCAACGGGCAGCCCTTCTTGATCAAGAGGGTGAGGACTCAACCTATAGTGCCTTACAAGAGCCAGAGGTTGCAGTTTGCTGTCGAATTTGGTCCAGACCTAATCCTGCAGAAAATGATGCCGACGTTTTTGCTACAGGAGGAGTACTTGCTTCTACCTAAGGAGCTAGCTGTAGATCCGCCGCTACAGGATCTTAACGAGGTTGGAACAACATTCTTGCCTAATCTTGTCAATGCTACCGCGCCTACCAATCTGATAACCGGGGCTTTGGTGGTTATCGACCTTAAGGAATCGCCTGCTTATTCGGTAGAGGTAAGGCGAACTGACAAGGGGTGGGGCAGAAACGATCAGAATAGGTTAGCCTTGTTCTCGACGCAAACTATAACCCTGAACAGGACTGCAATAGATCAGACATTCTACCTTCGGTACGTGTCGGGATCATATCCTACTGCGAAAACATCAAGAGCCAATCCTGTCATTACGCTTGCCGTTACTGGAGACATAAGGAATATCAGAGGAATAGAAATCAGGTTAGCGGACAATACGACCGTTATTATCCAGAGGACGTTCACGTCGCCTGTGGATCTTATATTTACCTATGACAACAGCGTGGTCCAAGCTTCGCTGCTTGAGTTCTACTGCTACTTCTTCAACTTGATGTGGGAATACTCTCCAGCTTTCCATCTAACAGGAAGCGCCTTGTTCCCATGCAACTATTCCGACGACTTCAAGCGCTTTGATGCTAGCGACCTTGGAACTAAATGGACTATCGGCGGCGTTGCAGGGGCACTAACGACCAGCAGTCAGAAGTTCAAGGTCGTTGGTCATGTCTTGCTAGACACGATTGCGACGTATAACGCAGCACCCTATACGGATATCGCGCAGCAAGCGCAGCTAACCTTTGACTCGACTACCTCGCCTAACGGGGCAATGATGTCCGGCCCTGGCATTCATATGGATGCTGTTGCTGGAACTGGATATGGCATCTGCTACACAAACGACCATGGTGTGTTAAGTTTATCCTTTGTCCAAGTCAAGGGAATCGCTGGAGCAGGAGCTAACACAATTATCTACATAAGTTCAGGATTAGACTCGGCTTCGGTGCCGCTAATTACTGGAGACATCATTTCTATCGAATCAGCCGTGCAGGGTACTGAGCTATTATTGACAGCGAAGAAGAACGGTATAATCCTAGTTGGTGTTGGCTGGGCTGGACAATTGACGGTAGCTAGGATTGCCGGGCGAATAGGAGTTATAGGCGACATTGGGATTGTGGATGCATTCTCGACGATATTCTCTGACCTGGATACGATGCTGACGAGCGAGGTTGCGTACCTGAACTCGATGATCCCTGGCGCTGCCAGTCATGATAAACCCTCATCCATCAACGCTCAGAATCGCTGTGGCGCTGACATGGCCCAGGTTGATAGCGATTATCAGGCAGCTAAGTCTGGAGGTACTGCGACTAAGGCGCACCTGGATAAGGCTCAGAATACCCTGCGTAAGATCATTGTCAACATGAACGATTTCGCGGCGAGGGTTAACTGGAGCTTTACAAATGCTGGGGCAGCCGACATTCAGCACTACTGCACTGTCCAGATCAATAGCTATGAACCTGATAGGGCTTCGTTACCGCCTGGACCAGCATCTGGAGATCTGAGCACGGTATGGCAGCGTTGGGATGGTGTAGCGTGCAAGCCTTCGTCTGGAATCCTAGATCCGAATGCTCCAGGAGGATCAGCCTATAGGACAGATCAGAACCTAACTTTGCCGAAGATATACAGCACCTCGACTGTTTACCCTGTGACGATATCACAATCGAGCTTGCCGTCATCACAGAGCCTTTCGCTTCCTGCTATAGCTAGTACGTTGGTTATTTATCCTTCGGCTTCAATTGTGGCCGTTGTCTCAGCAGGGACGAGGAATTCGGTTTCGATAACAACAGGGAGTTTAGCAGCGAATACTACTGAGAATGGAACGGTTACCTTGGCAAAGACCTTCGTTCTGCTTGAGGTAGTAGTAAGCGTTGCAGCAAGGGTAAGGCTATATGCAACAGCTGCCGCAAGGACCGCAGATGCTGGTCGTTCTAATCTGACTGTACCGACTGCTGGTACTCAACATGGCGTGATTAGCGATCTGTACCTGGATACATCGGATAAGTTCACATGGATTATGTCTCCGCCAGCAGATGGCGCTAACCTAGAATCGTCTCCTACATCTAGCATTTCATATGCGATTACGAACCTGAGTGGATCAACGCAAACTATCATGGTTACGTTCACCTTTACGGCAGAGGAATCCTAAATGGCATTAACAGGACAGATATTTCCCCCAGGTGTTAGTGCATCAGCAGGAGGATCGAGTGGCGGCTCGCCGTCAACTAATGATTTTCGATTGACCCTTTCGTCTGGTAATCCTGTCTACTCACCTCAGCCTGCGACCCCATCTTCTACTGATACTACGAACATGACGGTGACATTCTCCGCTGATCCAGGATGGACAAATGGTACCATCGCGACGGTTAGCGCAACAGTTGGTGGATTGACAGCAGGAACGATTTACTACATTCGTCGTCGTTCCTCAACCCTCTATAGCTTTCATACAAGCGTTGCTGGAGCAGAAGGTGATACCAGCAAGGTAACGCTCTCAGCTAACATAACGTCCGAAGTACGCCCGTCTGGCGTGTCTTCCACGAGTATCAAGCTTTCGCCATATCGAGGAAACTCTCTAGGACTCTATTCGAGTGGGAGTTGGTCGAACCTTACGAGTGCAGAGATCTCTCTTGCATTGGGTACTCTTACTTCTGGTACGAACTATGACGTGTTTGCATATAACAACTCTGGAGCAATTGCGATTGAATTAGGACCAGCATGGACTAATAACACAACACGAGCAACAGCGTTAGCTTCGCAGGATGGAATTTTGGTGAAGAGTGGAGATGCAGCACGTCGTTTTATGGGTACCCTTCGCGCTGATTCAACTACTACCACGATTGTTGACGCTGGTGGACTCGCATCGCAGATTGGCGGCAAATGCCTCGTGTGGAATGACGCGAATCGGGTCTCCTTACAATTGATCGTCTACGATGGCGCGGCTTCCTGGACATACAATGTAGCCACTGTCCGTCAAGCGAATGGTGCGGCTGGTAATAAGGTCGAATTCGTGATTGGTTTAGCAGAAGATGTTATTGATGTAAGCATAGTTTATACAGTACAAGCGGTCAGTAGTGGAGACAATAACGGAGTTGGAGTAGATTCAACAACAGCCTACAGGTATGACTGCCTGTATTCGCAGATCGTCACACCTAGCGGTATATCATCAGGAGGAACGACACGCTGGACTGGCAAATTGGTTGCAGGCTACCACTACCTAGCGTGGTTAGAATTTTCAGGCGGTGCTGCGGGTATTTACTACGGTCGGAACAATCCAGGCAGTGCTGCCAGTTCTAGTTTTGACGGTCTTACTGCCACGGTGATGGCATAACTATGAACAAATTATGACAAATAGCGAACGAATGTACCGACAAATTGCTTCAGCCTGCCCAATCATTTCCGCTTCTATCGGAACGATTGGGGATTCTACAACAGTCAAGTTTCAACCTACGCCTGCCGCAACAACAGCACAAAAGGCTGCCGCGCAGAATCTCATTGATACGTTTGATTGGTCGGATACCGCACAGCAGGCTTGGGAAGATGGACTAGAGCCCTCATTTACTGATTTGAAGACCACAGCTAACACGGCCCTTGCAGCTATCGATGCCTACCTTACGATCCCAGCGCCCACGGCTGCCCAGATCGGCGCTGAGGTTAAAGCCATCGATCAACGCCAGAAGAAAATAATTCAGGTTCTACTCCGCGTCCTTTCAAAACTGTAGATGGAAACTAACGCGATAACGATTGCCAGGTAAAAAGCCCGACGTTGGCTTGAGAGCGTTTCGGGGTATCTGAGTAGCGGGTAGCTTCCGAAAAGCGTCTATAAGCCAACGTCGTGCGAAAAACTAGCACGCTAGAGGCTATGACGAGGCAGAAAGTCTATAATTCTGGTAGAACGTAGATTTTGTCTAAGGAGAATCGAGGTTATGGGCTCGTGCAACGCTTTCATAAAAGGAGTAAAGGTTGTATGCCGGATGCTGGATGGATACGGTAAGCAGCTTCAGGACTTTGACGGCCTAGGAGTATCGAGAAGGCAGATCAGAAGATTCATGAACAAGATGGTCGCAGAAGGATATGCTAAGATAATAAGGAGAGAGGGTAAATGCTGGTGGAAGATAACCGATCATGTTAGACCTACAAAGGTAGAGCGCTTCTTCAAGTCATGCTCAAAATGTATTACCCCTCCTAAGGAAATGACTAAGTTTCCTAAGAATAGATATTCTCCAGATGGTCGTGGCAACATTTGTTACGTGTGCCTAGCAGAGCAGAAACGTGAATGGGTAGACAAAATAGGCCATGGGCGCTACAACGCGATTCAGCGCAGAAACTACGCTCGACGGAAAAAGCGAGAAAAGAGAAAGGTCGGCTTGCATCAATCGGCTATAATGTAGTGCATGAGAACGGTTAGTGTGGAACTGTATAATCGCAGCGTCTATTTCAACGGGACTTTTGCGAAGCGAAGGCTCTGGAAATACTTCCGCTTCCGGCCCAGGAACTACCGATTCATGCCGCTGTATAAAGATGGAAGGTGGGACGGATGGATCAAGCTGTTCAACTCTAGGTACAACAGCGTCAACTCAGGTCTGTTCCTAGCCCTAAAGGATCTTATCGAGGCTAGCGAGAACGTCCGCTTTGCGATCAAGGACTGCCGTGAGTCTGTCAGATTCAACGACGACCACAACATTCTTTCTGACAGGGTTTATCAGAACCTATGTGTAAGGGCAATGCAGCGCGAAAGGTCTGGAGGACTGGTTTTGTCGCCGACGGCTAGCGGAAAGACCTGGATTGTCGGCTTGTATCTGTTATCGCTAATAGGAACCGCCTGCTTCATTGTGGATGAGCTTACGCTGCTCAAGCAAGCCCAGGAAGAACTCAGCAAAGTGATTGGCGAGGAAGTCGGTGAAGTAGGCAATCAGATCTTTGATCCTAAGCGGATAACCGTAGCGACCATCCAGACTCTGCACAGGCACAGGAAAAATCCTAGATTCGAGCAGTGGACCAAGAACCTGAGCGTGCTGATCATCGACGAAATCCATATTGCCCTGAACAGAAGGAATATCGAAACCGTTAAGGCGATAAAACCCGCTATTGTCTTCGGCCTCACGGCTACTCTGGAACTGAACAAGGAAAGCATTAGGCTGCCTGCGTATGCCCTATGTGGACCGCCGATTTTCGAGTATCATCAGGAGGAGGGAACTGAAGAGGGCTTCCTCGCTCCCGCTATTGTTTGCGCGGTAAAGATCATACAAGAAGGTCTTCTAGGAAACTACCATGCTGAATATCGTAACCTTATCTCTGAGAGCTACTTAAGAAATCGTTGCATAGTCCAGCTGGTAATGGAGGCTTATGCGCGTGAAAAGCATATTGTCGTTATTGTGGAACGTGTCCGTCATCTCCTTCGGTTGTCTAAGTTGCTATCTGACATTCCTCATCGTGTCGTATATGGTGACAAAGAAGTCAGAGACAGAATCAGGGCTAAGAAGAGATTCGAAAAAGGAGATATCCGGCTGATCATCTGCAACAAGGTATTCAAGAAGGGTGTGGACATCAAGGCAATCGACTGCATAATCGAGTGTTCTGGTTTATCCAGCAAGAACGACGCTATTCAGAAGCTAGGAAGAGGAAAAAGAACAAAAGAAGGAAAGGCTGGTCTGATCTACCTCGACATTAACGACAGGTCACCTTTCAGAGCGGTAAAAGGCGACGATACTTGGAACAGGTTTCATAAGGCGTCGAGATCCAGATTGATCGCTTTCAGGAGGAGAAAGGTGCCGATAGCGGTTGTCCAGTGGAGGGATAATGCGGCTGAAATCCTAGATATTGCCCAAGCGAAATTAGACAGGTTCGTTCGTAGGTTGAAAAGAGGACCGAAAATCGAAGGAAAATCCTCTTGAGGAGAGACACAAGGATGCCCGCCAGGGCGTACTCGAAATCTCTCCTTCGGAGGAAAAGCTATGGATATAGATATAGATCTCTTTAGAGAGATATAGATATATCCTTAGGTTTTCCGTAGAGGAGAGATTGAGAGTATTGGCTGACTTGCAAGGAGACCTTGATAAAAATGTATGGAGATCCTGACGAGAGAATCAGAGCATTGGATGACCTTGCTTGGAATTGGAAGGGAATTGTCGAGAAAGTCCTGAAAGATAAATTCAATAGGAAACTGTTCTTTCGCCGTCTACAGGATAAGACGGTGTTATACAGGCTATTATCTCTCAGGACTTGGACACTGCGGTATAAGCTACCCCTTGATGAAGTTCTTACTGTGGTGCTAGGGTTTTGGGATAACGTCATCAACAAGAGAAGGACTAGGGTATTGTCGGAACAGCGTGGACTAGGTTGTACTATTCCTTGCCTGTGCGGAGACAGGTCTGAAGAACTCATCGAGGAGTACATCAAAAGGAAATATCCAAATGGCGAACACATTAGGGCATGGAAGATGAGCAAGCAGGCAGCCTACATCAGGATCAGACCGATCAAGATGCTATACAAGGGAAGCTTTCGTTTGATGATAGAGGACTATACGAAGAAGGTCGTAGCAGACAGGAGTAGGAACCAAGCAATCGTTGAGAGAAAATCCAGAGCGAGAAGACGATATCCTGATAATCCGTGGCTGTGATCGGCGCTGAGCGTGGCTAGCGAGCTAAGTTCACGCGAAAAGTCTATAATTCAAGTAGAAAGGCAGAAGAGAGCAAAATGAGATGGCGTCATATTTTTCCGACAAAGACTTCGTGGATTCCTTGCTTACTTTCGTTTGCAAGGACAGGGCATTTTTAAAGAAGTGTGGGCCGCTGCTCGACGCTATCGACTTCCGTCCAAGACGTTCGCAGAGTATGGAGCGCTGGACGGTGGCGACGATAGCGCTAGAGTTTTGGGACAAGTACAGGGAGCCTGTTGGGGCTCTGTTGCGAACAGAGATCCAAGACTATGCGAAGAAGTCTAACCTGTCGCAGCGCAAGCAGAAGGAACTGGAGGACTATGCAACACAGGTACTGAAGCGCAAGCCGGTAGCGGCTGAGGCTATCGAAGAGAAGGTAATCGCTTTCAAGAAGGATAAGCTGAAGACCGATACCGTTCAGGAACTGATAGACCTGCACAGGCGAGGGCAGCTTACCGACGACCGCCTTCAGGAGATCTGTCAGCGGGCTATCGATTTCGGAAAGAAGAAGGTCGAAGTCATTGACTATTTCTCTGAGGAGGAGTTCGAGAAGCGCCTGATGAGGCGTCAGAAGTTCTCGAACGGTAGGTATCCTCTCGTGATGATAGACCCGATAGACCGTAGCATCAGGGTAGTCAACCGAGGCCATGTCGGTCTGCTGATGGGGCCTTACAAGGCTGGCAAATCTATGGGCTTCGTACATCTGGCTACCGCCTACCCATTGCAAGGGCTCAACGTTCTGTATATCACCCTGGAAGATCCTCGTGAGGATGTCGAAGATCGTCTAGATGCCTCGTTATCCGCGCTGCCGCTGACCCGTCTTAGCGACTTTCCTAACAGGCTACGAAAGAGCTTCTACAGGTTCCGTGAACTGCTCCGTGGCAGGATCAGGATTATCGATTCGACCGAATCTAGGGTCACTGTCAAGAAGATCGAAGAGTTCTACCTTGAACAGAGGAACAGAGGATTTCTAGCCGATGTCGTCCTAGTTGACTACGATGCCTACATGCTGCCTTCGAGGAAATTCGAGCGTAAGAACGAAGGATATGAGGACATATACATCCACTTCAACCAGTTCATCAAGAAGTACAAGCTTATCGGCTGGCTGATAGCTCAAGCTACGCGAGGTACTGACGAGAAGAAGATCGTTGTGGGCGACGATACCGCCGATGCTATTGACAAGCAGCGGAAGGTTTCTTTCTGTCTCACGATAGGGAAAGGAGAATGGGGCGACGATTCGATGTTCCTGTGGGTCGCTAACCACAAGAACGACAGGAAGAAGATCGGATGGAACATCATGAGCGATAAGGCTCATGGCTTGTTATACGACAGGGAAAAGACGATTGTGATGAAGGCTCGTGAAGAAGAAGAGAAGGAGATCAAGAAGAGGAGGAATGGATGGCAGTAAGAAGCAACGGTCATTGCCATATACCGGCAGACGCAGAAGTGGGCGAAGCGTTCTGTGACTTTTGCGAAGGCCATCCGATTGTGTTCTGTATGACGAATGGAGTCTATGTTTGCGAAAAGTGCGATTGCGAAGGACAACTGACAGATCATGAAACTAGAGAAGGGTGACATATTCGACCAAGATGGAACGACTAGCGCGGTATGTATTGCGACAAACGGCTTCTTTACATTCAAGATGGAAGCGGTAATGGGCAAGGGCGTAGCGTTGGAAGCGGCTAAGAAGTGGCCTTGGATCAAGCGGAAATTGGGTTATATGCTTCAGATGCACGGGACGCACGTATTCATCGTGCTCAAGCGCAGCAAGAGCAATGGCAGGCCGTACCACGTCGTAAACTTCCCGGTGAAGCCGAAAGGCGGAAAGTCGGTAGTCAAGAACATAACAAGGCGATTGCAGAAACGATTCCCTAAGGGTATGTGGGCTCCTGGATGGGCGATGAAAGCAAACCTTGAGATCATAGAGCGCAGCGCGAGAGAACTCGTAGAGCTAGCCGACGCAAGGGGATGGAAGCGCGTAGTGCTTCCCAAACCTGGGTGCGGAGCAGGAGAGCTTGATTGGGACGACGTTAAGGCAGTGCTTGAGCCTATTCTGAAGGGGCCACGCTTTGTCATTCTGGACTACTAACCAAAAAGGAGATCTATGACTAGGAACCTTGAATCCGGTGACACCGACCTAGCAAACATCAGGTTGGGCAACCCTATGATGGTCGTTGAGAACTGCGTTACCGCACGCTCGCCTAATGACTCAGCCATATTGTTGATAGAAGCGACTATCAACAGGAGACAGACGGTCTACAACCTTACTCTGAAGGACATCAGCGGTCATGAGGCGAAGTACTCGGGTCGTGACATCGACGAGGGAATGAGGCGAGTGATAGCCGAATTCGCAGGACAGATAGGAGAGGGGGAGCCAGTAGCGTAATGGATATACTTCTCGCACTGCAGGAGCGCGGCATCGAATGGAAGCGTGGGACTGGAGAGAACGAAATTAAGATATGCTGCGTATTCTGTGTCGAGCGTGGCGAGTCTCAGGATTACTTCTTCAGGCTCGGCATAAACACGTCTAAAGGTTTGCTGCACTGCTTTAACTGCGGCTACAAGAGCCGTTCGCTGAAGCAGCTAGCTTACCGGCTGGAGTTGGGCGAGATCGACAACGTAGTCATGCCGGAAAAGGAACGTAAGGTTGATATTCGGCTACCGGCTGATTACGAGCCGATTAAGTTCAATAGCAATTCGCTCAACGAGGATATGTACTGGAATCGCAAAGCGAAGCAATACCTGTTAGGGCGAGGAGTATCCAAAGAGCAGATCATCCGCAACAAGATAGGGATATCGCTGACTGGTCGGTATAGGTATAGGATCATATTTCCGGTATTCGCTAGGCATAAGCTTCAGGGATTTACGACTAGAGCCTTCGTGCCGAAGATCGAGCCTAGGTATCTCAATACGCCTGGGCTGAAGGCTCTATATAACGCCCCGAGGCGGAAGAAGAAGCATCGCGGTCACAAGGAACTGGTTTTGTCTGAGGGAGTGTTCAAGTGTTTCAAGATCGAGAACTTTGCGCTATGGCGCTTTGGCTCTAGTGCGGCGTTGGATAGCTGCGCTCTGTTGGGCCATGACTTGACAGAGTACCAGGAAGACACGATAGAAAGGTGTGGATGGAAGACGATAACCCTGTGGCCTGATCCCGATCCAGTCGGGGCCGATGGCTTCATCAGGATAGCGGATAAGCTCTCGACTAAGTACCGCGTCAAGATTCCTTGGCCGGTACCGAAGCAGCAAGCTGACGACATGAGCTTTGATGATAT
>WNFT01005242.1_pt1 | contig 11325 bp, 9 predicted proteins | sample 5400191 | NCBI WGS metagenome assembly WNFT01 (sample SAMN13153359, study PRJNA577476) | soil metagenome | isolation source: 80 cm saprolite under Madrone tree | place: USA:California | collected 2016-06-14
GAGGGCGATGTTAAGATTAGGCGGCGAAGCCGCGATTATTTGGCATCGCCCGCGGAGCGGTCGATCCACCTTCGATCAGCAGCACGATTTCGCCTTTTGGCGGATGGGCTTCATAGTGCGCGAGAAGTTCGGTCGCTGTGCCCCGGCGGAATTCTTCGAATTTCTTGGTGAGTTCGCGCGCGACGCAGAGTTGCCGACCCGGCAAAATGTCGATGCAGGCGGCGAGCGTTTTCGTCAGGCGATAGGGCGATTCGAAATAAACGGATGTTTCTTCGCGCGCGGCCGCGGCGCGCAGCTCACGCTCGCGTTGGCCACTTTTCACCGGAAGAAAACGGCCAAAGAAGAATTGCTCAGTCGAAAATCCTGAACCGACCAGCGCGGTGAGGATCGATGAAGGACCGGGAATGATGGTGAACGGCAATTCGCGTTCGATACATTCGCGAATGAGTCGGGCGCCGGGATCGGAAAGTCCCGGGGTTCCGGCATCAGTGATTAGCGCGACGTTTTCGCCTGCGGCGAGTCGTTCGACGAGCTGCGCCGTACGCATCGCTTCGTTGTGCTCATGATAACTGACGAGTGGCTTCTTGATTCCGAAATGCTTGAGCAAAATTCCGGAGTGCCGCGTGTCCTCCGCCGCGATCACATCGGCGGATCTCAATGCTTCGAGCGCGCGGAGCGTGATGTCGCGAAGATTCCCGATCGGCGTAGCGACGACGTAAAGCATTCTTGATCATCCGATCAGAATCGATTTTCCGCTATTCGATTGCGCGGAGGTTTCTCGAGGGCGGGAAAATCGCCATGGCCGATTTGCACAAAGCCGGATCGCGGCTGCGAAACGAATCCATAAAGAGGAGGCGTATATGAGAATTAGCATTTACATATTGGCACTGGCGCCATTTGCCTTAATCGGCTGCGCTGAGGAACCGGCGCCAGTAACGACAACAACGACAACCACACGAGAGGTAACGACGACGGGACCGGCCACGGGGCCTGTCACGCGAGAGGTCCTTGTGACTCGGACTCCGCCGGAGGTGCGGGTCGAGGCGGAAACAGTCTCGCCTGGACCGGCCTATGTTTACACGCGTGGTTACTGGCGATGGACCGGCACCGACTATGTGTGGGTGCGCGGCGCCTGGGTTGAGCGCCCAAGGCCAGCGGCCGTGTGGGTGGAAGGCCATTGGGTGCGCCGGTCGGGTGGCTGGGTCTGGATTGCGGGTCACTGGCGGTAAGCTGAAATGGTTAGTGATTGGTGATAGGTGACCGGTGATTAGTAAAATTCATCGGTGGCCGATCCCGCGTCTGTGCGCTATTTAGTGATCACTCGGCACCATTCACTTTTCTAGAAATCTCCCTGCGTCGAAGGGCCGCGCCATTTTGCGTTGGTGCTTGGGATTGTCGGCTGCGGCCCTCGGTCTGATTCTCGCGCTCGTGTCGCTGATTTATTTCTGGCAACACTCGATGATTTATCATCCGCGTCCTTACGACGCTACCTACGCGCGCGCTCTGCCATCGAACGGCGTCGAGATTAATTATTCGTTGCCGGTAGGAAAGCAGACGGCCTACTACATTCCCGGACGCGAACCAGTTCCGAAACGTCTCTGGATCGCCTTTTGTGGGAACGGCTCGCTTGCTCTCGACTGGATGACGATTTTCCACGGCTATCCCGACAACGGCGATGCCTTTCTGCTTATCGATTATCCGGGCTACGGAAAAAACGCTGGTTATGCAACCATCGATAGCACCCGCGCAGGCGCTGATGCCGCATTGCGCGCGCTCATCGAGCGCTTGCATGTCCCCGAGGAACAACTCACGCTCTGCACGATCGGGCATTCGTTAGGCGCGGCGGTCGCGCTCGATTTTGCCGCGCACCATCGAGTGCAACGCATCCTGGCGATTGCACCTTTTACGACGCTACGCGAAGAAGCGGCGACCGTCGTCGGCTCTCCGTTATCCCGGTTGTTGCTAGAAAACTATGATAATCGAGAAGCTCTCGCCGAAATCGGGAAGCGAAATCCCGGCGCCCGAATCGCGATCTTTCACGGCGTAAACGATGGTGTCATTCCCTTCGAACTGGGTCGCAAACTCGCGCAGGAATTTCCAGCCGTTGAATTTTTCCCGATCAACGGCGCTGGTCACGTGAGCGTGCTCACGCGTGCGCACGACAAGATTATCGACTGGATGAATCGCTCGGAGAATTAGAGGAGCGCGACCGGCCTACGCGACCGAATGCATGACGATCGCACCTTAAAGTGACGACTGATGTGACAGTTTGCTGGAACGATCTAAGCTGTGGATACGAGAGGATGAAGCCGAGATGCCAATTCGATCCCCGAAAGCTTTCGGGCTTGGCTCGGGCGGAACTCCGTGCGGCAAAGCGGCAGTTTCCGCGGACGGCGTATTTTTTTCAGTCGGGCATCGGCGAATGGCGCGGCTATTGGTCGCCTTACGATGGCGAGAATGGATCGGGGTTCCGCAATTTCCGCAGCTTAAGTCGCGAGTACTTTACTGAGTCTTCCCGCGAACGCGCCAGGGAGACGACAGTTTTTGCGCTTGTCGCTCTGACCTCAGCATGGCCGGTAATCTACATGGTCATCACCGTGGTGAAATTGCTGAGCAAAGGAAGGCCCTAGCGACGCGCCTGCGAATCACACGAATTCCGCAAATGAATCAGTAAAATGACGAAGCACGAATGACGAATGACGAATGAAGCCCGAATGACAAAAAGGTGACAAAACTCTTCACGGCCTCTTTTCGTCATTGAAAATTCGTCATTCCTTAGACATTCGACATTCGTCATTTGTCAGCGCGTAAGATGTAGCCACCGGCCTGACTGCCACGCCGGAGCCTTGCTAAGTCGGGTGGCGGTTTTCCTTAATTCGCGTCGATTCGCGGGCGTAGAGACGCGCTGCGGGCTAAGATGGCATTTTCTTATCCGCGTCTGAGGCTCTGGGTGGCCAGAGAAACTCGTCGCGGTACTGCGGCGTTTCTTCGGGAGCGAAGCCGTGGCGCATAATGTTTTCGGTAACAACGCGCGGGAGGAGAAATTGGAGGAGATAATCGGCCCCTCCCGCCTTGGTGCCGCCGCCGCTCATCTTGAATCCGCCGAAGGGATGGCGACCGACAATTGCGCCGGTGCACGAGCGATTGATGTAAACATTGCCGGCCTCCAATTGCGCTTTTACCCGTTCGATGTTAGCCGGGCTGCGCGAGAAAAAGCCGCCGGTCAACGCGTAATCGGTTCCGTTGGCTACTTCGATTGCTTCATCCAGATCGCGCACTTTCAACACGCTCAGCACCGGGCCGAAGATTTCTTCGCGCGCGATGCGCATGTCGGGCTTTACGCCAGTGAAAATTGTCGGCGGAATGAAGTATCCCTGCGGTGGCAAATCTTTCGCTTGATAGGCGAGCGTCGCTTCGCTCTTGCCGATGTCGATGTACTCCAGAATCCGTCTGTAGGCGGCTTCGTCGATGACCGGGCCGACCATGATGCCGGGCGCCTCCGGATTGCCGACGCGCAAGCTGGCTGCGGTATTAACCAAACGCTCCATGACGCGATCGTAATTTCCTTCGAGAACAATGAGCCGCGAGAGCGCGGAGCATTTCTGGCCCTGATAACCGAACGCGGAATAAATGGAATCGACAATTGCTTCGTCGAGATCGGCGTCGGAGTCGACGATCATAGCGTTTTTGCCGCCCATCTCGCAAATCACGTGCTTGAGCTCTCTCTGACCTTCCCGTGTTTTGCCGGCGCTTTCCCAAATCCCCAGCCCGACTTCGCGCGAACCGGTGAAGGCGATCAGATCCACATCTTTATGATCGACAAGGTGCGCGCCAATGACCGAGCCGCGCCCGTTGAGAAAATTCAACACGCCGGGCGGCACGCCCGCTTCCTCGAAAATTTCCATGAGCATGGCGCCGATATTGAGCGATTGCTCGGACGGTTTCATGATCACGGTGTTGCCGGTGACGAGCGCGGCGGAAACCATCCCGCACAAGATCGCCATCGGGAAATTCCACGGCGCGATGACGAGCGCGACGCCGCGCGGCCAGTAATGCCGATAACTTTCTTCGCCGGGAACTTGTTGGGTCAGACGTGGCCGGCCGATCAAGCGCATCTGGTGCGCGTAAAAGTGGCAGAAATCGATTGCCTCGCGGATGTCGCCGTCGGCTTCGGCCCATGATTTGCCGACTTCGAAAACTTCGAGCGCGGAAAGTTCGTAACGGCGGCGGTCAAGAATGGCGGCGGCGCGTTCGAGCAACTGCGCGCGCTCTTGAAATGACGTGTGGCTCCATTTTCCAAATGCGTCGCGAGCGGCTTTGACCGCGCGCTCGGCTTCGGGAATTCCGGCTTCCGCGGCGTACCCAACGATTTCATTGGGCGCACTGGGATTAACGGAAGGCGTCAGTTTATCGGTCCAGATTTTTTCGCCGTTGATCACGAGCGGAAATTTTCGGCCGAACCGATTACGCACATCGCGCAACGCGGCTTGCATCTGTTCCTGGCTTTCTTTGTAAACGAAATTCACGAGGGGCGAGTTTTCGTAAATATCGTCGTGGGGCGCGGCAAGGGAAGCGCCGTCTTCAGGAGCGTAACCGTCTGGCTTGCGATTTGGGGTTGCAGCCCGGGTCGGCGACCCCGGCCACAGCTTGCCATTCACGAGCTCATTGGGATCGCGCAATAATTGCGCGGCCGAAACGTGTTCGGAAAACTTCGCGCGCAGAAATCCTTCATTGGAAGTGTTCTCGAGCAGGCGGCGAACAAGGTAGGACATCCCCGGCAGCAATTCGCCGACTGGGCAGTATTCACGAACGCGATAACCCATTTCGACCAGCGCGCGCTTGATCGGGCCGGCCATGCCGTAGAGGAATTGAAACTCGAAACGGCTGCGGTCGAGGCCGAGCTCTTCCGCGAGCGCCTGCGCATGCGCGATGCTGCGGACATTGTGGGAACCGAACGCGGCGGTGACGATCGATTCGTTTTCGAGCAAGACTCGCGTAAGGGCCTCAAAGTTTACGTCGCTCTCCGGCTTTTGAAGATAAACCGGGCAATCCCAGCCGTTCTGCCTGGATTTAATTTTTTCGTAATCCCAATACGCGCCTTTGACGAGCCGGACGGTGAAACGCGTCCCGCGCGCGTGACCCCACTCGATCAGATCGCGTAAATCCGCTTCGGCATCGCGCAAGTAGGCCTGAATAACGATGCCAGCATGCGGCCAATCGTTGAATTCGGTTTCGGTGCAGAGGATTTTGAAAAGCTCGAGCGTGGTGTTTTTATGGGCGTAACTTTCCATGTCGAAGTTGATAAACGCCCCCAGCTCGCGCGCGCGGCGCAGAATCGGCCGGAGCTTCGGCGCAAGATGCGCGATGGCGCCGGCCGGGTCGGCCGGATTCATCTGCGAATAAAGCGCGGAAATTTTGACGGAGAGATTGACCACGGGAAAGAGCTCGCGGTTTTTTCCGACCGGATCGGTCCAGCCGCGTGTCTCGCGCGCGAGATGTTCGAGCAATTCCGAGCAGCGCGCGGCATAGGCATCGGCTTCTTCTTCGCTAACGACGGCTTCGCCCAAAAGATCGACGGTGAATCCGATGTTTTGTTGCCGCCGCTTGCGCAGCGTCTTCATGACGTCGTCCGGATTTTTTCCGGCGATGAACTGGCGCGCCATGCCGGAGACGTTGCGTCGCAGCATCATGCTGCTAAGCCACGGAACGATGCGCGCAAGACGCACGCCGGTGTGAACGACGGGCGCGAAGCCGTCGCGCATATCAGCGAAATATTCTCCGAGATGCTGGACGATGTCGCCGCTGCGCCGGAGCGAGGCGAGGACATCGACAAAGCGGAACATTTGCACTTTGAAATGCTCATCGCGCATCGAGAGCGCCATCACGCGCTGATAAAAACCGGCTTTGCTGAAAATGGATTCGGGATGCCGATCAACCAGATCGAAGATGCGCTCGCCACGCTCCTCGATTTGAGCCTGCAAAGAACTCATGCGCGATGATAATGCGGGCGCTGCAATTCGGCAAAGAGGATGCGAATCGATGCGGGTAATTAAGTCCGGGGAAGCAATATGTGGAAGACAGGCGTTCCCGCCTGTCACGGCAAACAGGCGTCTCGCCTGTTGTTGCAGCTTCGACAGGCTGGGAAGCCTGGCTGCCATGACAGCCGGGACGGGCTGTCTTCCGGCTCTGCCAAAAAATCAAAAAAGGCTTGACTATTTTGCGCAAAACAAGCTAAAAAGGGGGCAGGTCAGATCTTAAACCAAATATTGGACATAAATCTATGAACAAGAAGATCCTTGTCATCATCGCGGTGGTTGCGAGCGCGGCCCTCACTGCTCACGCGAACCTCGTGACAAATCCCGGCTTTGAAACCGGTGACTTTACAGGGTGGACTCAATTCGGAGATACCAGCTTTACCGCTGTAGATAGCGGTTTTGACGGCGTTTCTCCGCATAGCGGCAACTTTCAGGCACATTTCGGTCCGACAAGTACCTTCGGGGGGATTGATCAGACCCTCGCGACCAGTCCGGGCGCGTACAGCATAGACTTTTGGCTCGCCAATCAAGACACCCTCGCCAACAACGGTTTTTACGTTTCTTTCAATGGTGTAACCCTTTTCACGCTGACGAATGCAGCGCAATTTCCATATACGCACTATACATTCACTGGCACGGCCACTGGGAGCAGTACTGTCTTGGAGTTCGGATTCTACAACCCGCCGTCCTACTACTTTTTGGATGATGTTGGAGTCAACGCCGTCCCAGAGCCGGGAACTTTAGGCCTGATTGCCTTGGGTGCGCTTGGATTGGTGGGGGCACTGCGTAAGCGCCTATTGGTTTAATCTGTTTCAATCTCAAAAGCGCTCGCCTCGGCGGGCGCTTTTTTTTGTACTGGCCCGAACGCTATCGGAGCAACAAAGTAGAAGCGGCGCCCACGCCGCTTTCTTGTTTGGGCAAGAGCGCGACGAGGGCGTCGCGTCCACGCGGCGTGCGCTACCCAGATACATCTTTTCGTCATTCCTTCATACGCGCACCCGACGTTCGCTGTCCGAAATAATAAGTGACAGCGAAAGGAGGCATCGGTTCCAGTAGGGTAATTTGCCTGGCGGACTCTAGAGGCCCAGGGCTCGGGTTCGTCAGGCAATCTCTTTTCGTATGGTCAAGCGCGCGTTGTCGGTATCCAAAATCCAAATGTCGAAAACCGAAACCAGCGCGAATGAACAAATTTCAAACCTGGAAAGCAACGTGCGCATAATTAATGCGCTCGTCTTGACATTTGCCCTTTGGATGTCGAATTTTTGATTTGGGCGATTTCGTCATTTGGATTTCGTCATTCGTTCGTCATTCGACATTGGTCATCCGTCATTCCGTCCAGGGATGGAACATGTCGCTCCGAACGGAGCTTGTCTCCTTGTCGAAACGAGCTCTATAAACATGGCGTGCCTACGGCGCTTAGCCTCTGAAGCGTGCGTTCCTGATTGCCGGAAGAGAAAAACTCGCGTAGCAAACGGGCGAGATGAATCGGGTTGCGGACCGCTATGAGTTTGCCAGCGACAACACGGCATCGATTTGCCCCGAAGCGTGGGACGCCCTGCAAGAAGCGAACGTGGATGAGGCGCCTTCCTACGGCGAGGATCGATGGACCGCGCGTGTTTGCGATCTTGTGCGCGAGATTTTCGAGACCGACTGTGAGGTGTTTCTTGTTTTCAATGGCACCGCGGCCAACGCTCTCGCGCTGGCGCAGCTTTGCCAGCCTTTCCACAGCGTCATCTGCCACGAGCAGGCGCACATTCAAACCGATGAATGCGGCGCGCCGGAATTTTTCACGAGAGGATCGAAGCTGCTGCTGGTTGGCGGCGCCCACGGCTCGCGGCAGCGAGTCCGTCCAGTGGCAGACAAGATCGACATTGGCGAAGCGGAGGCGATCATCACACGGCAGCCCGAGCTGCATGCGCACAAACCGCGCGTCATTAGCATCACGCAATCAACCGAGTTCGGAACAGTTTACACGCGCGATGAAATCGCCGCGGTCACTGAATTTGCGAGACGCCGGGAGATGTTTGTGCACATGGATGGAGCGCGCTTTGCCAATGCGGTCGCGTCTCTCAATTGCGCGCCGAACCAAATCACGTGTCAAATCGGCGTTGATGTTCTCTGTTTCGGCGGAACGAAGAATGGCGTCGCCGCTGGCGAACTGGTCGTCTTTTTCAAAAAAGAATTAGCGCGCGAATTCGATTATCGCCTCAAACAAGCCGGCCAGCTTGGTTCCAAGATGCGATTCGTTGCCGCGCCATGGCTCGGACTTTTAACCAACGGCGTTTGGTTAAAAAACGCCAAGCACTCAAACAATCTTGCCCAGATGTTGGCGGAACGACTGAGAGCCGAAGCGAAGATCGACATCATTTTTCCGGTGGAAGCGAACGCGGTTTTTCTGCGAATGAATGAGGATCTGGTGCGCGAGCTTCATGAGCGCAACTGGCATTTCTACAAGTTCATTGAGCCCGACATCTACCGCCTGATGTGCTCATGGTCGGCGACCGATCGAGACATTGGCGATTTTGTGGCCGAGGTTGTAGCGTTGAAGGGTTGAAGCGATATCGCTGCTTACAGCAGTTGCACTTTGGAAAAGACGTCTGTATAGAAGCGGTGAGATGAAAGCGGGGGCGAAAGCTTTGCTCTTAGCTGCGGTTTTGCTCGGAGGATGTCGAGCGACTCACGATGTTGCGGTTACTTCGTACCATGTCACCCGAGGTGTCGCGGTCGGTTCCTACCATGTGACCCGCGCCGTCGCGGTGGGTTCGTATCGTGTCGCTACGGCGCCGGTGAAGGTATTGCGGGGGCACAGCGACGATCCATCGCAGACTACGACGACAACGACAACTTCGGACGTTACCACCCCGGGATACCCCGTTCCAACAACCTCTCAAGGTTCATCGCGGCAGCAGTCGCAGCCGCCGGAGCAGGTCGCTTCTTCCTCCACATCCGCGACAGAAACTCCGAGCAGGAGTGCCGCGACGAAGCCCAAAGCGCCGCCGCCGCCGCGCAGCGCGGCCGCACAGCCGCAGTTCCCAACCGCCAAGCCAGTTCCTGGTCGAGCTGGTCTAGTTTATAATCCGTTCGATCCTAACGGCGGCGGATATATCGATGTGAGCGGTTACCCGCCCGGGACCAAAGTCAAGGACCCCGATTCTCAGAAAATCTTTATTGTTCCCTAGCCCAATCAGGAAGCGATGAAGGTTTGAAGCGCATCATCTTCTGAAAAAACTTCAGTCGTAGACCAGCGCGCATGCTTCGTGCTTTTATGGTTATTATAGAATGTCTTTGCCCCCGCGTGCCCCTTTCATTCGGAGCCGACTCGCCGCTTTCCTCGCGCCCGTGCGACGCCACACGCTAACCAGTTGGTTGGTCGGCGCCGTCATCTTCGCATTTCTAAATGCTGCGCCCGGCACAGCGCGGGCTTACGTTTTCGAGGGCGTCACTTGGCTCGCCGGCACGACAGTAGTTCTTCAACTGGGGCTCGGCAATGCCGGACGCACGTTGATAGATGGCAATACCTCTTGGAACACCGCTGCCGCACCGGCGCTGAACATGTGGGACCAAGATATCCAGCGGGCTCAGCTTACCTCCTTAAACTCGGTTGTATCCGTCTCATCCGGCGATGGGGTGAACTCGGTCGTTTTTTCCGACAGTATTTTCGGACAATCGTTTGGCAGTGGGACCCTCGCGGTGACTTACTACAGAACGCAAGGCTCGCGCATGGTCGAAGCAGATATCTTTTTTAACAGAGGACAAAACTTCGACTCCTATCGGGGCGCACTCCGGTTTGGATCGAACGGATATGTCATCGCAGACATCCGGCGGGTTATGGCGCACGAACTCGGGCACGTGCTCGGTCTGGCTCACCCGGATGACCATGGGCAACACGTCGATGCGATCATGAATTCAATCACGAGCGACCGCGAAACGCTTTCCAGCGATGACATTGCCGGGGGACAAAGCTTGTACGGCGCTCCGGCGTCAACCCCTACTCCAACGCCCAGTTCGAGTCATCTGGCCAATATTTCGACCCGCCTGAATGTGGGCGTGGACGACGATGTTCTGATCGGCGGATTTATCGTACGCGGACCTGTGCCAAAGAGAATCATTTTGCGAGCCATTGGACCGTCGTTGACTGGGGCCGGAGTCACCGGGGCAATGGCAAATCCGACGCTGGAATTGCACGATTCCACTGGCGCCACCATCGCCACGAACGACAACTGGCAGACAAGCGGGCAAGCGAGTGAGATTAGTGCCAGCGGCCTGGCGCCGAGAAATCCGCTGGAATCGGCAATTGTAGCGACGCTTCAACCTGGAAACTACACAGCAATTGTGCGCGGTGTGAACAACACCACCGGCATCGCGTTAGTCGAAGGCTATGAGCTCGATTCCACGGCGACGCGATTGGTAAATGTTTCGACGCGCGGCCACGTAGGCGTTGGGAACGACGTGCTCATCGGAGGACTGATCATCACGGGAGGCGACTCGAAAACAGTGATCGTGCGCGCACTTGGGCCTTCCCTGGGAACCGGGGCGAATCCGTTGGCTGGCGCGCTGGTCAATCCCGTTTTGGAACTTCACGATGGGTCCGGTAACTTGCTCTCGAGCAACGATGATTGGGTGAACAGCCCCCAGCATTCCGCCATTCTTGCCAGTGGGTTGGCGCCACCCAATTCGCTCGAATCTGCGATCCTGACCACTCTAAGTCCTGGGAATTACACGGCGATCGTCCGCGGAGTAAATGACGCAACGGGCATCGGCCTCGTGGAACTTTATGATCTCGATCCAGTTGAATAATGAATCCATCGCGCGATCTCGTGCCCGAGCTTTTGTGTGCTAAGCGAACTCCCCTTATGAAAAAGCTTCCCTGCCCGTTCCTGCTCCTCACCGCCTTGATGGCCGCGGGCGCTCTCCACGGTACCACCGTCATTCCACCAACGTTCGATGAGCTGGTTAACCGGGCCCAGGTCATTTTCCAAGGCGTCGTCACCGATGTGCGCTCGCAATGGGTCGGTGAAGGCGCACAACGCTCGATCGTAAGCTACGTGACCTTTAAAGTCGAAGCTGCTATGAAGGGCAACCCCGGCAACACCTACACCATGCGAATGCTGGGCGGCACAGTCGGTGATCAAACCATGGAAGTGACCGACAGTCCGAAATTCAAGGTCGGCAACCGCGATATACTTTTTGTCGAGAACAATGGCAGCCAGTTCGTTCCGCTAGTCGGCATCATGCATGGACGCTTCCGGGTCGAGCGTGAGCAGGCAGGTGGCCGCGAGGTCGTCATGAC
>WNFT01006935.1_pt1 | contig 11325 bp, 9 predicted proteins | sample 5400191 | NCBI WGS metagenome assembly WNFT01 (sample SAMN13153359, study PRJNA577476) | soil metagenome | isolation source: 80 cm saprolite under Madrone tree | place: USA:California | collected 2016-06-14
AGTCCGGGCGGGCGACGCTGGGTGCTGGCCAACATCCGCGACGGCGTTCTCGACCAGGCCGCAATTCAGCTCGATCTCGCGGTCGATACGGCGGCGCGCTCGGCGGAAATCGTTTCGGCGCGCGGCTCGATGCGCTACCACGATCTGACAATCAGCTATTTCGGCGGGCTCGCGCCGGTGCGAAAGGTGAGCGGCACCGCCACCCTGTCGGACAAGCAAATCGAATTCACGCCCACTGCAGGAATGATCAAATCGGTCCACGTCACGGGAGGGGTGATCCGTATGACCGACCTCGGCGCACCGGTGGAATGGCAAACGATCGACCTCGCCTTGTCGGGACCGATCCGGGACGTTCTCGAGGTCATCGACGTCAAGCCCCTGCGTTACGCTCACGATGTTGGGCTCGATCCCGCACGCGTCGCGGGGCGAACCGACATGAACCTTCATTTCAAGCTCCCGCTGTTGCGAAATCTGAAATTCGAGGACGTGGAATTTGGCGCTAGGGCGAACCTTACCGGCGTGGCGATCGCCAGGGCCGCCATGGAACGCGATCTGAGCGACGGTGGTTTTGCTGTCGACATCAGCCGGCCAGGCGTCCACCTCCAAGGAAAAGCGCGCTTCGATGGCATTCCGATAAGCCTCGACGGCGGCGTGATTTTCAAGCCCAAGAATGGCGTGCGCAGCCGATACCGCATCGCGCTGAGGCTCGACGATGCCGAGCGGCGTCGGCTCGACATCGACTATTTGCCCGACCGGATCAACGGACCCATGGGCGTCGATCTGACCTATTCCGCTTTTGATGCAGGGCGCGCCCAGATCGAGGCGCTGCTCGACCTTAGCGCTACCAGTTTGTCGGTTGCGGAGGCCGGCTGGAACAAGGCTCCCGATGTTCCGGGCGCGGCCAAGTTGGTCCTCGATCTTGCGAATGAGCAGGTCACCGGGCTGCGTGAAATCGAGGTCAAGAGCGCGGGGCTTCACGGCAAGTTCGCGCTCGCGCTCACCCCCGATAGGCAGCAGCTCGAGCGTGTCGACGTCGCCCGCCTGGTTATCGGCGACGACGATGTAGCGGGCAGCGTCGCGCGCCGGGCGGAAGGCGGTTGGCGGGTGGATCTACGCGGCCAGAGACTCGATCTGACCCACTGGCTGAAGAGTGCCGGGAAGGAGGATCCGTCACGGCAGGCCTCCAATGACCCGCCGCTGCTGATCGACGCACGCCTGGGACAGTTGATTCTCGGACCCCGGCGCGAGGTTCGCGACTTATCGGCACACCTGCTCAGAGAGGGCGAGGATTGGCGTACTGCCCGGATCGATGCCCGCTTTGTCAACGGCCGCCAGCTCAACCTGCGCGCAGACAGTACAGCGGGCGCTCGAGCCCTGAGCTTTCGATCGGACGACCTGGGTTCGACCTTGAGCCTGCTCGACCTCACCGACAACGTCGTTGGCGGGCGGGTGACCGTCACCGGCCAGCTTTCCGATGCAGTCGGCAAACGCATCGTGCACGGGCATGTCGAGGGCGAGGACTACAGCGTCATCGGAGCACCTGCCTTCGCCCGGATCCTGTCGCTCGCCTCGCTGAGCGGGGTTGGCAGCATGCTCTCGGGTTCGGGCATCCCGTTTACCACGCTGCGGGGCGATTTCGCCTACAACGGCAAGCGTGTCGTGGTCGAAAACCTGCTCGCCTACGGCGGCGCGATTGGCGTGACCGCCAATGGCGTCGTTCAGCTGAGCCAGGATCGGCTCGACCTGCAGGGCACAATCGTGCCCGCCTATGCGCTGAACTCGATCCTCGGCAATATTCCGCTGATCGGCTCGTGGTTGCTCGGGGGCGAAGGGCAGGGTATCTTCGCCGCCAACTACCGCGCCACCGGATCGACGGCGGACCCGCGGGTCTCGGTGAACCCGCTGAGCGCGCTCACCCCGGGCTTTTTGCGCCGCCTGTTTCAGCCCAATTTCGGCATCCCGCCCCCGGTCCAGGAATCCCTTGGGGCACAGTGATGAAGTGAACGGCGGCTCTGTCGTGCCCTCGACATGCCCCTCACCCTCCCGCTTCGCGGGTCCCTCCCTTTCCCCGCTCCTGGGGAAAAGGCCGGGGTGAGGGACGCTGATCATCCCGCCCGTCGTCCGGCACCGTGCGCACTAGGGCGTGTCGCTTGCGGCCGGCGCTGAGCTTGATCATCCCCATTGGGTCGAGATGGTCGAGCGAGATCGTGCTGGTCTCACTCTCGACAATCGCATCGTTGATGCGCGCCCCGCCGCCGCGGATCAGCCGCCGTGCCTCACCGTTGGAGGCCGCGAGCCCGGCGCGGCTGAATAATTCGAAAGCGGGAATGCCGCGGGCCAACAGATCGCGTGGCACCATGGTCTGCGGCAGCTCGCTGCCGCTGCCGCCACTCTCGAAGACGGCTCGCGCTGTCGCCGCTGCCGCCGTGGCCGTCTCTCGGCCGTGACACAGCGCGGTCGCTTCGGTTGCCAGGACCTCCTTGGCTTCGTTGATCTCGCTGCCCTCGAGCCGTTCGAGCTTGGTGATCTCGGCGGGGGGCAGCTCGGTAAAGAGCCGCAGAAAGCGGCCGACATCATCGTCCTCGGTATTGCGCCAGAATTGCCAGTACTCGTAGGCGGAGAGCTTCTCGGCGTTGAGCCACGCGGCACCGCCGACGCTTTTGCCCATCTTGACGCCGGACGCGGTCTCAATCAGCGGCGTCGTCAGACCGAAGAGGGCACGCCCCTCGGTCCGCCGCCCAAGCTCGACCCCGCCGACGATATTGCCCCATTGGTCGGAGCCGCCGATCTGCAATTCGCAACCGAAACGGCGCGCCAGTTCGACGAAGTCATAGGCCTGCAGGATCGGATAATTGAATTCGAGAAAGCTCAACGGCTGGTCGCGCTCGAGCCGCAGCCGCACGCTGTCCTGTGTCAGCATTCGGTTGACCGAGAAATGACGCCCGATATCGCGCAGCAATGGGATGTAATGCAGCTCATCGAGCCAATCGGCATTGTTGACCATGACGGCATCGCTCGGTCCGTCGCCGAAGTCGACGAACTTGGCGAAGACCGTGCGAATTCCCGCCATGTTGCGGGCGATTTCGGTATCGTCGAGCAGCCGCCGCGCCTCGTCCTTGCCGGAGGGATCGCCGATGCGCGTCGTTCCGCCACCCATCAGCACGATCGGCTTGTGCCCGCACCGCTGAAACAGGCGCAATAGCATGATGCCGACCAGGCTTCCGACGTGCAAACTGTCAGCGGTGCAATCGTAGCCGATATAGCCGGTGACGCGCCCGCTGCTCAGGCGCTCGTCGAGCGTCTTGAAATCGGTGCATTGATGCACATAGCCGCGTTCGATTGCGGCCGAGAGGAAGGCGGAGCGAGGCGTCGGCATGGTTTGGTCATCTAACATAGGGGCTCGGTCCCGGCCAGAACACTCCGTGCGAACGTGGCGGGCGATCGGCTTGATGAGCGGCACCTCGCTCGACGGCATCGATGTCGCGATGGTGGAGACCGATGGCGGCGATCGGGTGACCGCCGGCCCGTCGCTGTCCATCCCCTATCTTGGAGAGTTCCGCGAGCGGTTGCGTTCGTTGCTCGGCGGCATCGACCCTGTCGCCGAAATAGAACGCGAATTGACGATGCTCCATGCCGAGGCGATCGAGCGCTTTTTCGATCAGCACCCGGAAATCGTCATCGACATCGTCGGCTTTCACGGCCACACGATCCTGCATTCTCCGGCCGATCGCCGCACCTGGCAGATCGGCGATGGCGCGCGGTTGGCGCGGCGGCTGGGGTTGGATGTCGTCGCGGACTTTCGCTCGGAAGACGTTGCTGCGGGCGGCCAGGGAGCGCCGCTCGCCCCGTTGTTCCACGCCGCCCTCGCTGCCGAGCTGGCAAAACCCCTCGCCATCCTCAATATCGGGGGTGTCGCGAATGTTACCTGGATCGGCGAGGGCGACGAAATTCTCGCCTTTGACACCGGCCCCGGCAACGCGCTGATCGACGACTGGGTGCGCCGGCGCACCGGTGCCGCGGCGGATATCGACGGCGCGCTCGCCCGAGCGGGAAAGGCCTCCCGCTTTCTTGTAGAGCAATTTCTCGAACACCCCTATTTCGACCGGCGGCCTCCGAAATCCCTCGACCGCGACGCCTTCCGGGGCGTCGAGCCGATCGAGCTGTCGGTGGCGGACGGCGCCGCCACCCTGACCGAGATGACGGCCGCAGCGGTCGCCGCGGCGGTGCCCCATTTCCCGCGCCCGGTAGGCGAGTGGCTGGTTTGCGGCGGCGGGCGACGCAATCCGGCGCTGATGGAGGCGCTTAGCGGGCGGCTCGATCCTCCGGTGCGGCCGGTCGACGCGGTCGGCTGGGACGGCGATGCGCTCGAGGCCCAAGCCTTCGCCTATCTCGCGGTCCGCTCGATCCGCGGCCTGCCGCTGAGCCTGCCCTCGACGACCGGCGCGATGCGGCCGACCAGCGGCGGGCGGCTGTTTCGCGCCTTCCCACCGACGGTGCCATGTCCGCCGCCGTGAACCAGAGACACGAGCGCTGAACCGACATCCGGCGCCCCAAACCAGGGATTGTATTGACGATCCCGCATCCCGCCATGTGCAGCGAATCTGCAGCAAAATCTAGCCTATGGGTTGAGGTCCCAGCTCAGCTTGGCACCTGAGATGCCCGGCGTGTGCACTTCGCGCACCACGCGAGAGCCGCCTCTCTCCACCTGATAATGCAGGTGGGATTCAGGCGCGGGCCCAACCTGTAGTCGTCCCTGAGTCTGCAATTTGGTCGAAACTGGCAGGCTAGCCATCGGCAATCCGGGCATGCATCATGTTACGCCGCCAATTGGTTAAAACGTCCGCGCACTGTATCATATTATTGCGATCCTGTCAATCTCGCGACCCCGGAGCGCGCCCTCACCCGCCTCGCCGCGCTCGGCACCCTCTCCCGCTATGCGGGCGAGGGGCCGCTCGATGCAACGACAAAGCCCCTCTCCTGCACCGTGTACCGACCGGGGAGAGGGGGGACCCAGCCGGCAGGCTGGGTGGGTGAGGGTTTGCCACGGGAATTCCGACCACTATCGCGGTTTTCGACCGAGTCGCTGCACCCCACCGAAGCTGTTCGTCGGTTTGGCGCGCATCACCCCCACCCCGACCCGCCCCCATCGAGGGGCGGGAGTGCGCTTTCAGGCCCTCCCCCTTCAAGGGGGAGGGTTTCGGAGGGGGTGAGCACCGCGGTGCAATTTGATCGGAAGTCGCTCTAGAAATCGGCATGCGGCGTGAGCACCGCGGCTGCTCAATGGGTGACGAGACGGCGCTCGATGGCGGCGGCCTTGATCGCCTTTTGCAGCTTTTCGAAGGCGCGCACCTCGATTTGGCGCACTCGCTCGCGCGAGATGCCGTATTGCTGGGAGAGATCCTCGAGGGTGGTCGGGTTGTCCCGCAAACGCCGCTCGGTCAGGATATGGCGCTCGCGGTCATTCAAATGGGTCATCGCCTTTTCGAGCAGGTCGCGACGTAGACCGAGCTCCTGCCGCTCGCCGAGCCGGGTCTCCTGGCTTTCGCTTTCATCGACGAGCCAGTCTTGCCACTCACCCTCACTGTCGCTTCGCAGCGGCGCGTTGAGGGAATGGTCGGGGCTCGCCAGGCGCCGGTTCATGCTGATGACGTCGGCTTCGGGGACGTCGAGCTCGGTCGCGATCTTTTTGAGGTTCTCGGGCGAGAGATCGCCCTCCTCCATCGCCTGCAGCTGACCCTTCAGCTTGCGCAGATTGAAGAAGAGCTTTTTCTGAGCCGCGGTGGTGCCCATTTTGACAAGCGACCAGGAGTGCAGGATGTATTCCTGGATCGCGGCGCGGATCCACCACATCGCATAGGTCGCCAGACGAAACCCGCGATCCGGATCAAAGCGCTTGACCGCCTGCATCATCCCGACATTGCCCTCGGAGATCAGCTCCGAGAGCGGCAGCCCGTAGCCGCGGTAGCCCATCGCGATCTTGGCAACGAGGCGTAGATGACTCGTTACCAGCCGGTGCGCGGCCTGCGGATCCTCATGCTCCTTCCAGCGCTTGGCGAGCATGTACTCCTGCTCGGGCTCGAGCATCGGGAACTTCCGGATTTCCTGAAGGTACCGCGTCAGATTTCCCTCCGATGAGAGGGAAGGTACCGAAAGAGTGGCCATCGACGATTTTTACTCCAAGTTGGCGATAGGTGAACGCCGGCGAAGATGCCCTGATCCCTTCATTTAACGGCGGGCACCGTACCCTACTAAAATAGTCGGATTTTGTCCAGTTTAAAGTCGCTCTAAATTAGCCTCGAGTCGCTCGAGATCGGCGGGGAGGGGACTATCGAATATGAGATGCTCCCGGCTGGCGGGATGGGTGAAGCCGAGCAGGCGAGCGTGCAGGGCCTGACGACGAAACGCCGCAATCTCGCATCCGATGCCGACGCTCCGCGCGACAGCACGCCCGGGGCGCGGGCCGTAAAGGGGATCCCCGATCAACGGATGGCCTCGATGGGCAAGATGAACCCGGATCTGATGCGTTCGGCCGGTGGCCAGACGGCATTCGAGGCGGGCCGCCTGCGCGTGAAACGAATGCTCGACGCGATAGCCCGTAATCGCCGGTTTGCCCCGGCCTTCCCCGACGACGGCCATCTTTTTGCGGTTAGTGGGGCTGCGGCCGATGTTGCCGGCAATCTCACCGCCGCGCGGAGCCGGCACACCCCACACGTACGCCGCATAGGCCCGGTCGATCCGCCGCTGGGCAAAGTCGCGCGACAGCGCCTGGTGGGCAGTTTCGGTCTTGGCGACGACCATCAGCCCGCTGGTGTCCTTGTCGAGGCGGTGCACGATGCCCGGCCGTCGGACCCCGCCGATTCCGGACAGGCTCGCGCCGCAATGGCTGATCAGGGCGTTGACGAGGGTACCGTCCGGGTTACCCGGCGCAGGGTGGACAACCAACCCTGCGGGCTTGTCGATGACGATCAGATGTTCATCCTCGAAGCTGATCTCGAGCGGCATCGGCTGCGCGACCGGGACAGGGTCGCTATCCTCGGGCAAAATTACGACGAAATTCTGGCCGTCGCGGACCCGTCGCGCAGGATCCTGCAGCGCTATGCCCGCGCATGTGACGTGGCCTGATTCGATCAGCCGTTTGACCCGGGTCCGCGACAGCGCCGGGAGACGGAGTGCCAGCATGCGATCGAGGCGCAGACCGGTCTCGTCGGGGCCGGCACGGATCGTTGCCGCGATGGCGGTGGTCGCGGGTTCAGTTGTCAAGCAAGCAACCTCGCCAACGCGGGCCCCCGATCTCACGATCTCCTGCACCCCCATGGGCTCGCTGCGATTCAGCCCCGGCGCAACCGTAGAAAATAGCGCGCGGAGTTCTGTAAGAACAAAAGATCATTTCCAATCGATCTCGGGCTGGACGAATGCGAGCGCTCAAGACCTTGGTGGTTGTAATGGGCATCATGCTGATCGGCGGCTTTGCCGCTCTGGTCGCCGTCATCGCCGGCAGGCTCTCGCATTCTAGCGCTCCGCGGTCCTTCACCACTGCGATCGACATCCCGCGCGGCGCGCGGATCGAAGGTATGGCAACCGGGGCGGACCGCCTCGTGCTCGATGTGGTGCTGCCCGAAGGGAGCCGGCAGCTGCTCGTCGTCGATTTGACGACTGGCGCTCGCCTCGGCACGATCGAATTGCGCACGATACCCTGAAAGACGGGGATCGTCAGCCGGGTGATTTTCTATGAATTGGACCAATTCCCCCGGGGTGTCATCCAATTGTCATTTTTCCGAAATTCCCCTTGCGTTTCGGGCTCATAAGCGTATCTATCGGGGTCTCGACGCACTCGCACGTGCCTATGGCCCATGGTGGTTATGCAACGACGTAACGCGTCCTCTTTGGTCATCCGACCGCGAGGTCGGTCCCGAGAGGGAGGCCGGTATGGTTGCTATGCGACTCTGGGGCGTGGTGCCCTGTCCTGACGCCAATCTTCGCGGAACGCGTCTGCGCGGGCGCGGTAGCCGGGTCATCGATCCGAGCAGTTTGAGCTAAGCCACATACACTCGCCGGAAACGCCCCGAATGGGGCAGATCCGGTGCTGTTTTGGTTCGCGTGCGGTCGAACCGAGGCTGCGCCTGCGGGGCTTTTCCCGTTGGATGCGCGGCCTGGGGCCTCGCCCGGCAACGCGTTTGTGCTCAGCCGTCTTGCGCGAAGGATGACCCACGACATGACCGAAAGGATCGCGCGCTTCCTTGCCGAAAATCGTCCAGAGACTCCGTGCCTCGTCGTCGACCTCGATGTGATCGCCGAGGCCTACGACGTGCTGCGCTGGTACCTTCCTCTCGCGCGCATCTATTACGCGGTCAAGGCGAACCCGGCGCCGCAGATCGTCGCGATGCTCGACCGCAAAGGCGCCAGTTTCGACGTGGCGAGCCGCGGCGAGATTGAACTCTGTCTCGCCAACGGCATCGCCGCCGATCGGCTGTCGTTCGGCAACACGATAAAGAAGGAAAAGGATATCGCCTTCGCCTACCAATCGGGGCTGCGGCTGTTCGCCTTCGACAGCGCTTTCGAACTTGACAAGCTGGCGCGTGCCGCACCCGGCGCGCAGGTGTTCTGCCGCATCCTCGTCGCCTGCGAGGGTGCCGAGTGGCCGCTGTCGCGCAAGTTCGGCTGTGCCCCGGAGATGGCTGTAGAGCTGCTGCGCCGCGCCCGCGAGCTTGGCCTCGATCCTTATGGCGTCTCCTTCCATGTCGGCTCACAGCAGACCGACCTCGCACAGTGGGATGGCGCGGTCGGTCGGGCGGCGGAGATGTTTTCGCTGCTCGCCGCAGCCGATATCGAACTGCGCATGGTCAATGTCGGCGGCGGGTTCCCGGCACATTACCGCAACGACGTGCCGGCCATCGATGGCTATGCGCGGGCGGTGATGGCGGCGATAACCCGGCATTTCGGCAACCATCTGCCGGAAATCATCGTCGAGCCGGGACGTTCGCTGGTCGGCGACGCCGGCATCATCCAGAGCGAAGTCGTGCTGATCTCCGAGAAGGGGAGCGCCGACGGCCGGCGCTGGGTCTATCTCGATGTCGGCAAGTTCAACGGCCTTGCCGAGACCATGGATGAGAGCATCAAGTACCGGATCACGACCCCGGGCCGCGCCGGGGCGTCGGGACCGGTCGTGCTCGCCGGCCCGACCTGCGACAGCGCCGACATTCTTTACGAGCACACCGAGTACCGGCTGCCGCTCGGCCTCGAGGTCGGCGACAAGGTCGAGATCCTGTCGACCGGCGCCTATACCGCGAGCTACGCCTCGGTCGGGTTCAACGGCTTCTCGCCGATCCAGACCTATTGCGTCTGACTGGAGGCGGGAGGCGCGAGCGCCGCCGAGGCGCTGACGATCTCCTGCGTCAGCTTCCGGAGCATCGCGTCGGCAAAGTCGCCAAACGTCCGGGCGGTGATGACAAAGGCAGCCACGCCTCCAATAACGTTGCTGCGGTAATAGTCGGCGAGCCAGGGCTCTTCGCTGAGGATAGCGAGCCCGTTGACCATGATTCCGGACGCCACGATCTGGTCGCGCGCCGCCGCCGGCGGCAAGCCGAAATTGGCCATCCCGTCACCGGAGAGGTCGATTACGCGGTGAACGGCTGGCTCCGGCAGGCGGTCGAACGCTGCCGCGGCGGCGAGCAGAGCCGGACCGATCGCGGTCAGTCCATTCGAGCTGCGCCGGCTCGCCCGCACCGCAGCGGCGAAGGCGGCGGCACTGGTGCTGTCATTGATCCGTTGCCAATCGACGGTGACGGCGATTTTGTCGGGGTCCGACCATTCGAGGACGAGCACCTCGATCCCGCCGGAAGCGCCCGCTATCGCCTCGACGAGGCGGGAATCGGCAAAGGCGCGAGCGATACCCTCGTGCTGCAGCAAATAGGAATCCGCGGTAACGCTCGCCGACACGTCGACAGCGAGCACCAGAGCGAGCGTGGCACCCAGCGCCGGGGCCGCCCCGAGCATCACGGCGATCAGCGCGGCGCGTCTCGCCGCAGCACCCGCAAGCCTGCCGGAGGCGGTCGCAAGCTGCGCTGCTGCCAAGAAAATGCCCGCGCCCGGAGCCCCCGCATCGTCCTGCACGGGTCAACGTTTCACTGTTGTCGTTGCCCATGCCGGAAAGGAACGTTTGGCACTGCTTTATGGGCTCGACGGAGCCAATTGGCGCTTCTGCAGCGCGGGGACCTTCTGACCCAGCTCCCAAGCGCGAGCGCTGCCTCGAGCGGACCAACCGGGGTATGCTGCTGACTTCTCTCATGCGGTGAGCGTGTGAAGTAATTGACATTCTGCTGGGCCAGCGCCGTGCGTTCTTCGAGACAGCCGCTGCGCGGCTTCCTCAGAATGAGGAATTCCGTTAATGCCATCAGCCACTTCCCTCATGCTGCGGAGCGCCGTTGGGCGCGTCTCGAAGCACGCAATCCCCCTGATGCAGCGCCTGTTCGTGCTCCGCGGCCAATTTCTTCGCAGGCACGGAGGAGCCGGTCATGGGTCGAATCGGGGTAATGCTGACCGCGACAATGGCGGCGGGCTTGCTGTTGAATGGCGGCTCAGGTCTTCGCGCCGAGCAGCTATCGGAAGGTCAGCCCCACAAATGGGAGATCGTCAGCAACCAGAGTATGTACGATTTCGTCGCCAACGGCTTTGAACTGAAATCGGTTGCCTACGACACCTCGGTACTCGGACCGCAAAGCGATTCGCCCGACGTCCACTACTTTCTGCAGAAGAGGCACGATCTGGTCAGATGCGACTTTCGCAAGCGAGATCAGACCTCGTATTATTGGTGTTACAAGCTCGCGAAGGCTCATGCTGCGCAATAGGCGCGGTGGTGCGACGATCGTACGCATCTGCTCATTGGTTGACCACGAGGGAAAGCTGGTCCGGGAATGAGGTCCGGACTTGATCCGGCAGTCCCGGCCCGGATCGGCCTATGCGCACACTGCCCAGGCCCGGACCTGGGATAATCCTTTCAAGAACCGTGCCACGCCGAGCCGCTTGCAGTTCGCCGAGGCGCCACCCTACGATGGCAACTCGCTTGCGGTGAGGGATGACGATGCCACACATCACCACCGATGACGGCGTCCGCCTCTATTACGAGGAAACCGGGTTAGGCGCCCCGATCGTCTTCGTCCACGAATTTGCCGATGACTATCGCGGTTTCGAGCCGCAAATCCGCTGTTTTTCACGGCGCTATCGCTGTGTTGCCTACAACGCCCGGGGCTACCCGCCCTCCGACGTGCCGGAGGATCCCGAGCGCTATTCGCAGGACCGCGCCCGCGACGACATCCGCGCCCTGCTGGA
>WNFT01020466.1_pt1 | contig 11324 bp, 14 predicted proteins | sample 5400191 | NCBI WGS metagenome assembly WNFT01 (sample SAMN13153359, study PRJNA577476) | soil metagenome | isolation source: 80 cm saprolite under Madrone tree | place: USA:California | collected 2016-06-14
CAATCCTGACCTATTGCGCTCTTGTCGGTGCCATCGGTGTGGCCCGCGCAGTGTCGGACCAACAGCTTTCGCGCGAAATCCTGAAGACCGTGGCACAGCTTTTGAAGAATCCACTTCGTGAAGCCACTTCCGCGACATCAGAGCGCTAACATGCGCTTCCGCAATAGCCCTCAGCTTCGGGCTCCGCGGCGGGCTGCATTGCAGTCACATGTGCCAGACAAAGTGACTTCGATTTTTGGCGGATGACGGGCAACCCCGAAGGAACGGAATTACTTCTTGTTTGCCGACGATCCGGGAGCTACCTCGCGTGGCGGCTCGAATCGCGAGGCCAAAATGGGTCACTTCTACGGATGGCGCGTTTCGAGCAAGACGACAATCGTCATCCGTGACGCAGAGCCAGTCACGTTGAACAGCGATCGCCGCCGGGGTCGTGGTCTATTTGTCCGAGGATCGGGCATCGCGGCCCACTAGGCGGGTGACCGTCGCAAAGAGAACGCTCACCGACATTCCGCACATTAGCACGCCGATAATGCTCTCCAGCGGCCCCAACATCCGCCAATGTGATGGTACGACTACGTCGCCGTAGCCCACTGTGGCGTAGCTGCTTGCCGAAAAGTAAAGGGCGGGTTCCCAGATGTGCCCGGACCTTTGCTGGCGCAGAATCGGCGTGGCATCGATCAAGTAAGCGAAACCGAAGAGATTGGTTTCGATAGGAACGCGGAAGCTCTCGACGCTGAAGTCTTCAACTGCAGGGTCTGCAGATCGGGCCGCGTTGACTACCACGTCTAGACGGTCAAAAACATCCACAGCGATTTGCACCGCCGTTGCTGCCACCGAGGCGTTTCTTATATCGTGTTGCACGGTACGGATTCGGCTTCCGTAGCAGTGCACCAGATCTTGCAAGCGCGCCGGTTCGCGCGCGGTGGCGAGCACTTTGTCCCCGGCTGCGAGCGCAGCCTCTGCGATGGTGCGGCCGAGGCTCCCCGAACTTCCAGTGATGAGCCAAACCTTAGGCATATTGCTTTTCGAGCCTCCTTGTTAGAAATTCCAGCCATCGTTAACAGCCCCGGGCGGCGATAGGATTGAATTTGCAGGTCAGAACCGCGGCCAGCACACCCAGACGGTTCTCGCGGATGTTGCGGGCGAGGTTCCCGATGATGATCGGGAAGTCCGGACCAATGACAACCCCGAGGTTCGGTCCGCTCTGGGGTGGGGCACTCATAACAGCGTTGAACCAGTCGAGCGCGGTTTGCGTGTCGTCGCGCCAGAGGACCGCCTGGAACCCAGCTTGTTCAAGCGTCGTACGCGTGTCGCGCTCGGTGAGCAGAAAGCTGGTCGAGGCATCACGCGCCCAAGGGGTGGGATACACGAGATCGCCCTCGCGAAGCACCAGGTCGTAGGTGGCAAATCGGCCACCCGGTGCCAAGACCCGGCGCACCTCAGCATATAGCGAGGCGCGATCCTCGATGTTCATCGCCACGTGCTGCAGAAACACCGCATCGAAAGCCGAGTCTTCGAAAGGCAGATGCAGGGCATCGCCGACCTGGAACGTGACGCGATCTGATAGTCCACAGCTGGCCGTGAGGTAAGTAGCCGCATCGACGAAGCTGGAGCTCAGGTCGACGCCTATCACCTGACAGCCGAAAGTGGCGGCCAGATAGCGTGCCGGGCCGCCGATGCCGCAGCCGATATCCAGCACGCGGGTCGATGGCTCGAGCCCTGCGGCGGTTGCCAATTCTGCGGTCGCGAGGATGCCTCGGGTATGGAACTGGTCGAGGGGAGCGAGCTGAACAACGGTTAGCGCCTGACCTTCGGGCGCGAGCGTCGCGAGCGCCGACTTGATCCGATCAGTGAGTCCCATGGCGCTGTAATGCTCGCGCACCTTGGTGGTGGTATCGGTCATAACGGTTCTCCAGAAAGGATCACCGATGCTTTTTTGCTTTGAGATCCTTCGCAAATCCCATCACGAGAAAACCGGGCACGGGAGAAAAGTCGATTGCTTCAAAGCGGAAATAACCAGAGCGCTCGTACCATCGGCGGGCTGTCGACATTAAATGAGTGGTGTGAAGAACAACCCGTGCTTTTCCCGTACGCCCGACTCGGCGCTCACATTCGTCCATAAGTTGTCGCGCTATTCCGTGCTTTCTAAAATCTGGAAGCACCGCCAGCAAACGTATTTCCGGATCATCGCCTTTAAAGCTTTTATGGCAAAGCAATACGCTTGCCACAAGCTCGCCATCGAGAAAGGCTGCTATGCGTTCTGTGTCTGAAGCCCGCATGATTGCTTCCTCGACGTTGGTCATGTACACGTCCCAAAAGCCACTTGGACTTGACTCCTGGAACTCGGCATAAGATGCCTTGGTTACGTTGACCATCGCCGGTAGCTCAGCTTCACGCGCATCTTTTATTTCCAGCTTTGAACTGCCGATGCCGCTGCTCCCGCCGGTCACGAGAGCGGTCTTGTTCGTGAGCCTACCCATGGAAGATCCTCCTTCGCTGAACCATCAAACGGTGAACTTCGCGCAGTTTCGCGACACGAATTCTTCGAGAGTTAGCGGCGGCTTCCCGGTGATCGTTTCGATGACGTCGTTCGTGCCCGCGAAGATGCCGTCCTGGTAGTCCTGCGCCACGCTGGCGATGTGCTGAACGAAGCGCGCTGAACCCGGCCTTCTCCATCTCGGCAGCGAACTGCGGGATCGACTGCTGCTCGTAGCGGAAGGGCCAGCCGAGCGTCGCGAGCGCCGACTTGATCCGATCAGTGAGTTCCATGGCGCTATAATGCTCGCGCGCACCTTGGTGGTATCGGGCATAACGTTCTCCAGAAGAGATTCGTTCATTGCGTCCCGGGACCGTTCGGTCGCATCTAAACATGCGGTAAGATGCAGTAAGCGACCATTCGGTCGCATATTTCTTTTGCCCAGAGTACGAATATGCGCAAAGGCGAACAAACGCGGCACGCGATCATTCGCAAGGCAGCGCATTGACCGTGAGCACGCTGGAAGGGAGTTTGATGGTGAGCCGTCTGCAGCATAACGACGATTCACGTGGTTGGGCCTGTCGTCATCTAGAGGAATACCTTGAAAGCAACGTTCGAGCAGCGCGAAAGAACCCAGGCGAGAACCGATGACGATCACCCAACAGACCTCCTCGCAACCTGATTTCAGGGAGCAGGCAAAGGTGAAAGATGTACCGGTAGCACGTCTGATCGGATTCGAAGCGGAAAAAATCGGCGAGGGGCGGGCTGCGGTGGTGCTGACTGTCGGCCCCCAGCATGCGAATCCCATGGGGACGCTCCACGTCGGCATTCTCTGCGGCATTGCGGATGCTGCAATGGGGATGGCCTTTGCAAGCACTTTGGGGCCGGACGAATCGTTCACGACAGTCGAACTGAAGATAAATTTCCTCCGACCAATCTGGCAGGTTCAGCTCAGGGCTGAAGGAGTCGTCGTACAGCGAGGGTGGACCATCGGTTACGTCGAGGTAGTGCGCGTCCAGAGCAGCTAAGGGTGGCTAGTCAGGAGTCTTAAAAATCAGCGTCGCGTTGCCTCCTCCAAACCCGAAGGAGTTGGTCATCGCGTATCGCATGGCCAAAGGCCGAGCCGCACGCGGGACGAAGTCCAGACCATAGTCGATATCGGGACATTCGAGATTGATAGTCGGAGGCGCGATTTGGTCCCGCAGCGCAAGAACGGTAAAGCCGGCTTCGAGACTCCCCGCTCTCCGAGCGGAGTCGACGTCGCATGTGCGTTAAGATAGCCGATTTCCGACGGCGGAACAGCGGCATCGGCGAGTGCGAGTTTCATTACACGCCGCACTCCCTCGCCACTCTCCAGCGGAGCGTTCGCATGATACGCGTCGGAGTTACGCGCGTAGCCGACCAACTCGGCAATCGGCTCGGCTCCGCGACGGAGTGCGTGTTGACGTTCCTCGATTACAAGAACTCCAGCACCCTCTCCGAGCACAAATCCGTCGCGGTCGCTATCCCAAGGCCGAGACGCACGCGTGGGTTCGTCGTTCCGGAGCGACACAGCGCGCATCGCACAAAAGCCGGCCATAGCGAGAGGCGTGATCGCCGCCTCGGCGCCACCGCAGATCATCACATCAGCGTCACCGTACTGAATGATTCGGTACGCTTCTCCGATGGCGTGTGCACCTGTAGTACACGCCGTAGCGTACGCGAGATTGGGTCCTGTGGCCCCCCAACGGATGGAAATCTGGCCAGCGGCCAGATTGACGATAGCCGCTGTTATGAAAAAAGGAGAAACACGTCCGGGACCCTGGCTCGTGAGCTTTGCGTGTTCCCGTTCGATGGCTTCGAAACCGCCGACGCCGCTACCGATAGAAACTCCGACGCGATCACGTGTTTCGGCATCCATATTGAGACGTGAATCTCTAATCGCGAATTCGGTGGCGGCTAGGGCAAACTGAATGAACCGGGAGGTTTTCTTGACGTCCTTTTTCCCCACGAAATCGAGGGGATCAAAACCGGGAAGCTCACCAGCAATCCGGCAGGGCAGGGTAGTTGCGTCGAAGAGCGTAACGGGCCCGATTCCCGAACGGCCAGCCAGGATACTCTTCCAGGCACTCTCGGTACCGATTCCGGTCGGGCCGAGGAGCCCAATCCCAGTTACGACCACGCGACGCCCTTGGCCCATCCGTTTCATCCTCCCATCCTATTGAGCATAGCATAAAGAGACCGACCGGTCTCTTCAAACGCCGAAGGAGTAGTTCCGTTGGTTAGAACGCTGCCCCGTCACGCTGGCCCCGCATTCGAGTTCCGTGGCTCCGGCCATTCTTTTGCAGCGCTTGCAAGGAGTTTGACTTTCTGGCGCGGGAACAGAAACTAACAATTGACCGGAATTACTTCCCTTCTGCGTCCTCGGCGGATTGAAATCGTTTCGACACAGACAATTTCGATTCAGTGCGCGCATTCCCCTGAGGACACCTCTTATTATGTCGGAAGAACACGTTGCCACGAATCGCTCTGCCGCAGTGTTCACAGGTCCTCACAACTAGTGCGTGCTTACGAAATGGTTCCAACCCGCCCGCCTCATCCTTGCCCGCACCCGGCGCAAGATTCATTGAGGCAGTAAGCCAATCGCGTGTCTCCGCATCGAGAAAATCGGTTTTGATCAATGCGCCGTATCGCGCACAGAACTTTGTGAGAGACTTTTCCGTGACTCGGGGATCGGGCCGAGGCAAAAGCAATCTGCGATGCCTTTGGCGACCATCCGGAGCATCTGCTGGTCAGCTCAACCAAGTCGATGACCGGTCATCTGTTGGGAGCGGCCGGAAGCCTTGAGGCCGGGCTCACCGTTCTCGCGCTGAGAGACCAGGTCGCTCCACCGACGACGAACGTGCGCGAGGAAGACGACGCGTGCCGTTTCAAGCTTGTACGCGACAAAGCCCGGTGGAACCAATGCATCCCTCATCTTCCGCGCTCCGACGAACTAGAGCTCACAAAGGGGTTCGCCCCCACGGTTCTCCAATCCAACTACTTCGAGCGAGAAGCAGATTCCCCGAAATTGTTGGAAACATTGAAAAGGTAGAGCAAAGAAAGGAGTCTTTGGAAGGGGCGAACGCGCTTGCAAAGCAGGTGCTCTCGAATTTCTCCGGTGTCATGTGGGTGTCATGCGAATGGTGATGAATGGCGGCAAGTGGTAATGAAAACTGAAAAGAGAAGGGGAATCTGAATTAGACCCATTTGATCAGAACTTGCTGATTTCCCTCGATTTGTCTCGGCTCCGGCAAATTGTGATTAAGTCGGTCACAAGGCTGTTAACCGAAGGGTTCTAGAGTACCGACTAAAGAGGCTCCCACGCCCTTAGTGGACACGACCTTTCTGAGAACTGCTGCGACGCGGCAGGTGACCGCGGGAGCAGCGGAATTTGGATCGGCTGCAATCGGCTGCTCTCCCTTTGACGGGATTTTTGTCGAAACAAAGAGCACAAATCAGCGTAAATACTAAAGCTGAAACCTATCTTGCTTCCTCTATTTACAGCCACAGTGCGAAGAACACAATGTGATCGCGATTGCCCTTTCTGTGGCGGAGGCTTTCGGACCGTGGGCAGTTAAACGGCATAGTCGACGCCAAAGCCAGTAAACTCAAACGCTTGCGAACGGAGTGAGACGAAACTAGAATCAACTTGTCTTCTCCTATCTAAAGTGTCATCGGTTTGTTTCATTCGTGTCAGGAAAGTGAAAGCATAAGTGAAGATGGAGGCGCGATAGTCGGCGATAAATAGAGCGGAGGGTGGTTCCTATCAGGTGGCGCATTTGTGATTGAAGAAAGGGCGACGACCGCCGAATTTGGGTAGACTGCAACGCAAGAATGACGCAAAATTGTTGAGGTCGTTTTAAGTAGGCCAACAAGTCCTTTATTATCAGGGGGCCCGTAGCTCAGCTGGTTAGAGCAGCGGACTCATAATCCGTTGGTCCTAGGTTCAAATCCTAGCGGGCCCACCAACAAATTGTTAAGTCCTGCTTTTGCAATCAGTTGATTTTCCCGCTTTGCGCATTTTCCTCAGATTCGAGAACATTTGAGAACAAAACTTCCGCGACCCGCTCCACAGCGCGGCGTTGCGAGTCCGGCATAACATGAGCATAGGTGTTGAGCGTCGTTCCAAGATCCGAATGGCCCAGCAGAGCCTGCGTTGTCTTGATCGACTCCCCTACCTCCGTGAGCAAGGTTGCATGAGTATGCCGGAACGAGTGCCACGAAATACGTGGCTGTTTGATCCGGTCACATGCTGGCGCGAGCACGCGGTTGTAGAGGTTCTTCTGGTTGAGCGGCGTTCCCGTTGGAGTGCTGAACACCAAGTCGTTCGGCGTAATACTTTTGGTGTAGGTTCGATGAGCTTCCAATACTCCACGTAGAAATCCACTGATTGGAATCACGCGGTTGCTGCTTCGAGTTTTCGGCGAACCGAATTCTCCGTCAGAATACGACTCGGCAACTTCGAGGGTGCCGCGAAGCAGGTTCACACGTTTCCACCGGAGAGCGAGGATTTCGCCGATCCTCAACCCGGTGAGCACTGCAAGTTGAACGACGGTGCGACACGGCTCCGTCAGCTCGGGCAAGAGCTGGCGCACCTGAGCAGGAGAATAGAATCGGTGCTCGATCCGAGATCCCGTGGTGCGGATTCGGATGCCATGCGCCGGATTCTTGTCGAGATAGCCCCGCTCCATGGCGGACTGCAACACGGTCGAAAATGTTGCGCGAACGCCGCGAATGGTGCCGCTCGAATGCCCCTTCCGTCTCAGGTCTGAAAGCACTGATTCAATCTGCGACCGGCTGATGTCGTAAAGCGAACAATTGCCGAGAGCAGGGAGGATGTGCCTGTCGAGTTGGAAGCCGTAATACTTCACAGTGCTCTTCTTCAGTGCCAGTGCGGCATTGGGCCGCCATTCCACCCGCACGAACTCTTCGAGTGAAATGAATGCTTGGGGCCGGCGCCGGCACAAATTGATAGCGGCCGCTTTGTTTTGGAGGAAGGCCCGTGCCTGCTGCCGTGTGATTTTGCTGACCGGCCCCAAAGTTTCGGCGCGCTGTATCCTTCTCACCGATCCATCGGGTTGCAGAACGTTCTCCCTCCAGCGAACCACCCACATCTTTCTTCGTTTACCACGAGTCCACAAACAACCTTCTTGATAACGCGGTCGAGTCATACGCTCCTTTCGGCTGACTCGTCCGCCTCTTGCTGCGTCGACAATAATTGTAGCGCTCGCGTCAAGCATTTCCACGGGCTCCCACTCGCTGACGCTCGATCCACGTCAAGACCTCTGCCCGGCTAAATCGCCAATACTTACCGAGACGATAGCCCGGCAATCGTTCGAGCGTGCGCTTGCGCACACGTTCGTAAACCCAAGACACGGGGACTTGCAGCAGCTCAGCAACTTCTTGAACCGTCAAAAGATTGTTTTCGTCTCGTCTCTCCTTCGCTGTGGCCGCAGGTCCTGTCGCGGCACGTTGCGCGTCCTCATAGCCTGTCCAGGGGCGGTCGTTGTTGGTTGCAGAAGCCTGTATCTTCTGCCCATCTCCTCTTCGAGAGAATTCGTCCGAGCCGGGATGTACTGCAAGGCGCGAAGCATGCTGTCGTGAAGACGCCGTATTCTCGCGCACACCGGATTGGATTTGACGACGATTCATGTTTTCTACTCAGCTTTAATAAGAACCTCTCCTTTGAATTGTTCTTTTTTGCAATTGTTCGTGTGTTGGGCTAGCCAGTGCTTGAACTCGTCGTCCTTCCGAAACAGGAGCTTAAGCGCCTCACTCACGTCGTAAGAAGCGTTCGCATCGATGAACTCGGCGTACTTGTCCAGGTTGCATCTGACCTCTTCCTCCAAGCGGACCTGCAGTGTCGTAGTTTTTGGTTGCTTCGAGGGTGCTTTCAGAAGTGCCAAGTGTTTCTCCTCCTTTCGTCATTCATGGTGCATTACAACTTGCATTACAAAATGTTTGCTCCGATTCCTGCACGCGGGCAAACACGGCCCCGAGCTGCTCGGGGCGGGCGGGAGCGATCCCACGAAATTTTGGGCGGCTGAAAGCCCCCAAAAGTGGGGTCGCTCCCGCCCATCCTAGTGTTTTGCCCGCGTGCATATGTCACCTCCTTCCTTCACGCATCTACCGTTCTTTGAAGAGTTTGGGTTAGCTTCGAAGGTGAACTGCGAGGTGACCCTGCCCCTGAACAACCCCGTATTCGCCAGCCGTCACCCCAATTCTTCGTGCTGCCTCCGAAAATGGCTTCATGACCCGGAACTGTAATCGCTTGGAAAAGGATCTTCCGCTTAAGGATTGACGCGGGCAGTGCCTCAGTTTGAAAGTCCTTCGGCAATCGATTTCGCTTCCAGAGATGATAGAGAGTGGCGATGCTGTCTCCGGTGTAACGCTTCCTGGCCTGGCTCAGAAAGATCGCGTCCTGCTCCGTGACGAGCCTGTATTGCTCGCGCTCCCACTTCGTTTCCAGGTCAAAATAACGGTTCAAATCTGAGAGGCCTTTGCTTTCGACAAGCAGCGAAAAGAGTTCGGCTGCCTCCTTCTGTAGGCCTGCTGAAGTCGAAATGTAGAGAAATTGGAAGCCCGGAAGCTGCTGGAAGAGAGGCCGGTACGTGCGCAAATGGGCGATGTATGCGTCGAGGTTTTGATGATCAGGGTCAACATACGTGAAGGTGACCACAGGCATGTAATCGGGAGAAGGATAAGCAACGCAGAGAGGGAATCGGTCCGCGAAGGTGATGCCGTTGCTACGTCCGTTGGACGGAGCGAACAGATTCTCGCTGATCTTGAATCGCTCGACAAAGTACCTGCGCTTGGCTTCCGCGGTCTCGAAATAATCTTCTTTCGGGTGAGTGAGAATGAAATCGAGGGCCAGGAGCCTGGTCTTGATGTGAGTGAGTTCGTGCTCCCGCCGGTTGCGAAGATAGTCTTTGCCGATGGCGGAGTAGAGCTGCCGCGAGCAGAGGTGATAGACGAGACTCCTGCGGGTGTACCTCTGGGCGCTGGCATGACCAAGACTGAACAGTTTTTCGACCAGTCGGGCATTGCGCTTGCCGCTCTTGGCGCTTGCAAAGTCCAGAAACTGCCGCACGGTGAAGTAGCCGGAATGCGTTGCCACAAGGGAGAGAAACCTGGCTTCCACTTCGGTGTAGCCGAAGTCGAGGAACTTGGCGAGTTGGTCTTGTGGGATATTCATGGTCTAAAAGCCCAGAATTGCCGCACTCAACTCCCGGTCGTCGCGGATACGGCGAAGACGGTCTGTCTCGCCATGCCGGGCATAGATCTGAAAGCCGGCGCGAGCCTTCTGGGAGAGCCCGCGCGGGCGGTAGTGTTCCGTGGCAAGCTCAAGGTCGCGCCGCTGAATCTCGTGTTCGTTCTCGTTCACATACTCGACGCGCAGGTCGGGAATCGGAATCCTGCCCGACACAACCTTCAGGTGATACCGCTCAGCAATTTCTTTTCGAAGCGTTTCAGAGTCTCGACTCCTGTCTTGGGGAACATAGGCAAGGCGGGAATACAGCTCCTTCTTCAATTCGTAGTCGAGCTGGACGCGCAGAACTCTACCGCCGCGGCTTTCGATCTCATCGCTGACCTTGTGATAGAGCCGATAGAGGTCGGCGTCGTGAAAAGCTTCGTTGGGTTTCTTGAGTCCGTGGTAGGTGGCTTGATCTGAAGGGAGAACCTTGCCACGAGAGAGGAGTTTGTGTCCTTCCTTGGTTAGCGTTACAACCTGGGTTGGGTTGTGCTCGGGATCGGCGATCGTGGTCTCCTTGATGAGCCCCTGTCGGGCTAGACTCTCCACATCGTTCTCCACGCGTGAGCGATCGCCGTTGTAGGCAAACTCGGCGAGGTCCCTAGCGGCGACAACGCGGAACTTGCCAACCTCGGACAGCGTGTGAATCTCGGAATCCCGCAACGAATAAGTCTTGTTCCGGTCTGTGTACTGCGTACGGACGCGCTGAGAAAGAATCGCTTGGACTCGTTCCTCGCGCGCGAGCGGAGGACGGTCCCTGTTGGAACGATCGCGACCTTCGCGGTCGAGTCTGTCGGCGCGCTCTTCCTCCCTATGAATGTTGTGAAGCTCTGTCCACCTGTTCCAGTCGGACGAAGGACTTCGGGACACCTCGCGGTCTAGGCCAAAATCAAAGCCGCGAAAATCATCAATCTCGAATCCGTCAAAGCCTCGGGACATGAAATCAACTCCTAAAGCATCATCAGAAGGGACGTCGACTTGTGTGAGAGAAGCAGACGAAGAAATGCCGAGCAGAGCATTGCAACAGCTTGAAACGAGAAGACTGCATGGGGGAATTGCTGTACATCAGTTGCCTCTGCTAGCTTGGAGAATCACTAGGATTTGGGGACGCGCCGTCTTGGTAGAGGAACACCTCTTCGACGTTCTTGCCAAAGACGCGGGCGATCTTAAAAGCAAGCGGAAGACTCGGGTCGTAGCGGCCCGTTTCGATGGAGTTGATGCAGGCGCGCGAAACTCCCACGTGTGCTGCAAGCTCTGCTTGCGACCACTCCTTTTCCGCTCGAAGGACTCGCAGTCGGGTCTTCATTCCTCACGCCCTTCATCGGACCTTAGCCAGGAGGCGGCAAGAATCAAGCCTACTGTCCACAGAACAATCATGCAGACCGGAACTCCGAAGCGAGGAAGAGAAGGGAGGCTCAGACCGAATGCTCTCAAAAACTCGAATACTAGTGTCAGCGCAAGGAAACTGACAAATCCAAATACGAGCGCCCGATAATTGATGGCTTTGAAGAGTTCATCGGCCGCTAGAAGAAACCAGGCGAACCAGACCACCGCGATTGCCGCAAACAGAAAACC
>WNFT01005246.1_pt1 | contig 11318 bp, 8 predicted proteins | sample 5400191 | NCBI WGS metagenome assembly WNFT01 (sample SAMN13153359, study PRJNA577476) | soil metagenome | isolation source: 80 cm saprolite under Madrone tree | place: USA:California | collected 2016-06-14
CGCGGGAGCTCGCCGCGGAGTCGCTGCGGCGCACGCGCGCGCTGGTCGAGCGGGATCGCCTGCGCGTCAACTTCATCGCCGAGCTTCGCTTCGTCGCGGGCGACGATGCGTGGATGAGCCCCGACTACCGGCGCGACAGCGCCCATCTCGGCGCGTACATGGCGTCTGCGCCGGACCTCCCGCGCTACTTCTCCACTTTCGAGGCAGAGATGCTCGCGCTTGGAGGCCGGCCACACTGGGGGAAGCAGTTCTCCGCCACGGCGGAGCAGCTGCGCGCGGCGTATCCGGAGTACGACCGATTCGACGCGCTCCGCCGCAAGCTCGACCCGCAGGGGGTGTTCGGGAACGCGTTCCTCGAACGGGTCTTTCCGCGCATCGGAGAGGCCAGTCTGGCGCGGGAGGCTTCCGCTGCCGGAGTGTAGGGCCGAAGCCTCCGCTACCGAGCCCGCGCCCGCAGCCGCTCGATCAGCTCCTGGACCTCGCGAAGCCGCTTGTCCACCTCCGCCAGCGGGCTCGCGAGCCCATCCTTGGCGGCTCCCTTTTCGACGGCGACTTCGAGATCCGTGACCGCAATCCCGAACAGCTTCAGCAGGCGGCGCGTCTCTTCGCTAGGCATGGCGGTTCCTCTCCATCAGCTTACGCCGCATGCACTCCGGGTACATTCTCGAGGAGCGCCTACTCCGCCCGCAGCGAAGCCGACGGATCGAGCCGCGTCGCCCGCAGCGCAGGCGCGGCGCTGGCCACTGCCGCAGCGCCGACCAACACCGCGCCGGTCGCGGCCAGCGTCAAAGGATCGGTGGTGCTGACCTTGTACACGAGAGACGCGAGCGCTCGTGTCGCGAGCAGCGCTCCGGCGACGCCGATCGCCACTCCCAGGATCGAAAGCCGCAGTCCGCCGCCCACCACCATCCGGACGACCCGCGCGGGAGCCGCCCCCAGCGCCATCCGAATCCCGATCTCCCGCGCGCGCTGTGTCACCGAATACGCCGTCACTCCATAGATCCCGAGCGCCGCGAGCAGCAGCGCCACCGCCGCAAAAATGCTGAGCAGGGTCACCTGGAATCGGCGCGCGCCCACCGAGTCGCTCACGATCTGCGTCAGCGCCCGTGGCGACGAGAGCGGCACGTCCTTGTCGAGGGCGAGCACCTCGCTACGCAGGACGGGGAGGAGCTGCATGGGGTCGCCCCGCGTCCCGCGCGCAGCGATCCGCAGAGTTGCGACCGGAAACTGCAGCAGCGGCACCACCATCAGCGGCGCTGGCGCGCGGTCCAGCCCCTGGGTGTGCACGTCCCCGATCACGCCCGCGATCTCCCACGGGTCGTCTGGACCGACCAGGTCGGTGATGCGTCGGCCCAGCGGCTCGCCGCTGGGGATCAATCGGCGGACGAATGCCTCGTTCACCAGCACCACATGCGGCGCGCTCTTCACGTCGGCCCAGCGCAGGTCGCGCCCGCGCAGGAGCGGAATGCCCATTGTCTCCAGATATCCCGGCGTGGCGAACACCATCTCCGCTTTGGGCGCCTGGCCCGGGTCGGTCACCTCCCCCTCCAGGGAAAAGCCGAACTCGGCGCGGGAGCGCTGATCGAGCGGGATGTTCGTGAGCAGGGCGGCGCTCTTCACACCCGGGTCCGTCGAGACCCGCTGCAGCAGGTCGCGCGCGAACGTCGGGATCCGGTCTCGCGGGTACCGGGACTGCGGCAAATCCATGTCCGCGACCACCACCCGCTCCGGCGAAGCGAGGCCGGTCGGCACTTCCAGGAGCCCCGACAACGTCCGGATCATCAGGCCCGCGCCGGTGGCGAGCACGAAAGCGAGGGCCGTCTCGGCAACCACGAGCGCCGATCGCGCTCGCGCCCGCCTCGCGGTGCCACCGGAGCCGTTGGTGAGCACCTCCATCAGGTGCGGCTCGGTGACTTGCAGCGCCGGGACCAGGCCGGCAAGCAGGCCCGCCGCGACCGTGACGCCGAGCGAGAACAAGAGCACCGCGCCGTCGAGATGCACCTCGTCGAGACGCGGCGTGTCCGCCGGCGCGAGCGCGACCAGCGCTCTGAGGCACCAGGGGGCGGCAGCCAGACCGAGACCTCCCCCGATCGCGGCGAGAAGCATCGCCTCGGTCATCAGCTGCCGGACGAGGTCGCCGCGCTGGCCGCCGAGCGCGGCGCGGATGGCGAGCTCGCGCTGCCGGGCCATGCCGCGCGCGAGCATCAAGCTCGCCAGATCGGCGCAAGCGATGAGCAGCGCGAGCAGCACCGCGCCGAGCAGCGCGGTCAGGGCCGGCTTGACGGCACCCACCAGGTCCTCGAGCAGGGGCTGCGCTTCGAGGCGCCAGCCGGCGTGCTCGCCGATCCGGCTGTGGATGCGCGGCGCGAGCACGTCGAGGTCGGCTTGCGCATCGCGCACCGAGAGGCCGGGCTTGAGGCGCGCGACGACGATCACCCAATGGATTCCGCGAAATTCCTTCTCCCTGCCCTCCAGCGCCAGGGGGACCAGGATCTCCGCCTGCCGGAGCAGCGCGAAATGGAAGTCCGGCGGCATCACGCCGACGATGGTGTAGGTGCGGCCGTCGAGCGTGAGCGTCCGGCCCAAGGCCGCAGGATCGCCTCCCAGCTCGCGGCGCCAGAATCCGTCGGTGAGCACGGCCACGCGCGGACCTCCGGCGACGTCCTCCTCCGCTGCCGGCGCGCGGCCGATCGCCGGCCAGGCACGCAGGGTGGAGAAGAAGCTCGCGCTCACGCGCGCGACGCGGACCTGCACTGGCGGTCCCTGGCCGGTGAGCGTCTGCGGGTCAGGCCGGATCCCAGCCGTCGATTCGAATGTGCTGCTCTCGGCGGCGAGATCGACGAAGTCGGGCCCGGAGAACGACCAGCGCGCTTCGGTCCCGGCGGGCCGCTCGTAGACGCGGACGAGCTGCTCCGGCGAGCGGAACCCCAGCGGCCGGAGCACCACGCCGCGGAGCACGCTGAAGACGGCCGTGCTCCCCCCGATCCCGATTGCGAGCACCAGCACGCCGGCGGCGGTGAAGCCGGGAGCGCGCAACAGCGACCGGACCGCGACACGCAGCTCGTCCATGAGGCGGGCGGAAGCGAAACCGGTGCCAATTCACCTTCGGGAAATCCGGCGCCTCAGGCGCCCGGAAGACCGACCTCTGTCCGGATCCGGGACGAGTCGTCCCTCAGCCGGTCACTCGTGGACATGGTTCAGGTTGGCGTTGCTCAACGGGTCCTCCGGTGCGCCGCGGATGTAGCATGTACGCGTGCCGTACGGCGTCCTCGCGGACGTGGTGCTCGTCATCCACCTCGGCTTCGTCGCCTTCGTGGTCGCCGGGGGGTTCCTGATCCTGCGCTGGCCGCGAACGGCTTGGGTCCAGCTCCCAGCCGCGCTCTGGGGCGTCCTCGTGGAATGGTCAGGCTGGGTATGCCCGCTCACCCCGCTCGAGAACTGGCTGCGCAACCAAGCGGGAGCGGCTGGCTACCCGGGCGGATTCGTCGAGCACTATCTCGTCCCCGTGCTCTACCCGGCGAGCCTCTCCCGCACGGTCCAGATCCTGCTCGGCGCGACGGTCCTCGTGGTCAACGTGATCGTCTACGCGCTCGTCTTTGCGCGCACGGCTGTGTCCCGCCGGTCGTGAGGTCGGCCGACTTGTTCCGGGACGGGCCGCGGTGCGTCATGCGAATTCCGGGGTGCGCCTGCGCAACTCCTTGCGGTACGCCAGCAGACGCTCCACCAGGCCACGGGGATTCGAGAGCGCGACGAGATGTCCGCCGGGGATCTCGTCCACGCCGCAGTCGAGCCGCTCCCGGGCGATGCGTTTCTGGAACTCCAGCGGGAAGAACCTGTCGCCGGCGCCCGCGATGACGCGAATCGGGATGGCCGGCCAGCGATCGAATCGGCATGGCTGGGTGGACGCGATCTCCGCCTCGGGCCGCTCGTGGGAGGCCGCGCGAGCAGGGATTCGCGAGACTGAAGGAAGATCGCAAGAGCGTCATGTTCCTTCTCGAAAGCGTCGACGAACAGGAGTGGCTCATCCGCGCCCGGCCGGAAATCTATTTCATCACCGATCACTACCGCGGCTGGCCGTCCGTGCTCGCGAGGCTGTCCAAACTCTCCGTGACCGAGTGCCGGATGCGGCTCGAGCGGGCCTGGCGGCTCAAGGCGCCCCCCGCGCTGTCGAGAAGGCTCGACGAGTCGCGAATGGGTTAGTCGTTTGCCCGGTCCAGGTCGGCTCGAGGGCGAGGGCAGAGCGGTCCCCGGCATCTCCATCACCAGCAGATCTCCGCTTGGCACTCGCGGCACGTCAATCGCTAGGTTCCTTCATGTCAGGGGGCGATGATAAGCGACTCCGGTGACCGAAGAGCTGATCCCGCTAGCGCTCGCCATTTCGCCGCAGGGCGTGCCGCACCTCGACGTGAGGCCTTCACCCGAATCCACCGCGCCAGCCGCGCTCGCGCGCGAGCTTGCGTCCGACCTCGCCCGCGGGCCCGGGTTCGCCATCCTCCAACTCGCTTCCCGCCACCCGGGCGAGACGTTGCCGCCCAGCGTGGCCTTCTTCCGCGACCTGGGCGCGCTCTTCCTCGCCCGCGCCTGTGCAGCTCCCGAGGAAGCCAGCCACGACGCCCCCGCCGACGAGCTCTCCCGGCTGCTCTCGCAGGCACCGCCCATGGCTGGGGGCGAATATCTCCGCCCCGCGACGCTACAAACCCTCTGGACCGCTCTAGACGCCGCCCTGCGCAGCGAGCTGCGAGGCACCTCCCTCGAGCAGTGGCTCAAGGACCGCCACGCCGCCTGGAACGTGGTCGGCCGCGTCTGCTTCCACCTGGCCGAGAACAAGGCCGACGAAGACCGCCCCTTCGCCTTCCTCGCTACCTACACGACGCGGCTCTCCAGCCGCGCCCAGCCGCAACACCGCCCCCTCGGTCAGGCCGTCCGCGACTTCGCCTCCGACAAGGCCGCGCTCCTCTCCCTTCTCCTCCCCGTCCAGCGCGCCTCCCAACAGAGCGCGCTGGCCAAGGACCTGGTCGACACCGGCCAGCTCTTCCGCACCCTGGCCTGGACCCCCGAAGAGGCCCTCCGCTTCCTCCGCGAAGTCCCCGCCTTCGAGTCCGCAGGCATCGTCGTCCGCGTCCCCGATTGGTGGAAGAAGCGCTCCCGCGTCGGCGTCGAAGTCCACCTCGGCGGCCGCAAGCCCGCCGGCCTCGGGCTAGATGCGCTCGTCGACTTCGACGTCCACCTCGCCCTCGACGGCGAGCCTCTCACCGAAAAGGAATACACCGCGCTTGCCGCGCAGGACCACGGCCTCGCTCTGGTCCGCGGCCGCTGGGTGGAGATCGATCGCGACAAGCTCGAGCAGGTCCTCGCGCACTGGAAGAACGCGCAGCGCGCAGCTCGCCAGGGACTCTCCCTCCTCGAGGCGATGCGCCTGCTGGCCGGGGCCGAGGGCGACGCAGCCGCCCCGCTCCAACCCGACGTCGCCGACTGGTCGCGCGTCAGCGCTGGCCCTTGGCTCGCGGAGACCCTGAGCAGCCTGCGCAGCCCGGACGCGCTCGCACACCTCCTCCCCGGCCCCGAGCTGCGCGCCGAGCTGCGGCCGTACCAGCAAATCGGCGTCCGCTGGCTCTCCTTCGCCTCCGGCCTGGGCCTCGGGACCTGCCTGGCCGACGACATGGGCCTCGGGAAGACCCTGCAGGTCCTCGCCTTCCTCCTCGCGCGCAAGAGAGCGGGGAAAGCCAGCGCCCCGAGCCTGCTCGTCGCGCCCGCGTCGCTCCTGGGCAACTGGAGCGCGGAGATCGCGCGGTTCGCGCCGACGCTCACCACCCGCATCGAGCATCCCTCGGCGCCCGACGAGCAGGCCGACCGCCCGGACCTGGTCCTCACCACCTACGGCATCCTCCTGCGCAAGCCCGCGCTCGCCTCCGCCGACTGGGACGTGGCCGTCCTCGACGAGGCGCAGGCCATCAAGAATCCCGGCGCGCGCCAGACCCGCGCCGTCAAGGAGCTGAAGGCGCGGGTGCGGATCGCGCTGACCGGCACTCCGGTCGAGAACCGGCCCCTCGATCTCTGGTCCATCTTCGACTTCCTCAACCCCGGCTTGCTCGGGTCGGCCCAGGCGTTCGGCAGGTTCGTCAAGAAGCTGGAGAAGCAGGGATACGGCCCGCTGCGCGAGTTGACGCGGCCGTATCTGTTGCGCCGGCTCAAGACGGACAAGGACGTCATCCGCGACCTGCCCGACAAGACGGAGGTGACCGCGTTCTGTGGCCTGACGAAGCAGCAGGCCGCCCTCTACCAGAAGACCGTGGAGGATCTGACCCGCGCGCTGAACGGCGCCGACGGGATGAAGCGGCGCGGCCTGGTGCTCGCCTCGCTCACCAGGCTCAAGCAGATCTGCAACCACCCGTCGCAGTGGCTCCGGGACGGAGCCTACCAACCCGACGTGAGCGGCAAGTTCGCGCGGCTCTCGGCACTCTGCGAGGAGATCGCCGCCCGGCAGGAGAAGGTGCTGGTCTTCACCCAGTTCCGCGAGCTGACCGAGCCGCTGGCCACCCACCTCGAGCAGGTCTTCGGCGCGCCAGGCCTCGTCCTGCACGGCCAGACCAAAGTGGGCGACCGAAAAGCTCTCGTCGACAGCTTCCAGACCGGCGAGGCGCCCTTCTTCGTGCTTTCGCTCAAGGCGGGCGGCACGGGCCTCAATCTCACCGCCGCCTCGCACGTCGTCCACTTCGACCGCTGGTGGAACCCTGCCGTCGAGGAGCAGGCCACCGATCGCGCCTTCCGCATCGGCCAGAAGCGGAACGTGCTGGTGCACAAGTTCGTCTGCCGCGGCACGGTGGAGGAGAAGATCGACGCCATGCTGTTCGAGAAGAGGGCCCTGGCGGGCGACTTGCTCGCAGGCGGCGCCGAGGCGCAGTTGACGGAGATGAGCGACGCTGATCTATTGCGAACGGTCTCGATCGATCTCGACCGCGCGCTCGACGAGGCGGTCTGAGCGGGAAGGGCGATGGCTGATTACGATTTCGGCGGCTACGGCGGATTCCCCAGGTACGTCTCGGTTGCAGAGCGCCGCGCCAAGGCGCTCAAGCAGGCCAGGAAGCTGGAGAAGCGTGGCCGCATGCTGGAACCGGTGATCCTGACGGGGCAGCGCATCGCCAGCTCGTTCTGGGGCAAGGAGTGGGGCAAGAACCTCGAGTCGTACATGGACTTCAGCAACCGGCTTCCTCGCGGCCGCACGTACTTGCGCAGCGGAGCGGTGGTCGATCTGCGCATCGGCGCCGGACAGATCGACGCGCTGGTGGCCGGAAGCTCGCTGTACGAGGTGTCGGTTCGGATCGGCAAGCTCGCCCGCAGGCGCTGGGGAGCGGTGATCAAGCGCTGTGCCGGGCGCATCGACTCGGTGGTCGGCCTCCTTCAGGGAAGGTTGTCCGAGGCGGTGCTGGAGGCGCTGGTCGACCGGCGCGCGGGGCTCTTTCCGGCGCCGAAGGAGATCGACTTCACCTGCTCGTGCCCCGACTCCGCCTCGCTCTGCAAGCACATTGCCGCAGTGCTCTACGGAGTGGGCGCGCGGCTCGACAAGAAGCCCGAGCTGTTCTTCACGCTGCGCAGCGTGGCCCTCGAGGAGCTGGTGGCAAAGAGCGCGCTCCGGCGCGCAGCGCCGGCAAAGGAAGCTCTCGACGGGGGCTCGCTGGAGGGAATTTTCGGGATCGAGCTGGATCGCGGGCCGCGCCGCCAGAAGTAACGCCGGCCGGACAGGCGAGATCAGGTCGGCTTTCGCATCGAAGCTAAATAGTCGTAGTTCGGTTACTCCTGCTCCCCTGCGGACACCGGAAAAAAGCTACGGCAGAGCTGAACGTCTCCACGCCACAAGATCTGCGCTTCGTCGCGGGACTGCCTCGCGGACCGATCAGCGCCTCCGAGCTGGGCGATCTGCCCTACGCGGCGTTCGGGGATCTGCGCGTGGAGCGCTAGGTTCACAACGAGCGTCGCGGGTCTCACCAGGGAATTGCTCGGCCGTCTCGGAACAGCCCGCCAGTCGGTCCGCCCGGCGTGATGCGACAGGCCCAGAGCACCGAGGACGCGCCTTGCTCGATGGAGCGGGGCGCTCCGGGGCCGCCCATGTCCGTCCGCACCCATCCCGGATCGACGGCGTTCACTCGCGCCTCGGGCAGCTCTCGGGCGAACAGCTGCGTGAGAGCGGTCAACGCAGCCTTGCTCGGCCCATATCCGCCGGGTGGCCGTTCGCAGAGAGCGAGAACGTCCTCGAAGCTCAGGTTCGGATCCTGCAGCTTGCGCACCAGCGAGTCTGGTTGCCCTGAGAGTGCGCCGAGCCCGCTCGTCACCATCACCACGCGCGCGCCGTTCGCCAGCTTGGCCGCCAGCGCGCGGGTGAGCAGAAGCGGCCCGCGCACGTTCACGCCCCAAATCTCACGCGACGAGCCGGTGTACACGCCCGCATTGTTGACCAGAACGTCGAGCGGTCCCTCGACTCGAGCGGCGCAACCAGCGATCGATTTCGGAACGGAAACGTCCAGCTTCTCGATGCGAGCTCGCGGGATGGCAGGCGCCGTCGAGGGGTCGCGCACCGCGAGAATGACGTCGTAATCCTTCGCGAGATCCCTCGCGACGGCGAGCCCGATTCCGCGGTTTGCTCCGGTGACGAGGGCAGTCGGCATGCTGCTGAGATCCTAATGAGAGAGCCCTCCCGGTGAAACGTGATTGTCGCCCCCGGATGACGTCGGCAGCTATGACCAGCGGCAGGGCTTCGTGGCGGCGCAAAGCGCCTGAGGGTCATCCGAGCCTCGAATGTCAGAGGGGGTTGCTACGCTCATCACATGTCCGAGGCGTGCACCGAGCTCGACGCGAGGCTGGAGGCGGTCGCGAACGCCGGGGCTCCGCTCCCCTCGCGCCTCCCCCGCGTGCGGGATCCGGCCCTCGGTCGCTGGATGGCACACCAGATGCATGCGCTGTTCCGGAACGTCACCACCGGTTACGACGCCTTCCACGTCGCAATCGGCGAGGGCCTCGACGCGTTGAACGTGGGACGCCGGGCGATGGACCTGAGCTACTCCAACATCGGCGACTACGCCCGGGAAGAGCTCGGGATCAACGCGAGCACGGCGGTGAAGATGGCTCGCCTGGCGCGCAGGCTCCGGGATCGGCCGCTCTTGAGAGAGGCGGTGCGGCGGGGTGAGGTGAGCGCGCGCAAGGCGGAGATCATCGTGCCGGTGGCGGTGGGCGACGACCAGGCTCGGTGGATCCTCATTGCAAAGGCGGAGACCGTCCGATCGCTCAAGGCCAGAGTGAAAGCGCCGCCCGATCCCGACGACGAGGAGTGGGTCAACCTCTACGCCAACGTTTCGCCCGAAAAGCTGCCCATGCTGGACGAGGGATTGAGGCTCGCGGGAGTCATCATCGGCGCCACGGCGACGAAGATGCAGCGGGTCAACGCCTGGGCGGAGGAACACCTCAGTACGCATCCGGCGCCTGCCGACGAGCGCGCGGACGACGTCTTGTTCACTCCCGAGGACGATCTCGAACCGCTCAAGAAGTTGCTGGAGGAGGAAAACCGCCAATGGGCTGACCTCGCGGCCGTCGAACCGGTCAAAGCCGAAGAGTTCAGCGGAGAGATCGACCCGTGGCGCATCCACGCGGAGCTCAAGCAGCTGGTGGAGAAGCGCGCCCGCTGGGACGCCGTGTTCGGGCACGTGGCGATGCTGTTCAAGCAGAGCCGCGCCTGGATCCCCCTCGGCTTCGCCAGCTTCGCCCACTACTGCGAGGAGGGGCTGGGAATGGCCGAGCGCACGGTCGCGCAACGAGTCGCGCTCGAGCGCAGCCTGTATCGGATCCCGCTGCTGCGGCGGGCGCTGCGCGAGAAGCGGATCAGCTACGAGAAGGCGCGCATCATCGCCCGGCATTCGGAAGGAGAGGAGGTTCAGGACTGGATCGAGAAGGCGGAGACGATGACCTGTGTCGCGCTGCGTCGTGCGATGCAGGACAAGGACGAGGCGCAGATGTGCGCGCGGGGGACGTTCAGCGTCTGGATGCCGGTGAGCATCGCGGAGGTCGTGAAGGCGGCGTTTCGCGCAGCTCGCGCCGCGGCCAAGCGTTGGTTGGCGGCTGGAGAGTGCCTCGTGGCGCTGGCGGAGCACTTCATCGACACCTGGAGGGCGCAGCTCAAGCAAGCGAACACGCTTCAGCGGCGCGTCCGCGCCCGTGACAGGCACTTCTGCCAGGTCCCGGGCTGCAGCAGGGCGGCGGTGCACGCGCACCACATCAGCCCCCGTTCGCAGGGAGGAAGCGACGACCCGAAGAACCTGGTCAGTCTCTGCGCCGCCCACCACCTTTGCGGCATCCACGGCGGCCGCATGCGCGTCACCGGGACTGCGCCGGACAAGCTCGTCTGGGAGTTCGGTCTGCGGCGCAGCTACGTCGCCGCTGCGTGAAACCCGATCATCCCGCTCTCCACAACTGCGCGCGCGCCGCCTCACGTCGCCCGCTGACAGGTCGCGCCGGGCGGCTCCCGCCTCCCGCAGCGCCCCTGGCCGTCCGCTGCCCTGCGCGCGCAAACGTACACCCGCGTCCGCGCAGCAGCGCTCCAACGTCCCGCATCCCAAGAAAGCCAAGTCTTCTGCGACGCATCCCTCCGGTTCACCAATTCGAAACCGCAATGTTGTTTGTCCACGACGTCTGCGGCGTGAGATGCCGCGCCTCCGCAAAGCAGCTTCGCACCAAGAACGCAGTGCCCGGCAGCAACAAGGAGGATCGCAAGATGAAGACGAGAAAGCTTCTTGGCCTGATCACGTCCGGCATCGTGGCTTCAGCCGTGCAACCCGCCTTCCAAGCGCGCGCCGAGTCCCCGGAAACGGCGAAAACGGCGTCGCTCCGGCTCGCCACAGGCCAGTACATCACGCCAACGGCGCTGGGCGGCTCGACGCAGCAGTTCCTGAATCCTCAGCTGCCCGCCTACCCGAGCTTCGTCGCCGGCGAAGCAGTCCGCTCGCAGCTGAGCCCCGACGGCAGCACGCTGGCGATCCTCTGCGCCGGCCAGAACTCGCTCGACGACGCAGCCGGCAACCTCGACGTGGCCAACTCGACCCAGTACGTCTTCCTGTACGACGTGAGCGGCCCGCGCAAGCAGGCGCCCGTGCTCACCCAGGTGATCCAGCAGACGAACTCCCACGTGGGTCTGGTCTTCTCCCCGGACGGCAAGCTCTACGCCGCTGGAGGCAAGGACGACGCGGTCTACGTCTACACGAAGACCGCCAACACCTGGTCGCGGACCGCGACGATCAGTCTGGGCCATGCCGGCAAGGGAGTCGGCGTCGGCGTCG
>WNFT01005247.1_pt1 | contig 11316 bp, 13 predicted proteins | sample 5400191 | NCBI WGS metagenome assembly WNFT01 (sample SAMN13153359, study PRJNA577476) | soil metagenome | isolation source: 80 cm saprolite under Madrone tree | place: USA:California | collected 2016-06-14
TCTTCATCCAGTCCGGCCGTCTCATCGAGGGAGACATCGTAGTCGCCGGCACGCCGTTCGGGACCGTTCCCATCGCGGGTACGTTCGGTCAGTCGGGCCTGCCGCAGCGCCACCAGTTGTTGGTGCTCGACTGGAACCAGACTTTCGTGCGCTGCGGCCACGACCTCGCCTCGCCGGGCGCCGTCTTCGGCATGGGCGGGGACGCGAACGGCCGTGTGCTGGTCGTCACCGACGGAGGGTCGCACAACATCGATGCCCAGTGGTTCGATGAGAACTGCACCGCGATGACCGGCGTGTTCCGCCTGATCACCGGCTTCCAAGCCGGCGCGAACACCTGGTTCGCGACGGCGCCGCTCGTCGATGGCGGCGTCACCGTCCGGCGCGTCGATCAGCAAAACGACAGCGAGGGTCGCGCCTTCCGCACCGCGCAGTGGCTGCTGACGGTCGCGGCCGGCAGCGCCACGCCGCAGACGGCTCCGAGCTGGCTGACCGATCGCCCGAACACCAACATGGCGCTCGCGCGCTCCGGCCGCGCCTACGCGATGCTGCCGATGGGCGCGCCCGGCGCGGATTGCGCGCAGAAGATCGACATGATGGCGCCCGACGGGACTGCCTGCGGCTCCTTCGACGCGACCATCGCTTCCGGCACCTGCCGGACCGAGGACGTCGGGCTGACCCTGGAGGGCACGCCCGTCCAGCTGTTATCGAAGAACCTCTCCTCGGCGAACACCTGCTCCTATCGTTGGTGGGCGCACGCGTTGCGCTGAGCGCATCGCCTCATTCGCCAGTCCACCTTGGCTTGCGCTTCTCCACGAAGGCGCTGATGCCCTCCTGACCGTCTCCGGCGACGGCATTGCGGGAGATCGCTTCGGACATCAACTCGTAGGCGCTCGCCTGGGGCAGCTCGACCTGCCGGTAGAACCCCTCTTTGCCGATGCGCAGCGCGAGCGGGCTCAGCGCCGCCAGCTCCGCGACGAGCTCACCCACGGCCGCATCGAGCCGGCCGGGGGGGACTACGCGGTTGACGAGGCCCCAGCGTTCGGCGGTAGCGGCGTCGATGAATCTTCCGGTCAGTAGCATCTCTAGCGCGTGCTTTCTGGAGAGGTTGCGGGCGATCGCCACTCCAGGCGTGGAACAGAAGAGCCCGAAGCGAACGCCCGAGGTGGCGAACCGGCTGTCCTCGGTCGCGACGGCCAGGTCGCAAGTCGCGACGAGCTGACAGCCAGCGGCGGTGGCGATGCCCTGAACAGCGGCGATCACCGGCTGCGGCACGCTCTGGATCTTTTGCATCAGCTCCCTGCAGATGCGAAAGACCTCGCGCTCCTCGTCGAGGGTGCGGCCCTGCAGCTCCTTGAGATCGTGCCCTGCCGAAAACGCCCGTCCGGCGCCCTTGAGGACGATGACCCGGACCTCGGGCCGCCGCGCTTGCCGATCGAGCTCGGCAAGAAGCTCCTTCATCAGCGCCGTGGAAAGGGCGTTCAGCTGCTCGGGGCGATTCAGCGTGATCTCGACGGCCGGAAGGACGTCCTTGACCATGAGGGACTCGGGCGCGGCGGGCATGCGGCAACCTCCAGCTTACGCGGACGTGAACTTCACTGACTCTGCTTGCTAGATGCCGTGGGCGTTTCGCGAAATCCGTCGCTTCTGTCATATTACCCCGAGGGGGCACGGCAGTGGGGGCACTCAGTCTCAGCGATGACCGCAGTTCCGTCGCGGGCGTGCGCAACGCCGGCGCAGCCGTTTGACTGGGGTGAATTGTGGCGCTACCCGACAACGGCCGCGCAGGGAAAGTCGCCAGCGATCCGCGCCGCGACCGTGAGCGCGAGCGAGACCGGGTCTTGCAAGAGCTGCACGGGCGCGGTCAGGTCTACGCCATCCTCGACGGCGCGCGCGACCCGCGAGTAGCCCGGCTCGCCGTGGGCTCCGCGCGAAGCTGGTGCCTCTACCGCGGAAACCTGCCCGCGGAGCTGGCCGAGGTCGCACCGCACCTGTTCCATCTCCGCGCCGGCCACGACTACGCCGACATCTTCTTCCGCCTCGGCTGGCGCAATGCCTGGGGCATCTTGCTGGCCACCACCGCCGACCAGCCGTTGCTGTACCGGCACCTGCGCACGCTCCTGCGGGTGCGCAGCGAGAAGAAGACGCTGGTCTTCCGCTACTACGACCCGCGAATCCTCCGCCAGTACCTGCCCACCTGCACTCCGATGGAGCTGGAGCGGTTCTTCGGTCCCATCTCCAGCCTGGTGGTCGAGGCGGAGGAGCCGAACCAGTTCCATCTCTTCCAACGCGGCGCTGCCGGATTCGAGCACCTGCGTCTGGAGAAGGACGCCGCGCCGCTGCAAGTGCGGGCATGGCCGGCAGCGGAGGCAGTGCCGCAGCGCGGCCCGATGGTGCTGCGGCAGGAGTTCCAGGTCACGCGCGCGCCCGACGAGAAACCGTAGCGAGCGCTCTCAGTTCCGCCCCGGCTCGCGCCGCGACTTCCGGACCTCCACGCTGCCCGCATACGCTTCGTTCGAGGGCGAGACGAGGTCCTCGAAGTAGCACGTTTTCGGGCCCTCCCCGAGCACCGCGCTGTACGAGTCCCCAGGGTACAACAACCGGGAAGCAAGCTCGGGGCATTCGGGAGAATAGATCTGGTGCACGGCACGATCGTCGTTGACGAACTTTACCGCGCCGCCGGAGTCGACGATCAGGTGAGGCGGCCTCAGTCCCCTCGAGTCGAGGACCTCTACGGACGATTCGCGTCCTTGTGGCGAGATGGCCGCGCAGGAGCTCGCAGCCATGCAGAGCACCATCGCGACAAGTGCAAAGGACTTCATTTTGTCAAACCACCCTTCTCGACGACGAAGCTCGCCACCTGCTCGAGACCTTCGCCGCTTTTCAAGTTCGTCAATGCAAAAGGCCGGCCGCCCCGCATTCTCAACGTGTCCGCTTTCATGACCTCGAGGCTGGCGCCGACCAGCGGAGCGAGATCGATCTTGTTGATCACCAGGAGATCGGAGCGCGTGATTCCGGGGCCGCCCTTGCGAGGGATCTTTTCGCCTTCCCCCACGTCGATCACGTAGATCGTCAAGTCCGCCAGCTCGGGGCTGAAGGTCGCCGCCAGGTTGTCGCCACCGGATTCGATGAAGCAGAGGTCCGCGTGCGGGAATCTCTCGCTCATCTCTTCGATGGCGGCGAGGTTCATCGAGGCATCCTCCCGGATCGCGGTGTGAGGGCAGCCGCCGGTCTCGACGCCCATGATCCGTTCCGCGGAGAGCGCTTGCGCGCGCGTGAGGATGAGCTGGTCTTCCTTGGTGTAGATGTCGTTGGTAATGACGTAGATGTCGAAGTCGTCCCGGAACCGCTTGCACAATGCTTCGACGAGCGCCGTCTTGCCCGAGCCGACCGGGCCGCCGATCCCGACGCGCAGAGGGCGGGTCTGGACATCCACGCTGGCAGCGAGAGTCATGAGCGGAACAACCTCGTGTATTGGGTTTCGTGGGCCATGGAGGCGAGATCGACCATGAATGCAGCGGACCCGAGATCGTCGATGGTGGCTTTCCTGGCTTGCACGCTTGCGGCCAACACGGCTTCCTCGAGCTCGGCGACGGCGAGCTGACCATCCGTTTGGCCGAGCGGAACCAGCCGGACCCCGGTGGTCACTAGATTGGCGACGTTGCTGTGCAGGAAAGCGGGCAAGGCCAGGCTGGCGGGAATCCCCTCCCTTGCCGAGCGAAGTCCAAGAACGACGGCCAGGGCAGGCTGAACGTCGCGTTGGCGGAGCGCTTCCGAAAGCCAGTCGAGGAGGAGATCAGGCCAGGCCTGGCGGAGGATCGCGAGGCACGCCGCTGCCTGCCGTGACGACTCGAGCGCAAATTCCGCTGTTCCGCGAAAGGCAGCGGCCAGCTCCGCGATCGCGAAGAGCCTCGCGCGATCATCGTCGATCGCGCAGCGCCAGGCCTCCCTGAAGAAGATCGCTTCATTTCGCCCCGTGCCATGGCACAGATCCGCCTTCAGCCAATCCACGAGGCTCGTGCGGTCACGGACATGCCCCGCTTCGACCGCCCATTCGAGGCCATGCGAATAGCTGTAAGAGCCGGTCGGGAGTGCGGGCGAAAGCCAGCTCTGGAGCTTCAAGAGCGCAGACGGCAGGAAGCGGTCGTGTCGATCATCCATGATGATGTTCCGCGCCGTCCTGGTCGTGAGAATGGCCGTGGCCGCCGTAAGCGCCGCCTTCGGGCTGAAAAGCGGTCTGCACCTTGACGAGGTGCGCTCCGAAACTACGAAGCATGTCCTCGATGACATGGTCCGGCCGGATGCGAAGGACCTGGTCCCCGATCTCCGTCGGCAGATGCCGGTTTCCCAGATGCCAGGCAAGGCGCACGAGCTGCTTGGGGTCGCGATGCCTGACTTCGACGATCAGCTCCGCCGCGGCCCGGATCCGGAGCCATCTCCCGTCGTCGAGCTGCACGCCATCGCCGTCCGCCATCGCGACCGTCTGCGGAAGATCGAGCAGGATCTCTTCCCCTTGATCGACGGCCAGGCGGATGCGGCGGCGATGTCGCGCCTCGAAGTCGAGCGTGAGCGAGCCCACTGCTTTGTCCGCCGGCCAATGACCGGCCGGCCGGTGAATCAAAGCGCGATGAAGGGAAGCGGTCGGCGGGATCATGTCAGTACATGAAGTAGCGTTGAGCCATGGGGAGCACCGTCGCCGGTTCACAGGTGAGGAGCCGGCCATCCGCTCGCACTTCGTAGGTCTCCGGGTCGACCTCCATGCGCGGGGCGGCGTCGTTCAAGATCATGGAGCGCTTGCCGATGTTGCGCGTGTTCATGACCGGAACGAGCCTCTTCGCCAGTCCGAGATCCTGGCAGCTCTTGAGTCCGGCCTGGCTGACGAAGGTCACCGAGCTCTCCGTCAGCAGGCGGCCGAAGGCGCCGAACATGGGCCGGTAATATTCCGGCTGCGGGGTGGGAATGGACCCGTTGGGGTCTCCCATGATCGCGGCGGCGATGGCCCCGCACTTCAGCACCAGGTCGGGCTTCACGCCGAAGAAGGCCGGATCCCAGATGCAGAGATCGGCGAGCTTTCCCACTTCGATCGAGCCGACGTACGCGGAGATGCCCTGGGCGATGGCGGGATTGATGGTGTATTTCGAAACGTAGCGCCGTGCCCTGAGGTTGTCGTTCTCGCCTCCTTCCCCAGACAGCCGCCCGAATTGCTTCTTCATCTTGTCGGCGGTCTGCCACGTCCGGATGATCACCTCGCCAATGCGGCCCATGGCCTGGCTGTCGGACGACATGATCGACAACGCACCCAGGTCCTGCAGGATGTCCTCCGCGGCGATGGTCTCCTTGCGGATCCGGCTCTCGGCGAAGGCCACGTCCTCGGGGATCCGGCGGTCGAGGTGATGCGTCACCATGACCATGTCGAGGGCCTCTTCGAGCGTGTTCACCGTGTAGGGCCGCGTCGGAGTCGTCGAAGCTGGAATGACGTTCGACTCGCCGCACACCTTGATGATGTCGGGGGCATGGCCGCCCCCTGCCCCTTCGGTATGAAAGGTGTGGATGGTCCTGCCCTTGAAGGCCGCGATGGTATTCTCGACGAAACCGCTCTCGTTCAGCGTGTCGGTGTGGATGGTGACCTGCACATCCAAGTCATCCGCGACGGCGAGGCAGCGATCGATTGCCGACGGGGTCGTACCCCAGTCTTCATGAAGCTTCAGACCGCACGCCCCGGCCTCGATCTGCTCGACCAGGCCCGCCGCAACGCTTGCGTTGCCTTTGCCAAAAAACCCGAGATTCATGGGAAAGGCATCGGCAGCCTGGAGCATCCGCTGGATGTGCCACGGTCCTGGCGTGCAGGTCGTGGCAGTCGTGCCGGCCGCCGGCCCCGTCCCGCCGCCCATCATGGTGGTGAGGCCCGAATACAGCGCCTCTTCGATCTGCTGCGGGCAGATGAAATGGGCATGCGTGTCGATGCCGCCGGCAGTGACGATCTTGCCTTCGCCGGCGATCACCTCGGTCCCCGGTCCGATGACGATGCTGACATCGGGCTGCACGTCGGGATTGCCAGCCTTGCCGATGGCGGCAATCCGCCCGTCCTTGATCCCGATGTCGGCCTTCACGATTCCCCAGTGATCGAGGATCAGCGCGTTGGTGATGACCGTGTCGACGGCGCCCTCGCTGCGAGAACGCTGCGACTGACCCATGCCGTCGCGGATGACCTTCCCGCCTCCGAACTTCACCTCCTCGCCGTAGGTGGTGAAGTCTTTCTCCACCTCGATGGTGAGCTCGGTATCCGCCAGCCGCATTTTGTCGCCGACCGTGGGGCCGAACATCTGCGCATACGCGGCTCGGCTCATCTTGTTGGGCATCTCGATTACCTCGATGATCCGCGGACGGCGTCATCGCGCTGCGGCGGCAATGCTCCCATCACCGCCTGGTTGAATCCGTAGACCAGTCGCGCGCCCCCGTAGGAGATCAACCGGACTTCGCGGGACTGGCCCGGCTCGAAGCGCACAGCGGTTCCCGCGGGAATGTCCAGGCGATACCCGAGAGCAGCGCGTCGATCGAAGGCGAGGGCTGCGTTGGCTTCTGCGAAATGGTAATGACTGCCGACCTGGATGGGCCTGTCGCCCGTGTTCGCCACTTCGAGAGAGATGGCCGCCCTGTCCTTGTTCAGGATGACCTCGCCGGATGCTGGAAAAATTTCGCCCGGGATCATGTCAGCCCGCCATCCAGGCGATTCCGCCCAGCACCGCGAGTCCGCCCATCGCGCGCAAGGCGATCTTTCCGATCGAGCGTCCGGCGAGGACTCCAATCCCGATCCCGGCTGCATGAAGCCCAGCGGTGGCGAGCAGGAAACCGGCCGCATATGGAATGACACTGGCCGCTGGCGCTTCGGTCCCATGGGCGTGGCCATGAAAGAATGCGAACAGGGCGGTGGTCGCCGCACCCAGCCAGATCGGGGATCGCACCGCGAGCGCGACGAACAGCCCTGAAGCGATGATCGACGACGATATGGCAGGCTCTACGAATGGAATCTGCAAGCCGAGCGTCGCCGCTGCAAAGCCTGCCAGCATCGATCCCAAGAAGGCCATCGGCCAGATCCAGATCGCGCGGCCGCCGGCGAGCACGGCCCATAGACCGACAGCGACCATGGCGAGGATGTGGTCCGCCCCGTGAAGAGGATGAGCAAGCCCCGCAGCGAAGGAATTGGATTGCGCCACGCCGGTATGAGCGAGGGCAGGGGTGACGAGCGCTCCAGTCAAAGCCAGGCAAATGAAGATGAACCGCATCATGGATTCCTCAGCGAATCGGGTTGTGGACGGTCACGAGCTTGGTCCCGTCGGGGAACGTCGCTTCCACTTCCATCTCGTGGATCATTTCGGGGATGCCCTCCATGACCTCCCCGCGGGTCAGGACCTTGGCCCCCTCCGACATCAGCTCGGCGACAGACTTGCCGTCGCGCGCTCCCTCCAGGACGAAATCGGTAATCAGCGCGATGCTTTCGGGATAGTTGAGCTTGAGGCCTCTGGTGAGTCGCTCCCTGGCGACCATGGCGGCGAGCGCAATCATCAGCTTGTCTCTTTCACGCAGCGTGAGGTTCATGAGCTCCTCCGTCCCTTCGCGGGCATCAGCACGACCACATCTTCGGCACACGGAAGGGGCCGGCGCTGAGCTCCTGTTCGAATCGCTCGAGAAGGCTGCGCAAGGCGAGCCTCAGGCAGGAGGGCGCCGTCGCGGCAAAGCGAACGATGATCAGTCCACCCACCGACGTCGCGGCGCAATCGCATTCCAGGGAGGAAGGCATCTCGCGAAAGAGCTCCAGCCGCCTGTCGAGATCGGGTCCGAAATAGATCAGCGTTGCGACTGCTCCGCGATTTGAAAGCAGCGCTTTCCGGTGAAGGTGCGGAAACGTCTCGTCCGTCGCGCGGAAAGCGTCCGCCCAGATCAGCCGGCCGTCCTTCGTGACCCTCCAGCTGTCGGTGATGTGTCCCGCAACCACCTTCTCGCGATGCGCGACGCGACCGAGCACGAGCCACTCCAGGGCAATCAACTCGGCTCCAGAGGAAAGCTCGATTTCCGTTTCACGGTGGAGGCGCGCCGAATTGAAGACGATGGTTTCCTGGGGGAGCCACGCGAGCCTCGCGGCCTCGCAGACTTTCAGCTTCGTCCTGATGCGCGCGGGTTCGTTCAAAGCGCGATAGACCTTTTCAGCCGCCTGTGACGTCACCGCAATGGAGGCATTGCCTATTGCTGTCACCGTCGATTCGAGCCGGTCTCCGCCCGCAATGCCGCCTGCGGTATTGATGAGGACGGCCTCTTCCACGGCACCGCGTCCGGTCCTTGGGAACAGGACGCGAATGGGAGACCGTTGAAAGACGTCCATGATGCGGGTCTCCTTTCCCCAGGCGCCCACTACGATCCGGCAGACACCTGATGACCGCTGCAGATCCTGATCCGACGGATTCTCCTCACGCCCTTCCGGCAAACCGGAAGGGCGTGAAGTGTCGGTAGGGCCGGCAATGTTCCGAAGCTGGATCATCTGCGTCTCCGCTCGAGCGCGATCAGAATCCCGCCAGGCCCTGCGGGCTGTTGTAGGGAATCTTCACGTGGGTGATTTCCTCGAGAGAACCGTCCGGCCGTGTGGCGTAGCCGATGAGTTTCGAAGCATTCCCGTAGATCTGGTAGAGAAAGGCGCCATCGGGCGAAATCCAGCTATCGCTCGGTCCGCTGCTAACGGTCAGGTTGACCGCTCTGAAAGTGCCATCTCCCGGAACCTTCGGGCACGCGGGATCCTTCGCTATGGAGAGCATGTCGCCGTCGATGCGGAAGCTGCTGAGGTAGCTGTAACCGAAGGTCGTCGCATACACGAATCGGTCATCCGGGGAGACGGCGAGCCAGCACAGCTCAGACGGCAGGCCGGCGCTCGTGTCGATCTTCACGAACGGGCCGACGTTGATCTTGCCGTTTCCATCGATGGTGGCCATGGCGCATCCGTCGCCGATGGCATATCCGATGATGAAGGTATCCGGCCGGCCGTTCAGGAAGGCGATGGAGAACGGAGAGGCCCCCTTCGCGTCGTGAAACCTGGCGGCGCCAAGCGTGCCGTCCCCGCCCACCGGGAATACGACGAGGCCGTCGGGATCTGGCGCATTCGAAGCGATGACGTGCAGTGTGCCGTCTGGCTGCGGGATCCAGAGGATCAGTGAACCGTCCGGATTCTTTCTACTGGGCAACTCGTCGAACGTGGTGCCTACAATGAGGAATTTCCCGTCGGGCGAGAGCACGGCCATCGTTGGCCCACGATTGGACCAGTCCCTCGTGTTCACCGAGTATTGCTCCGGGCGTGCGGTGAGTGTGCCTCTGACGTCGACCGACATTAGCCGGAGATAGTCGGGGCCGAACGTGTGCAGCACGAAAAGCGTGCTACTCGAAGGGGCATAAGCCAGCGATTTAGCGCCACCGTTTGTAGGGTTCCCCGTCCGCTGGACGTCGAGCAGCGTGACCCAGCCTTCCTGATCTACAGCAAAGCTGGAGACGGAATTGTCGCCGGCGTTGGTCGTGAACAGAAAGCGACGATCCGGCGTGAGAATGACACTGCCCGCACCCTCGAAGTCGTTCGGCCGGTTGGTCTTGTAGATGGGGCTCAGGGGCCCAGAGCCGGTGCCGCCCGTGGCCACACGTTCCACCTCGGTCAATGCGCCGCGCGCGGACCAGCGATAGTGCACGACGGCGTTCCGGATCTCGTTCGTCTGCATGTAGAGATGCCCGCCCCGAGGATGCGACGAGCTCGTCTTCTTCGACGACCGCGAAATCCTCTGCGCGGCGGCGACTCCCGGCATCCCGCCGGCGACGGCGGCTCCGGTCGCCGCGCCCGCGACCATCCGGAGGAACGATCGACGATTGACGACCTTCGGGCCCTCTGGATCCTTCTCTCTCGTCTTCTTCGACATACGGATCGCTCCACACGACGGGGGCGCGAGCGCGCGCCCCCGTCGACTGGATTTCAGAATCCCGCCAGGCCCTGGGGGCTGTTGTACGGAATCGCGACGCTGGTGACTTCCTCGAGAGAACCGTCCGGCCGTGTGGCGTAGCCGACGAGCTTCGAAGCGTTCCCGTAGATCTGGTAGAAGTAGGCGCCGTCGGGCGAAATCCAGTTGTCGCTCGGGCCGCTGCTGACGACTCCGTTCAGCGCCCTGAAAGTGCCATCTCCCGGGACCTTCGAGCACGCGGGATCCTTCGCGATCTCGAGTCCCTTGCCGTTGATGTGATACGTGCTGACGTTGCTGTAACCGAAGTTCGTCGCGTACACGGTCCGGTCGTCGGGCGACACGGACAACCAGCACAGCTCGGAGGGCTGGCCTGCGCTCGTGTCGATCTTGACGGGCGGGTTGATGGTGACCTTGCCGTTTGCATCGATCTTCCCCATGGAGACGCCGTCACCGACGGCATAACCGACGAGGAAGGCATCCGGCTGATGGTGCAGGAAGGCGATGTAGAACGGAGAACCGCCCTTGGCATCGTGGAACTTCGCCGTTCCGAGCGTGCCGTCCTCCCGCATCGGGAACACCGCGAGGCCGTCGGGATCCGGCGCGTTCGAGGCGATGCTTCTCAGCGACCCCCCTGGCCGGCGGACCCAGATGATCGGTGAGCCGTCCGGATTCGCGGAAGCCGGCTCGTCGAAGGTGGTGCCAACGAAGACGAGCTTCTCGTCCGGTGAGAGCACGACCATGGTGGACACCCGGTTGGGCTTGTCGTGCGTATTGACGGTGTATCGCTCCGGGCGGGCGGTGAGCTTGCCTTCGCCATCGACCGACATCAGTCGGACATGATCAGGTCCGAAGGAGTGCAGCACGTAAAGCATGCCTTTCGCGGCGGAATAGGCCAGGGACTTGGCGGTGCCGCTCCTCCCCTCGACGGGGTTTCCCGAGGCACAGACATCCAGCAACGTCAGCCGTCCATCTTCGCCCACGGCGAAGCTGGAGATGGAGTTGTCGCCGCCGTTCGTCGTGAACAGAAGCTTTCGATCCGCCGACAGGATGACGCTACCGGCGCCTTCAAAAGCGTTCGGCGCGCTCTCCTGCCCGCTGATCGGCTTGAAAACCCCGGAGCCGGCGCCTCCGGTAGCGGTGCGCTCCACTTCGGTAATCTCGCCGTTGGCGGATCGACGATAGTGAATGATGGCGTTCCGCGTCTCGTTCGTCTGGATGTATAGATGCCCCACTTGCCCGCTCGACATGCCCACCTGCCTCGACATGCCTGCTTCCTTGCTCACTCCCATACCCATGACATCTCCCTTTGTCATTCCCATTGTTTGCTCCTCATTCC
>WNFT01013748.1_pt1 | contig 11315 bp, 11 predicted proteins | sample 5400191 | NCBI WGS metagenome assembly WNFT01 (sample SAMN13153359, study PRJNA577476) | soil metagenome | isolation source: 80 cm saprolite under Madrone tree | place: USA:California | collected 2016-06-14
GACCAGCTTGCCCTGCGAGACGTCACCCAGGTCCGGCCGTGTGGTCAGGAACATCGGTGGCGGGAACTCGGGCATGAACTGGTCGGGAATGTCGAAATCCAGGTCGAAGCGGGTGAGATCGCGCGCCTCCTGCTTCTTCAGCTCCTCGATCTCGAACTTCGGGAAGACCATGCCGCCTTCCGGATGGTTGGGATGGGGCAGCGGGTAGAATCCCTTGGGGAAGAGGTTGCGCTCACGGATGTCGGCGGGCGTCATGCCGGCGAGCTGTTCCCAGCTCGTCCCGGCGGGCAGCTTGACGCGCACGCCTTCCTGCAGCGGCTTGCCGCGCGACATGGTCGCCCCCGTCGCCGGGCGATTGGCGAGGTCATAGCGCTCGGCCAGCAGATCGGTCTGCCGCTTCTGGACGGCGGGTTGCGCGGCCTTCATGCGCGCCAAGATTGTCTGGAATGGCTCCTTGATGTCGACCGGGAAGTAGCTGGTCTCGCCACGCTGCGGCGGCAGCTGCTGCGCGTAGGCGACCGTGAGGCTCACCAGTGCGGTGGCCGCGGTCAACGCCATCCAGGAAAGTGTGCGTTTGGACAGGCTCATGGAATCTCCTCCTCGAAGGATATTCCCCGATCGACGACGCTGCCCGGATGGCAGTCTAGCCTCGTGCGTCTCATACGGCAATGCAGCTAGCGGCCGACCAGCGTCTTGCGGAAATTGCCCCAGAAGCCGGGAACGACCGGGGCGGCCCGGCTGGCCGCAGCCATCGCGCGATAGATATCGCTCAGCGCGCGCCTGCTGCCACGGGGGCGCAGCTGCGTGCCCTCCTTGCCCGGCTCGAGCACCAGCTCGCGTGTATGGAAGGCCTCGAGGCCCGGCCGGTGGCCGATGCTCACGATCGACGTCTCGGGCAGCTCCTCGACCAGCAGGCGCATGATGTTTTCCTGGCCGGTCTCGTCGAGCGCCGACGTCGCCTCGTCCATGAAGATCCAGTCCGGCTTGTGGATCAGCACCCGCGCAAAGGCCACGCGCTGCTGCTCGCCGCCGGACAGGACGTGGTCCCAGCGCTCGATCTCGTCGAGCCGGTCGCGCAGATGATCGAGGCCGACCTTGTGCAGCATGTCCTTCAGCACCTCGTCGGTGACGCCCTCCGGAACCCTGGGATAGAGCATGGCGTCGCGCAGCGTGCCGAGCGGGAAATAGGGCTTCTGCGGCATGAAGGTGATGGCGCCGCTCGGCAGATGGATGGTGCCCTTGCCCCACGGCCAGACGCCGGCGACCGCCCGCATGATCGTGCTCTTGCCGCTGCCGGACTGGCCGCGGATCAGGACCCTCTCGGGACGCTTGATTTCGACTTCGGCCTCCGCCACCAGCATCTCGCCGTCGGGACGCGCGAGGCCGAGCTCGCGCATGATCAGGCTGTCGGATTCGCCCGCCGGATGGACCACGATCCGCGCATCGTCGGGCGCTTCGGCGCTCTCCTCCAGGTCGGACAGCGCCTCATGCAGGTGAACGACGCGATCGGTCGACGCCCGCCATTCGGCGAATTTCGGGAAATTGTCGATCAGCCACGACAGCGCCCATTGGACGCTGGAAAAGGCCTGCGCGGTCTGCATCAGGCCGCCGAGCTGGATCTCGTTGGCGAGGTAGCGCGGCAAGGCCACGATCAGCGGCACGATGGGGGCGAGATAGGCCAGCGAGCTGGTGAGCAGCGAAAGGTTGCCTTGGCCTGTCGTCTGCACATGCCAGGCCGAACGCAGATCGTACAGTGAGCCGCGCAGCCGCTCCCGCTCGTCGTCCTCGCCGCGCATCAGGGCGATGCCTTCGGCATGCTCGCGCGCACGGGTCAGGCCGGAGCGGAAATCGGCCTCGCGGCCCTGGCGGACGTTGCCGGCATGGATCAAGCCGCGGCCGAGCCCGTAGGTGACCAACGAGCCGATCAGGGCGTAAGCCACGGCGGCCCACACCATGTAGCCCGGAAGGGCGAATTCGAAACCACCCAGCTTGATCGGCAGCGATCCCGACAAGACCCACAGCACGCTCAGGAAGGTGATGAGCTGCAGGATGCATTGCAGGATGGTCTGGGCGAATTCGACGGCGTATTCAGTCGAGACGCGAATATCCTCGGCGATGCGGCCGTCGGGATTGTCGACTTCCTCGGCCAGCAGGCCGAGCTGATATTGGCGACCCGAATGCAGCCAGCGCTGGACGGTGATAGTGGAGAGCCAGGCCCGCCAGTTGATCTGCAGCCGTCGCTTGACGTGGAGCTGGATGGCGACCGCGACACCCGCCGATACGACGATGGCGCCCAGGATCCAAACCAGCTCGAACAGCTGCGCCAGATCGCGCTTCTCCAGGGCGTTGAAGAAGTCGCGATTCCAGATGTTGAGCCACAGCGCAATGCCGACATTGGCGACGCCCAGCACCACCATGCCGGCCGTCAGCAGCCAGGCGACGAACCGGTATCCCGGCGCCGTCCAATAGCCGCTGGCGACGGCGGCAAAAGCCCGTACGGAACTGTGCGGCGTATCCAATCAGTCGCGGAAGCCCGGATCGATCCGGTCGAGCTTCCGCAGGAGCGCCGGCCAGTCGAGCACGCCAAACGGCCGACGGACATGCGGCTGGTAATTCTTGTAGGTCGCCTCGATCACATCGGCCGGCAGCTCCGTGAGCCTGGTGTTGCAGGACATCGCCGCGATCTGCGTCTTGCAGGAGAGCTCGAGCCGATGCATTGAATTGAACGCCTCGGCGACGGCGGCGCCGGTCGTGAGCAGGCCGTGGTTGCGCAGGATCAGGGCGTTGTTGTCGCCCAGGCTCTTGACCAGGGCCTCGCGCGCGGCGGTATCGATCACGACGCCGTCGTAATCGCGGTAGCCGATCTTGGCGAAGCGCATCGAGGTCTGGGTGTTGGGCAACAGGCCGCATGCCATGGTCGAAACCGCCATGCCCGCCCAGGTGTGGCTATGGATCACGAAGCCGGCGCGGTTGACGCCGTAGTCGAGATCGCCGAAATCGGGCTTGGCAAGGATTTTGCCCTCGTGGTCGATCTTGAGCAGGCTGGACGCGGTGATCTCCTCATAGAGCAGCCCGTAGGCATTGATCAGGAAGGCGTCATGCTCGCCCGGCACGCGCATCGAGATGTGGTTGGCGATCAGGTCCGACATGCCGTAGAGGTCGATCAGCCGATAGGCGGCGGCGAGATCGACTCGCGCCTGCCACTCCTCGGGCGAGACCTTCGAACGAAGGCTGGCGACTTTCGACGACTTGAGGGCATGCACAGTCATGAAACGCTCTTGGATGGTGGGCGGTTGCAGACGGTAACCCGGTGCGGAGTGAACTGGAAGCGCCGTCGCTGGCCAAGCGCCCTCTCCGCCCGCGAAGCGGCTGTCGTATTCGCACATCTCGGCTCAGGGGCCCTCTCCGCCCGCTTTAGCGGGGGGAGAGGGAGGGGACCCGCGCTTGCGCGGGGAGGGTGAGGTGGGCCTCATGTCGTCCTGAGCGCAGCGAAGGACCTCATCGCCGCTTGCCACGGGCATGAGATCCTTCGCTTCGCTCAGGATGACAGTGCGCCTAGACCTTCTTCTTCCCGTCCTTCGGGTTTCGCGGATCGGGAGCCAAGGGATAGGCCGTCGTCGACTTGATGCGCTCCATGGAGAAGCGGGAGGTCACGTTCTTGAGCGGCATGGTGTCGATCAGCTTCTTATAAAACGCATCGTAGGACTGCATGTCGGGCGCCGCCACGCGCAGCATGTAGTCGATGTCGCCGGCCATGCGATGGAACTCCATGACCTCGGGCATGGCGGTCACCGTCTGGGCGAACTTGGCGAGCCAGGCCGAGGAATGATCGCCGGTTTCGATCGAGACGAACACCGTGAGCCCCATGCCGACCGACTCGGGCGAGATCAGCGCCACCCGCTTCAGGATGACGCCGGCCTTCTCCAGTCGCTGGATGCGCTTCCAGCACGGGCTTTGCGACAAGCCGACGCGATGCGCGATCTGCGCCAGCGAAAGGCTCGCATCCTCCTGGAGGAGAGCCACGATCTTCCTGTCGATCGCATCCATGATTCGCCCACCCGTGCAGAGCTGGTGACGCACTGTCAACAGACGGTTCAGACCGGCAACGATTCCAGGCGCACCCGGGCGCCCAGGCGGGCGCTCAGCGTCTCGGCCAAGCTCTCGACATCGCCGTTCGCGGGGCCAGCGTAGCTGGCGAGCCGCCGGTCGGCGCCGTCGAACCACGACAGCCGCCAAGCGCCGGCCTGGCCGACCAGCGAGCCGACGACACGGCCACAGGGCCTGACGCCGGGCGCCTCGAGGATCATGCCCTTGGCGCGATCCATCAAATAGACTTCGAGCGCGACATATTCGGGTCCGTCGTAGGCGTAGGCTTCGGCGCGAATGCCGACCAGGCAGTTGCGCAGCCGGCGCTTCAGCGAACCGAGCGCCTGCCATTCCAGGCGATAGATCGGATAGCCGGTCGGATGGGCCTCGGGAATGGTCACGCCGGCGAGCTTCTTGCCGGCGTTGTCGTCGTGGCAGATGGCGCAGCTCAGGTTGAGTTGGCCCTGTCGGCGTCGGTAGATCTCGGCGCCCTGGTCGCGAAACGGCGCGAGCTGCGGATCGGGCGGTGGCGCGATCGGCTGGCCGCGCGACTGATGCGCGACATAGGCTTCGAGCGACAGCAGCTCACGGCTTTCCGGCGCGAACGGTTCGGCCTGCTGATTGGCGGTGCGACAGAGGTTGATGCGGCCTTCGAGATCGACCGGCTTAGCCGCGCCCTTGGGAATGGCCGGGTAGCGGGCAGCGACGCCCTTCATGCTTGCGGCGGCGCCGTGGCAATCGGCACAGGATTTGTTGGCGGCGCCGACTGGCTTGTCCCAAAGCTGACCACCGAGCTGGACGAACAACATGCCGGGATTGGCCGTATCGTCGTCCTGCATCTTCTGCAGCGCTTCGCCCATGTCCTGATAGCCCGAGCGGCGCTTGTCGGCAGTTCCCTGCGCCACGGCGAACGTGGCGACAAAGACGACAAGCAGCATGGCGCATGCTGCTTGTCGCCCCGAGCGTCGAGACGACGTCATGCTCTTCCGGACCGCGAGCGTCTCGCTCGCTCATGAGCGAGCCGGAGGCTCGCGGTCCGGAAGAGCATGAGCGGAATCATCCCACTGCGATGGCGACCTTTTCCTCGACGAGGAAACCTTCGTCGCCCGTCCAGCGAAAGCCGATGGTGCCGCTCTCCTTCGCGACCGCGAAGAACGAGACGAACGGATTGGCGGCGATCGCCGGCGAAAGCGCCATGTTGAAGATCTCCGCCCCGTTCCAGGTGGCGACGAAGCGCTCGATGATGTTGCGCGGAATGATCCGGCCGTTGGTGCCGGGCCGGAAGCCCGTCTCCATCGGATGCAGGATCAGCGCCTTGATCTCGACGATCTCGCCCGGCTTGGCGGTCTTGGGCGCATTGATGAGGACGTTGGTCATGTGACGTCCTCGATGCAGGCGGCCAGGGTGACGATCACGTCGGCGCTGGCGCTGAAAAACTCGCCCGAGCTGGTTTCGGCGATGGCGACGATCTTCTGGGAATCGGCGAGCTTGATGCGCGTGGCGATCACCGCCTTGCCGTTGCGCGGCCCGAGCCGGGCGTCGAAGACGTGCGGCTGGGGGTTCTTCTCGTTGAAGACGTGGATCGCCTTGACGTGATCGGCCTCGGTCATCGGGCTTTCGACCGACACGGTGAGCGGCACGGCATTGCCGTTCTCGACCAGCGGCGGCAGGTCGAGCGTCACCCGGCCCTCGCGGATCGCGACGTCGCCCACGACCTGCTTGATGGAAGCGGCCATGGCATCCGGTGTCGCGCGCGCCGGCGCGAAAGGCAGTACGGTGACGATTGCCACGCCGGCTAAGAAACGACGTCGATCCAGCGCTGCTGTCATGACAGGAGTGCGCTTCATCATCAGTCCTTCAACGTTGCGAGATAGGCTACCACATCCTCGACCTGCTCCGCGGTCAGGATGGTCTTGCCTTCGAAGCCCTTGGCGACGTGTTGCAGGCCCGTGGTCCGATAATAGGGCGGCATGATCGTGTCGGGATTGAGACGCGCGCCGTCGGCGATGCGCAAGCGCAGCTGGGCTTGCGACCAGCGTGTGCCGGCGCCGGCAAGGCTTGGCGCCAGAGTGCCCTGGAAACGCTCCTCGGGGATCGGGCCGCTGTGGCAGAGCAGGCAAAGCCCGACGCTGCGGTTGGCGACGATCGCCCGACCGCGAGTCGCGTCGCCCGGACGAGAGGCGAGCGGCTGAGGAATCGCATCGCGCACGACGGCGTAGGGCCGCGGCCCGTCCTGCGCCGACGCCGCGGGAACCGACAGGGCCACGATCACAGCCAGCAGGCCGGCGCGTGCCACGGCGTCAGCCGAACGTCTCGGCGGTGATCGTCTTGAACCAGCTGTCGGCGAAGAGCGCCTCCTGGGCGCGGAAGCCGCCGACCACCTCGAGCGGGCTGACGCCGCCGGCGCCGGGGACGTCGGCCAGCACGCCCTTGTCGGGGCGGTAGACGCCGGCGATGGAGATGCCGTAGTCCGGCGCCACCAGGCTGTAGCAAGTGTTGATCAGCAACGGATCGACCGGCTTGCGGCCTGCCAGCAGCTCGACGATGGCGGCCGCGCAGACCTTGGCCTGGGCATTGGCGGCGAAGGCCGACTTGGGCATGCCGCCCATGATGGCGGCATCGCCCAGCACATGGATGCCGGGCTGCAGGGTCGATTCGAAGGCGACCGGCTCGACCGGGCACCAGCCGGTGCGGTCGGCGATGCCGGCTTGCTGGGCGATGGCGCCCGCCTTCTGGGGCGGGATCACATTGGCGACGGCAGCCTTGTGGCGGGCAAAGTCGGTGACCAGCGTCAGCGTCGACGGATCGACCGACGTCACCTTGCCGCCCTGGCTCAGCGACACCCACTCGATGATGCCGGGATAGAGTTGCGCCCAGGCGTTCTGGAACAGCCGCTGCTTGGAGAAGGCGTCCTTGGCATCGAGGATCAAAAGCTTGGATTTGGGCTTCCAGATCTTCAGCCAATAGGCGATCAGGCTGGCGCGCTCGTAGGGACCGGGCGGGCAGCGGAAGGGATTGGCCGGCGCCGACATCACCACCAGGCCGCCATCCTCCATCGCCTGCAATTGCTGGCGCAGCAGCACGGTCTGGGGCCCCGCCTTCCAGGCGTGCGGCATCTTCTCGGCCGCCGCCTCGTCATAGCCGGGCAAGGCGTCCCACCTGATGTCGATGCCCGGCGCCATCACCAGCCGGTCGTAGGAAAGCTTGTTGCCGTCGGCCAGGGCGACGCTCTTGGCCGCGGCGTCGACCGCGGTTGCCGACGTCTGGGCGAGCGTCACGCCGGCGCGCGCCACGCCGTCATAGCCGAACTGCTGTTGGCCAATCTCGCGCAACGCGGCCAGCACGCCGTTGCTGAACGGGCAGGCGGTGAAAATGCGGTTGGGCTCGACCAGGGTGACGGTGAGCTTGGGCTCGAGGGCCTTCAGCGTGCGCGCCGCGGTGGCGCCGGCGAAGCCGCCGCCCACGACCACGACGCGGCCCGCCTGCCCCGTTCCTTGGGCCGAAGCGACGGCCGGCGCCAGGCCGGCGGCGGCGGTGAGCTTCAGGAACCTGCGCCGGGTCGTCATGACGCGCCTACTCCTTTTGCACGGCGAACCATGTTGCGATGGCGTCGATTTGGGAATCGTCAAAACCCTTGGCGATGCGGCCCATCACGCTGGAAGGCCAGGCGCCGCTGCGATACTGGCGCATGGTGTTGGCGATGTCGGCCGCCGTGCGACCGGTGATCTGCGGGATGACCGAATCGGCCACCTGCCTGGTCGCATGGCAGCCCGTGCATGAACTCGCGCCGGGCGGCGCATCGGCCGCCCATCCAGGCGCCCCTGCCAGGCCGGCCAGCAACAAAGCACTGGCCAGCACCGGCAACAGCAGGCGACGCATCAGGCGCCTTTCTTAAGCTCCTGATGCATCAGCGGCAGGTTGCGTACGCGCTTGCCGGTGGCTTTGGCAATCGCGTTCAGCACCGCGGGAGCAGCGACGGCGATGGTCGGCTCGCCGACGCCGCCCCAGAAGCCGCCGGACGGTACCAGCACCGTCTCGACCTGGGGCATCTCGTCCATGCGCATGACGTTGTAGCTGTCGAAGTTGGTTTGCTCGACCGCCCCGTCCTTGACGGTGATTTCGCCATAGAGCGCCGCCGACAGGCCGAAGACGAACGAGCCCGCGACCTGGCGCTCGACCTGCGCCGGATTGACAACGTAGCCCGGGTCGGTGGCCGCGGTGATCTTGTGGATCTTTAGCGCGCCGTCGGGGCTCACCGAGACCTCGGCAACGCCCGCGACGTAGCTGCCGTAGCCCATCACCTGGGCGAGGCCGTGGAAGCGGCCGGCCGGCAAGGGCTTGCCGTAGCCCGCCTTGTCGGCGGCCGCCTTCAGCGCGGCCGCCCACTTGGGCTTCAAGAGCTTCAGGCGGAAGGCCAGCGGATCCTGGCCGGCGGCCTCCGCCAGTTCGTCCATGAAGCATTCCATGTAGACGGTGTTCTGGTTGACGTTGACGCCACGCCAGAAGCCCGCCGTGATGTGCGGGTTGCGCATGGCGTGGTCGATCAAGAGGTTCGGCACGTTGTAGCCGTAGGCCGCCTCGACGCCGCTCGCCATCAGGCCCTGGAACACCACCGGATCCATGCCGTTCTGCAGGTTCTGCGGCAGCAGCGAGGCCAGGATCGACTGCCCGGAGATGCGGATCCGCAAGCCGACCAGGTTGCCCTGCGCATCGAGCCCGCCGGTCAGCTTGCACATCGTGATCGGGTGATACTGACAGTGCGTCATGTCCTCTTCGCGCGACCAGATCAGCTTGACCGGCGTGCCCGGCATCTCCTTGGCGATCAGCACGGCCTGACGCACATAGTCGGCGCGGCCGCGCCGGCCGAAGCCGCCGCCCAGCAACTGCTTGTAGACCTCGCATTTGCCGACCGGCAGACCGCACGCCTCGGAGGCAGCGGCAAGGGCCGCCTCGCCGTTCTGCGTGCCCGTCCAGACCTCGCACTTGTCGGCCGTGTAGAGTGCCGTGGCGTTCATCGGCTCCATGGTGGCGTGGTGCAGGTAGGGGAAGCTGTAGGTCGCCTCGACCTTCTTGGCCGCACCGTCGATCGCGGCCTTGGCGTCGCCCACCTTGTTGCCGACGAACGCCTCCGGAGCATCGAGGCCCTCCTTCAGCATGGCGGCGATTGTGTCGCTCGATACCGCGCCGTTCTTGCCGACGTCCCATTCGACGGGAAGGGCGGCGATCGCCGTGCGGGCGTTCCAGTAGGTGTCTGCCACGACCACGACAGCATTGCCGTCGATCGCCAAGACCTTCTTCACGCCAGGCATCTTCTCGACCTTGGTGGCGTCGAAGCTCTTGAGCTTGCCGCCGTTCACCGGGCAGGCCTTCACGGTCGCGTTCAGCATGTTGGGAAGGACAATGTCGGCACCGTAGAGCTGCTTGCCGGTGACCTTGTCGACCGTGTCGAGGCGCTTCAACGGCTTGCCGGCGATCGTCCAGTCCTTGGGATCTTTTAGCTTCACTTCCTTGGGCGGCTCGAGTTGCGCCGCCGCAGCGGCGAGCGCGCCGTAGGTGAGCTTCTTGCCCGAGGCGTGGCTGACGACGCTGTTGGCGGCCTTGCATTCGCCGGCCGGCACCTTCCACTCGGCCGCCGCCGCGGCGATCAGCATCTCGCGCGCCATGGCGCCGCCCTCGCGGACGTACTGGTTGCTTTCGCGGATGCCGCGGCTGCCGCCGGTCGAGAAATTCTTCCACACGCGGTCGCGCTTCAGGTTCTCGCCCGGCGTCGGATATTCCCAGGCGACCTTTTTCCAGTCGCAGCCCAGTTCCTCGGCGACGAGCTGGGCCAGGCCGGTGAGCGTGCCCTGGCCCATTTCCGAGCGGGCGATGCGGATCACCACCTTGTCGTCCGGATGGATCACCACCCAGGCATTGATCTCCTTGACTTCGGCGGCATGCGCGGCGCCGTCGCCGATGGGAATGCGGAAGCCGAGCGAGAAACCGCCGGCGACGGCCGCGCCGCTGACAAGGAAGCCGCGGCGACGGAGGGGCTTGCGGCCGAGCGAGGTCTGGATCGTCATGAGTCGTCCTCCCTACTAAGCCTTGGCCGCGGCGTGGATCGCTTCGCGCACCTGCTGGTAGGTGCCGCAGCGACAGATGTTGGTCATGGCCGCATCGATATCGGCGTCGGTCGGCTTGGGCTTGGCGGCGAGCAGGGCGGTGGCCGCCATGACCATGCCGCTCTGGCAGTAGCCACACTGGGGCACGTCCAGCTCCACCCAGGCCGTCTGGATCTTGTTCAGCGTGCCGTTGGCGGCGAGGCCCTCGATGGTGACGACCTTCTTGGCGCCGACCGAGTTCAGCGGCACCTGGCAGGAGCGCGTCGCCACGCCGTCGATATGCACGGTGCAGGCGCCGCACTGGGCGATGCCACAGCCGTACTTGGTGCCGGTGAGGCCGAGCTGCTCGCGCAGGACCCACAAAAGCGGCGTGCGCGGATCAGCCGTGGTGTTCACGGACTTGCCGTTGACGTTGAGGACAGCCATCCCAGTCTCCCGTCGTTTGGAAAGTACGCGGGAGCCTAGCCGAGCGCGCCGCAGCGAACCAGTGACCGGACCGGCTTCACGGAGGTGTGATGCTCAGCCCAGGCAGGCTTCGAAAACGCGCCGATAGTTGCCGCCAAGCAGCTTTGCCGTTTCCTCCGCTGTAAATTTCCCGCGCAGGGCGACTGCAAGCGCTGCGGGTCGGCAGCGCCGTCAGTGGAAAGCCCGAGAGCTCGACCGGCTTTCCGCTCGCCTTGTCGGCCCGTGGCGTTCCGAGATCCTGCCAGGACAGGCGCATCGAATCCTAAAGCTTGGGCGGCGGATAATACGGCCGATCGCCCAGCGCCTGCACGCGCTTCCAGAAGTCCGGCCCGGATGCCTTGCCGACTTCGTCGAGGTCGGCGGCCTGGCGCCACATGCTCCACGATTCGGGATGCAGGCCGCTCGCGGCATTCATCTGGCGATCGCCCTCGGTGGTGCGGCCGTTGTCGCGCAGCCAGACGCCGAGACGAAAACGCGCGCGCGCCTCGGCGATCGCTTGCGTCACCTTGGGCAGGCCGGCGCGCGCCTGGTCGGCCGGCAGCGCGTGCTTGCCGGTGTTGACCCAGGCGCGCACGGCATCGAGATAGGCCTGGCGGGCGGCCAGGCGTTCGGCCTGATCCTCCGGCGACATGGTGCGGGTCTTGAGGTCCATGCGGCGGAAAT
>WNFT01005248.1_pt1 | contig 11314 bp, 12 predicted proteins | sample 5400191 | NCBI WGS metagenome assembly WNFT01 (sample SAMN13153359, study PRJNA577476) | soil metagenome | isolation source: 80 cm saprolite under Madrone tree | place: USA:California | collected 2016-06-14
TACCCCATGGATTTCCGCAATCCCGACCCCAATCCCAAGGAAGTGGAGATGGGCGGCTACCAGCAACTTGTTCGCGGCGAGCCCTTCCGGGGAAAATTTCGCAACAGCTTCGAAAAGCCTGAGCCATTCACCCCCAACCAACCCACCGCAATCAATTTTTCCTTGCCCGACATCAATCACTCTTTCCGCCGCGACCACCGCATCATGATCCAAATTCAGAGTACCTGGTTTCCTCTCACGGATCGCAACCCGCAAAAATTCCTGAATATCCCGGACGCTACGGAATCGGATTTCGTGAAAGCCACTGAGCGCATCTATCGCTCGAAGGAAAACCCGGCCTCCCTCGTGCTACCCGTTTTGCAATAACTGCTTGATGGTGCTGCTCAGCGTTTTAAGGCCGGCAGACAGTGAATGAAGCTGCGCCGATCGCAGCGAATTCATTTGCATGCAACTGGCGAGAGACACGCTTTTCACCTACGTCGGTGGGCTATCGTGCGCTTCAAAAGAAACCGCTTCCTCCACCACAAAGTCCGGCTGGCTCCGCAACAATCTCACGCAGCGATTCCAGCGCAGGATCGCGTCGTCATTCCCCGGCGGGCGAATCTTTTCTGCGTCTGCAAAGCATTGCAGCGCCTTCTCCAAAAGCGGCAACAAAGTGTGCGGAGCGCGCCCGCCGCGCAATTGCGCTTTTACCCGTCGCTCGTACAGCAAGCCCGCGTAATAGAGCCGCTCGTACGGATCCGCCAAACTCTGAAAAATTGCCTCCACTTCGCCGTAACGGTCCGCAGGCCCGCCCGTAAATTGATCCGTGATCGCCAGCCCCAAAGTGCGTAAACCCAGCATATGTTTCGCGTCCGCCGCCAGAACATCCTGGCAAATCGACTCCGCTTCCTCCGGCTCATTCAAATATCGATACAACTCCGCCTTCGCGATAGCCTCCGCAATCCCCGATCTCGAAATCGTCTTCAGTTTCAGATCCATACCGCCCTCACATCCAACCCCAACTTGAACCTGGTTTTAATCTGTAAAACACTAGCTCGCCGCACCTCGGATTTTCCTTACAATCCACACCAGGGGATCGTAAAACTGGTCCACCACGCGTTCCTTGAGAGGAATGATCGCGTTGTCCGTAATGTGAATGTCTTCCGGGCAAACTTCCGTGCAACATTTCGTGATATTACAAAGCCCGATGCCCAGCTCGTCCTTCAGCAGCTTGGTCCGCGAAGCGCCATCCATCGGATGCATTTCCAACCCTGCCACGCGTACGAAGAACCTCGGCCCGCCGAACTGCTCGTACTTGTCATGATCTCGCAAGACGTGACAGACGTTCTGGCACAAAAAGCACTCGATGCACTTGCGAAACTCCTGCACGCGATCCACGTCATCCTGATAAAACTTCCAATTCGCTCCGGCCTTTGGCGTGAACGGCGTAATTTTCTTGTTCACTTTGTAATTCCAGGAAACGTCTGTCACTAAATCCTTGATTACCGGAAACGTCTTGAGCGGCATCACCGTAATCGGCTCACCTTGCGGCAGCGCATCCATGCGTGCCTTGCACGTCAGCCGCGGCCGTCCATTTACCTCCGCCGAGCATGAGCCGCACTTCCCTGCCTTGCAGTTCCAGCGCACCGCCAAATCCTGTGCCAAATGCCCTTGAATATAGTGTAGCGCGTCAAGCACCACCATCCCCGGCGCTACCGGCACTTTGAATTCGACGCTCTGCCCGCCGTCCTTATTTCCGCGAAACACTCTTAGAGTCGCGTCCGCCATTCTTCCGCTCTCCTTTGACTCGCACCGAATAGCATCCCCACGTAGGGGCGCAGCATGCTGCGCCCCAGTTAGCTACATCACCCGGCTGACCCCTACTTGTCCTCAGCCAAAATCTGTTTCAACTCAGCCTGCATCTCCGGCCGCGTTTCCTGCCGTAGTCCCATCGCACTCCCGTCGCACCAGATAATGTTGTTCTTCTTGCCCCACTCCGTGCTCGGTTCCGGAAAATCAATCCGGCTATGCGCGCCGCGGCTCTCTTCCCGCACCAGCGCGCTGCGCGTCACCGCCTCCGAAACTGTCAGCATCGATTTCAGCTCGATGGCCATGTGCCATCCGGGATTGAACATCCGCGAACCCTCCACGCTCGTATGCGCCGCTCGCTCCTTCAACTTCGCCAGCTCGCTCAGCGCCTTTTGCATGTCCTCGCGTACACGGAAAATTCCCACCAGGCTCTGCATCACTTTCTGCAAATCGCGATGCACCGCATAAGGATTTTCCCCGCCCTGCTGCTGAAACGCACGCAGCGCCTCGCTCTCGCCAGAACCAATCTGCCCTTCATCCAACTTGGGAGCAGAAACTTCCTTCGCGTGCTCCGCCGCAGCAAGCCCCGCCCTCCGCCCAAACACAAGCAGGTCCGAAAGCGAATTGCCGCCCAAGCGGTTCGCCCCGTGCAACCCCGCCGCCGCTTCCCCCGCCGCAAACAGTCCCGGCAGCGAGCTCTGTGCCGTCTCCGCTTCCACGCGAATGCCTCCCATCATGTAGTGGCAAGTCGGCCCCACTTCCATCGGCCCTTTTGTGATGTCCACGTCGGCCAGTTCCTTGAACTGGTGGTACATGCTCGGCAATTTCTTCTTCACGTATTCCGCCGGCTTGTGGGAAATGTCCAGGTACGCTCCGCCGTGTTCTGTCCCGCGCCCCTCTTTCACCTCCGTATAAATCGAGCGCGCCACCACGTCCCGCGTCGAAAGCTCCATCCTCTTGGGATCGTAGCGCTCCATGAACCGCTCGCCGCTCTTGTTGCGCAGAATTCCGCCCTCGCCGCGCACCGCCTCCGTCACCAGAATGCCCTGTACTCCCGGCGGCCACACCATCCCCGTCGGATGAAATTGCACAAACTCCATGTCCATCAACTCAGCACCCGCCTCGTAAGCCAGCGCCATCCCATCGCCCGTGTACTCCCAGGAATTTGACGTGATCGGCCAGGCCTTCCCAATACCTCCCGTTGCCATCACCACCGATCTCGCTTTGAACACCACGAAGCGCCCCGTTTCGCGCCAATACGCCAGCGCCCCCGCGCATCGTCCTCGATCTGTAAGCAGCCGCACGATCGTGCATTCCATGTACACGTCGAAGCCCATGTGCACGCCGCGATCCTGGAGCGTTCGAATCATCTCCAACCCGGTGCGATCCCCCACGTGACACAACCGCCGAAATGTATGCCCGCCGAACGCGCGCTGCAAAATCCATCCATCCTCCGTGCGGTCAAACAGCGCGCCCCACTGCTCCAGCTCCTTGACCCGCTCCGGCGCTTCCTGCGCGTGCAATTGCGCCATGCGCCAGTTGTTCAGCATTTTTCCGCCGCGCATCGTGTCGCGAAAATGGGGTTTCCAACCGTCCGCGGAATCCACATTGCCCATCGCCGCCGCGATTCCCCCCTCGGCCATCACCGTGTGCGCTTTGCCCAGCAGCGATTTGCTCACCACTCCCACCGAAGCGCCTTGCCCCAGCGCTTCAATCGCCGCGCGCAGCCCCGCTCCCCCGGCGCCAATCACCAGCACATCGTGCTCGTGCGTTTCGAATCTCTCGCTCAAAAGATCCTCACATCTTGAATCGCGCCGGAAGCCACCAGCCGCACGTAAAAATCCGCCAATCCAACCGAAATCAAGCTCATCCACGCAAACCACATGTGCCGCTCATTCAAAATGGTCAGCCCGCGCCATGCCTTGTACCTACGCTTCCCGAAAGTCGCGCACGAAAAACAATCCAGCTTTCCACCCGCCAAGTGCCGCAGCGAATGGCAAGACAACGTGTACATCGTCAGCAGAATAATGTTGACCAGCAACAACAGCGTGCCCACACCCACCCCGAACTTTCCGTCGAAAAAGAACGCTTGAATGGCGTCCTTCCAAAGAAAAAATAGAAAAAGTACCGCCAAGTACAAAAAGTACCGGTGCGCATTTTGCAGAATAAAAGGAAACTTCGTCTCACCCTTATAGTTCCGCTTCCCTTTACTCACCGCGCAACCTGGGGGATCCTGGAAAAACGCTCGATAGTATGCTTTGCGGTAGTAATAACAGGTAGCTCGAAAGCCCAGCGGCCCGCCCAGAATCAGCAGCGCGGGCGAAAGTTTCCACCAGCGATGATGCTCGTCAATCAGCGGCGAATAAAACGGCGAGAGATACGGCCCCCACTCATAAAATCGTCCTTCAAACGCCCGCAGCGTCGCATAAATCCCGAATCCTCCCAGCAGCAGCACCACCGGGATGTTCTCCGCCCACCACGAATCCCGCCGCAACGTCTCCCCAAAATGCGCCTCGGCCATCCGCGCGTCGCTCTCTGCCATGGATTCCCCCTTCGCGAACGCCTAGACTAGCTACAAATCGCCGGTTTGAAAACTAAATTCGTCCCATAAAATTTTTTAACATTCCAAATCCTTCCCCGCTCCCAAACTTGTGCGAAACTATACGGCTAACTTATTTGGAGTGCGGCGGTCTTGCCGCCGCCTTCACGGTCCAGCCGTTGAGGAGACGTAGCCAAGCTAGCTGTAGCTCAGGCTCGCCTTTTGAGCCTGAGGCTTTTCGTCAGCGCAATCGCGGTGGTTCAAACTACACGCTCCTTAAGGAGACGAATCCCAGTGCCCCCAAAAGATAAAATCGCCATCCTAACCGGCGGAGGCGACGTCCCCGGTTTAAATCCTGTCATCAAGTCCGTCGTCTATCGCGCTACGGAACTTGGCCGCTCCGTCATCGGCATTCGCAAAGGGTGGGAAGGTCTCACCCACATGGATCCCTCCAATCCCGCCGACCCCTACATTCGCCCGCTTAACCGCGAGAACACCCGCGCCATCGATCGCACCGGTGGCACCGTCCTCCACACCTCGCGCACCAACCCGCGCAAAATGATCGAATCCAAGCTCCCCAAATCCGTGCCCGCCGACCGCGTCAAGAAACTTCCTTTCGACGGCACGTACTACGACTTCACTCCCATCGTCCTCGAAAATCTCGACCGCCTTGGCGTCGGCTGCCTCATCACCATCGGCGGCGACGACACCCTCAGCTTCTCCGCCGCTCTTTCCGCCGCCGGTATGTCCGTCATCGCCATTCCCAAAACCATGGACAACGACGTCCAAGGCACCGAATACTGCATCGGCTTTTCCACTGCCATCACTCGCGCCAAGGAGCTCATCACCCGCCAGCGCACCACTCTCGGCTCCCATGAACGCATCGGCGTCTTCCGTATCTTCGGACGCGACGCCGGCTTCACCGCCCTCTACACCGCCTACGTCACCTCCACTCGCTGCCTCATCCCGGAATATCCCTTCGACATCGACCGCGTCGCCAAGCTTCTCTCCGACGACAAGCGCAACAATCCCAGCCACTACGCTCTCGTCGTCGTTTCCGAAGGCGCCGTCTGGAAGGAAGGCTCCGTAAAGGAATATGGCGAAGCCGACGCCTACGGCCACCGCAAAAAGGTAGATATCGGCCAGGCCCTCGGCGAGGAAATCCGTCGCCGCACCGGCGACGAAATCATGATCAGCGACTTGACCTACGATCTCCGCAGCGGCGAGCCCGACGCCATCGACCAGCTCGTCGCCATCACTTTCGCAAACATCGCCGTCGACATGCTCCGCGACGGCATCACCGGCCGCATGGTCGGCGTTCAAAACGGGTGCTACGCTCACGCTCCACTCCCCGCCTCCTCCATGGGCGCCCGCAAAGTCGATCTCCCCGCCCTCTACAACACCGAGCGCTATCGACCCAACTACACCTCCAAACTAGGCGCCCCCCTCCTCTTCAATCGCATTTGAGTGCCACCACCCGCGTGGCACCATCTTGGTAGGGGCGCAGCACTGCTGCGCCCCTGTTCAGCGTAATCCAACCACGTGAGGCTTCTTCCGTCCGATTCTCCCAATCGCTTCCACGTACGAACTCCAGACAATATGCCCTTGTCGAGTAATAACCCTTCCGAAACTCTGCGACAAACCGCCCGCAATTTCATGGGAATATCATTTCAGAGGCCGATCTTCTTGAAACGAGAACAGCGCCGCACGCCCCGCTACACCTTCATCGCCAGCGCCGAACTCATCGAGCAAAAAACCGACGTGCGCATCGCCACTCGTGTCAGCGAGCTAAGCCTTCACGGCTGCTACCTCGACATGATGAATCCCTTTCCGCAAGACACTCTCGTGCTCGTAAAAATTTTTGCGGGCGAGGATTTCTTCCACGCCAAAGCAAAAATCATTTACGTCCAGCCGAACCTCGGCTGCGGTCTCTCCTTCCAGGAAGTCGAACCCCAGCCCCTCGCCGTCCTCGGTCGCTGGCTCGAAGCCGCCAAAAACGACGGCCAAAAGCGTTCCGGCTAGGCTTGCCCGCGTTCCTGTACACTGGCCCCGGCTCCAATACCGTGGGCACTATAATCGCCCGCACGCCGCACAACCTTCATCGCCTCCAACCTTAAGAACTTTTTTATGTTAAACCGCGAATGTAGCCGGAATTTACACACAATTACTCGCAACTTCTCAAACAAATCCGCGACCTTCTCCGTCTCTCCCCTTGAGGCGTACGGAGTGGCAGCTCCAAAAAAAAGCTTCTCCACTCCTTAATTCTCTAGCTTCAAAAACAGAACGGTGAGCCAGCTCCGATTCATGCTCACCGTCAGGGTAGCTCCATGAAGTCAACCATCCTTGTTCTCCTCGCGTTTTTCCTTGCTTCGAATCTTCAAGCGCAAGGAAGGCCCCACGGCGCCTGGCCTTCTGCCACCGCCGACGATGGACTTGCCTCCGTTGATCCCAACGATCCTTTCGCAGTCATTCGCTCGCGCGCCGAATTGAATTCCGCAACCCCGACGCCGGACGCCGCCAACCCTGTCCCCGTCAGCCAGCTCCGCATCCCTTCCAGGGCCCTCAAGGAATTCGAGCGTTCCCGAAAAGCCTTCCATTCCGGCGACGTTCCCACCTCCGTCGAGCATCTCCAGAAAGCTCTGCAGATTTTTCCCGATTTCGTCCAGGCTCACATCGCCCTCGGACTCCGCTTCAATCAACTCGGCGAATATCAGAAAGCTCTAACCGAGCACCAAGCCGCTCTCGCTCTCGATCCTCGCAGCGCCCAGACACATCAAGATCTTTCCTTCACGCTTTTATTGTTGAATCGATATGAGGAAGCGGAAGCCGAAGCGCGTGAGTCTTTGGATATCGACTCTCAGGCCGTGGCCGCGCACTATGTGTTGGGCCGCGCCCTGATTGGCCAGAAATGCTTCACTCCCGAAGCCATGGAAATGCTTCGCCAGAGTGAAAATGCATTTCCCAACGCCAGCCTGGTTCTCGCCGTGATTCATTTCCGGGCCGGCCAGACCGATCAGACAATCGCCGAGCTTCGCAATTATTTACGAGTTCCGGCGGACCCCGACAACAAGCAGAAAGCAGAATGCTGGGTCGCGCAACTCAGCCAGCAACCCTCGCCTTCTGGGTGTCCAGCCGAAGCCACGCAACCCTCGTTCCGCTGAAGATGAATTTGAAGCGACGTCCGACGTTACCCTACGCTGCACTCTTAGGGAATCGGCTCGCCAGGTTGCGCGCCAGCAGCGCGTCCGCCTTGGCGCCGGCCATCGCATTCTGCAAATGCCGGTCGTGTTCGCTCCGCGCGCCTTCTGTAGTCATCAGCGCCGCGGCAAACTCCATCTGCGGATCGCTTCCGCGCAGCGCGATCGCTTTGCGCACCGACTCATATCCATCAATCTTCATCACAAGATTCGCACTCGCAGTATCTGCGGAGGCCTTTAACCAGTCCGTGTGCTGACGCAGCCAACTCGCCTGCCTATAGCACTCCACGAGATAGCCGAAATCGAAAGCCGGCAGCGCATCCTTCGGATTCTCACGTGTCCGCGCCTCCAAGCGAAACAGCAGCTCCTTCGCGACCGCCGTCCGCTTCTGGGCGTACAGCGTCGCCCGCCGCAGCGTCTCCATCCGCACCAATACGGGCGTGCTCGGCGCAAGCAGCGCCAGCGTGTCCGGCACCAAACGGCTCACGTCGTAAGTCTCTTGCCCGCTCAGGTTCCATCCCGAGCTCGTCCACGGCAGCGATTGCGCCGTGCCAATATCGACTGCGTGGCAGATCAGCGGAGGCCCCGCCACCGCCGGCGTCACAATCATCAGCAAAGCCGCGGCCATCGCCGCAAAATGTTTCAGCGAAAACAGTTTTTGTGATTTCATCAGTCGTCTCCTTGATGTGACGTCTTGCAAAACTAAAGACGCCGAAAGCAGACAACTGTTAACGCCCGTAGAACTCCGTCTTCTCCCACTTCCGCCAGACAGCAATATCGTCGTAACCCAGCTCATTCCACCACGCGTCCAGCATCGCGTGCTCGCCGCGCACAATTCCCTCCCGCGTCACACCGCTCGGCGCCCGAACCGACGCATTCAACGCGTCAAACACGCGCTCGCGGTCCGCAACGCTGGCGCGGCTCAGCAAATGCCATAGCGTCAGCACATCACTCCTCCGAGCGTTCGCCAGCACAATCGTAAGCTGCGCGCTGCGCTCCTCCTCGCTCAGCTTCGCAAAATCAAATTGCCGCAGCGCCGCTCGAAATTCCTCGGACGCATCCTCGAAATACGGCGTCCCTGGCCCGATTCCCTTGCGCGTTTCCCCCACCGCGCCCGCGGGAATAAACGCATCGCGCCCATTCAGCCGGAAGCCGACCCATCCCATCGTGGTGCGCAAAAGCCCCGCCCCGGAATCGTCCACCTGCAACGTGTACGCGCATCCCAAATCCACCGCCAGCGCCGAAGGCGTGTCCACCAGGAACTCCCCCGGAGGCGCCCAGATCATCGCGTGAATCGTTCCGCGCTCCAGCTCCAGCCGTGTCCGCGAAGTCCGCGACTCCGCCAGGCGCAACCGCGTCTCCGGATCAATATCCACCTGCCCGACGTCAGAAACCGTGATGCTCGCTCGCGACTCCCGATCTGTCACCAAAGTCTGCCCAATCAGCAGCGTGCCTTTTTCGCCCTGCCCCCCAATCGCCTTCGTTCCCACGCGCGGCGCTCCCGCCACCTGCTGCACCCCCCACCCAACTCCGCTAGCCGTCATTTCGCCGGGCAGCCGTAGTCCGCTCCATACGGAAAACACGATCAACGCGCTCGCCGCCACCGCAGCAAACTGAAACCACAGCCCCGCGCCTCGCAAACCCTTTTTCGATTCGCGCGCCTCCGCAAAATTCTCCGGCCACTCCGGCGCCCGCCCCGCATGCCGAAACTTCCCCAGCGCCCGCTCCAGCTTCACAACCGCAGCGTCCGGCTCGCCCGACCCATCCCACAAATAATCGTCCTTCAGCAACTCACCCTCTTTACTCATACCCTTGCTTTTCCCTTCTTCTCTGCGCCCTCTGTGCTCTCTGTGTTAAGTCTTTTTCTTCGGCGTTCTCTTCACCCCAGCTTCTCCCGCAACATCTGCATCCCTCGATGCAGATTCACCCGCACCGACCCCGCCGTAAGCCCCGTCCGCTCCGCAATCTCCGGCCCCGTCATCCCCTCCACCAGCCGCAAAATCAGCGTCTCCCGGTAAGCCTCCGGCAACCCCCGTATCACCCCCAAAATCGCCGCGCCGTCATCGCCCACCCCGCTGCGGCTCCGCTTCTCCGGCGCCTGACTCGGCGCCTCCTCCGTAAACTCCACCACCTCTACCGACCTCCGGTGATAATCATTCGCCCGATTCCGCGCGACGGTCGCTAGCCATCCCCCAAAGCAGTTCACATCCCGCAGCGTATGCACCTGCCGCATAGCCCGCACAAACACGTCCTGCACCAAGTCCTCCACGTCCCCCACCGGCACCCGCCCCAGCAAAATCCCGTGCACCATCCTTGCGTAAAGCTGATACAAAGCCCCAAACGCATCCCGATCCCCCTCCCGCGCCGCCGCCACCAACAGACCCACCTCGCCCTCGTCAGGAGCACGCCCGGCAGTAACCATCGCTGCTCTCATTCCCAACCCGAACTCAACCCGCGTTCCCAAAGCGCATCCCCGCTCCTACTCCGCACCATTCCTAGATATCAAGACGCACTCCCACCCTCTGCTGTTAACGACGACGATGCGGAATCCGGGCCAAGCCGGTGTCGCGCATATTCTCCGGCGTCGGCGGCAAAGTTAACTATAACCGACCCCCACCCGCCTGTGTTTAGGATGTGTGGCAGGCAAAGGACTTACAAACGGGTGTCTTTGGATGGTGGCAGTAAAAGAGTTATGAGCGTCTGAACGTCGGATTGTCTCAAGGGCCAATCGTCGAAAGTCGGAGGGAGTTTACAGGAAAAGGCAGGCCCTAACGTGTGAATGATTCGCGTGCTGCATGCCAAGGCACGCATCGATTTTGAGTAATGATATGTAGTTGACATCATATGAATTCCATGCCATATTATCAGGGTGAGATGGGCTGTTGCGATTGGCGATGAGCTCGAGCCCGAGTTTGATGCACTTCCCGAGCAGGTGCGGACAGAGATTCTGGCATTATCGCTGCTCTTGGAACAGTTCGGGCCACGGTTAGGACGGCCGCGCGTTGACACCCTCAACGGTTCTCGCCATGCGAACATGAAGGAGTTGCGCTTCAGTGCGGCGGATGGTGAATGGCGGGTAGCCTTCGCCTTCGACCCGAAGCGCAGGGCGATCTTGCTTGTGGCTGGAGATAAATCAGGCGGGAGCGAAAAGCGCTTCTACCGCGAACTCATCCGCAAGGCTGACGACCGCTTTGACGCCCATCTTGTCCGTCTGAAAAGGGAAAGGAAGTAGATATGTCCGTGAACGTCCGTGAAAAAATCAGAAAATTGAATTCCATTCAACGCAAGAAGGTCGCGGCTCGCGCAGCCGAGCTGATTGCTGAAGAAATGAGCTTGCGCGAGCTCCGGAAAGCCCGCAAGCTTACGCAGACCCGCGTCGCCAAGACTCTCGGAATTACCCAGGACAGCGTCTCGCGCCTTGAAAAACGCAGCGATCTGCTGCTTTCTACGCTACGAAAAACGGTCAAGGCGATGGGCGGTGACGTGCGCATTGTTGCTCAATTTCCTGACCGCGCGCCGGTCGTGCTTTCCCATCTATCTGAAGAACGTCCCCGGCGCAAGTCGTCTCGGAGACATGGGCGGCGGTCGGCAGGCTCTTAGCCGGTTGATCCTAGACTTCGCTCGCGGTCTAACTTGCGGCGGCGAGGGACTCGCTCTTGCGCGATGTCTCCCATAGCTCGATGTAGGAACGCAGGTCGAGCATCATGCGTTCGAACTGAACCAGATCTAGCGACTGGGCGCCGTCGCTGATGGCTTTTTCTGGGGCGGGATGCACTTCCACGATTAG
>WNFT01005249.1_pt1 | contig 11314 bp, 8 predicted proteins | sample 5400191 | NCBI WGS metagenome assembly WNFT01 (sample SAMN13153359, study PRJNA577476) | soil metagenome | isolation source: 80 cm saprolite under Madrone tree | place: USA:California | collected 2016-06-14
TTCCAGCGCATTGGCAATGACTTCGTCCCCAGACTTCACGCCGTCGCGAATTTCCTGCATACCATCAGGAGCCAAGCCGTCGGCCTGTACTTCCACCCGGCGAAAGCGCTTGTCGCCTTCCTTGCGGAAAATCCAATCCTTATCTTGCAGGCGCATGATGGCGGTCGACGGCACCACCACGCGATCCGTCACCTTGCGCGAGCGGAATTTCGCGACTGCGAACATGCCCGGCCGTAATGCCCCGTCTGAATTCGCCAGCACAATGCGGACTTTGGCGGAACGCGTATTGGGATCGAGCACGCGAGAAATGTCCACCACTTTGCCGTGAAATGTGCGGTCGGAAAACGCGTTAAGATGAATCTCCGCCGAATCGCCCACATGAATTTGACCGAGATCATTCTCAAAAACGTCAGACACCACCCAAACTTCAGACAAGTCCGCGATCGTGAAGAGACTGGGGGAGTTGTCCAGGCTCTTGACCCCCTCAAAGCCTGCGACATTCTGCTCGACAATTGTTCCTGAGACCGGCGCCCGCACCTCGATCAACGGGCTCAGATGGTCCGGGTCAGCCCCAAGAATGCGCACCCGATGCTCGGCCGTGGAGACGTCAACCTTAGCCTTGTCTTCCGCGTCCTGTGCAGCTTCCAGGTCCTTCGCCGCCGCGGCGCCTCGGTCATACAGCAGTTGCGCCCGATCCAACCCCTTGTGTGACAGCATTTCATCGGCTCGCGCCTTCTGATAATCCGCCATTGCCGCCGCCAGATCTGGACTCGAGATCACCAGCAATGTCTGACCCTTTTTCACAAAGTCGCCTAGTCGTGCTTTGAGGTCGACCACCCGCCCTGCACCGAGCGAGGTGACATGGATCGTGCGAGTGACATCAGGATTCACCGTGCCGTTCGCAGTCACTTCCGTAGGCAACTTGCGGGTGTCCGCTTTGGCCAGCTTGAACAATTCCGGATGCTCGACTTCATAAACCCCGGGTTCAAGATTGATTTGTGCCTTGGGAGTCGCAGCCGGAGTGTCGCGGGAGCACGCGACAAAAAGCGAAAGTGCTGCCAGCACGAGAGACAAAATCCAGCCCGGAGCACCTCGCACTAGGTATCGAAACCGTTGCTTTGTCATGGGATCACCTCGCGCCCCACGGCCATATTCAGTTGAGCGGCAGCCGTCAAGTAAGAGCCAATCAAGTTCACATAGCTGAGCTGCACCGTGCGGTATTCACTTTCGGCATTCAAAAAATCCAGCAACGACGCTCCGCCCTGCCGATAGGAGAAAAAAATCGTGTCGCGCACTCGGGTTGCTTGCTGCAGATATTTCTGTTTGTAAGGCCGCAGCAGAATCACATTGCTCTCGAGTGTGGCGTAGCCGGAGTCGACGTCGCTGAGCACCTTGCCTTCGGTGGCAGCGCGCAATTTTTCATTGCGCGTGATATCACCTGCGTGCGCAGTTTCTCCCCCTGGTTGCGGTCAAAAACACGTAGGGGAATGCCGACACTAACGCCGAGCGTGTTTATGCCAAAGGGATTGTTGTTGGATGAATTGTGCGTATACCAAGCGCTCACAATCGGATCGGTTGAGCCGTTGGCAACCGCGAGTTTGTGATCAGTCTGGGCTTTGTCTATGGCCTGAACTGCCGCTTTTAGATCAGGCCGCGTATCGAGAGCGATTTTCCGGAATTCATCGCGAGGCATGAGTTGGTCGTTGAAATCGAATGCACCGGTCACGTCGAACTGTTCAATCGGAGTTCGATCGTTCAGCAGTGTGAGCAACTGAATTTTCGCGGTCCGAAGATTGACTTCCGCAGTCTGCACATCCGATTCATACTGCACCCGCTGCAGTTCCAACCGGTCGAGATCGACTTGCGCGATGTCGCCGGCACTGAAGCGATCTCTGCTGATTTGAAGCACGTGGTCGTAATAGGCAAGATTGTCTTTTGCCAGTTGCAGCACCGCCTTGGCTTGCAGCGTTGACACAAATGCGCCGCGCAAGTTGAACAGCAGCGTTCTCTCCAGATCTGCATGGCTCGACTCCGCGATCAGAGTCCCCTTTTTCGCACTCTCGAGGCGTAACTCCCGCCTGTGCCGCCGTTCGTGCAGATAGCTAACGCTGGGTGTCTCATAAGTCCCAGCGAACGGTCGCCAAACGTCTCTCTGCGGAGCGATTTGAGTCCCATCCGCGGTTAGCGTGAGACTTGGATTGGGACGAAGAAATGCCGTAATCTCCTGCGCCTTCGATTCGTCAATATTCAGCTTGTCCGCCAGCAGCGTAGGATTGTTCAGCTCAAAGCGGTCTTTCACCTGCTCCCAGCTCCATGTGGAGGTAAGGAGCGGCTGCGGTTGTTGTGCGCTCGCAGCAGCGGCAACGAAGCCGAGCAACCTGAGCAGCAGGCAACACCCTGAAAATGTTTTTTGCATCAACAACTCCGCACGCAATGTGCCCTGGACAATGCTCCAGCCGCAAATGCGCTCCTTGACGTAGGGCTCTAGCTTAGCTAGGTCTGGATGCGCGGCCGAGCTATTCGGAAATGAAGAATTGTCGCCGAGACCCTTGACAGCAGATTGGCGGCAACAAACGAACTAGCCGAGGCTGACAATTGGAGGGGCGCGGCCGGCGCGCAGAATGGAGGGTGCCGCTAAGGGAGAAGACGAGGTGATGACCGACTCACGCCAACTATCGCAGCTCAGCGCAAAAGCGCTTGCGTTCTCCAGAATCGCGGGCGGGTTGTGCAGTCGGCTTACCTTGACCGAAAACTTGTCTTGCGATGCCTGCCGGACGCTACGTCTGCTCGCGCCCCCAGGCTCTTCCATCTCCGCCCGCATAGCGTGAAGATCGTCAGTAGCGGAGATTATTGGGAACAGCAAAACCAGCAAACATCCCAAAGCCAGCAAACCCTGCAGTGAACGGAAGCGGTTCGGACGCTTGGCAACCGCACCTTGCCGCCATATCCCGTAGGCCGGCAGCGCCAGCAATAACCAAGCGAGATTGAGCAACAATTCCATGCGACAGCGTCGCTTACCGAACCAAGGCCATGAGCAAGATGTAGCGCGGGGAACGGATTCTGAACGGTCGGACGCACTAGTTTTTCAGAACATTAAATCCAAGTCAACGTGACCGGCGTAATTCTCCACCTAAACCGCCCCCAGCTTGCCGGCCGCAGCCGTAAAGTCCTACGGACCCACCGCCACCTGCAACGGCCCCGGTGTTTGCCGCCGAGCTCGATAAATCTGATTCTTCTCCGCAACTTCACCCACTGCGTCGGCGTGCACGACATACGCCCCGGGCGGCAGAGTATCACCGAAGGGAATCTCGAAATCCACGGTTCCCTTTTTCAAAGGAAATCTCTGATACCCGATGGCCGTTGCCCGCCCATTCTCACTCACCGCCAGCACGTAAAACGTGAAGTCGAAGTCCTCCGGTGTTTCGTTTGAGACCTGGACGCTCCCCTCAATCCGGCTACCCGCTACGTGCGGCGGAATCTTCCATTGCAGGACTAACGCCCTGAGCACGTTCAGTACAAACTCTCGCTCGACTGCCTGCTGCGGCTTTGCGTTATCGGTAACCGACACCCTGAAGCGATATTCACCCGGCTTCTCCGGGGCCCCATGCAGCGTGCCATCATCCTCCAGTTTCAGCCCCGGAGGCAATTCGCCTTTCTCAACCCTCCAATGCAAAGGAGGAATCCCCCCATGCGCGCGGAGGGTAAAGGTGTAAGTCCCACGCGTATAGCCTGAAGGTAGAGAACTGGTCTCAATGATGAGCTGGCCGCCCTCCGGTGCCGAGGCCCGCCGCTGCTCTTGCCCGCCTACCCGCCGCGATTCCCCGGGAGTTTGCGACAGCCCCAGCCCGCTCACCGCGAACCAAAAGCAGACGTGTACTACCACCAAACGCAAAAGTAGTTTCACCTTCACCGCGATTCCTTTCGTGTCCCTTAGTGCCCTTTGTGATTAGCGCCCTCGCTGCCCCTATGCAAGAATCCATCCACCGCGCCAACAAACATTCCGGTCTGATCCACAAAAGTCATGTGCCCCGCCTTCGGCAAAATCACTATTTTCGATCCGGCAATCTTCGCGTGCATCGCCTCCGACAGGGGCGGCTCGCACTCATCATGATCTCCCACCAAAATGAGCGTCGGCACTGTGATGCTCGCCAGCCGGTCCGTGTACTCCACCGATTTCAAATTGCCATCCACCACGTACTCTCCGTGCGGACCCCACATTTCTCGGTAAAGGTCCCAACTGATATTTCCTCCGGCGACAGGATCGTAGTTCGGATCAGGCCGGTTCTGATAGAGATAAGGAAAATAACCCTCACCCCACGCCGCCACGAAATAATCGTTGGTATATCGGTTCTTCTGATAGTCGAGACCGTGCCCGAACAGGCCCTCCGCCTCCATGCGATTGATGCGATCGCGCAACTCCGCCGGCATCTTCTCCTTCATTCGCACAAAAACTTGGTTCAGCTCTTTGGTGCTCGACCACGTGCTGGCCAGGATCAGGTGCGTCAGATTCTTCTGATACTTAAGGGCATAAGACTGAGCCAGCGCCCCTCCGTAAGAATGCCCCAGCAGCGTAATCTTGCCGAGACGTAGTGCGATGCGTACCGCCTCGACATCTTCCACCATGTTCTCCACGGTGTAGCCAGAAAGATCTTCCAGCTTTTGCGACCGTCCCGAACCGCGTTCATCGATGAAGATCAGCCGATTGTGGCGCGCCAGCGGCAACAGGTAAGGAAGAAAATAGTCATGCGACGCTCCCGGTCCTCCATGCACAATCAGCAGCGGCTCGCCCTGTCCCAGCGCAACGTAGTAAATCATCACGCCATTGGCGTCGACGAAGCCATCCTGCAACGGATAGACATTAGCAACCGCTGCGGCAGCATGATGGACTGAGTTTGCCGTCTGTCCAAGCGCCGGCATGGCGCCACGGTCAAGCACAACGACAGTGCAAACGCAGGCAATTAATAAACATTGGAGAGAGAATCCGCGTGTCTTCATGCCCGCCATCGTAACCTGCATGACGGTCAAGGGCAACGGACCCCGGGAAAATCCTCAGAGGATAGAAAAGAAAAAACCGCTAAGATCGCAGAATAAAATCGCAGAATCTAAGACCTGAAGCCCCACGCCTGGCTCCTGACGCAAGCCGAAGCCCGCACCTACAGCTTAGAAGATTGCCGGCGGGTCAACCACAGCAGCCGTCTGCTCTGCCATTCCGCCGGAGATCTGCGTGAGAGTATCCGCCTGCAGAACATAAGCCTTGCCACCCGCACCGCCCGATACCATGTAGAACACCAGGTTAGGGGACAAGGTGGTTACCGAGCTCGATACCCGACCATTCGATGCCACTGAGTACGTTCCCGGCAAACACCCCGGCACAGTTACTACTCCCGTACGATTCAACAGTTCCGCCAGGTTAAGGCCACCCTTGCCGTCTGCTTGCAGAACACCACTTCGGTCCACAAAATTCGTCGCATCGTATCCTCCCATGACCAAGGCGAACTGTCCGTTGAAATCGCTTGTGGCGAACGAAGGATTCGACTGCTGATCTGCCGTGCCATCCTCCACCTTCGTGGAATCATTCACCAGGAAGAAAACCCGGGAGGGGCTAACCATATAGGCCACTTCCGTGATCGTTCCCGCGGCGGAGTTCAGTGTGAACCGGTATCGGCCGTCGCCGCTCACGTCTGCGCTATAAGTTCCCGTTACACTGACATTGCTATTCACGGTGCCATCTCGAACTGAATCATACGAACCTGCACTGATGTTACCGGCCCCATCCACGGTCATCGCCCCGACGGTGTTCACTCCGCCTGCCACTCCATTCGCCGCTACGCTGGCTGTAGTGTCGCCGCGGCTGCCAAAGGCAAACCCTGCCCCAGCGGACAGTGAGTTGGTCGTGAACGGCGCCCCGGTCTGCATCTCCGCCCGGCCCAACCCGACAATACCGCTGTCAATTTCGAAGAGTTCGAGGGTGTTAGTGTCCATCACGTAGTATTTGTAATTTTGTGTCCGCCCCGAACTGTCGATTAGCGTCGCCACGCCCCGGCCTGTGCTGTCCGGAGCAGTAAGGCTCCCGGTAAGCGTAAGTTGGGATGCTAACTGTCCGCCAAGTAACACATCTTCCTTGCCGGTCAAGGAACCACTTGATACCGTGATCACGCCCACGGTCGCCATCGAACCCGCCAACGTCGACCTCGTCGCCGCAATATGAGTATGGAAAACGAACGTTCCGCTGGGCATGGTGCCCAGTGCCGACGCTGTTTGCTGCGCAGCGGTTCCGGCAGCATTGGCAAAGATGTCGGCTTCAATCAAATAGAACGAGCCCGGACTCGTGCTGCTCAGGGTAACTCCCCAACTCAAGGTTTGCGCCCCATTCGCGAGCACCACCGTGATACTTCCAGTGCCGTTGCTGCTGATGCTGTACTTCCCGCTGAAGCTACGTCCGTAGTAATCGTCCATTCCGGAACTGATATTGCCGTTGCCGTCTGCCGTAAACACTCCGGCCTCGGTGTAGGAATTGACCCCAGTGCTTTGGCTGATCGTGCCCGACAAGTTGTAAGCCCACTGCGATCCTGCGGGCAGGCTTGCGTTTGTGAAGGTGCCAGTTCCGCCCGGGCACCCTACTCCGCTCGCCCTACTGCTACTGCTACATGCCGACAGGAAGGTCAACACCACCAGAGCCAAGGCCATCAGTAGCGACTTCCCGGCCCTGCTGGACACAACTCCCCCTGACAACGCGCGTTGGGAAAGAACGCTTAAGGATGACACGACTGCCTCCGCTCGACTCGAGGGCTTGAGCTTTAGCCAGTTCTAACACAGGTCAGGGGGGAAAGTTCCGCGGCAGGATTCATTCGTCGCCACGAAAAGGCGACCGTTCACGAGACGCGAGGGGAAAGGTTGCACTTCACCGTATCCAATTGGGTGATTGCGTTCTGAGGAAGCTGAGAATCAGTGTGAAGCCTGCCTTACGCTTCCAGCACTTCTCGCACTTTGCGTGCCAGATTTTGCAGGGTGAAGGGTTTTTGTAGAAAGGCCTTGCTACTTTCTCCAGTATTCTGGTCCACAATGGCGTCTTCTGTATATCCGGACAGATAAAGTACCTTGATCGCTGGACGCGATTCCACCAGCCGTTGGGCCAGTTCGTGTCCGCCCATCGCCGGCATGATCACGTCGGTAATCAGCAAATCGATGGTGCCCTTGTGGGCCTCGGCGGCTGCGAGTCCGGCATTCCCGTTCTCCGCTTCGATAACATGGTATCCCTTCGTCTCCAGGGTTTCGCGGACCAATTGGCGAACCGATTCTTCATCCTCCACCAGTAATACTGTCTCTGATCCTCCCGCCGCCGTGCGCCAGTCCGGCGTCGCGCCGTGGGGCTCCATGGTCCCCTGCACCCGCGGCAGATAAATACTAAACGTGGTTCCCCGTCGCACTTCACTCTGCACGAAAATGTAGCCACCGCTCTGTTTGATGATTCCGTAGACCGTCGAAAGCCCCAGTCCCGTGCCTTTGCCTTTCTCTTTGGTGGTGAAAAACGGCTCGAACATACGTGACTGTGTCTCTTTGTCCATACCCAGGCCGGTGTCGCTCACCGAGATCATCACGTACTCGCCGGGCTGGATGAACGTTTGTTCTCCGCGATAAGAATCATCCAGAGTCACATTGCCGGTCTGAATCATAATTCGGCCCCCGTTGGGCATCGCATCTTTGGCATTGACCACCAGGTTCATGATCACCTGCTCCAATTGTCCCGCGTCCGCTCGCGTGCAGCCCACGCCGGAGGTCAGGCTCGTCGCCAGCTCCACGTTCTCCCCAATCAACGGACGAAGCAGCCGCTCCATGTCTCGCACGATTGCGTTCAGATCTACGATCTTCAGTTCGAGGAGTTGCTTGCGGCTGAAGGCCAGCAGTTGCCGCGTCAGGGTGGTCGCGCGATCCGACGCTTGCTGTACCGCCCGCACCTTGCCTTGCAACGGGTGGTCGGCGCTCAACTGCTCGAGCAATACCTCGGCATATCCACTAATCACCATCAAGAGATTGTTGAAATCGTGTGCGATGCCTCCCGCCAGCCTGCCTACCGCTTCCATCTTTTGCGCTTGCCGGAACTGGTCTTCCAAAGCCCTTCGTTCGGTTACGTCTTCAACAATGGCTTCCAGCACGTCAGCGGGTTCGTCCTCGCTGGTCACCGCACTGCCGCTTATCCGTACTGTGATGACGCTTCCATCTTTGCGCTTCCACCTCACCTCAACGCCGTCCATTCGTCCCGCGCGCCGGAATTCTTCGATCAAGTGCGCCTGTTCCGCCGCATTCACGAACACATCTTTCAATGGATCGAGGGCCAGCACTTCTTGAGCCGAGGTGTAACCCAGCATGGCGATCAGCGCAGGATTTACGTCGAGAAACTTACTCTCCGGACTGGAGCGGTAAATTCCATACACCGCGCTCTGCACCAATGAGCGGTAGCGCGCTTCCGACCGGCGCAGCGCCTGCTCATTGCGCTTGAGCTCGATAGCGCTGGCCATTTGCCGGGACACGAAGGTCAGGATTTCCCGGTCGCGCTCCCGGAAGCGGAAATTCTTCGAGTAACTCTGCACCACCAGCGCCCCAAACGTGTTGTCGCCCACCTTCAGCGGCACTCCCATCCAATCCAGCGATGGCGCCCCGAGCAGATCCACTTCTCCGCGCTCAACCATCTGGTTGAAAATCTCCGGATTCGCCAACAGCGCTTCGCCTGTGCGCAGCACATACTCGGTCAGGCCACGACCGAGCTTCCTCGGTGCCGGAGCAGCGTCTTCTTCATCCACAAAGTATGGGAAACTCAGCAATTGCGTTTCCGGGTCAAGTATCGCGATATAGAAATTGCGGGCATACATCAGCTCATCCACAATTCCGTGGATGGCAGCGAAGAACTGCTGCAAATCGTGAGCCGAGCTGGTCTTCTCCGCGACGCGGTAAAGCGCCGAGCTCAAAGCCTCGACTTCCTTTTGTTCCGAAATGTCACGATAGATGGCATACGCGGCCGGGTTCTTGCCCCCTGCCATCAGTGGCGCGCACGATACCGACACATCCACCAGGCTTCCATCTTGGCGGCGTCGTTGGGTCTCCAGCGTGATGCACTCGCCTTTTTCAATGCATTCCGCTATCCAGCGCGTTTCCGCCTGCCGTTCCGAAGGCACGACCAGCGAGTCCAGACGCTCCCCGAGCACCTCCCAGTCGGCATAACCAAACATTCGCCTGAAGGCATCATTTACGCTCTGGACGTGGCGCTCGCTGTCCACAATGCTTAGCGCATCCGGCATGCTCTGGAACAATTGCTCGAGATAGTGCGCGCGGGTTTCGGGGCTTTCTGTCTGGTTCCAGGCAAGTGCGGATCCGGGTGGCAGGAGTGTGGGCGCAGTTCCGTGCTCCAATGCCTGTTTCAGGAATCTGGCGCGGAGAATTTCCCCCGATTGTCGAGACCGGGTGACACGATCACCCATTTCCGGGATCCCCCTCAAGAATCTCCAGCCCAAAAATCATGTTAAACGGCAATCCGACCCATCGAAAGTTACCCAGGTAATTGGCCAATCGCCATTTTGAAACAGGACATTTTGAAACAGAAAACGATCTCCTCGCGCCGCGGATCGCGTCGTGCGCGAAGCAGCCCAGTGGTCCTTAGTTTTTGAGAGGCTCTAAGCGGCTACCGCGGAACTCAGGCATGCGGGCAGCACCGAAGAACGCCTTCAGCGCCGCCGCGCGCGCTACGACTTCATGGCCAGCATCTGACACACGCGCCGCACGGTCTCCTTCTGGCTGCCGTTCAAAGTCAGAAACTCAAAGCCATAATGCAGACCTTCGCGGAAACGAACAACGGCGCGCACTTTCAGAGGGTAGGGGCTCAACGGAAGCGGAATCTCCAGGGAAACAATTTCGCCCGAAACAAGTTCACCGGTCAGCGTCGCTCCAATTCCATCTTCTCCCAGCTCTGTGGACCGGCCCCAGCAACTCAGGAACTCGCCTCCCTGAAACATCTTCACCTGAATACGCACGTCGATGCCATAGCGTTGGAAACGCCGCTTATACGCCGGTTTGCCAGGTGCGGCTTTTTCTACCTTTCTCGCTTTATCGCCCGAGGTACTTGCCATGCTCATATGCCTGTGTTCAAGCGAGACTGCTCAAGTGCCTAGGTTCGCCAAGTCACGCTTCGCTAGTTTCCATGCAACAGATACCCAGGTTCCATCGGCAATTTTCCGGCAATCTTCATCACCACCACACTGCTATTGATCGAATACACATCCACTACGCCGACCGCCCCGGTTATGGAAGCCACCCTGTTGACCAGTTCTTCGTCGGAATTTACTAACAGGATCGCCGGATGGTTCGCGCGGCCATGATTGGCGGACGCAATCAGCTCATTCACTTGGCTCTCCGGCATCCCATAAACTTTCTCCAGAAACAATCTCATCTCCGGTGCCGAAGGCGCTCGCATGACCAAGGTCACAGGTTTGCCGTCCGGCCAATGGCTGGTCTGGGCTTTGCACAGTTTCACCAGATCGCTCACGGTCACCACGGTAACCGTGTTCGCTTTGTTCGACACCAGGGCAAGATCCCGTGCCGCTGCCAGCGAAGCGCTGCTCAACATCAATACGAATACACTTAAAGTGCTTAGGAACGTATTTTGGTAAGACAATGCGCCTCCGCCACCGGCAGTCAATCGACTCCGTCTGATTGTCCTGCAACTTTCCCTGCCACTCAACGTCAACGAAGTGCATGTACCTCTGGAGCCAATAGCCGTTCCCGGAAGTTCCCCCACGCCCCCAACGACGAAAACCCCATCGCAACCGAATCCGCGTCCCTGGCATCTACTGCCACTAGGAATTCACTCCAGGCGCAAGCAATCCCGATCTGAATCCCTACCTCGGCTCTCGTCATCACAATAGAAGAAGAAATCTTTTAGGAGGACAATTCATGGCATACGAGCTACCCCCACTACCCTATGGATACGACGCACTCGAACCTGTCATCGATAAGCAGACCATGACCTTGCACCACGATATGCATCATGGCGCTTACGTCAAGAATCTGAACGCAGCAATCGAAAAACATCCCGAGCTCGGCAAAAGGGCTCCCGAAGATCTCCTTCGCGACCTGAACTCCATTCCTGAAGACATCCGAACCACCGTCCGCAACAATGGCGGCGGCCATGTCAACCACGCCATGTTCTGGAAGATCATGAAGCCCAAGGGCGGAGGCGATCCCAGCGGCCCCATCGCCGATACCATCAAGAGATCCTTCGGCAACTTCAAGGATTTCCAAACCAAATTCAACGACGCCGGCGTGA
>WNFT01006710.1_pt1 | contig 11313 bp, 8 predicted proteins | sample 5400191 | NCBI WGS metagenome assembly WNFT01 (sample SAMN13153359, study PRJNA577476) | soil metagenome | isolation source: 80 cm saprolite under Madrone tree | place: USA:California | collected 2016-06-14
ACATCCAGCGGTAGCTTGCCTTTGCTGATGGATTTGTATCTGCTCCGAAGATTTTTCGCGTATTTCGCAATACTCATGTTGGTGTTCGTCTTTTTATTCGAGGCTTTTACTTTTTTCGAGCTACTCGACGACATCGCCCGGCATCGCATCGCGTTCGTGGTCGTGATGGATTATTTTTTGTTCCTCACACCCTTCTTGATTTATCAGCTTTCCCCGCTAGCGGCCCTTGTGGCCATTCTGGCGACGCTAGGCATCATGAGCAAGAACAACGAAATCGTGGCCTGCAAGGCGAGCGGAATCAGCCTCTATCGGCTCGCTGTACCGCTCTTGCTTGCGGGATTGGCCCTCGCAGGCAGCATGATTGTCCTCGACGACACCTTCTTGCCTTACGCGAACCAGCGCCAGGACGCTTTGCGCAACCAGATCAAAGGCCGCCCTACGCAGACTTACAAGCAACCGGAACGCTGGATTTTTGGGCAAAATTCGAAAATCTACAATTACGATCTGTTTGACCCGGCGCAAAATCTTTTTGGCGGCTTGACCGTGTTGGAGATTGATCCGCTGACATTCGAGATTCGTCGCCGTGTGTTTGCCGCGCGCGCACAATGGTCCGAGCAGCAAAAGCTGTGGCTGTTGGAGTCCGGTTGGGTACGGGAGTTCTCCGGCGGCACGATTGTCCGCTACGAACGCTTCAACGTGAAGGATTTGCCGGAGCTTACCGAGCCGCCCAGCTATTTCAATCGAGAAGTGCTGCCCGCCATTCAGATGAGCTGGCCGCAGTTGCGCCGCTATATTGACGATCTACACCGCGCCGGCTTTGACATTGCGGGGCTGACCGTGCAGTGGCACCGCAAGCTGGCCTTTCCCCTGATTGCTCCGATCAGCATGCTACTAGCTTTCCCGTTCGCGTTTTTGGTGGGCACGCGAGGCGCTATCGGCGGGGTGGCGATCGGCATCGCTATCGGCATCATCTATTGGCTGGGCGCAGAGCTGCTCGCCGCGATGGGCGGCGTAGGCCAACTCCCGCCGCTGCTGGCAGGCTGGTCGCCCGACATCATCTTTCTCTTCCTCGGCCTCTACTTCTTTTTCAAGATGCCAACGTAAAGAGCCCGCCTGCGTTTTTGCCGCAGGCGGGTTCAAGTATAACTTTAGATTGTCGATTGAGCCGAGTGTTGACCTGAAGCGCGATTACTTCCGTTTCTTCTTGCCTTCAAGTTTTTCTTCAATTACGGCTTGTGCCGCGGCTAGGCGTGAGATCGGCACACGGAACGGCGACGCGCTCACATAATCCATGCCGATGGAGTGGCAGAACTTCACGCTGTCGGCGTCGCCTCCGTGCTCGCCGCAGATGCCCACCTTGAGCTTGCTGCGCGTCTTCCGACCCTTCTCGATTCCCCAGCGCATCAACATGCCGACGCCTTTGATATCGAGCGATTGGAACGGGTCGGCTGCAAAGACGCCGGCCTTCTTTTCGTGCCAGCCTTCTTGATCAAGTCGTCCGCAACGCGCCGCGTCGATTGCTCAAGGATCGACAACTCTTTTCGATCGAGAGTGAGCGGAATCATGATCTCAGGTAATACTTTAACTCCGCCCTTCTGGCATTCAATCGCCGCTTCGATGATCGCGCGCACCTGCATCTCGAGAATTTCCGGATAGGTGATGCACAGGCGGCAGCCGCGATGACCCAACATCGGGTTAGCTTCATGTAATTGTTCAACGCGCCGAGCCACTTTCTCGACGTCGAGTTTCAGCTCCTTCGCCAACTCCTGTTGCTTGGCGCGGTCATGCGGCACGAACTCGTGCAGCGGCGGATCGATGAGCCGAATCGTCACCGGAAACCCGTCCATCGCTTTGAAGATGCCGATGAAGTCGCGTCGCTGAAATGGCAGCAGCTTGTCGAGCGCCGCGACGCGCGCTTCCTTCGTGTCCGCCAGAATCATTTCCTGGATCGCGCGCTGGCGTTCGTGGCTGCGTTCCGGCTGCTCGAAGTCTGTAAAGAACATGTGCTCGGTGCGGCACAGGCCGATGCCTTCGGCCCCGAACTCGCGAGCTTTGCGGGAGTCCTGCGGCGTATCTGCGTTCGTTCGCACGCCCAGGCGGCGCGTCTCGTCGACCCACTTCATCAGCGTGTCATACGATTTCGGGAGTTGTGGCACAACCAGCGGCATTTCACCGTTGTATACGACGCCTTCGCTGCCGTCCAGAGTGAGCCAATCGCCTTCTTTCACCACTTTGCCGTTCGTGGTCATCACGCTGGTCTTGTAATCGATGTTCAACGCATCCGCGCCGACGATACAGCACTTGCCCCATCCACGCGCCACCACGGCGGCGTGGCTCGTCTTGCCGCCCGTGGCGGTGAGAATGCCTTGCGCGACGGCCATTCCGCCCACGTCCTCGGGACTGGTCTCGCGGCGCACGAGAATTACTTTGTCGCCCTTTGCGGCCCAATCCTCCGCTTTGTGTGCCGAGAAAACGACCTTGCCCACCGCGGAGCCTGGCACCGCGTTGATGCCCTTGGCCAGAATTCGCGACTCCAGCGAGCGCTTATCTACCTTGGTATCGATGATCGGATAGAACAGCCGCTCGATATCTTCCGGCTTGATGCGGCCAATCGCTTCTTCTTTCGAGATGAGCTTCTCGTTAGCCATGTCTACTGCGATGCGGAACGCCGCGGCAGGCGTGCGCTTGCCGGTACGCGTCTGCAGCATATACAGGGTGCCGTCTTCTACGGTGAATTCCATGTCCTGCATATCGCGATAGTGTTTCTCAAGTTTTACTCGAACCTTCTCGAGCTGTGTGTACACCTTGGGCATGGCGCGTTTCATTTCACTCAAGTGCATCGGGGTGCGGATTCCAGCGACGACGTCTTCGCCCTGCGCGTTCACGAGATAATCTCCGTAGAAAATCTTTTCGCCGGAGCTAGGGTCGCGCGTAAAGCAAACGCCTGTGCCCGAAGTCTCGCCCGTATTGCCGAACACCATTTGCATCACATTGACGGCCGTGCCGAGCAGGCCCGTGATCTTTTCCACGCGGCGATACGTCACCGCCTTCTCCGCCATCCACGAGCCAAACACCGCGCCGATGGCTCCCCACAATTGCTCGATGGGATCCTCTGGGAAATCCTTCCCGGTCTTCTCACGGAAGTTCGCCTTGTACTCCTTCACCAATTCTTTCCAGCCGCTCGCCGGTACGTCCGTATCCTGCTTGACGCCGAGCTTTTCCTTCATCGCGCGCAAGCGATGCTCGAGGTCTTCCTTGGGCAGCTCCATCACGACGGTGGAATACATCTGCACGAACCGCCGATACGCATCGTATGCGAAGCGCTCGTTCTTGGTGGAGGCGGCGACACCCTGCACCGAACGCTCGTTGAGCCCGAGATTCAGAATCGTCTCCATCATGCCCGGCATGGAGCGCGCCGAGCCGGAACGCACGCTGACGAGCAGCGGGTTCTTCGGGTCGCCGAGCTTCTTGCGCGTGACTTTCTCGAGACGCGCCACCTGGTCCGCAACCTGCTTCTTCAGTTCCGCCGGATACTTCTTGCCGTTCTTGTAAAAGTAATCGCAAGCCTCCGTCGAGATCGTGAAACCCGCCGGCACAGGCAAGCCAATCCTGGTCATCTCGGCCAGGCCCGCGCCCTTTCCGCCGAGCAAGTCGCGCCATGTGCCGTCGCCTTCTGCTTTACCCGCGCCAAAAAAATAGACCCATTTCGTCACTGTCATCCTCGCTTTGAGATTTTTTCTGCTACGTTGTAATTCCTCGAACAATGTCGGCGTGCCGACCTCGCCGTCGCCAACATCACTCACTTCAAGTAAAACTTGATATCACTCGCTCGCGCCGATTTCCGAAAAATCCGCCACCGTCGTGAACTCGCGCAGCAACTCCGCCAGCAGTGCCAAGCGATTTTTTCGTACCGCTTCGTTCTCCGCCATCACCATCACTTCATCGAAGAAGCGGTCGATCGATTTGCGGAGCCCCGCGATGCGCTCGAGCGCCTGCTCGTACTGGCCGGCGCGCTTTTCGGTTTGCACTTTGGCCGCCGCGGCCCGGCCTGCCGTGAACAGTTCCCTTTCCGCTTCACTCTCGAAAAGCTCCGGCTGCGCTGCGATGCCGTCGCTCTTCACATTGGACTTTTCCAGTATCTTCCGAATGCGCTTGAACGAGACCGCCAGCGGCTCGAAATTTTTCGACTTGCGAATCGAGCGCAGCGCGGCCAGGCGCTTCTCCGCGTCCAGCAGATCGTCGGCGCCTGCTCGAAACACTGCGCTGACCTCGTCATAGCCGTAGCCGGCGCGCTCGCGAAAGACGTAACGGGCACGGTCCAGAATGAAGTCCAAAATCTGCGCCTCCTGCTTTGGAGTCACCCCTTTTTTCGGAGGACTGGTCAGAAGGACTTTCGCGGCCGCGCCCACGGCGGACGACAGAGACACTGGAAGCTTTTTGTCGAGAATGATCTTAACTACACCCAACGCCGCGCGGCGCAGCGCGTACGGATCGCTGGACCCGGTCGGCACGAGCCCCACCGCGAAGCAGCCGACGATGGAGTCTAGCTTGTCGGCAATGGCCACGGCGCAACCGATCAAATTTCTTGGAATGGGATCGTCCAGTCCGACCGGGCGATAGTGGTCGTAGATCGCATCGGCAACGTCGTCCGCCTCGCCCTGGGCGCGCGCGTAGAGTCCGCCGACGATGCCCTGCAGTTCTGTGAACTCGCGCACCATTTCGGTAGCGAGATCGCACTTGGCGAGTTCCGCGGCGCGGTCGGCGTCGGCAACGTGCGCCTGCATCATGCCGAGATTGAACCACTGCTCCATCAGCCAGCGGGCGATGGCGCGGATGCGCTCCACCTTGTCGCGATAGCTGCCCAGCCGGGATTCGTAGGTGATTTTCTCCAACTTGGGCAGATAGTCGGCGAGCCGACATTTCTGGTCGGCGGCCCAGAAGAACTGCGCGTCGGCAAACCGGGCGCGCAGCACGCGCTCATGCCCGGCGCGCACCAGGCCTTTGGCATCCTTCGCCAAGTTAATGACTGCCAGGAACGCCGGAGCGAGTTCTCCGCCCCGCTTCTCGAGCGCGAAATATTTCTGATGGTCGCGCATGACCGTGATCAGAATCTCGTCCGGCAAACTCAGGAACGATGGATCGAACTTGCCCTGGATCACCGTCGGAAACTCATTCAGGTACGCCACCAGGTCGAGCAGATTCAGGTCGGCGTGGAGCCGGAGTCCCGCGGCCTTGGTCTGTGCCGTCAACTCTTTTTCAATCTTGGCGCGCCGCTCTGCCGGACGCACGATGACGCCGTTTGCGCGCAGCCTCTTTTCGTACTCCGCGAAGTCGCGGACGCGGATGGACTGCGCTCCCAGAAAACGGTGACCGCGCGTCGTATCGCCGGCAGCGATCCCGGCGCAGGTAAGCTTCAGCGGCTTGCCGTCGAGCACCGCCAGGATCCAGCGAATGGGGCGGATGAAGCGCGGACCATCCAGTCCGGTCCAGGTCATCGAGCGGGGCCACGCAAGATCGTGTACCGCGCGGGGCAGGATGTCGGCGAGGATTTGTTCGAGCGTGCGTCCGCGCTTTACCTGTTTCGCCGCCAGGTATTCGCCCTTGGGCGTAGTAACCAGGAAGACCTCGTGCAACGCGACGCCCTGCTTCTCCGCAAAGCTGACTGCCGCGCGTGTCGGCTCGCCGACCGAATCGTAGGCCACGGATTTCGGCGGACCGGTCACCTCACTGGTAACGTCCGCCTGCTTGCGCGGCAAGTTCTGCGCCCACAGCGTCAGCCGTCGCGGCCCGCCGAATGTCTCGACCGTAACGCCGTCCCCGACGCTTTCGGCCGTCAGCAGCTTCTCGATGTACGCCTTCAGGTCGTCGGCGGCCTTTGCGACCATCCCTGCGGGAATCTCCTCGCAGCCGACCTCGAAGAGCAATTCCATTTTCTTCTCGGGCTGCACCTGTGCCGGCAACCCAGCCCTCGAATTCTTTTTCGCGACCGGACTCATGCGCGCACCTCGGCCCGCATATCTCGTCGCTGCGGCGCCCCGCCAATCTGTTCCAGGTAAGCGGCTGCCGTGCGGCACGCCAATCCACGAACGCGAGCCATCAGCGCCGCTCGCTCAGTCGTGGAGATCACGCCGCGCGCGTCCATCAGGTTAAAGAGGTGCGAGCATTTCAAGCAGTGATCGTACGCCGCCAGGACCGGATAGCGCTTGCGCTCCTCCCCTTCCACACCCGCAAAGCCTTCGAGCAGTTCTTTAGCTTGCCGTTCGTGTAGGTCAAACTCTGCGCGAATGGCCGCAGCGTCGCTGCGATCGAAGCTGTACACAGAAAGCTGCTGCTCTTCCATCAGCCGGATATCGCCATAGCTCTTGTCCACCGACCATCGCAGGTCGTAGACGCTCTCGACTCCTTGCAAGAAGGCACAGATGCGCTCGAGCCCATAGGTTAGCTCAACCGAGATGGGATCCAGGTCGATGCCCCCGCTCTGCTGGAAGTAGGTGAACTGCGTAATCTCGAGCCCATCAAGCAGCACCTGCCATCCGATACCCCAGGCCCCGAGGGTCGGCGACTCCCAGTTGTCTTCCTCAAATCGAATGTCGTGCTCCTTGAGATTGATCCCGATGGCGGCGAGGCTCTTCAGGTAAACGTCCTGCACATCGACCGGCGATGGCTTGAGAATCACCTGAAATTGTAAATGCTTGTACAGCCGGTTGGGATTTTCGCCGTAGCGCCCGTCGGCGGGCCGACGGCTCGGCTGCGCGTATGCCACGCGATACGCTGCCGGTCCGAGCACGCGCAGGAACGTTTCCGGGTGCATCGTCCCTGCCCCGACTTCCACATCGTACGGCTGCTGCAGCACGCAGCCTTGTCGCACCCAAAATTGCGACAGCTTCAAAATCAAATCTTGAAATGTGATACCAATTCGCTTCTCAGGTTTTACTTTAGGTTTCAAGTCGTCTCCAAAAGCTCTCGCGTCTTCAATTTCCTATCGCTATTGTGCTCGATCCAATTCAGAGCCGCTTCGCGCAGTCCAGTTAAAGTCTTACTTGAATCCTTAGCGGCCTCGATTCGATCTAGCCTTTCGCTTGTAAACCGCTCCGCGAGTTGCCTCGCTTCCACATGCAGCGGTTTCATTCCCGGACGACGGCATTTCTCGCAAAGCAATCCCGGCTCCCATGGAGCGTGATACGCAGCATCCGTGCCAAACTCCGTGCCGCACAACGAGCAGCGGTCAAACCGCGGCAGCCAGCCACCAAGCCGCACCGTCCAGAACGCGAAGTAGGTCAGCGGCAGAGCCCAATCCCCCGTGCGCTCGATTTCTCGCGCGGCCAGAAGGATCAGCCGGAACATCGGCTCGGCCACTTCGTGGTCCGGCAGCACCAGCTCCGCGGCCTCGCTGATCACCGCAAGTCCGGTGCTCAACTCGTAGTTGCTCTGCGCCTTGTTAAAGGACTCCAGCAGCTCGCACTGCTGGATGCGCACAAGCTCTCGCGTTTCTTTCTCCACGTACCAGATTTGCACGTGAGAAAGAACCTCCAGCGTCGAGCCGTAGCGGTTCTTCACCCGGCGCGCGCCGCCAGCCACTCCGCGAAGCCGTCCGGACGTGCGTCCAAGAAAGCTCACCAGGCGGTCGGCCTCGCCCAGCGGAAAAGTCTTCAAGATAATGGCTTCCGTTTCCCGGGCGGGCATTTCGCTGTCGGCGCGCCGACGCTGCGTCGAACTCCAACCGAATGGCGAGGCTATGTCCGAATCGCACGCACACGCAGAGCTAAGTTAATTATCACACGCGCTCGCGCGGCGCAAATCTTTCCGCACGTAGTAGAGCTGAAAACGGCTAATCGCGTTCCTCACGCGTGAGATTTCCGAGAATATGGCCTCGCGCGCACCTTCGAGCAGAAGAGGCAAGCATTACGCCGCCTCCCGCGTTTCTTGCTCTCTTTCCGTATCGTGCAAATAGCTGCTTTCGCTTCCCTGCTCACAGACCAAAACCCTCTTACGGGTCGATGGTCGCTCTGAGCGAGTTCCTTCAAGGGGATGAGCGCATCCTCGTCAGCCATTTGGGCAAGTGCGTAAGCGCACCAAAAACGAACCTCCTTGGATACGTCATTGAGATTTTCACGAAGGACACGATGCGACTCCGGCCGGTGGTTATGCGCGAGGGACTCCGCGGCCTGTCCTCTGACCTTCGGGTGTTCTTGCCTATTAGCAACGGTCCTCTCAAGCGCCGGGATGGCGGCTTTGCCGTGCACTAGATACAAGGCGTAAGCCGCCGCAGTTCTGTTAAATACCCTCTTACCCCGGAGCAGCGTCTTTACAACGGACGATACCAGGCGTGGATCGTCCTTCAGCACGATCTCTTTGGCACCTTCATAGGCTTCCACCGACGATCTGCCATTAAGTCGTTCCAACGGGCTTGGCACGCGCATCCTTCCCAAACGAGGCCTTCCTCTCCCCAAAAGACTGCGCTCTTGAGACAAGTGCTCGATGTCGAAGAACTTCAACAAAGACTCTCGACCTGTCGTTTGCTCGTATTCTCCGTCTTCGTTTACCAACCAGATGCAATCCAATCCATCTTTGGGGTTGTAGTAGCCCTTGCCGACCGACATCCTCTCTCCAGGCTGGTGGCTGACCATCCGCGCGAATCAAGCGGACTCGCGACCGCGGAGGAATTATTTTGGGAATTCTACCCATAAGGCGTCGAAGTCTCCCTTTGAAAAATAGCACAGGACAGAGCACTCGATCCCTTCACCGCCACAAACAAAACGCTCTCAAAGTTCCACCTACACGCACATCTGTCGCAAATAGAACATATTACGACCAATCCAGATTATGTTAACCATGTCGGCGCGACGACAATATTATCGGACACGCTTCCCTGCCCACTCCTTGCAATTCTGCCCGTTTCCGGTACCCTGCAATTCCAACTCACGCTAATGTTCATTCCGCTCAAAGACCTGAATCCCCGCCGCACCTATCCCATCGTCAACACCTCACTCATCCTCCTCAACGTCCTCGTTTTCATTTACCAGTACACGCTGACGCCCCACGCCTTTAAGTTGTTCATGACCACCTACGCCACCGTCCCCGCCCGCTTCCCCGCCTGGCTTTCCGGCCATGCTCCGTTTGAGTCCGCGTTTCTGCCTCTTCTCACCAGCATGTTTCTGCACTCCGGCATTCTGCACATCGCGGGCAATATGCTTTTCCTCTGGATCTTTGGCGACAATGTGGAGGACTTCTACGGCCACATCACTTACTTGTTCTTCTATCTGGTTTGCGGACTCGGCTCCGGCCTGCTGCACGTCCTCTTCAACATGAGCTCGACCATTCCCGCCCTCGGCGCCAGCGGAGCGATTTCCGGCGTGATGGGCGCTTACGCAATCCTCTACCCGCGCTCGCGCATCCTGACCCTCGTCTTTGTTTTCCTCGTGCCGATTCCTGCCGTGCTGATTCTCGGCTACTGGTTCATCCTGCAGTTCCTGTCGGCTTTTGGTTCGCTCGGCGCGGTCGGATCCAACGCATCGGGCGGAGTGGCCTGGTGGGCTCACGTAGGTGGGTTCTTGCTGGGAATGCTGATTACAATGATGGCGCGCAGCCAACAGCGGTCCGCCCGGTGGCAGTCACCTGCGTAGCTAGAATGACGCTTTCACTTGCGCAAGGCGAATCGAGGAAGAATGAAGGCCGCAGTACTGCATGAACTGGGAAAGGCACCACGATTCGAGGACTTTGCCGAGCCGACCCCCGGTAAGGAAGAAGCACTCGTTCGTGTTCGTGCGGCTTCACTGAAATCCGTCGACAAACAACTCGCCAGTGGCGCGCACTTTGCCAGTCCTCGTGAGCTGCCCGTCATCTGTGGAACAGACGGCCTGGGGATTCTCGAGGATGGCACGCGTGTATTCTTCGGCGGCCCGAGGCGCCCCTACGGCGCGATGGCTGAGAGCACTGTGGCCCCCCGCGCATTTTGTTTCCCTGTGCCCGTCGAGCTGGATGATGCGACCGCAGCGGCGCTGCCCAATCCGGGTGTGTCGGCCTGGCTGTCGCTCACGAACTGCGCAAAACTGGTGCCCGGCGAGATTGTGCTGATCCTTGGTGCGACGGGAGTCACCGGGCAGCTCGCTGTACAAATTGCCAAGCTGCTCGGTGCGACCCGCGTAATCGGAGCAGGCCGCAACCAGCAGGCGCTCCGTGCGCTCCGAGAACTGGGCGCAGATACGGTCATCCCAATAGACCAACCCGAGGACTCCCTTAAGTCTGCCTTCGCGCAGGAGGCCGGAGAAGCGGGCTTCGACGTGATTATTGATTACGTCTGGGGACGCCCGACGGAGGTCTTGTTAGCAGCGATCACAAAGTCGGAGTTCGCTACCGCCGCCAAGCCGACCCGCCTGGTGCAGGTGGGTGAAAGCGCCGGACCGACTATCTCGCTGCCTGCGGCGGTTTTGCGCAGCACACCGCTGACGATCGCTGGAACAGGTGGGATACCGTCACGCGAGATTCTAATGGATGCGATGCAACAGGTCATGACGCGAGCCGCTCGCGGAGAATTGCGCATCAAGACGGAGCGAGTTCCACTGGCCGAGATCGAGCGGGTGTGGGAACGCCCACAACACTCGGGCCACAGAATCGTCGTCGTTCCTTAAGTCGCGGTCGCGCTTATAGGTTTTTGCGCTTGCATCTCAGGTAACACTTCACCTGGTAACGATGCTCTTGGACACAAAATCCGCTATCCAATTACCGACCTCATTTGTCTTTTTCGTCCCGCCGAGGTCCGGGGTCAAGCAGTTCTTTAACAGCGCCTCTTTCACAGCCGCGTTTACCGCGGCGGCTTCCGCCTTCCAATCCAAGAATTCCAGCAGCATTCCCGCGGTTAGCACCGAGCCAAGAGGATTGGCGATTCCCTTACCGGCGATGTTCGGTGCCGATCCGTGCACCGGCTCAAACAGGGATGTCCGCCCCGGATGAATATTCCCCGAAGGGGCCAACCCTAGCCCACCGGCCAACTGCGCACCCAAGTCGCTGATAATGTCCCCGAACAAGTTGCACGTCACGATCACATCGAACTGCCTCGGGTCGCGGACGATCTCCATGGCCAAGGTATCGATATAAAGGTGCCGCGACTCGATCTCCGCATACTCCTGCCGCACTTCCTTGAAGACGCGTTGCCACAAGTCATGCGCAAAGGTCATGGCATTGGACTTGTCGCTCATGCACACGCGCTTCAGTCCGTTCTTCCGCGCGTACTCAAACGCGTAGCGGATAATGCGTTCCACGCCTTTGCGCGAATTCACATCCTCCTGTACCGCAATCTCGTCTGCCGTGCCCTTC
>WNFT01010437.1_pt1 | contig 11312 bp, 12 predicted proteins | sample 5400191 | NCBI WGS metagenome assembly WNFT01 (sample SAMN13153359, study PRJNA577476) | soil metagenome | isolation source: 80 cm saprolite under Madrone tree | place: USA:California | collected 2016-06-14
TGTAAACATGGCCATCTCCACTTTTGAAACACTACCGCCATGTGTTAGGATTGGCGCTACGTCTCGTCCACGACGTCTTGCGCTTTGTAGACCCAACCACCGGTCAGCAACTTCTGTCATATCGCGAAGCGGAGCAGGCACGCCAGGAGGCCGAAGAACACGCCAGGCGTGAAGCTGCGGCACGTGCCGAGGCAGAAGCTCGTCTGGCGGCAGTCGAAGCGCAGCTCCAGGCCTTACGTGAACAGGGTGAAGAGCTGTGAGCCATGAGGCCCCTCACCCTAACCCTCTCCCGGCGGGAGAGGGAACAGACCCAACACATTGGGTCAACCGCTGGCCATCTCTCTTAGAAGTGCAGCATCCCTGCCGCATACTCATAGGCTTCCTGCATACGGCCATGCGAAATGGCTGCCGCCTGCACCGCCGCCACGAGATGGTGCCAGCGCAGGGAGGGGCGCGTGGCGTAGAACTCCTCGTAGGTCGCCTGGTGATGTTTGTAGGCGTGCATCTCCGTGAAATTATCGCGACAGGCGATCTTGCCCAACGTGGTGGTCAGGGGTTCAGGAGCATACCCACAGTTGGCGTACTGTTGGGCCATGGCCGCGGCCTGTTTGACCTCATCAGTGCAGCGCAAGGTGCCGAGATTCGCCCCGGGCAGCCGCTCGCCGGCTGGGAGATAGCCATCTAGCCATCCATCTGTATGCGGGCGTGTGCGGCAGAGAAAGGAGCAAGGTCAACCTTGCAGAAAATGCTCTTGTATCAAGTATCAAACCAACGACCATCCGTCAAACGAAACATACCCTGGGAACCCTTGCTCACATGGTCGAGAGCGTGCTAGGGTACATGCTGGTGTACGAGGCGAGTGATTTCGGGCAATAAGGAGCAGGCACCATGGCTGTGGCACGTCCAGAACCGCTGTTCGACTGGTTTATTCCTATCGATGGCGATGGGGTGCATGTAGGCACGCTCACGGCTGAACGGCCACCCACGTTTGCGTATTTACGTGAGGTGGTACAGACCTCAGAGCGGCTAGGGTTTCATGCTTTATTGATTCCCACGCGCTTTGTCAATGGCCTCTTTGATGAAGGGGCGCCACTGGCGGAAACCTGGACCATGGCCACCGCCCTGGCGGCTGTGACCAGTCGCATTCGTTTTCTCATTGCCATACGCCCAGGTTTCATCGCGGCTGGACTGTTAGCAAAAATGATCGCGACCCTGGACCAGATCAGTGGCGGTCGGGTTGATATCAACATTGTACCTGGTGGCATCCAGGGTGACTTCGAGCGCCTGGGAGTAGAGATCGACCACGCCGGGCGCTATGCCCAGGCAGAAGAGCTGATGCGTGCCTGCCGGGCGTTGTGGACAGGGGAGTTGGTTGATTTCGACGGCACTTCTATCCATCTGCACGGGGCCCGTTGCTCTCCGCCGCCTCTCGGCATACCGCGCTTCTATCAGGGGGGGGCTTCACCACGTGCCGAGTCACTGGCAGCACGCCACGCTGAGGTGTACTTGATGTGGATCGAGCCACCGGAGCAGGTCGCTGCGCGCATCACACGGGTCACGGCCGAGGCGCACGCAGGTGGACGGCAGGTAACGTTTGGTTTACGCACACATCTCGTGGTGCGCAACGATGCTGACGCTGCCTGGGCCGCCGCTGAGAGCCTGATTGCCCACGCTGATCCTCGTGTGGTCCAGCAGCGCCAGGCCGTGATGGTGGGCACGCCGATGGTGGGACAGCAGGCCCAGGCCGTGCGTGTGACGCAGCACCGCGTCGGCCCCCACCTGTGGAATGGTCTATCCACAGTGCGCGTCAATTGTGGCACGGCGATTGTTGGCACACCGCGACAAGTGGTAGACGAACTGCTGACCTACTGGCGTCTGGGCATCGATGAGTTCATCCTCTCCGGTTTCCCGCACGTCGAGGAGTGTGTCCGCGTCAGCCAGGAGGTCTTGCCACGGCTGCGGGCCGCGATTGCGCAGGCAGAACACAGCGCCGAGCATGCAAAGAAATAATGCCGTTTCGCATCGTGTATGGTACCATACTTCCGCTCACACACAGCGATCTTCTCAGCTCTACACAGGCAGTAGTCCTTTGCCTGTTTTTCTTCAATTACCAGACATGTCACCGCAGGACAGGGGGTGGGATGGAGAGGTGCAATGCCAGTAAAAGGACGTGTTCCCAAGCCGTGGTCCATAGCTGACGCTCTTGAAACGTATGGCATCTGCGACTGGGGAAATCATTATTTTCACATTAGTGACACAGGCCGCGTCGTGGTGACCCCGCCGGGTCTGGAAGACCATAGCATTGATCTCAAAGAGCTGGTGGATGAGGTGCGCCAGCGTGGGGTGGGTTTACCACTGCTGCTGCGCTTTTCAGACATTTTGCGCAGTCGCATCGACGAGCTCAATCGGGTTTTCCAACAGGCGATTAAGGAATATGGCTATCAAGGGGTCTACCGCGGGGTGTATCCCATTAAGGTGAATCAGGAATTCAGAGTTGTCGAAGAGGTCGTACGGTTTGGCCGCCCCTATCATCATGGTCTGGAGGCGGGGTCGAAGCCAGAATTGCTCGCGGTCCTGGCGATGCTCGATGATGAAGACGCGCTGATCATCTGTAATGGCTACAAAGATGAGGAGTACGTCGAAACCGCCCTGCTCGGCAGCAAGATTGGGCGCACCATTATCCTGGTGGTCGAGAAACCCAGTGAGCTGCCACTCATTGCCCGCATCGCCAAAAAAACCGGCGTGCGTCCTTGTCTTGGTATGCGTGCCAAACTCGCAACGCGGGGCAGTGGACGCTGGGAAGCCTCGGGAGGCGATCATTCGAAGTTTGGTCTGTCAGCCCGTGAGTTAGTGGAGGCCGTGGCATTTTTGCGCACGCACGATCTGCTGGAGTCGTTCGAACTCCTACACTTTCACCTGGGAAGCCAGATTTCCAACATTCGGAACATTAAAGAGGGCCTGCGTGAGGCTGGACGCTTCTATTGTGAGCTGGTGAAAATGGGAGCGCCGTTGCGCTACCTCGATGTCGGTGGCGGGTTGGGGGTCGATTATGACGGCTCGCAAACCAATTTCCCATCGTCCATTAATTATACGTTGCAGGAATACGCCAATGATGTGGTGTATTCCGTCATGGAGATGTGTGAGGAGGCCGGGATCACGCCGCCGACGCTGGTGAGTGAGTCTGGCCGCGCCACCGTGGCCCATCACTGCGTTCTGGTGGTGGACATGCTGGGCGTGAGTGAGTGCCGGGCCGGCACGGCGCTTGGCGAACCGCCTGATGATGCCCAGGCGGTGGTGTGGAACCTCTACGACTCGTATCGCGAGCTCACGCGCAAAAATCTCCTGGAAGCCTATCACGACGCCGTGCAGTATAAGGACGAAAGCCTGACGCTGTTTGCCCTGGGGCATTTAAGCCTGCAAGAACGCGTCATGGCCGAAGACTATTTTTGGGGTATTTGTCAGAAAATCTTGCGCTTCACACGTGAGATGGACGAGGTCCCGGAGGAGTTTGAAGGCCTGGAGCGCCTGCTCGCCGATACGTACTTCTGCAATTTCTCGCTCTTTCAGTCAATTCCTGATTCCTGGGCTGTCAACCAGCTCTTCCCCATTATGCCCATCCACCGCTTGCTCGAGGAACCTACGCGTCGTGCAGTGCTGGCGGACATTACCTGCGATTCCGATGGCAAGATTGATGAATTTATTGATCGGCGCGAAGTCAAACACGTCCTGCAATTGCATGCGCCGAACGGGGCTGACTATTACCTCGGATTCTTTCTGGTGGGCGCCTACCAGGAAATCCTTGGCGACTTGCACAATCTCTTTGGAGATACGAACACGGTGCACGTCTCCATCGCCCCGAATGGCGAGTACCACATCGAGGCGGTGGTGTCTGGTGATACCGTCACGGACGTGCTGGAGTACGTCAGCTACTCGCGTGAGGATTTGCTGGCACGCCTGCGCCGCTCGATCGAATGTGCCCTGCGCGCCAAGCGTCTTACGCTGGAAGAGTCACGCCAGTTGCTGAAAATCTATGAAACCGGACTGTCCAGCTATACCTACCTGGAAGCGGATTAACGCTGAGTCGCAGAAGCCTGGGTAGCAATCCAGGCTTCTGACCAGCGTCAAGTTCGCACTTTTTTCCCCAATACCCCTCTCCATCAGGCTCCCCTTTACGAAAAGGGGGAGATGTGTAATCCTGCATGCAGGAGAGGTACTGAGCAGTTCCCTCGAGAAGGAGACGACTGTGGCATCCCAGGAAGAGACCATCGAGCAGGTCAAACGCGCCAACGAGCGTTTTTATCGCGCCTTTGAGAGCTTGGACAGCAGTAAGATGGCGGCCGTGTGGATCCAGGCCGAGCGGGCGAAATGCGTGCATCCGGGCTGGAGTCTGCTCAGTGGCTGGGAGGCCATTCGCCAGAGCTGGGAGGCGATTTTTGCCAACACGGATTACATGCGTTTCGTGATAACCGATATCGCGGTACACCTCTATGGGCGGATCGCCTGGGTCACCTGCATAGAGAACCTCAGTGACGCACCTGATACGCTGCAGATGGCGCGTATCCTCGCGACGAATGTGTTTGAGCACACCGGGGAGGAGTGGCGTATGGTGCATCACCACGCCTCGCCCATCATGCGCCCGGCACCAGTGCTGGGTGAGGTCGATCCGGAATTCCTCAACTGACTGCAGCGAGGAGAGGACTATGGATACAGAGCGCCTACGACAATTCCAGGAACTCATTGCGCTCGAACCTGACGATACTGTACTCCGTTTTGGACTGGGAGAGCTGTATATCGAAGCCAAAGACTTTGCAAGCGCGGCAGAGCAATTTGCCGAGATTCTACGGCTTGATCCACACTATTCCGCGGCGTATCGCTATCTCGGGCAAGCCTATGCAGCTTTAGGCAGAGCCTCAGAAGCTGAGGCCGTCTTTCAGCAGGGGATTACGGTGGCGGAAGCCCGTGGTGATCTGCAAACTGCCAAGGAGATGCAGGTCTTTCTCCGCCGTCTCCATACATAAGCCTCCTCAAGCACACAGACGCTGACGTCCCTACAACCAGTACGCGTGTCCCTCTCTTGGCAGATATAGCAATGTCCTGCTGACTTCGAAAAAGTGCTATACCACGCTGTCACATTATGGTAAGGTAATTTGCACCCGCGTCTATGGAGGGGAAAGGGCATGGAGAGCTATACATGTCTCTTGTATGAAGAGATTGGTCGCGTCGCCCGTCTGACGCTCAACCGGCCAGAAAAATTGAACGCTTTAAGCGTCGACTTGCACACCGAACTGCTCCAGGCTGCTAAGCAGGCCGAGGCTGACCCGCGCATCCATGCTGTAGTTATCCGTGGTGCTGGCCGTGCGTTCTGTGCCGGCTATGACATCACCCCGACACCAGAGCGTCAGGCAACGCAAGCGACCCGCACGATTCGCAGTGATATTGCCCACATGGAAGAGACCGTAGGACGCTGGCAGATGCTCTGGAATCTGCGCATCCCAACCATTGCGCAAGTGCATGGGTATTGCGTGGCTGGGGGGACGGATCTGGCGCTTCATTGTGATATGATTGTGGTGGCTGAAGACGCCCGTATCGGCTTCACGCCGGTACGGGCTATGGGCACGCCGCCCACGCACATGTGGCTCTACGCCGTCGGCCCGCAGTGGGCCAAGCGCTTATTGCTGACTGGTGACTTGATCGATGGCAAAACGGCGCGGGACATTGGCTGGGCCATCGAGGCAGTGCCGCCCGCGACGCTGGATGATACGGCCCTCAAGTTGGCCACACGCATCAGTCATATTGGCAAAGACCTCCTGACAGCAAACAAGTATATTGTGAATAAGGGCCTCGAACTGATGGGGCGCTCTCTTTTGCAGCAGATTGCACTGGAGCATGATGCCATGGCCCACCTCGCTCCAGAAGCGCTGGAATTCAGCCGCATTGCGCAGGAACAAGGTCTCAAGGCAGCGCTAGAATGGCGTGACGGACCGTTTCGCACCTAGCGCCTTTCGTACCATCCCTACAGTCACCTCCGATGACTGTACTCCGGCAAAGTGTGCTGCTATGAACAAACCAAAAAAGATGGCCATATCCAAAGAGCAGGAAATCATCACTGTTGCTGCGCGCTTGTTTAAAGAAAAAGGCTACCGAGCCACGACTCTTGAGGATATCGCTGCGGCGGTGGGCATGCTCAAGGGGAGTTTATACTACTACATCCAGAGTAAGGAAGAACTGCTGTACATTGTCGTACGGGAACCTGTACGACAAATCTACAGTAAACTCGAAGAGATTGTGAACTCCGATGCACCTATCAAGGCGAAGATCGCCCAGGCTTTAGCCAACCACATGACATTGTTCCACCAGCATTATCCACATATGGCCGTGTATCTCCATGACTATCATCATCTGATGCAAAAACTGCAAAAGGACATTATTGAAACTCCCAAGCATTACCAACGCTTGTGGGCTGCCCTACTGCAGCAAGGCATCGACGCAGGAGAACTCCGTAACGACCTGGATGTGAAAGTGACAGTCTACGCCATTCTCGGTATGTGCAACTGGGTCTATCGCTGGTATAACCCTGAAGGGAAACAGTCAGCAGAAGCAATTGCTGCGATCTTCACGACACTTGTTCTGGACGGGTTAAGTCGGTAAGAGACACACCAACGAGACGGGGCACTCACCCTAGTGCCCTCTTGCCCCGTCCCCTCCAGTCATGTGTCCCCACACCCTCTTCCTTACATAGCGCTCTTCAACTGACGTGTAGCTTCCGCTCTGCACGCCATTCGGCCAATTGTTTCCCCATGCCGAGTTCTTTCGCCAATTTCCGCCGCCGGGTTGAGAGCGTGCGTGCACTCAAGGCCTGCGTCATACGAATACCGTGTTTTTGCTTGTAGGCTCTGGGCGTGAGGTCGTGCAGGGCGAGATGGCGATTCGAGAGGAGTTTGAATGCCTTCCCACACTCCAAGCAGAGCACTTGATTGCGCTGAATAGAGGTCCCTGGGTCGCGGCTCATGCCTTCCTCAGGCTCGACCGTGCCTCCTAAGTGTTGGACTTCCTGCAGGGTCCGAAACACCCGGCGCAAACTCTCGACGATGTCTTCAGAGGACATCGCCGTGTGGCTTGCCTGCGCGCTTATGATGTCGGTACACATTTCTACTAATGACTTTGACATCCTAGTATCTCCTTACTCTTGGAGAATATCGTCGCCCTGATCACTATGCTCGTGGTGTCGTCTACCTGCGAACATCGAACTTCCGTATGTATTTATTCCAGAATTGAGAGTATTTGTCAAGGTCTTTTATTGCTGAATTTCTTGCGCATAATGGTTATGAGTATATTGGACATAGGGAAATCATGGATGTTTATTGACAACCATAGGGGAATCCCTGATAGTCATTCTACTTGGAAGGCCCGTTGGGTCTGTAAACAAAAAGCCGTAAGCTTGCCATAGCCGAGGTCAGCATAGCAAGCTCCTGTATCAATCCCTACCTTGTCGGCATAGTACTTGACCTCACGAAAAGGCGTATGCCCAAATACTATATGTTTCCCTAACCTATGGGGCGTATGGAGGAAAGGTGAGCGAATCCGTAAGAGATCGTTGGCGTGTTGGCGTTCGAGTGGTATCCCTGGACGTACGCCGGCGTGCACGGCAATATAGGTGTCACTGGTCCAGTATAACGGGCGCTGCCTGAGAAATGTGACATGCGCAGGAGGAATCGCGTCGAGCAGATGCGGGTCCTGAGGGTTACGGAGACGGGGATAATAGCTCAAAAGAGTCGCAGTACCACCGCCAGCGAAAAACGGCTCAGTGAGCCAGTAACTGGCCCCCTTGTCCGTCAAACACGCCTGGATATAGGTAAGGAAGTTGTCTTCATGATTGCCCATGAGAAAGACATTACTGGGGTTGTCCTGCTGTAAATGGAGCATGAGGTCGAGCACGCCCTTACTGTCTGGGCCACGGTCAATATAATCGCCGAGAAAGATCAAGCGATCTGCTGCAGGATCATAGCGTAAGACTTCGAGCAGGCGTAAGACCTTATCAAGACACCCGTGAATATCACCAATGGCATAATCCATGCTCTCTCCTTTCCTCGCACACTGCGGCAACCCTAAGGCGCCATGACCGAGTAGCCCCCATCCACCGCGAGCGCGACACCCGTAACAAAATCTGAGGCGCGACTGGCCAGGAAGACGGCGACCCCTGCCAGGTCTTCGGGCTGTCCCCAACGGCCCTGAGGCGTACGCGCCAAGACGCGTTCATAGAGGCCTGGCAGGTCCTGGATCGCACCATTGGTCAGGTGCCCACGCCACTGCAAGGCTCTTGGTCAGTTGCACGACTCCCCCCTTGCTGGCACCATAGGCCAGCACATGGCTCCCACCAAACAGCGAAAACATCGAGCCATTGTTGATGATCTTTCCCCCACCTCCCTGCACCATGGGAGCATAGACTGCCTGCGAGCACAAAAAGGCACTGCTCAGGTTGGTATCGAGGATCGTATGCCATTCCGCCGCACTCAACTGCTCAGGGGGTTTGCGGATGTTCGTGCCGGCGTTGTTCACCAGGATGTCGACACGGCCAAAGGTGTGCAGGGTCTGCTCCACCATGGCGCGTACTGTCGTTTCCTCACAGACATCCACGCTCAGCTCCAAGACCTGCACACCATAACGCTCACGGAGTTCCGTCGCGGTCGCCGCGGTTTTGACCTGGTTCCGCGCCGCAATGACAATATCAGCCCCAGCGCTGGCTAAACCGATGGCCATGCCCCGTCCTAATCCTCCGTTGCCACCCGTCACAATCGCAACTTTGCCATGCAGATCAAACAGTTCCATAATGCTCTCCTTGATTCCTGACCTTCAGACATACTCGACTCTTGACAAGTGTTGTACGAGCCGTATATACATCCTAGATAAACGCATCTCGCCCGCGACGCGTGGGAGTATACAATTGCGCATGCAACAGTACTATAGCGGCGGGAGACACATAGTATGCTTACCGGTGAAATTGACGGGTATCTCACGTATTACGACATTGATGATTTTTCCGATCCCTGGAAAGAGCCTGAGATGGTACTGCTCCACCACGGCATGGGACGCACGGTGGATGTCTGGTATGGCTGGGTCCCTATTCTGGCGCGTCACTACCGGGTCCTGCGTATGGACTATCGTGGCCATGGTCGTTCGGCCCCGCCCCGCCCAGGCTATCCCTGGTCTTTGGCGACGTTGGCGCGTGAGACAAAGCTGTTATTGGATCGCCTGGCAGTCAAGCGCGTCCACTGGGCCGGGGAGTCGCTGGGAGGGCATGTCGGTATCCAATTTGCCAACGATTATCCGGATCGTATCGCCAGCCTGACGCTCTGTTCCACGCCCTATCGCTACACGAGTGATGTACGCGCAAAAGCGCGCCACTGGCCAGAACAATTGCGCCATATGAGCGTGAAAGAGTGGTATCTGCATGACACCACCTTACGGTTTGATCCGGATAAGGACGACAAGCAGATGATCCAATGGTTCGCCGACCTCGTCGGTGGGACTGATCCCGACGTCATGCAGGCAATTGTACGTTTTCTCCCCGATGTCGATGTCTCAAACTTGTGCCCGCGTATTAAAGTACCAACACTTATCCTGCATCCCGGCCAATCGCCTATCGCCCCGGTCGAAGAAGCGCAGGCCATGCACCAGGCCATCCCCAACTCCCGCCTCGTGGTCTATGAGGACGCCAGCCATCACATTTTTTTGACACGTAGTGAGGACTGCGCGCGCGAAATGCTGCGCTTTCTGCAGAGTCTGTCGTGAGACGGCCTGGGCCCCCTCTCCCGAGGAGAGAGGGGGCTTCCAGCCATGGATGCGTGGGGCCTGTAGCTTCATGCGATGCGTTTGCGCCGCTTGTTGTTAATGTAGTCCGTAACGATGTACTCTCCCAGATGGCCTGGTGACGAGTAGAATGCTCTGCCACGATTGATCTTCGTGATTTCCTGCACAAAGCGCATCAAGTACGGGTCTTGCTCCATCATGAAGGTATTGATGATGATGCCTTCCTTCGTGCACCGCTTCACTTCCAATAACGTTTGCTCAATTGTGCGCCAGGTTGGCGGATAGTTGAAGTAGGCAATCCCCTGCTCCAGGTGTGCGGTTGGTTCCCCGTCAGTGATCATTAAGACTTGACGCGTGCCGTATCGTTGTTTGGCGAGTAAGCGGCGCGCGATCACCAGGGCATGCTGCATGTTCGTGCCTGGATAGTAGCTGCCCCAGGAGGAGGTAGGGATGTCTTCGTGCTGCAGTTCATGGGCATATTCCGAGAAGCCGATGACATGGAGCTGATCGCGCGGATACTGCATCTTGATCAGACTATGGAGCGCCAGGGCCACCTTCTTGGCCGCCTCGAAGCAGCCATTCAGCCCCATGGAGCGGCTTTGATCCAGCATCAAAACCGTCGAACACTGGTTGAGGTTCTCCGTACGGAAGACCTCAAAATCCTCCGGCGTCATGCGTACCGGGGTGCCCTTGCCATTACGCCGCACCGCATTCATAACGCTGTGTTGCAGGTCTAAATTAAAAGGATCGCCATACTCATAGAGCTTCGTATCGTGCGTAGCCTCAATACCCACGCCATGCCGGTCGACGCGATGTCCACCGTGCCGCCCTATATTCAAACGGCTGAAAATATCATGTAACGCTTTTTGGCCGATCTTCCGCACCCCCTTCGGAGTGAGCTCGAGGCGGTCGCCTTTCCGTTTCAGATAGCCGGCCTCTTCCAGACGGCGCTCCAGGTCCCGCAGCTTCTCCAGTTCCCGGCGCCCTTCTGGTCCTAAAATCTGTTCGAGTGCTTCCGGATCCACATCCTGCAAGGACCCCTGGCGTCCCACCTGCTCTAACTGTTCCTGGAGCTTATCGACCTTCTGGAGTTCGTCCATGAGGTGCATAGCTTGCTCCAACGGCACGCCTTCACCCCCTGAAAACTCATAGGACCGACGCTCATCCGATGACAGGAAGTCAAGATTCGCTTGCAACTCCGCTAGTTCTGCCGCCAGTCCTTCATCGTCAAAGGCCGAACTGAGCATTTCCTGGAGCTCCTGCCGTAGGTCATCGGGAAGGCTGTTGAAGAGGGATTGCATCTGGCCAATCTGGGAGGCGAGTTGCTGTACCAATTCCTCGAGACTCTGCGGCGGATTGGGGCCGAACATGTCACCATACTTCTGCATAAATCCTTCAAAGTTCGGCTGCTCGCCCCAGACTTGCTGATCCATCATGTGATTCAGATCCGCCAGCATCTCTTTGAGGCGCTGCATCTCTTCAGGCGTCATATTGGCCATACGCTG
>WNFT01005251.1_pt1 | contig 11309 bp, 9 predicted proteins | sample 5400191 | NCBI WGS metagenome assembly WNFT01 (sample SAMN13153359, study PRJNA577476) | soil metagenome | isolation source: 80 cm saprolite under Madrone tree | place: USA:California | collected 2016-06-14
ATCTGCGCCAGGCCGAGGGTCTGGTCCAACTTCACCAAGAGATGGAAGTCGGTTACTGCCGCCTGGTCACAATCAGCACCGACAACATGGAGGTTCGTCCAAGTTCAATTCATTTCGCACCAGGGCCGTACCTGTGATCCGACAGCCCCGTTACTCAAGTGCAGAGGCGATTCTTGACCGCCTTGTCCTCGTTGTCCACACGCGAGACAGGCGCTCTCGCTATCAGACGCTCAGCACAGGACAAGGAGCGTCCCGCGCTACCGCGTAGCTAAGATCCCGCAAGCGGCCCAGCACGCCGGACTGCGGACTTCTTCCGATCACGAGCACATCCGCCCGCAATCTGCGCGCCGCCTCGATCAGCATGTCTCGAATCGGGCCGATGGCGATGCTGACCAGTGCGTGCGAACCAGCGGCGCTTTGCAACTCCTCGATGCGGCGGATCGCAGCTTGTCTTTTTACTGACTGCAGGCGCTCCTCCAAATCCAATTCGACCGGCAGGTCAGGCCCGCTCGCGGGAATCACGTAAACGAGCGTGAGATTCGCATGGACAGCCCCCGCAGCCTGGCTGGCGTAGCGAAGAACCCTTTCCGAATCCGCGTCCAAACCAATGGCGCAGACCCATTCCCGATGTTCGAGCTGCCTTGGTGAAATGGTCTCCGCGTGCTGCGTGGTCAGTACCGGACAATCAGCATCGTTCAATACCTTCGCTGTCGTAGAGCCAAGCAGCATCCTGCGGAAGAGGCCAGCGTGCGTAGGCATTATTATGAGATCGAATCTGCCTGTTTTGGCGAGCTGAACGATTTGCGCCGCTGCGTCGCCCGATGACAAGATTCTCGGGCACTCAACGAGTGGAAACTCAAACTTGAGGAACGAATCGAGTTTGTCTCGAGCAAGATTCTGCTGCTCTTCGGCAACCTCGGAAAGTGGCCGTACGTAGAGTTGGAATCCGTCATGACTGTAAAGATCGAAGACGTGAACTAGTGTCACCCTGGCCCCGAAAATAGCCGCCGCCCTCTTCACGTAGGCGGCCATAGCAACGCAGGACGGCGAGAAGTCCACAGGGAACAGAATGTTTTGGGTAGTCGTCATGGGTTACGGACGTAGCGTCGAGGATGCTGCGACAGGCAAGCTCCCCCCTGTGTCCCCGCTCCAGCCCGGAAGAGGGCTGCCAGCATTGATCACGTACTGTTGATGGTCAATGGTGAAGACCTTTTTCCCATACATCTTCACCTCAACGACCGTTTCGTCCCGGAAAGGCAGCCAAAAGCCGGCAATCCTTTGGTACTGTCGGACAAACTCGGCTCGATTAATCCAGAAGGACGGCTTTTTGGCAGGGTGGCCGGCGATTTTCACGACCGCGAAATCATCGGCATCGATCCATATTTTCCCCTCGAACAGATACTTCTCCTTTCGCTTCGGAGTGGCCTCGAGAACAAAGCAATGATCCGGGCCGAGATCCTCTTCTCCGGCCAGCGCAAATGTGTAGTTCGCGCTGGTGATCGCACTGTCATGATGCTCCTGACCGGAAGATGTCTCGCTCTCGCTCTGAATCAGGCGATCAAACACCAGGTGCCGCACGATCCCCGATCCTTTTTCGGAGGTCTTGTTGAACGTTTTCTTGTCCGGCGCCCGATACTCCACCTGGACCAGCGCTTGGGCAGCCAATTTCCCCTCGGGGTTTCTGATCTCGTACGTCCGGACTGCCGAGTAGCGCTGCAACTGCTCGTTTCGGAATCGGTTGCGCTCAAGCATTTTTGCGATAACGTCGTCGCCCGTCAGACCATCAGGAGCCCCGTAGTTTGACGAAACTATCTCCTGTGTCGTCTGAGCCGCGGAGCTTTGGCTTTCCGCAATGGGCGCCGCCGAAGCTACCCCCAAGATAAAAGCGACCACCACCAATCCTTCATTTCGTCCAACGTGCGCTGCCATAACTTCTGAACCCTCCTCGCTTCTTATGTTCCCTTTCATGGTTGTGTCCCATACATTCAGTCACCGAAACTGAGAATGAAGCCATCCACGCGGCGCTGAAAACCAGTGAACTTGCCAAAGAAAGACGACGCCTCGTTGTTGTACACGTCATGAAAATTGCCATGATTCGTAAGATTAATCGAATAGATGCCGACCTTCACTGTGTGCCGGCTTCCATGCTCTGTGAAAGGCAGGTGCAGATGGAAGTCCCGATAAGCCTGAGCGTCGAGTGAAAAAAACGTCGGGAAGCGCTGGCCATTCGGCAATCCGGCGTAATTCTGCAGCACGTCCACATTGGAATATGGAAAGCCTGTATGAACGTCAGCGATAGGACTCACCTTGAGCGACCACGGAAGATGGAATATTCCCCAGGTGACCACACGATTGGGAACGTCCTGAGACAGAACGCCCGAGACATTGGGGCGAATGACGGGTTGCTGGAATGGAAGGAAAATGTTGGATACGGTATTCAGGTCACCGCGTGCCCGGCTCCAGACGTAGGAAATATTCAGATCAGCGTGCCGAACGGGTCGGAAATGTAGGGTGGCTTCGAATTCATGATAGTTCGCTGTACCCGTATTGAAGAGGCCTAACAGACCATCACCTCCGAAAATACCCGGCACGGGATTCACAATGAACAGATTCCGCGTCTGGCTATAAAGCCAGCTAACGCGAAGGGTCGCGGTAGACCACAATTGCCGGTCGACTTCAATGTTTCCTACGAAACTGCGGGGACTGGAGTTGGGTGCGGACCGCACACGTGAAGAAAGAGGGCCGGCGCCATTTCCGATGTAGCCGTTGTAGTAGAGAACGGGCGTTCCTATGGGTTGCCCCGTCTCGTCAAAAACGCTCACAGTGCGCGCCGGATTCTGAGCGAAGCTTGCCTCCAGTAAGGAAACGCGGTCGTAGAAAAGCCCTGCTCCCGCGCGAAAGATAGTTTTCCGATTTTTCCCAGGCGAATAGGCCATGCCAACGCGCGGCGCGAAGGCCGCAGCTATTCCCAACGTCTCGTTGGTCAGGCGGCCACCCAGAGAGATCGCTAGTTGCTCGTTGAGCGCCCATTGGTCCTGGATGAACTCTTCCACATCCGTGGCCGAAGCCCTCAGCCGTCCGCCGCTCGTGAAACTGATCTCCTCCGCAAGCGTGCCGTCTTGCCTCAACAGTTGAACGGGGTGCGACAGGCTATTGCCAGCATAAGACCTGTGGGTCACGTCCGCGCCAATCTTCAACTCATGTCGGCCAAGCCACTTTTTGGGCGCAAGCTGAAATGTTGGATATGCTTCGAACTGGTTGGCAGCCCTGGTCCAGGAGTCAAAAAAATTCCCGCCCCAGCCCTCCGGATTGATCAGCATCTCCGCCGGTCCCTGACCATGGGCGTTGCTATCAAACCGTGTGTAGCGCAAAGCAATCCTAAGCAATGCGCCCGAGTGGAAGCTATGAAGGTCCGAGATGCCTGCCGAGACGCCTTTCTGGTTGTAATCCGAGGACGCGGTCTGCGGCACCAGCGCCGAGATATTGGCGAACTGCGTGCGCACAGGAAAGACATTGATGTCCGCGCTTAACACGTGCTGAGGAGACAGAATGGCCTGAACGCGGGTAAAGGAATTGAAACCTTGGGTCTTGATTTCGTTGTTGGGCCAAGCCAGGCCGCGTACCGGATCTCTTCTGACGTCATACTCGAACACCTCAGAAAAGCTCACTTTGCCACCGATGACGGGACCTCCGAAAGAAACCCGAGGCGTCGCTTGTGAGACGCCTACGAAGCGGCCATTCTTGCCGCGCAAACTCACGTTGAAGTCTTTGACTTTGTAGAACCAATCGCTCGGCGGCGGGATGGTTTCGATTCTTGTCAGCCCTCCGGAAAAACCCCCGTTCTCGGCGCTGAAGGGCGTCTTGTCAACGTTAACCGTCTGAATGGCGTCGATCGGTACGGGGATTGAGAAGGACCCAGTGACGGGATCAACCGTCTTCGCAGAATCCACCTCCAGCATTCCTTGATTCTCGGACGTGCCCCTGACGGTCAGTTTTCCGTCCAGGCTGCGAATCACGCCCGGAACGAGGGGCAGCGCGTCCCGGAACTTCTGCTGCGCCAGCGGCAATGTCTCGAGCTGTGCATTGGTGACGGTTGAGGCCGGGGAAGAATTTTCTATCAAAGCGCTTGCGGCCTGCTCCTTGACTTCCACCTTTTCCGCTATCGAGTCGAGGGTGAGGGCAATGTCGACCACTGAGGTTTGATTTGCATTTAGCGAAATCGTTTCAGCAAACGGCTTGAACCCTTGTTGGCTGATACGAAGGATATACGTGGCGCCAGGCAACTGCGTGAATTCGTAATGTCCCGCGGAGTCCGTGAGCGTCGCAAGAGATTGAGAATCCCGAGAGCTCTCCCTCAGCTCCACGCTGACGCCTTCGAGGGGACTTGGTTCCGCTTGCTGGCTGAGCACCGTCACGACGCCTCGGATCGTTCCTTTCGAGGATTGTGGTGGGCTTCCCAACGCTGTACGCGCGCGCGCCGCATTCGCGGCAATACTCAGAACAAGACTCAACAACATGCTGACGAAGCGCCTGCGCTTGTCGGCCTCCTGCGGTCTGTGCAATTCGAAATCAGGCATACAACAAACCGTGTCCTTTCCGATCTAAACTCCCGTGCTCCCCCAGCACGAACAACCAATCCCTGCCGCCGAGCTGGAGACGCTGATTTCCTTCCTTCCTCAAAACCTCTGATGATTGGATGAAGCAGCACGACGCAGAAAATCAACATCTCCAAACCTGAAACGTACGCGAGGAGTACCGGTAGATTCCACGTTCAAATCCGCAATTAAAAACCGAGGGCCAGCCAAGCGTGCGAAGTTCGCATTGCCAGAATCAAAACGACTATGGAATGAAACCGTAAAAGAGCGTAAGCGGGTAGAAGCCAACGACGAGCCATTCGGGCCTGCTGGCGTTCGTATTCTTTAGAGATGACGTTCTCCAGATGAATATTCCATTTCGCAGATGGAAGACTGGCCGAGATTTCGCTCCTCCGTGGCGAAATGCGCTCGCAAGTTCACTGCCCGCTTCCACACTTAGATGTCCGACGTGAAGGACTAGACACATTTTTTCGTACGGTTCCGGCATCCGATTTTGGTCCACGCCTCGTGACGGAATCGTTGGCGTCAAAACTTTTTTGCGTCGTTTGGCCAGCCTTGAACATCGAAGTGCGGGAAGGTGACGTACAAGACGCAGTATTGTCGGCCGTCCGGAACGGCTAGCCGGAGGGCCAAGAACTTATGGAGGTCGTATGTCCGAGCTGCAGCAGTTCCCCACTCTACCGAGTCAGCCATTCCGGCTCGATGTGCCTTTACACGAGCTGCTGCAACAACCCGCGCACAAACCGTCGCCTGACCCGTCGACGTTGACCAATCCCAAGACGTTACCTACAGCTGTGTTTCCTCAATATCCGGAGTTGTTTCACGATCTCGATGACCAGGATATCGCCGCGCATGAAACCGTCCTCCAGACCGGCAAGCGGCATTGGCCGGCCTCCAAGGTCATGAAGACGATGCGAGGCTGGATGTTTCCTTACTTCAAATCACGCGTCCTGCCGGGCGAATTTCAGCCAATCATTGCTTACCTGTTCACCGAGTGGAAATGCAATCTGGACTGCCACTACTGCTGGTCGTATGACAACCGCATCAAAGGCATGACCGAAGACACGGCGCGGCGCTCGATCGACTGGTTGCACTCGACCCCCTGCCGCGTGCTTGCCCCTACCGGCGGCGAGCCACTCTTGCGTCCGGATTTTGTCCACAAAGTCGTGTACTACGCGGCAAAGAAAGATTTTTGGGTCTATCTGGCGACGAACGCACGCCTTCTCCGTCCGGAAGTAACTGACCGTCTAGCTGACGCTGGAATAGCAACCATCAACTTCGCAGTGGACACTATCAAGGAAAAGCCAGGCTTGCCCAAAGCCCTGGAGCACGTCCGCTCAAATTTCGACTATCTCGTCAAACGCCAATACCGCTACGGCTATACCGTATTTTTTAACACAAATATCTGCCGCACGAACATCGAGGACGTGAAGCAACTCGCCACCATCGCACACGAGAACGGCATCTCCATCACTTTCCATATCAACGAAGCGCCGATGATGGAGCAGGGACACTTCAAGCATTTGCATCAGAACGACACGTACATCCGGCCGGAAGATTTTCGAATGGTGGACGAACTTCTCGACTGGCTCATCGACAAGCAGCGCCAGGGCTGGAAGATGGTCGATTCCATTCCCCGCCTGCAGAACATGAAGGGCTTCATGCGCGGCGTCGGCGAGCACTGGGGCTGCCGCGCCGGGCAAAACTGGCTGATCATTCGAACCAACGGGACACTCGCTCCGTGCTTTCCCATGTACAACGCGACGTACGACTGGGGCACCGTCGCCAATCAGAAGTTCGACGTCCAACAACTCTCGGAGATGAAAAAGGGCTGCGAGCCGAATTGCTTTTCGACGCTGGGATACAACGTCGCTTACTGCTACAGCGCGGCCCGCGTGATGAAGTGGCTGTGGAAACAAGCCATGAACGGTTTTCAGGGCGTCACGGGAAGCTTTGAATAGTTCGTCCGAGGAATGCAAGGAAGGACTGAGAAGGCCGATGTCACAAGTCGCACTTATTTCACCGCCGCTGCAGAGGACTGCGGAGGTCCCCTTTCAAACCTACAAGCGGCGTCAGGCCGCGCTCGCTCGCTATCGTCTCTACCCGCTGACTGTCTTCTACACTCTGTACGCGGTTCTCGTGTCAATCATCGCGCTTTCGACAACGCACCCCTGGACGACCGTAGCGTTCTTCGCAGCGGGTTGCGTGACCTGGACTTTCGTCGAATATCTCTTTCACCGGTATGTCCTTCACGGCCGCTTCCCACCCGGCAAAGGTCTGATCCGGCGTTTCTTGCACGAACGGCTTGACCCCCTCCACTGGGATCATCACATGCGGCCATTCGATGGAAGGCACATCAGCGGCGAGCTGAAAGATATCCTGCCGTTGTTTCTTCTCGCAGCCCCGGCCAGTTTTCTCTTTCCGGTTTACACCGCGCCGGTCCTGCTCGCGGGCGTCGTGCAAAGCTATGTCGCCGAAGAGTGGCTGCACTACGCATTGCATTTCTCGAATTCACCGATTCCTCTTTTTCGCCGGATCAAGAAATACCACCTGTACCACCACAGCCCGAAAGGTATTAACCGCGGCTACGGCATCACCACCCCTTTCTGGGACGGTGTTTTCGATACGCGATTTCCGCAATCCGTGCGCCGCTCCCTGAGCAAGAACTGAAATGAAGCACGATGGTTTTGCTCTCATAACCGGTGCCTCCCGTGGTCTGGGAATGACGTTCGCCCGCGCACTCGCGGAGCGCCATTGCAATCTGGTTCTCGTTGCCCGTTCCCCGGAACCTCTCCACGCTTTCGCGTCAGAATTGCGCCGGTCTTACCCCGTCTCTGTGGTCGCTATTCAGGTTGATCTATCTTCCCCTGGAGCAGGCCAAATCCTCGCCGAACAACTCGCCAGCGGCGGCGTTCCGATCGAGCTGCTTGTCAACAACGCCGGCTTCGGTCTTCGCGGAGAATTCCGTGATCTGTCCCTTCCCCGACAACTTGAGATGCTCCGTCTCAACAACCAAGCCATCGTTGAGCTCACCTACAGCCTCCTTCCGGGAATGTTGGAGCGACGGCAGAAGGGTATCGTCAACATCTCCTCGACTGCGGGTTTTCAGCCGATACCTTTTGCGAGCGCCTACTCCGCTACCAAGGCCTTCTTGACCACGTTTTCTCTAGCCCTTGAACAGGAGCTGCGCAGCGTTGGCGTAACCGTCGTCACGGTCTGCCCGGGAAGGCTGCGTAAGAATCAGAGCGGTGAATCGGAGCAACCCGCCCGCGGAAAATGGACAGGCATTTATCAGAGTCCGGAGCAAGTCGTCGAGGAGGCGCTGCGAGTGCTCGCCCACGGTGGCGGCCTGACAGTCCCCGGAGCTCTCAATAAGTTCAGCGTTTTCGCACAGCGTTTGATTCCCCGGAGCCTTGTGCCCAGGTTGGTCGCAAAGATGTCGAGGGCATGATGCACGGCCATGCGCACGAACCTGCTGGGTCCGCGTTCATGATTTTTGCCGGTTGAATTTGCATCGATATAGCAGAATCGTGAATCAAACGTTTATGCTCCCGAACACATTTCTCATGCGTGCCCAACACGATGAACGGTCCCCCGAAGTAAATATCTCCGCCACTCAGGTGCTTCTGGCCATGGCGACTGGCCTTTGCTTGACGGGACCGCTCGTATGGATGTTTGTGAGGTACTGGCTGTTTGCGCTGTGATGAGAGGCAAAGGCGGATCTCCTTAGGCTGGCAGGTTTTGCGAACGCGACCTTTGAATCGTCCGCGAATGCTTTGAAATTGTGTGACTACAGAGAGCGAGAGGACTTGTCCCATGGTAACCGTCAAAGCGAGCCAAAAACTCTTCACTTATGCAGAGGTCGTGAACCTTACAGGAATTTGCGTAGAGCACCTGCACAATTTCGCGAAGCGCCGTCGCTTGGGCTTCATTGTGCGCGCCGCCGAGGCGGCTGGAGTCCGGGCCGACCAGCGGCTATTCACGTCGTGGGACTTGACGGTCCTGGTGACATTGTTCCCGCACTGCACGCACTGACTTCGAGACATCCTGCTTGATTCTCGGCCGTGAAGGGGGCACAGGCGCGATGCTCAGACTCAATTGACCATTCTCGGCGGCGGGAAGCTTCAACTGCGTGCTATCTGATGCCGATTGCTATTCCAACGGAAAGTAGAAACTGCCCGGCGAGTGTCTGTTACCGTTTGGGGACCGGCTGCGTACAAATACCTTCAGGAGGACTTCCTGTGAGGATGTGGCTGATTTCATTTTCAAACATCTAACGAATGGCAGGTAGGTGCGGCAATGCCCGGCCGTTCGTTAGTAGCTCGGCGAGAGTAGGCCGCAACGAGGCTTCACAAATGCGCGCCCGCATTGCGATATTCACGAGCATCATTCAGGCAATTCTTTTTGCTGTGCACTGGTTTGTCTACGGCACTTGGATGAGTTTCATGGGGGCTGCAAACACTCCAGGTGCATCGGCTGCGAAGATCATTCTGGTTTTACTTTCGGTTAGTTTTTTCATCACTTCTCTTCTTGCATTCCGCTACTCGAATATGCTGATTCGAATCTTCTACACGATCTCTGCCGTATGGCTTGGGATGCTAAGCTTTTTCTTCCTGGCAGCGTCCTCGTCCTGGCTTATATATGCTGCGACAATACTTCTTGGCCTACCGTTTCACAAACAAACAATCGCGCTTTTGTTTTTTGCCGTGGCCGCGTGTGCTGGCGCATACGCCATCATCAATGCCCTCTGGATTCGCGTGAGACGAATCTCCGTGAAGCTTCCGAACCTCCCGGAATCTTGGCGAGGGCGAGTCGCTGCCCTGGTCAGCGACATGCACCTTGGACATGTCCGCGGCCGCGGTTTCACCCAGCACATCGTCCACATGCTCTTGCGCCTGCGACCTGATGTGGTCTTCATCACGGGTGATCTCTTTGACGGCACATCCGCCAACCTGGAATGGGTGACCAAGCCTTGGCTGCGTCTGGCGCCACCCCTGGGCGCGTTTTTCGTTGCAGGAAACCACGAAGAATTCTCCGGCCACTCAAAATATCTCGATGCCGTTCGGGCGTCCGGTATTCGTGTGCTGGACAACGAAAAAGTATTGCTTGACGGCTTGGACCTGGTCGGTGTGCACCATGGCGCTCTTGTTCATTCCGAGACTTTCCGCTCCATTCTGCGGAAGGCTTCGCTCGACCCCAAACGCCCCAGCATTCTGCTCGCGCACGCTCCAGATCAACTGCAGATCGCGGAAGAAGAGGGCATCTCCTTGCAGCTTTCCGGGCACACGCACCGGGGTCAGTTCTTCCCTTGGACTTGGATCACCTCTCGCATCTACGGACCGTTCGTGTATGGGTTGAAACGTCTCGGCCGTCTCCTGGTCTACACCACGAGCGGCGCCGGCACGTGGGGTCCGCCCATGCGACTTGGCGCCGCTCCGGAACTCGTCCTGCTGCATTTCGAGTCCTAGCTGGTGACGCGCTCGGCACGATCAAAAATAGACGCAACCAAACTTTGCAGCGAGCTCCAGCTCTGGCTTCCGACAGCGTTTCCGCGGTTTCGTTGAGAACACCTGTGTCGGGCCTAGACGTTCATCCTGTCATCGCGGGATATGTTGGGAAGTTGGGGACAACTCCAGTTCGACCTCTCTGTACTCTATAAACAGCCACCAGGTTTAAAGTCCAATCCGCGTCCAACTGGCGTCCAAAACTCGGCCTTCTTGCGCCTCATCGGAAGTCGCATTGCTATAAGCCCGATCTAGCAAAACACTGGGCCATGGCAGCGTTACCTTGAATTGCTTGTCAGTTTGCCGCAGCATTCAGGGCGTGCCGGCAAGGAGGAGCGATCCCACCCGCCACCAAGGGCCTGGACGAGCGTGACGGCATCCACCATGCGCCGGCCGAGAATATTCACCGCAGTGACTTCGTCGGAGAGAGCCGCACTCTGAGCGGTTGTCACCTCAAGGTAGCTGGTGACGCCGCCCTTGTAACGCGTGATGGCGAGTTCAAGATATTTCTGAGCGGCCGCGACGGCTTTGTCCTGAACCTGAGCTTCATGCTCGAGAATCCGCAATGCAGCTACGTTGTCCTCTACCTGTTGAAAGCCGGTCAGCACGGTTTGGCGATAATTGGCGACAGCTTGATCGTAAGCAGCGGTGGCTTGGTCTGAGGCAGCCCGGCGCCTCCCAACATCGAAGATAGTAAACAGCGCAGATGGCCCGGCCGACCATAGAATGCTGGGGCCGGAGAGCAACGTTGTGATAGAGCCGCTTTCGAAACCTCCAGCGGCCGCCAAATTCACGAGCGGATAATAGGCGGCCTTGGCGACTCCAATCTGCGCGTTGGCGGAGGCCATGAGGCGCTCGGCGGCTGCGATGTCAGGCCGCCGCTCAAGCAATTCTGAGGGCAGTCCCACGGGAATCGGCGGAGGGGGCATCGTTAGAGGAAGAGGAGCGAGGCTGAAAGATGCGGGAGGCTTGCCCATCAGAACCGCCACGGCGTGCTCGAACTGGGCACGGGCAACTCCAATATCGATGGCCTGCGCGCGGGTTGTCTCAAGTTGCGTTTTGGCCTGCTCGACCTCCAGATCGGAAGCAAGGCCGCCTGCAAACCGATTCTCGATCAATTCCAACGCTTGCTCATATTGCTTGACGGTCGAGTTCAAAAGCTGCTCTTCGGCATCCAGCATGCGGGCCTGGAAGTAGTCCAAGGCCAACT
>WNFT01005252.1_pt1 | contig 11309 bp, 8 predicted proteins | sample 5400191 | NCBI WGS metagenome assembly WNFT01 (sample SAMN13153359, study PRJNA577476) | soil metagenome | isolation source: 80 cm saprolite under Madrone tree | place: USA:California | collected 2016-06-14
TGCGGCCAGTGTCACGGCAACGTCTTGATCGGCCCGCGCGACGACATGGGCGCGGTTAACGCCGACGTCGCCTGGCTGAAGAACCTGGTCTACAACCACGTCACGGCCATCAAGGAGCATGCGCAGAGGATCGGCACCGGCAACGGTCCGCCGCGTCCTCACATGGGCAATTTCAATCCTGACCGCGTAACCGAAGCGCAGCTGACCCAGGTCCTGGAATGGATCAAGAGCGATGTCGGTTTTCGCGCCGCGATGCGCGGCCGGCTGAGCAAGGGCGAGGCTTCGGACAAGGGCGTCACCTATAAGCTCAATGTCGAGAATCTCGGCTTGCCGGGCGTAGGACTGACGGCCGAGGACGTGACGGTCAGATTGGTCATTCCCGCCGGCGTCAACGTCGTCGCGGCTACGGGCACGGGGTACAAGGGCGTGCGCATGGACGCCAAGGAAAAGGCCAATGTCGCCGAGTGGAGTTGGCCGAAAGCCGGTCCGAAGGACAAGCAGGCCTATTCGATCACGCTGTCGAAGGCGGGCACCAAGACCGACAATCTGCGCGGCGAAATCCATTGGGAAAAGCCGATGATCAAACCCGGCCCGACGGGCGATGAGATCGGTATTCCCGGCGCCCCACTGTAAATCGGCAGCTCTGGAACGGTTCGACCGGCTCCGTGAAAGCGGAGCCGGTCTTTTTTTGGCGTCATCACAGGGCGCCGCCGTCTTTGCAGGACGTGAGGTGCAGGTATAAAGTAGGGACCGGTATTGGTGTGCCGATCTTGGCCCTGGGAGGGAACCATCATGAAAAAACTCATCGCCGCTCTTCTTATGCTTCCGTTGCTACCACTTACGCAGAGTGCAGCCACTGCTCAGAACGCAGCGCCCGGAGGCAACGCCGCTGCCGGGAAAACCTATTGGGACAGCAATTTGACCGCCTGCAAGAATTGTCATGGCGGAATGGGCGAAGGCGCGTTCGGCCCCGATCTTGCGGGGCGCGGATTGAACGGCGCGCAAGTCTACCGGGCCGCCCATCAGCCGTGGGGCATCATGCCGGCCTTCGTCGACGGCCAGCTCAGCCAACAGCAGGCTAACGATGTTGCCGCGTATTTTGCCAGCATGCCGAAGCGCGAGCAGCCTGGCCCATGGCGCTTTGAAGCGGCAGCTACCGATCCGCCGGGAAAGCAGGCCCTGATGAATGTGGGCTGCGGCCAATGTCACTCGCCGCTGTTCCAAGGCCCGCGCGGCAATCTCGGCGCGGTGAATGCGGATTTCAATTATTTCGCCAACCTTGTCTATAATCATACGACCGCCATTCACACGCATCGCGTATCGCTCGGCGGAAATGCCAACGGCAACGTCGACATGGGCAATTACAACAAATCGCGCGTGACGGAATCGACGCTGCGGGAAATCTATGACTGGGCGAAGAACGACATCGGCTTCCGCGCACCCATGCAGGGCCGGCTCAGCGCAGCAAACGGCGCGACCTATACGCTGACCGTCCTGAACAACGGCATGAAGGGCAAAGGCGTAACCGCGCAGGGATTGACGATCCATCTCATCATCCCGGCCGGCACGACGGTCGTTTCGGCCACCGGCACCGGCTATAAGGGCGTCAAGATGGATGAGGCAGACAAGGGCATGGTTGCGGAGTGGCAGCTGCCGCGCAGCGGTCCAAAGGACGAGACGACGTTCACGATCACGCTGTCCAAGCCGGCGACCAGAGAAGCGAATCTCCGGGGCACAATCCGTTGGGCAAAGCCGGCGCCGAAGACCGGACCAAGCGCGGATGTGGTCAACATCGCTCCAGCTCCGGCTGCCTAATCCGCAGACACGGCAATGATTATGCAAATGGGCTCCATTTCGGAGCCCATTTGTTTATTGGGCGCGTGGTAGGCGAGCGAATGTCATTTTCGCTTTGGCGCGCGGTGCACTAAGCTTCGTTGTCTTCGGTGCAGGGGAGAAAATATGAGAACGGTGAAACGCTCGGCAGTGCTCGCGGCTGCTTCTTTGTTCGCGGCCTTTGTCTTGCAGCCGAGCCTTGGAGCGAATGCTCAGGCCGCGGCGCAGACGGCAAAAAAAGAAGGCTTTAGCGAATCCTTTCGCGGGAGCCAGCGCGACAATGTCGAGTTTCAGAAAATCGCGCCGTTCAAGATCTTCGACAATCTGTATTACGTCGGGCCCGGCTTCGTTTCGGTTTGGCTTGTTCCGACGCCAGCGGGCGCGATCCTGATCGACACGGCGCAGGAGCCTTATGTCGAGCACGTGATGGCGAGCATCCAAAAATCCGGATTCGACTTGAAAAACATCAAGTACATCATCCTCACACACGGCCATATCGATCATTTCGGCGGCGCGGCAAAAATCCAAGAAGCGTCCGGCGCCCGCGTCGCGGCGCTGGAAGAGGATTGGCGGATGATCGAGAGCGCGGGAACAACGCCCGGTCGCGGCAACGCTCCTCCTCCGCGCGTACCGAAGCGCGACATGGTCTTGAGAGAAGGCGATACGCTCTCCCTGGGCGGCGAGACGCTGAAATTCTATAAGCATCCCGGTCACACGCCGGGCTCGCTGTCGATCGAGTTCACGGTTTACGACAACGGCCAGCCGCACAAAGCTTTCGTGTTCGGCGGACCGGGGCCGCGAGGCGGCGTTTCGGGCGGCGAACAGTTTCTTGCCAGCATCAACCGCGTCGCCCAGATTCCGGGCATCGAAGTTGCCGTCAACGTGCACAGCTGGCTGACGTCCTATCCTTATCCCAACGGCGGAATTCTGGAACGCGCGCAAAAGCTCGCTGAGCGCAAGCCCGGCGATCCCAATCCGTTCGTCGATCCGGGGTCGTGGCGCCAATGGGTCAAGATGGCGCAGGACGGCGCGGCACAAAACCTTCAAGATGAGAAGCAAAAAGCGGCGAAGTGAATCGAAATCCTCCGTATTGAACCGTCGGCACCACGATTCGGCAACCGCGGTCATAAATATATGAAACACGAGCACGCGAGCCGCTGAACGCATGGCCAAGGAAGCGATGAACAACCGGGTCGAACGCATCACCATTGTCGGGGGCGGAACGGCCGGCTGGCTGACGGCTTTGTTCCTCAACAATTACCTCAACAGGTTCCGGCAAGGTCAGCCGGTCGCGATCACCCTGATCGAATCGCCCAATGTCCCCACTGTCGGCGTCGGCGAGGCGACCATCATCTCGCTGCCGAAACTGATGCAGCAAATGGCGATCGACGAAGCGGAAATGTTCCGTCGTTGCAACGCATCGTTTAAATTGAGCGTGCGTTTTTGCGACTGGTCGCTCGACGGCGCCGGCCGCCCATTGACGTTCTTTCATCCCTTCAACCGGCCTTCGGCCATCGGCGCATTCTCGCCGGCCTATCACTATTTGAAGTTCGGCCCGCCACTGCCGGGAATGTCGCTGGTGGAGAGCGTGATCCCCAATGTGGGCCTGGTCCACGCGCTTAAGGGGCCAAGGGCGCTGAACGCGCAGAACTACGACCGCACGATCGACTATGCCTATCATTTGGATGCGGCGCTCTACGCCGGATTCATGCGCGATACCGCGACGTCTCGCGGTGTCGAGCACATTCGCGACGACGTCGACGATGTTTTCCTGGATGAGAACGGGGCGGTCTCCGCGCTACAGCTCCGCGAGGCGGGAAGGTACGCGGTCGAATTCATCATCGACTGCACCGGATTTAAGAATCTGATCATGGAGCGGCTTCGCACCGCGCCTTTCATTTCGCTGAACGATCATCTCTTGAACGACCGCGCGATTCCGGTTCAGATTCCACATCGGGATCCGAAGAAAATCGAACCCTGCACGCGCGCCACCGCGCTCGGCGCCGGTTGGGTCTGGCGCGTGCCGCTCTATAGCCGTGTCGGCACCGGCTATGTGTTCTCGAGCGCGTTTCGAAGCGACGACGAAGCGCGAGCGGAATTCTTCTCGCATTTGCGCGCGATCGGAGATTTGCCGGCCGAGGCTCCGGACCCGAACACGCACGTCATCAAGATGCGGGTTGGCTACACCAACCAATCCTGGGTCAAGAATTGCGTTTCGATCGGTCTCTCCGGAGGCTTCATCGAGCCGTTGGAAGCGACCGCGATTTACACGATCGAACTGGCCGCGCGCTGGTTCGTTGCACACTTTCCCGACAGGACGGCCAGCCCCGCGCTCGCGTCCCGCTACAACGCGCTGATGACCGGACTGTATGAGGAGATCCGCGACTTCATCCAGATGCATTATTATACGTCCAATCGCAGCGAGCCCTACTGGGTTGCCGCGCGAGAAGCTCCCCTACCCGATACGCTGCGCGAACGGCTCGAGCTATGGCGCGTCCGGCTGCCGGACGATACCGACTCGCGGCCGAACTCGCTTTTCAAGTATTGGAACTACACCGTGGTCATGCAGCCAAAGGGTTTCTTCAAGGGCCTTCGCTTTCCGCTGGACGGCTCTCTCAGCAGAGACCATTGGGACAAGTTCGGGCGCGATCTGGAGGCATACAAGCGAGAGCTGATGAGGGTTCTGCCCGATCACTACGAGCTCTTGACCGACATACGCAGCTACAAACCGGTCACGGCATCGGCGCCGCGCAAGACTCTGGCCTGACGGAAACGGCGTTACGATCGGCTAAGCAAGCACGAGTGCGCCTTCGCGCGCCAGCGAACCTTCAAGCGTCGAGTGGTACCAGCCATCCTTGAATCCCTCCGCGGGCATATCGCCGGAAGCAGGACGAAGCGCGCCATCCGATTTGACGGCTATCGTCCCCTGCGCACCGGCGTCACGCTCTTGCCCGTTCTTCCCGACGATGCGCAACTCGACGCCCGGCGGCCGCCAATAGGTGCGCGCTTTGCCGATATGCCAGTACGAGGATACCGCAAGGGTCCCTGTCTCCGGCAAATCCAAATGAACGACGGTGTGCGCCGAGACGCGCTGTTTCATGCGGCTCAAGGTCTCTTCGTCGTGGGCCGCGCCGGAGACAATGGCGGTGCGCACGCGCGCCGAAACATTCGTGGTTTTATCGAAGATGCTGAGATAAGCAGAGGCGCGATCGCCTGAAACGAGCAGATGGTCGGCCTCATAAAGACCCATCGGCTGGATATCGTCTTCGAACTTCCCGGTCGAAAAAACAATCGCGCCGGCCGCCGACAAGCTCTCCATGACGGTCGAGATACCCAACTCCGTGCGCGGATCGACGGCGCAAAGCCAACGCGCGGCGGAGGCTCCGCCCTTGGCTCCGGAGCGCTGCGCGATACGGGCGAGCAGCGTGTCTTCGCGGACGGCAAGGGTCCGGCCCGTGCCGGTGAATTCCCAAATCGGCGTCGTCGTGCTTGTGGGCGGCTCCGGCGAATCGCGTTCCGGCTCGAACCTGATCAATGTTCCGGCTTCCAGAAGATGAGAGCGCACCGACTTGGAAGCGACTGGCTTGTCGCCGATAAGCGCATCGATCGATCCCGGGGCGAAACCACCGCCGGACCAAACAGCGATCGTCGCCGTGCCCATGCGGGAAAGCGCCAATGCCGCTATGATATGCAAAAAGACGTCGTGAAAATTCAGGCCCACGCGCTGTTGGGGCGCGATGCCCCGGCGCGCAAAAATGCGACTCGCTGCATCGACCATGTGCTTAAGATCGGCATAGGAAAGCCCTTCCGCGAAAGTATCGAAGGCAACGAGAGCCAGCCTGTCCGGATTGACGCGGGCGTGGAACTCAATCGGATCGAACAACCTCATCATGCTGTCCTCGGGAATTTTCCTCTGTGACCGGCTCAAGCCGTTCAAACAAGCGACGCCAATCTTAGCCGGTCGACCTTGCCCGTGGCGCCGCGCGGCAAGCGATCCGAGGTAATGACCCTGATCGGCCAGAATTCCCGGGGCACACTACGATGGCAGTGATCCCAGAACGTTTTTTCCGACCAATTTCCGTTCGGCACGACAAGAACAGCCGTTCGCTTGATCCCGATTCCATCTTCGATCAAAACGGCAGCGAGTTCGGCTACTCCGGGCGTCCCGGCGAAACGTGCTTCGATGCGCTCGATCGTCGTCTTGATCCCGCCGAGATTGACCACATTGTTGTCGCGCCCGAAGATGGACAGCATCCTGTTTGGTGCGAGGTAACCCTGATCGCCGGGATAGAACGCTTCCTTGTCGAAGGTTCCCGTCCCTTCGCTTTCCGGCCCGAAATAAGAACGCGCATTTGCTTCGCTTCTTATTCGCACTTTTCCGCCGCCGCCGACGATGACGGCTCCCGTCTGGGGATCGAGGATATCGACATCCACACCCGGGACCACGAAGCCGACTTCGCCATTGTCGAGATCGAGAGCTTCTACGGGCGCGGTTGCGACCACGCCTGCTTCCGCCGAGCCGTAGAGATTGACCATGCGGTTGCAAATGTTGGCGCGCAACTGATCGGCAAGAGCCCTGGGCAACAGGCTGCCGGCGGTCATGATCAGTTCGAGCGAGCGAAAGCTCATTTGGTCGGTTTGCGAAACCGCCCAGAATTCACCGAGCGTAAGCGGCGAGGCGACGACATTTTGAATGTTATAGACGGACACCTTTCGCGCGGTCGTGTCGATGGAAGGGTCGGGCACGCAAAACATGCCGCCTCGGCCGAGCGAATAGACGAGAAACAAATAGCCCAGTGCCGAACTCAAGCCCATGCAGCAGAGCGTCCGCTTCTGCTTGACGAATTCGTCGCCAAACGCATAGGAGAACCGCGAAATTCTCTCCTCGACCATGCGGTGTGTATAGGCGACTCCCTTTGGCCGCCCCGTCGAGCCGGACGTCAATATGATGCGGCACAAATCGTCGGGTCCGCGCCCTAAGCGCGTTTCGTCCGCTTCATAAAGGCCCTCGCCCTGAAGCCAATCCAAGTCGATGCGTTCGACGGAAAAGCGCGAGTTGACCGTAGCGTCGTCCGTTAGAATGCCGGCGAGCGGCCAGGCTTCCACGAACTCCACATCGGGCAGGGAAACCGAAGCCGCCCCGACGTGTTCCAGCGCGAGCGTGGCAACGATGTTGAGAAGAACGTCGGAGATATGCAGTCCATAAAGACCGCCGGGGACGACGCCTAGAGCCGTCAACCGCCCGCAGAAATTGCCGATGTATTGGTTGAGGCGTAAGTAGCTGACCGTGTCCCGATAAGGCCCGGGAACGGACAATGCGGCTTCGGTACCGCTGTAAAGGCCCTGCCATCTGATGCGGCTGACGAAGGACATATCAAGCTCTTAAGGATGCGCGGGGCGCATATTACCCAGTTCTGATTTCGCGACGACGGAAAAGTCGGCTCCGCGACAACGATGCCGCAAAAACGGAGACGCCCGGCAAAAGCCGGGCGCCTTGTTCACGTCAGCGCGGCTGAGCTCGCCGCCATAGTCCGATCACCACTTGATGGAAACACCCGCACGAATGATGCCGAAGACGTTTCGCGTGCGCACCCTGGTGTCCACTGGATAATAATTGTAACCCGAGCCGGAGATCGTGGTCTCAGTCCGCGAGTTCTTCCCCAAATCTCCGTACAGTCCTTCGAGCCGGAGAGCGACTCTATCCGTCAGATAGTGCTCGACGCCGGTGCCCACGACCCAACCGATCCGCGTGACGTTGCGAGAAAATTTGCTGTCGTAATTGACGTAGCTCCAGCTGTTGTTGACGATTCCAACGGCGAGGCCGCCGGTAAGATAGATCAGCGTATTGTCGGCCGTAATGCCCGCACGCAAGCGCAACGTACTGAGAAATTCGAGCTTGTTTTGCGTCGTGGCGTCGTAGCCTGAATCGACGTAGGTGTGACTCTCCTCGCCGCGCGCGCCGAGCCAGTTGACATCGCCCTCAACGCCCCAAGCGAACATGCTGCCGGCGGGCATCATGAAGCCGGTGTACAGGGAGACCGCCGTACCGTGTGCGTTCATCTCCTGCTTGGGGCAGTCATAGCCGTCATACGAGCAAAGTTCTTGAATGTCGGTCGTGGCATTGAGCTGCCCCATCCCGATCGCAACACCGGTATAGAGGCCGGACCAGTTTGTTTGGGCTTGGGCGCCGGAAACGGCGCCAAAAACGCCCATGGCAACAGTAAAAGCAACGCCGCACTTCAAGTGCGACCGGAACGACAATGTCATATGAAAACCCCGAATCGATCAATGATGCTCGGAGTATGATAGAAAACGCCTTGTTACAATATTACCAATTTGCCGCAGTCCACAGTTTTTCCACCTTTTTCGCGCACACGCGGCGATTGAAGCGCTCTTGGTCTTGGAATAGTGTCCGTCGCCAGAGCTTGTGCCGCTCCAGACACAACCAGAAGTTCAGCTCGAAAATCCTTGGGAGGGTCCTCATGAAGAAAATCCTTATGTCCGGCGTCGCCATCGCCTTGGTGCTTTCCGCCGGTTACGCGCTCGCGCAGCGCAAGGCCACAGTAGAGAACGTGCGTGAGATTCCCTACGACACGCAACCGAACTTTTTGAAGCCGCCGCCGGGAGAATATCTGGGAGAATCCGTCGCGGTGGCGACGAATTCCAAGGGCCATGTTTTCGTTTATCACCGGAGCGCCAATACGCGGCTCTGGGAGTTCGATGAGAGGGGCAACTTCCTCAAGGAAATCGGCAAGGGCTATTACGGCTTCGAGTTCGCGCACTCGGTCCGCGTCGACAAGGACGACAACATCTGGACGGTCGACGAAGGCACCAACACGATCACGAAATTCGACCCCAACGGCAAATACCTCATGCATCTCGGCCGCAGACCGCAAGCCGTCGCCGGCGCCGTTGCAACGCCGACCGGACCGAACCAGCCGGCGCAGAAATACATCTTCTGCCGTCCGACGGATGTGGGTTGGGACCCGCAGGGCAACATTTTCATCTCGGACGGATACTGCAACAACCGCGTCGTGAAATACGACAAAGCCGGCAGGTTCTTAGGCCAAGCCGGCAGCGAGAAAGCAGGCAACGGACCGGGCGAGTTCAATCTGCCGCACGGACTGCAAGTCGACGGACAGGGCAACGTCTATGTCGCCGACCGCACCAACTTCCGCTACCAGGTCCTGACCAACGATCTCAAGCCCAAGGCGATTTACGCCAATGTCGGCGTGGGCTGGACCGCGTGCATCTCACCGGGTCCGCACCAATATCTCTTCGCCTCGAACTCCAATCCCAACGGCAATACTCCGGGCTCATGGGCGATCACCGGCGAGATCTACAAGATGGAACTCGATGGAACGGTGCTGGGCAAGTTTGGTCATGCCAGCAAGCAACTCGGCGGCTTCCAAGTCGTTCACATGATGGATTGCCGCAATCCCGACCAGATCATCGTGGGAGAGATTGAATCCTGGCGCGTGCAGAAGCTGTTGTTGAAACCACAGCAGCAGGCCAAAGCAGCGAGCGCGCAGTAAGGCGAAACGATCAGGAGGAGACTTCCCATGAAACGGTTTCTACCGTTGTTACTGGCCGCGACTTGCCTTGCCGGATTTCCGGCCACGGCCCAAAACGCAGCACCTGAAATCAAATACGATGCGACCGACCCACTGAATTTGCCCGCGGACGTGTATCTGGGCGAAACGGCGGGCGTGGCGACGAATTCCCGGGGCGAAATTTACGTCTACACGCGCACCGGTCATCCGACGATCTCGCTCGGTGGCGCGCGTGCGTTCGCCCACGGCGGTTCGCGGCTGTTCAAGTTCGCCGCCAATGGCCGCTTTATAAGTGAGATCGGCAAGGACAGCTACGGCATGATGTTCGCCCAGCAGATCCGCGTCGATCCGCAGGACAATGTTTGGGTCGTCGACCAGATGACCAGCATGGTCATGGTGTTCGATCCCAATGCGCAGCTGAAAATGCTGCTCGGCAGAAAGGCCGAGGCCATTCGCGTTCCTGTGCTTCCGCCGGGCGGCCAAGGTGGCGGCGGTGGCGGCGGCGAAGAGGGCGGCGCGGGCCGTGCCCTTCCCGGAGCGGGCGCTCAGCAGGACGTCTTCAATCGTCCGACGGACGTCGCCTGGGATGCAGCCGGCAACATCTTCGTGGCCGACGGCCTCGGCAATCAGCGGGTGGCAAAATTCGACAAGAACGGTGTCTTCGTGAAGTCCTGGGGTTCGAGAGGCAACGGACAAGGCCAATTCGCAGCCGCTCGCGCCATCGCCGTCGATGGGCAGGGCAATGTCTATGTCGCCGACCCGGGCAACAAGCGCATCCAGGTCTTCGACAACAACGGCACCTATAAGAGCGCGATCACCGCGGTCGAAAATCCGGACGCGCTTTGCATCACGCCGGGAGCGAACCAGTTCCTGTTCGCCTCGAATTCCAATCCGCCCGGCGACATCGGAATCCGCGGCGATATCTACAAGCTGAGATTGGACGGCACCGTCGTCGGCAAGTTCGGCCACGCCGGGAAACTTCCGGGCGAATTCGCCACCGTGAACGCGATCGATTGCAGGACGCCCAACCAGCTTCTGGTCGGCGAGATCGGCAGCTATCGCGTGCAGAAGATCGCGCTGAAATAAGCGGAGCACAATTGTGACGAAGCGGGCGGGTTGTCATCAACCCGCCCGTTCTTTTATCCAACTACCGGTGGTTCATAATGAATCCAGGTCGTGAAGAAGCTCGATCTAAGTCTATTTTGTGTGTCCGGCGTTTCGCAGAATTAAGCGTCCAAAACACAGAGGTTCCGAACTCTTACTCTAAATGGTTCGCAACATTCTTGAGGAGTTCTAACCGTTTCTCTGCGTCGCCGATGCCTTGTGCCGCCGCACGCCGATACCAGTCCGTCGCGCACTCAATATTAATTGGCATACCGCGCCCCTGCTCGTGCATTATACCGAGGTTGTACTGCGCATAAGCGTAGCCTTGCTCGGCAGCTCGGCGGTACCATTCCATGGCTTTAGAATAATCCTGAGGAACGCCTAGGCCCCGTTCGTACATTGAACCGAGATTATTCAGGGCTCCCAGGTGTCCTTGCTCTGCGGCGCGGCAGTACCATTGAAAAGCTTCACCCGCATTGTGGGCAACGCCGCGACCAAACTCGGTAAGTACCGCAATGTTGAATTGTGCATCTGCCAAACCAAGGTGTGCCGCCCGGCGATACCACTCCGCCGCAAGCTCAATATTCTGAGGAACGCCCCGTCCATGCTCGTACTTTACGCCAAGGTTGTATTGCGCCTGGGGATGGCCGTTCTGTGCGGCTCGAATGTACCACTTAAGTGCGTCAGACTGACTCTGCGCTATGCCACGACCATCTTCATACATTGACGCAAGATTATTCTGGGCTCCTGCATGACCTTGCTCGGCCGCGCGGCTGTACCACAAGGTTGCGGCTGCTAAATCTTGTGTAGCCCCAAGCC
>WNFT01037455.1_pt1 | contig 11309 bp, 9 predicted proteins | sample 5400191 | NCBI WGS metagenome assembly WNFT01 (sample SAMN13153359, study PRJNA577476) | soil metagenome | isolation source: 80 cm saprolite under Madrone tree | place: USA:California | collected 2016-06-14
TGCCCTCGGACTCCGCACCATCGCGCGCGGGCAAACGCCTATTGAAAGCGGCCGATTCAGCGAAGACGATCTTCCGCTGGCGCGCGAGCAACTCTTAAGAATGGTTAATGAAGAACGCTCACAAGCTGGCCTCGGCAAGCTTGAGCTTGATGACCTGGCTTGCAGCGTTGCCAGCGAGCATGCGCTCGATATGGCCAAAGGTGAGTTCCTCAGTCACTGGGGTAGCGACGGACGCAAACCTTATCAGCGGTATTCATTCGCGGGGGGAACCAACGCCGTGCAAGAAAACGCTTCGTCAGCAGACAATATTCTGTCGCTCGCACCGGCGGGCGTGCTGAAGGACTTGCATGATATGCATCTCTCGATGCTCAACGAGAAGCCGCCCAATGATGGCCATCGTCAAACCATTCTATTTCCGGCGCACACGCATGTCGGATTCGGAATCGCGTTGCAGGGGTTTCACCTCAGGCTTGCAGAGCTTTATGTCGCGAAATATGTGCGTGTCGATCCAATTCCACAACGAGCGAAGCCTAAACAATCGGTGTTGTTTGGTGGCCGAGTCCTCAACCCACAGTTCGAGTTGGCGGGCGTCGACGTTTATTACGAACCACTACCCACGCCTCCCCAAATCGATTGGCTGCGGGTCGCGCGTTCATATGGCATGCCTGACGAGCGCGAGTCGTTTCAGCCCCGATTGCCGGCCGGCCTGCATTACACCGATGGCACCAAAGGGGAAATCGAAATGCTCGCCGGGGGAAGCTTTCGCGTGCGCATTTCGCTCTCAAGAATACCGGGAATTAACACGATCATGGTTTGGGTGAGCAAAGGAGAGAATGGCGTTCCATTCCCCGCGAGTCTGATTTGCATCCGCGTCGAGTAACGATCACGCTCAGCAATGAGAGGTTTCTAAAGTGCGCAGCCGAATAATATTTCTTCTGATCATTTCTGCGTTGTCACCCGCGAACTTGCAGGCGCGCGTGAACCAGGAACAGCTTGCCACGCAGGTGCGCGCGGAATTTCTTCACGCCTGGAATGGCTACAAAAATTACGCGTGGGGCCGTGACGATCTCAAACCGCTAAGTAAGACCTATCATGATTGGTACTCTGAACCGTTGCTGATGACGCCTGTCGATGCGCTCGACACGATGATTCTGATGGGATTGAAGGACGAAGCGAATCACACGCGCGAGTACATCGTCAAAAATCTTTCGTTCGACAAAGACATTTACGTTCAGAACTTCGAAGTGACGATTCGACTGCTGGGTGGTTTGCTCGCGAATTATCAACTCACTGGCGACCAGCGCCTGTTGCATCTCGCAGAAGATTTAGGAAACCGTCTGCTGCCTGTCTTTGATTCGCCGACCGGCCTGCCTTATCGCTACGTCAATCTGAAAACGGGAAAAGTTCGCGACAACGTCACCAATCCAGCGGAGGCGGGAACATTGCTGATCGAGTTCGGCGCCCTCGCTCGGCTGACTCATCGTCACGTCTTCTACGACAAAGCCAAGCGAGCGTTGGTTGAGATTTACAATCATCGCTCTGCGATCGGATTAGTCGGCACCTGGATCAATGTCGAAACCGGCAAGTGGACCGATACGGATAGCCACATTAGCGGCGCCATCGATAGTTATTATGAATATTTGCTGAAGTGCTGGCTGTTGTTTCAGGATGAGGATTGCCATCGGATGTGGAATGACAGCATCGTGGCGATTAATAAATATCTCGCTGACGAAGTTCGAGCTGAAAGCGGCACGGAACTATGGTACGGCCATGCCGAAATGAGCACGGGTAAACGCGCAGCGACGACTTACGGCGCGCTCGATGCTTTCTTTCCCGCGCTGCTGGCTCTGTCTGGCGATCTGGATCGCGCGCGGCGTTTGCAGGCGTCGTCCTTCAAGATGTGGATGACGCACGACATTGAACCAGAGGAAATCAATTACCGAACGATGGAGGTCATGTCGCCCGGTTATCCTTTGCGGCCAGAGATTATCGAGTCGACTTATTACCTCTATCACTATGCTTTGATCGGAGTGCCCGGACTTCCGACATTGAGTAGAAGACCCAACGGGGCGGTAACTTCAAATGAAGCATATCTGCAGATGGGCGAGATAATGTGGCGCGATTTCGTCAAGTACTGCCGTACCGAAGAAGGCTACGCCGCGCTGAAGAGCGTGGTGACGAAGGAAAAATCCGATTCCATGCAAAGCTTCCTCTTTGCCGAGACCTTCAAGTATTTCTATCTGCTCTTCGCATCGCCGAAGACGCTGAACTTTGACAAGATGATCTTCAACACCGAGGCACATCCTATCAGACGATCACCTTAGCGTTACCTGTTAACATTTGTTTGAATCGAAACGTCTTTCTTAGCTGACTCTCCTAATCCGAAAGCTTCTCCCCCAAGTTACTTACTTCTTTTCCGAGCCTGATGATCTCCAGGCTCTGGCGCGGGAGGCGTCTATGAACCATCGAAACCCGACATTACTTGCTCTCCTCTTATTATCGTTTTCAGTTGTCTTAACACTTGTCGTTTCGCGATCGCCGGTCACCTCACAAACCCGCGAGCGACGAGTCACAGCCGAGACCACAAATGAAGAGAACCCAGTGAAGAGACCTGCGCTTCCAAGCGAGGCGGAAGTAGTCAAGGTCGATGTCGATCTGGTGACGGTTGATGCGCTTGTCTTGCAGAAGAATACCGCGCGTGTGGTTGGCGGATTGAAAAGGGAAGATTTTCTTCTGTATGAGGATGGCGTCAAGCAGGAGATTACTCATTTCGGCCAGGACAGTCTGCCGCTGTCCGTTTTGCTGCTAATCGATCGCGGTGGTTGCCTCGACCCATTCGGCAGCGTCGTTCATCGCGCGGCGAGTGACGCGGTCGTACGGCTGAAGCCTTCCGACGAAGTCGCCGTCATGACTTACCACGACACGACGCGCCTGCTGCAAGGCTTTACTCGCGATCGCACGCTCATTGAAGATGCACTCAATCAAGTGCCGCCGCACGACGAGGAAGCGGACCACTGCCTGAACAAATTGTTTGCCGATGCTGCGGACTACATGACGAAAGCCGGCAATCCCGTGGGCCGGCGGGTGGTGATTGCAATCACCGGAGTAACGCGTAACTTCGATTGTCCGAGTGGGCCGTCCGGCAAAGCAGCCGCGCAAGCGATTTATGAGTCGGGCAGCGTCGTGTGCGGCATCATTCCGAAGACCGGCGATCAAGCGGTCGAAAACGGCATCATGATCTGGGCCACGCGCATCCTTTGTGTCTTCGAATAAGAAACGCGACGGCACGACGCGCAAGCTGAAGATCGACGTCTCGCCGTCGCTTCAGAAATCGCAAAGCAAATTGGTTGTCAAAGCGCGGCGGAGTTACGTCGCGCCGCAGTGATGAACGGATAAACCACAACCAGCAGGCTGCTGAAACTCTTTTCTCTAGCCCAGGTGTTCACGCCTCGGAACAGAGAGAGCGATGCATTTCTACCAGCCTCCTTCAGGAGGCTTTGAGCTTCAGCCAAGCGCGTGGCGTTGAAAGCATTGACAAGCCCTATAAATGGGGCTCATGAATTAAAATACGACTCTACCAACCCAGGCGTGAACACCTGGGCTATTAAAAAGAAAGACAGATCATCGTGCATTTCCGAGCGTCTAGAACTGCGATTGACGAGATAATCGAGCAGCAAAATAGGGCAAGGCCCAAGTAGCAGTAATTGAAATCTGCTTGCTCGAGCCTCACACACTACTTGACCGATAAGGTCCCTCTTATGCTGGTGGTTTCTTCTTACCTGCCGGAGGGCCTGATGGAGCCTTGGCCGGAGGTCCTTGCTTTTGCTCAACCTTTGGCGCCGGCTGAGGTCTGGGCTGCGCCTGGACCTGTGGCCGCTCTACTCTCGGCTGCGACTGCGGCTTCGCTTGAGGAGGAAGTCGCTGCGGCTGAGGTTGCGCTCGGGGAGGCTGTTGCGGCTGACGGATCACTCTCTGCGGCATTTGCTGCGGCTGATTCGCCGGTGGCCGCGTAGCTCGCGGTTGAGGTTGTGATCGAGGCTGCGCCTGCGGTTGCGGCAGTCGTCTCATCTCGGGCTGCGCGCGCGGAATATTTTGCGGCGCGCGTTGGGCTCGATTGCCTGCTCGCTCACCCTGGGCGTTCGGTTGCTGCCTGCCCTGAGGTTGCTGGCGATTGATAATTGACTGTTGGCGAGTCGCCTCACGCTGCACTTGCTGCTGTCGCCGAATGCCTGCTTGTTGAAGCTGTTGCTGTTGGCCCGCAGCCATCGCTTGCGCACGCGTCTGCATTTGTGTGCGGGCCTGTTCGCCCTGAGCTGGCTGCCCGTTTACACGTTCCGCGCGTTGCGCCTCGAACTGCTGACGCTGAAGCCCGCGTAATTGCTCTCGCGCAGCGCGATCGCCGCGGCCTGCTCGCGCAGACAGTTCGGCCATCTGCCGTTCACGTGCTTGCTGTTCGGCCATGCTTGCGCCGGCGTTCGTGTTTGGTTGCCCTGTCACAACGCTCGCCGACCGCTCATCACGGAGTTGCAGTTTCTGATTTCTCACTTTGTCCGGCACGGGCTCGACTCTCAACGCTCGCGCCAGATCTTTTCTGTTCACTGTGGCTAAAGGCGCCGTACTAGCAACCACGGGCGTGTTGATTCGCTGCGCGATGGCCGGCGGCACATCGAATCGCCGCTGCGCCTGACGCGTTTCGAATGCCGCACGTCGTAATGGATCGACACTCATCGGATCGAGGACCGGACGCACGCGCGCGACGGTCTGCGGATCGATGGTGGTAATCACTCTTGGATCGATATTGCGAGTGAAGTCCTGTACTTGCACCACAGTTACGCCGCCCGGCACGCTGAGGTTGACGATTCGCTCCTGAATTACCGGTGTGCGATTGAAATAAACCGGCTGCCAGTTAGGATCGTAGTAGAAGGGCGTGTACGGATCGCCTGGTCCAAGCGCCACCCAAGCTACTGTCGATTGGCTGACGGGAAGAAACGCCACCAGGGCCGGAGAATAAGCCGGGTATGTGCTCACACCGTCAGGAACCCAGAACCATTCGTTCGAGGTATAGGCCCAACGTCCGTAGTGATACGGTGCATAACCCCATGGCTCGTTCGAAACCCAGGTCAACCCGAACGGGTAATCCATCCCCCAGTACCCCGACTGATAAGGCGCCCAAGCCGTCTCGGCGTAAGGATGCCAGCAATAGCCGTAGTTATTCACGTATTGCCAGTTACCGTAGTCATCGAGATCCTCGACGCCAGGAATATATTCGCTCACGTAGTGATAGCTGACATCGCGATTGTAAGGATCGTAGTAGTAAGGATCGGCCAGATACGTGTCGTAGTTTATGTAACGCCCATCGTATTTTTTCGGATAGCGATAGCGATAATAACTATCGACGAGACTGCCCGCTTGTCCTCTATCGATACGCGAGAGCACCGCGCCCTGTCCGCTTTGACAACTGAGCGTCAGTGATTCTCCCTTCTGAATCTCGCCCGAGCCGTTTTGTCCGACGACTTCCGCGAGGCCATTCAATGTGTTGGCCACGGCGTTTCCCTGGTCATCGATTGCGACTTGATATAGACCGGCCTGTTTCACATCGACTGCGCCACATGGCGTTGCCACTTCGAACAACTCACCGGACGGTAGCGAGCCCACGTCAAATAGTGCTGAGCCTTCGCGCAATGCAAGTTGATTCTTTTGATTCGAAAGCTCCAACACGTCGAGCGAAGTGTTCGCTTGAAGCGTTGCAAAGTTGCGCCCGGTAAAAGCCAGGTCCGTTCGTGAGTTGTCTCGCGTAATCACGCGATCTCCAACCGAAATCGGCGTGTTCGCGGTCGCTTCAACCCACTGCGCATTTTGCGATTGATCGAGACTGCGGTTTAGTCCAACCTGACCATCCACGCGTTCGATGCGAGCAGCCAGGGGCGCCTCTTTAGCAGACGCCGTTCGTTCGTATCTCGTGAAAAGTAGTGCGCCTACAGCGGCGATAATCGCGCATGCAAGAATTATCAGCGTGCCGTGTGGCCAAAGCTTCATTCTGTCCATAAAAGCCACCTCCTTGGCTTAGGGGGAGAGCCTTCTTTATAAATCCTTCTCTCTCATCGGGTCAGAACCGCCTGCAGTAGCGGGCGGTTGATCGGTAGGCCGCAAGGATTCGTAAATTATAGGTTAACCGGTCGCCTATCGCAGGCGGTTCTGACACGAAGGAATGAATCGTGTACAATGCACCCCTAAATGACTGATACTCACGCCAGCCGCGAACACGTGCCGAGCCTCGGGGAAGAAATTGCCAACAGTCTCAGCCATGGAGTCGGTCTCGGGTTCGCGATTGCGACAACGCCGATCTTGATTATCACCGCCATCCGTTATGGATCGGCGTGGAACACTATTGGGGTCAGCGTGTTCGCCGCCTCCATGGTGACGCTCTATCTCGCCTCGACGCTTTATCATGCATTGACTCATGATCGCGCGAAACAGTTTTTCCGCCTCCTGGACCACAGTGCAATCTTTCTGCTGATCGCCGGCACGTACACTCCGTTTACGCTCGGAGTATTGCGTGGCCCGTGGGGATGGACGCTCTTTGGATTAGTATGGGCCCTGGCGGTAATCGGTCTAATCAAGAAAGCAATCTTCGGCGTGCGGTACGTCTGGCTGTCAGTGATTCTGTATCTGACAATGGGTTGGCTGGCGGTGATAGCCGCGCCTCAGCTTCTGCACCGCATTCCATTGTCCGGTCTGGCGTGGATACTCGCCGGCGGCATCGCATACTCTTTCGGCGTCGTCTTCTTTGCCGCACATCGCATTCGTTACGCCCACTTTGCCTGGCACCTGTTCGTCCTCGCCGGCACCGTCTGCCACTTCTTTGCCGTGCTTTGGTATTCGGCTTAGTGCTTCTAAGTAAAGTACCTAAAAAGAGGGCGAAGCCCTTCGTCTTCGCCCGCTGTTAGTTTGACGTGAGCAGGTTCTATCTTATCTATTAAACTGCGAGTTTACCGAAGGGCCGTTGCCGCCGGTGCAAACATTCACCGTGTTATCAGCGAAGAAATTCGTCTTCGTCTGACCAATTGCGCCGCCACCATTAATCGAAAGAATTCCACACGCCACGTAGTCAGGAGACGAGTATTTGTGGTTTCGTATGGTGTTGTTCGTTATCTTGCCGTGCGCGCCGAATCCAAGCTGTACGCCGTTCTGTGCTGCCAGCCACCCGGAACCCCGCCCGATAATGGTATTGCTCGTTACGGTAACGAAGGTGCCGGCTTCGTTGGCAGTGATACCGTTCTTGCCATAACCACCGATAGAGTTACCATCGATTACGACATTTGAATTCAAGTTGGGGCCGCCATTTCCACTTTGAACGAAAACCCCCAGATATCCCTGGCAACCGGTGTTCGCCGAATCCTCGATATTCGCAACGATGTTATCTGAAATGACACCGGATGCTGCCCGGAAAAAGATTCCGACGAAGGTTGGTCCGCATCCCCTTCCGGTGCCGGCGACACTACCGTCAATAAACATCTGATCTATCGTGACGCCAGTTACGCCATCAACAACGATGACCGCCGCTATGCCGGCGCCGGAATAGATACTGCTGGTGTTCACGACGGCAGCAACCGGCTGGAGCAGCGCGCCGGATCCCGTGATCGTCAGATTCGCTGTCTCGACCTTGACCTGTTCCCTGTAGACGCCGGCAGCAACGTGGATCGTATCACCCGGCACGCTCTCATTGACGGCATGTTGAATGGTCAGGCAAGGCGTCAATTGCGATGAGCAATCATTCGCAACATCTGAGCCGGTAGTCGCGACATAACGATCCGTTCCCGCCGCTGCCACAGCATTATTAATGAGCGCAGATACACCTCCCACGAAGGCTAAGGTCAGCGCTGCCATAATTGTTAGTTTCTTCAAATTCACTGTCTCTCCTTTATTAGGTGGTGTGGGCGAGGCGAGCGCCTCGCCCGTGGCGTTGGTAAATCAAAGTTCCAACGTTACTGAACGAAGTAACTGGTAAGAGTGAAAGTTGCGGTTCCAGTACCCCCGTTCGCTACTCCGCTAGCGAATCGGGCGGCACGTCCGAAGCTTAGACCAATGTCTTTAATACCGCGCTTCGCATTGGTGAAGCCATCATAAGGTGACGTCCCAGGGTCAGTACCGCCGACGCAATTCCCTCCAGCATAACTGTTGGTGTCAGTTGCGAACTTGCCACACAAGTTAGACCACGCGGCGCGATCATTTAGGTCCACCGTGAAAGTGCAGGTGTTTGCGGTGTTAAGATCACACCTAAACGCTGACCACCAATAGTCGCTTGAGGGGTAGTTTCCCTGGGCCGATTGGAAGTAAACGCGGAAATACGCGCCCGGGTCCAACGGATCGGTCCCGCGGTTCTTGTATGCCGTACTAGGCGTCCAACTCGCCGTAACCGAGATTGTCGACTTGTCCGTTAGATCGCCGTAATTGGTATTCAGGTAAACTGCGTACCATCCTGACGAAACATCCGGAAACGTAAACCCGATTTGCGAATGGTCGTCCGTTCGCGCCTTGTTGATGTCCCACAGTTTCGGTGCGTCCGGATTTATGTTGAAGACCCTCCATTGCTTGGTGGTTAGCTCTTGCCCAAAAGCCGAAGTCGTGAATGCAAGCGTGACTGCCGCGAAGAGCGATAACAATCCTAGTCTTTTAGAATTCATGATTGCTCCTTTTCGTTTAAGGGTTAAGGACGAGGTGCTAATCTCGTTTCATTTCTTCGATCTATTTGAGGGCGGCCAAGTCCAACCTGACCGCCTCACCGTATCAGGGTTCTTACGCTTGAAGACATGCTTACCCCTGTTACGAGTCATCCTCTGCGCGTAAACCATCATTATTGGTTAGCAATATCGCCCCGAAACAAATCATTGCCGTCCTTGTCCGAAACGTCTGCCCAATGATGGTAAAGAAGGTCTCTATCTCCTGAGGCATACTCGAAACCAAATTTGCAGACGCCAGATGGTCCACATCCGACTGCACCTCCTGGAAATGTGGCCGTGAAGAAACCGGTGCGTGTGGAGCAGTTAGCTGCTACGGCTGAACAGCCCGCGGGATTATAACTGCCTCCGGTGACCGTCCAGTCGACATAGCCGATGAAGGTTCCCGTCACACCGGCATCGACGGTCGACCCGTGATTGGATCCAGATTCACAAGCTCCAGGACTGCCGCCGCCAAGAGCGACGAACGACCCGTTTTTATCCTGCTCGTCTACCGAGAACGTGCCATCGCCGTTGTTATGCACATTCCAGAACCGATCAAAAGTATCGGTTGCCCAGAACACTCCGCACGATCCGTTGTCCGGAGTAGTGATCGCGAACGGTCCAAAGTGCTGGTCCCGAGACGCTGGTGCGGCAGAGGAATTAACCAACCAAAGACTGCCAACGAAAAGTAAAGCAACTGCGAAGAATGTAAGTTTTCTTGTTACCATTTAATGTCTCCTTTTCGGTAAGTGGATGGTCAGTTATAACAACCGACCGGAAATCGGCGAAGACACTTCGACGCCGAAAGAGTTCTAAAACAAAATTTTTCCGCGGGTGTTTCGGGGGAAGCGGCAAGCGGGCAAGAGAATCGGTCTTGGGGGCTTTCGGCTTCTAACACCACACGCACCGTCGGGCGTACGCACCCAGCCGGCGGTGGAAACCACTGCTACAAGAGCGTGCGTACTTTATTCAATGTTGCTTACACTGTCAACCGACGAGAAATGCATCGATTTCGATAGGCGATTCGCTCCATATTGATAATTCTTTGATCAGCGCGCCCTCAAAAATAGGACGCCGATGATCGTCATGGAATTTCAGCTTGTAGAGGTTAAGACTCTCAAAGCTGCATAACTTCCAGTATCAGAGAGTCCAACCGACTGCTAAGGGCGTTTTAAGAAAAATGGTTTTAGTGCAATAGATGTTCCGCCCGGGCGATCCTTCCTTTTCGGAAGTTGAGAAGGATCTCCCGTCAAATGCTTTTGGGGAAATCCACGCAAACGCGTTTTCGCAGAATGAAAGTCGAGTTGGTATGCTTCGCCCTGAGGTGGACGGGGTGCCAACGCAAGATCCTCGAAGAGTCGGCGTGAGCGGCCGGTTGGGTGTTTCCCAAACACTTCAACCGCGCGAGTTGTTGTAGGATAGCGGCTCAACTCACCTTGAGAGATCAACCACCCGCTGCCGCAGGTGGTACTGACAACGGGCTGTGCTACAATCCGAGTTGACCCAGACTAGTAATCTCAAGCAGAGCCTGATATTCGGATCTATGAAGTGTAAGAAGTTTCGTTCCCCTATCATTGTAATCGCAGTCATGTCTTTGGTTGCCGGAGTGGCGTTTGTTGGGCTCCCGGCGCGCGCCGGCCAACTGAAAGAGTTCACAGCGGAGCAAATCGCCGAGACCGCGATTATCGCCAACGGTTCGCGGCCGCTGCTAAGTCAGATTCGACGCAACGGTATTGAGCGCGGACGGCAGACGCGGACCGCGCAAGACGGACACACTGAAGAAGCGCACTACGAAATGCGCTTTGTGACAAGCATCAAGGCATCGACGTTTATGTGATTGACCTCACCGACAAGACCAATCGGAAGACGCGATATTTTGTCAGCGCGAAGACTTTTCGCGTGCTGTGGCTGGAATATGAAGAGACGCCTCCGGGCGCTGGTTCGCCGGTGAAATACTCCAAACGTTTCTATGACTATCGCGTGGCCCAAGGCACGCTCGTACCCTACCGCACGGTTTTATCGGAAGACGGGAAACAAACCTCGGAAACGCGCATTTCCACAGTCACCTACGGAGTGAAGATGGAAGATTCGCTGTTTCAGAATCCGGAAGCCGCCTCCTCGGGGAATCCGTAGCCGCCCCTTCAAGAGAGTGTAATTGAAACCAGGAGTTCGACGTTACAGAACCGCGAGCGGTAGCGACCGGCCTGTTGTCTCACGCTGACTTCTTTAACAGGCAAAGGGCCGGTCGCTACCGCTCGCGGTTCTGTAACGGTCTGATTCCCTTTACTCGCAAGGCCCGGAATACTTCGTCACTTCTCACCTATATAAACCCTGGATTAATCACGTAAGTTAAGTATCCCAAATCAAAAATGTCAGATTATGTCAAATTACAAATGGAAAATGGTCCGCTCACCCTCAATTTTCGGAACTTACCTAACTAACAGGCGTGTCTGTTACCGAGCGGTCGTGGGCTCCGTGTATAATTCGTCCACGATGGCCGTAGCGCAATTTACCGACTGCGCGCAAATTGACGAGAGCCTGCCTGCCCGATGAGAACGCTGACTTCGATTGAGGAGCTGGATTTCGCTG
>WNFT01005256.1_pt1 | contig 11305 bp, 9 predicted proteins | sample 5400191 | NCBI WGS metagenome assembly WNFT01 (sample SAMN13153359, study PRJNA577476) | soil metagenome | isolation source: 80 cm saprolite under Madrone tree | place: USA:California | collected 2016-06-14
CGGTAGCGCGTGGCCAGCAGGTCCGCCGCCTTGAGAAACACCGCGGCCCGCCGCTCGAAGCCCCACGCCGACCACTCGCGCCACGCTTCCCGCGCCGCCGCGATCGCCCCCTGCACCTCCGCCGGCCCCGCTTGATGCGCCTTCGCGAGCACGTGGCGATGGCAATGCGGCATCACCACATCGACCGTTCTGCCGGTGTGGATGTCCTTGCCACCGATGACGAGGGGAATCTCCAGCTGGCGCCCGGAGAGCTCCTTCAGGGTCCGCTTGAGCTCCGCCCGCTCAGGCGATCCGGGGACGTAGCCCAGCACGGGCTCGTTGATGGGCGTCGGGATCTTGGGAATGCCGTTCATTACGAAAATCTAACTCGTTGTACGACGCCACGACGCCACGTTGTACGAATGGACCAGAGCCACTTACAACCTAGCGTCATAACGTCGTGGAACTCACGAGCGTTCATACAGTGATGACCATTGATCCGAACACCCGCATTGGGCACGTCCACCTCACGGTCTCCGACCTCGACCGCGCCCTCGCCTTCTACCGTGACGTACTGGGCTTCGAGGTAACGAGTCGCTACGGGCGGGACGCCGTGTTCCTCTCGGCGGGCGGGTACCATCACCACATCGGGCTCAATACGTGGGCGGGCCGAGGGGCGCCGGCACCGGCGCCGGGGACCACCGGCCTGTATCACTTCGCGATCCTCTATCCTGACCGCCATGCGCTCGCCGCGGCGGTGCGCCACGTGCTCGACGCCGGCGTGCCGCTCGAAGGAGCGGCCGACCACGGCGTCAGCGAAGCGATCTATCTGCGAGACCCCGACGGCAACGGCGTCGAGCTGTATCGCGACCGGCCCGAGGGCGAATGGCCGAGAGCCCCCGACGGCAGTATCGCGATGCACACCCGGGCGCTGGATCTGGAAAAGCTACTGGCTGAGGCTGACTGACCTGGGAGCGGGGAGCGGTCCCCGCCCGTGAATGGAAGGTACCGCTCCCCGTTCCCTGCTCCCGCTTAGTGCATCCCCTTGACCATGAGGCTATCGCTGACTTTCACGGGCTGCACCGGCGTCGGCGCGGATCTGTCACCGCGCGGAATCAACCCCGAGAGGTTCGCGAGCTCGTAGGCCGACACGGCCATGACGGCAGAGGCCTGCATCAGGTCCGCAGCCACGGCCATGTCGTACGTGTCGGACTGGGAATGGTGAGTATGGCCGTACCCGCGCTCGAGCTGGTTGAAGTTGAAGCCCGGGACGCCGTAGGGAAGGAACGAGAGGTGGTCGGTGCCCGTCTTGTTCCGGTTCACCACCGAATCGACGCCGAGCCGCGCCACCGGAGCCAGGATGGCGCGCCACAGGGCTTCCAGCTCCGTCCGCCCCTGCAGCGCTTGTCCGGTGATCGCGCCGGTCCCGTTGTCGAGCACGATGACGGCTTGAATCGAGTCGGCCTCGCCCGCGTGCGCCTCGGCGTACTTGCGCGAGCCGATCAGTCCCTGCTCCTCCCCGGTGAACAGGGCGAACCGGATGGTACGCTTCGGCTTCAACCCCGATCGGGCGATGATCCGGGCCGCCTCGAGCGTGCACATCGCGCCCGTGCCGTTGTCGGTAGTCCCGGTGCCGAGGTCCCAGGAATCGAGGTGCGCGCCGACGATGACCACCTGGCCGGGGCGCTCGCCGCCCCGGATCTCTGCAACAGTGTTCCACTGGGGTACCGAATCCCGGGTGATCTTGTTCGAGATGCTCACGGCGAGTCGCGGCGTCGTGCCCGCCTGGAGCAGGCGGTCGAACAAGGCGTAGTCCTCGTGGGCGACGGCCAGCTGGGGAAGCGGCAGGATGCGGTTAGGAGAACCGCTCATGTTGAGGAGCGCGTGCTCTTTGCCCGCGTCCAAGAGGATGCCGAGCGCGCCAGCGCGGCGCAGCAGGTAGGGCAGGTCGTTGGCGAACTGCTGCATGCGCGCCCGCGTGACCGAGTCGGCGTCGCGGAACGGCGTGAACACGGTGCGGAAGAAATCGCGCTGCCGCTGCGAGTCGGCGGCGGTCATGGCCGGCCCGTCGGTGTTCCACACCAGCGAGGACGCCCGAGTCATGACCCACGCCCGTTTCACCAGACCGTGATACAGCGCGAAGCTGTCGGGCGTCGTGGCGTCGATCCGTACGACGGGTCCCGTCACGGTGGCGCCGCCGGTGCCCGGCGCCCAGGCCCAGCTCGCGGCGGTCACGTCATGCGCGCGCGGCGCCGTCATGCGCACGCGCATCGGTCCTCGCGTCCAGGTGCCGCCGAACCGCCAGGGCTCGAGGTGGGCGTCCAGACCATAGTCCTTGAACCGCTCGAGCGTCCAGTCGTTCGCCCGGCGGGCGGCGGGCGATCCAGTCAGCCGGGGGCCGATGACGTCGCTCAGGTATTGGAGATTCTGCATCACTTCGGAACGGTTGAGCGCTTCGTCGATCAGGACGCCGGCGCCCGCCGTGTCGACGACAAGATCCTGCCCGGATGCGGGGCGGACGGGAACCACGGCAAGCACCGCGGCCGCCGCCAGGACGTGAAGACGCACGACCAATCCTCCGTTATGACGCCGGGGCCTCGGACCGCGAATCGACGGCGCGCTGGGCGGGAATGGGAAGCATGACGGTCACGGTCGTGCCGCTGCCCACCGTCGAATCGACCGCGACGCTGCCGGCGAACATGTTGCGGACCACGCTCTGCACGACGACGAGCCCCATCCCGCTCCCTTCACCGAACGCCTTCGTCGTGAAGCCGGGCTCGAAGATCCGCTCCAGGTCCTGGGGACGAATACCCGCCCCCTCGTCTCGCACGCTCAACCGGAGGGCGTTTCCCGCCTGCGTCAGCCCGACCCGGATCGGCGCCGGTCGGGCGGCGCTCGCGTCCGCCGCGTTGCGGATCAGGTTGACCAACAGGTCATAGAGTGCGTTGGGGTCGCCCTTCAAGTATACCACCTCGAGGGTGGAGTCGAACTCGAGGGGGATCTTCTTTTCCTTGAGGACGCGGCTCTCGAGCGTGCAGCAGGACCGAACCACGCGCACAGCGTCGAACCGCTCCGACCGCGCCAGTGCCCCTCGCGCGCGGTCCTTCACGGCGCGCAGGAAGCTCGCCGAGCGGTCGATATCCTCCACTACCTGCCCGAGCTCGTCGAGCAGCTCCAGTCGCCGGCCGGCGGCGACCTCCGTCCAGCGTCCGAGCGACTCCATCGCGAGCTGCAGGCCGGCGCGTGCGGCCGTCAGGGGATTCGACAGCTCGTGCGCGATGATCCCCGGCAGTGTGGTGATGTCGTGCAGCGGGTCCGACCGGGCGGCCGGGCCCTGGCCGGGCGTCGGCTCGCGCCGGTCGAGCAGCCCCAGGCACAGGCCGGCGAGCTCAAGGGTGAGGCGCTCGCGGCTGCGGCGCTCCCGACCCTCGGGCGGCGGCGCGGGCGGCCGCGTCCGCACCGGGGCGACCACCCACAGACCGTCGGCCGCGCCGCGGCACCCCACCCAGCGGCTGCCCTGCACGATGGTGATGCTCCACCGTCGCAGCGTGGCGTCGACGTCCAAGTTGGTGGCGTGATGGGTGGGAGCGGGCTCGCTTGAGGCCTGGGGCTCGAGCTCGGCGCGTGCGGACACCTCCCAGACCGTGACGGGACGGCCGCCGAGGGCGACGCTCGCCTGGCGGAGGATTTCGCGCCTGCCTTCGACGAATGTGTCCGGTTGGGTCACCCGAGGCTCCCACGCACACCCCGAGGCGACCGGGCGAGCCGCCGATCACAGGGGGCATCCAATTGGCACAAGGGGGCGCGTACTACATATGCGACAAACTGCACGAACCGTCAAGCTGAGGAAGCACGCGGTTTTGCCCCGCGCCGCGGCCGGGCTTATTGTTCCGGGCATGGACGTGCGTCCCCGGCGAAAGGAACCTCGCTGATGGCCCCGAAAGCTTCCCCTCCACCGCGCGTCGCGCGCGCCCCGCGCGGCCCCATCGAGGGCCGACGCGATCGCGAGCACATCCGCAGCGTCGTGGTCCCGGATCACGACGACCTCGCGCTGCGCCTCGCCGACCGCGTCGTGGAAATCATCGCCCGCGAAACAGCCGCCAAAGGACGTTGCGTGCTCGGCCTGGCGACGGGGAGCACGCCGCTCGGCATCTATCGGGAGCTGATCCGCCGCCACCAGGCGGGGGACGTCGATTTCTCACGCGTGGTGACGTTCAACCTCGACGAGTACTACCCGATGCCGCCGGACAGCCCGCACAGCTACCGGCGCTACATGTGGGAGAACCTGTTCGCCCACGTCAACATCCGTCCCGACCAGGTGCACATCCCCGACGGCGGCGTGCCGCGCGAGACCCTCGCCGAGCACTGCGCCGCCTACGAGCGGGCCATCGTGGAGGCCGGCGGGATCGACTTCCAGATGCTGGGGATCGGGAAGAGCGGGCACATCGGCTTCAACGAGCCGGGCTCGTCGCCCGACGAGCGGACCCGGCTGGTGACGCTCGACACCGTGACCCGGAAGGATGCGTCGGCGGACTTTTTCGGCGAGGACAACGTGCCGCGGGAGGCGATCACGATGGGGGTCGCCACGATCCTCGAGGCGCGGGAGATCGCGTTGATCGCCACCGGCGAGCATAAAGCGGAGATTGTGGCGCGCGCCGTCGAGGGCGAGGTGTCCCAGGACGTGGCCGCTACGTTCCTGCAGCGCCATGCAAACGCCACCGCCTACCTCGATCTCGCGGCCGCCGCCGAGCTGACCCGCATCAAGACGCCCTGGGTGCTGGGCCCGGTGGAGTGGGCGCCGGAGCTCACTGAGCGCGCGGTCGTCTGGCTCGCCGAGCGGACGGGTAAGGCGATCCTCAAGCTGACCGAGCGCGACTACACGGAGCATCATCTGAGCCCATTGCTCGCCAAGCACGGCGCGGCCGGTCCCATCAACGGCGTGATCTTCAACAGCCTGCGGGACAAGATCCGCGGGCGCCAAATTGCCCACCCGCAAGTCGGTGCTCGTCTTCTCCCCGCACCCCGACGACGACGTCATCTCGATGGGGGGGCTCCTGCGCAAGCTGTGGGAGAACGAGAACGCGATCATCGTGGCCTACATGACCAGCGGCAATATCGCGGTATTCGACCACGACGTGCGGCGGCACCTCGACTTCGTCGAGCGCGCGGCGCCCACGCTCGGCCTCGAGCGGGCGGCGGCCCAGCGCGTGCGCGGGGAGGTGGAGGCGAGCTTCGAGCGCAAGGCGCCCGGCGACGTCGACCTGCCGGCGGTGCAGGAGCTGAAGCGGGTGATCCGCGAGTCGGAGGCGGTCGCGGCGCTCGAGTCGGTGGGCCTGCCGCCCACGGCGGCGCGGTTTCTGAACCTGCCCTTCTACCAGACCGGCCAGGTGCGCAAGGATCCGATCGGCCCGGAGGACGTGGCGATCGTACGGGCCCTGCTGGTCGAGGCACGCCCCGATCTGGTGTTCGTCGCGGGCGATCTGTCCGACCCGCACGGCACCCATCGGATGTGCCAGGCGGCGGTCGCGGCCGCGCTGGCCCAGTACGATGCGGCACCGCCCGAAGTCTGGCTGTACCGCGGCGCGTGGCAGGAGTGGCCGCTCACCGAAGCCGACGTGCTGGTGCCGCTCTCCCAGGACGAGCTGCGGGCCAAGATCCTCGCGATCTTCAAGCATCAGTCCCAGAAGGATACGGCCCCCTTCCCCGGCGGCCACGACGAGCGCGAGTTCTGGCAGCGCGTCGAGGCGCGGAACCTGGAGACCGCGGCGCGGGCGGACCGGCTGGGGCTGCCCGAGTACTTCGCGATGGAAGCCTACCGCATTCTCACACCGAAGGAGGCAGAGCGATGAACGCGATGACCGCCCGAGGGCTGAGTCTGGCCGCGGTGGTGGCCGTGTGGACCGCGATTTCGGAAATGGCGAGGGTGAACCTGTCGCTCTGGCCGGTGCTCGTCGGCCTGGCCTGCGCGGTGGCGGCGGGCGGCGGCGTCCCCGGGTTGCAGAGGACGCTGGCCGGCACGATCTCGGGTGTCGTCTGGGCGCTCGTCGCCCATGCCGCGACCCGGGCGTTGGGCGGGCAGGACCTCGTGCAAGCGCTGGTCTTGGGCGCCGCGGTGTTCGCGATGGTGCTGCAGGCGCAGTTTCTCCCGCTCCTGTCCTACACGGCCGGCGCGTTGGCCGGCGCGGGCGTCGCGATGGGACTCCGGGCCGGCACGATCGAGGGCGGCGTTCGGGTAGCCATCGCGCTCGCGATCGGCGCGGCGCTGGGATTCGTCGCCGAGCGGATCCAGGGCGCGCTGCCGCCAGGCCGCGGGTGACCGAGGTTCGGGACGCCGAGGCTCGCGCCGCCTCGCGGCGCCTGCTCGCGACCAGTGAGCGCGAGCTGCAGCGCATCGTGCTCGACATGCACGACGGACCGGTCCAGGATATCTTCGCCGCCCTCTCACACCTTCAGGTACTCGAGCGCGCGCTCGCCGCGGACCCGACCGCAGCGCAGCGCGCCGCGCAGGCGGTGCGGCTGCTCGAGCGTGCGCTCGGCGAGATCCGCAACTTCATCGGCGCCTTCCGCCCGCCCGGGTTCGAGCGGCGCGAGCTGGGTCAGATCATCGAAGGCCTCGCCGTCCAGCACGAGACGCTGACGGAGCAGGCGGTGGAGCTCGAGCTGCCGGGCGAGCTCGGCGACTGCGCCCTGCCCACCAAGATCGCGATCTACCGGATCCTGCAGGAGGCGCTCGCGAACGGCCACCGCCACTCGGGCGCCACCCGGCAGCGCGTGAGCGTCGAGCGGCGGGGTCTCGTCATCGCGCTGACCGTCTCGGATGACGGCCGTGGCTTCGAGCCCCAGCGCGTGCTGGCACGCGAGGAGGACGTGGGCGTGGAGGGGGGGCACTTCGGCCTGCGCGGCATTCAGGATCGCGTGGAGATGCTGGGCGGCACGTTCACCCTCGAGAGCGCGCCCGGACGGGGAACGTCGCTGACCGTCGAGCTGCCGGCGGAATGAAGTGCCGCCCATGATCCGCGTGCTGCTCGCCGACGACCATGCGATCGTCCTCGAAGGCCTGCGCGCGCTGCTCGACGGCGAGCCCGACATCAAAGTCGCGGCCTGGACCACCGACGGTACGGACGTCGTCAGGCTCGTCGAGCAGCACAAGCCCGACGTCGTGGTGCTCGATCTCGAGCTCACGAGCATCAAAGGGACCGAGGTCATCGCCGCGTTGCGCGAGCGGACCACGCCGCCGAGGGTCCTCGTGCTCACCGCCTACAACGACGGCGAGTCGCTCCGCTCGGCGCTCGACGCCGGGGCCGAAGGCCTCGCCCTGAAGACCGAGTCGCCCCAGCAGACGCTGACGGCGATCCGGCAGGTGCACGCGGGCCAGCTGGTGTTTCCACAGGCCGCGCGGCGCTGGATCGAGGGCCGGGCGGGGGGTGGCGCGCCGGGCGAGTTGACGCCCCGCGAGCGCGAGGTCTGGGCCCTGGTCGCGGGCGGTCTCACGAACCCGCAGATCGCCGAGCGGCTCGGCCTGTCCGACAACACCGTGAAGTTCCACGTGCAGCATCTCTTCTCAAAGCTCGGGGTGAAAAACCGCACCGAAGCGGCGCTCAAGTACGCCCGCGGGCGCTAACGGTCACCTGGGCTTGACAGGCCCGGCGGGCATCCCTACCGTGGGGCGGCTTCAGGCGCACCGGAATCTTCTCGCTTGACCCGTGCAGTCTTCGGGAAGAGGCTGGATGCCACACAACGCTGGTCCGGGCAGCCCGCTGGAACGGCTCTACGCCACCCTCCTCGAGTGGGCGCGGGAGCCGTTTTCGCTTTCGTCCTCAATTAGGGGAGGCTGGATCGTATGGACATGCTGACGGCGCTGGCGCTGAGCATCGGAATCCTGATCGCCCTGTGGGTGAAGGTCGGCACGATGGCGAGCCTGCTCGTGCCGGCGGGCATTGTCGCGTGGGCGTGTTTCTTCGCCGCCGGCGGCAAGACGCAAGGATTGCAGAAGACGATCGCCGCCACCCTATCCGGCGTGGTCTGGGTTTGGCTCGCGATGGCCCTGATCTGGACGACCCACATGGGCAGCTGGTCCTGGATCATCATCGGCGTCGTCGCCTTCATGCTGGTGCTCCAGTCGAGGGTGCAGATCCTCTCCTTTATCCCGGGCGCGTTCTGCGGTGCGGCAGTGACGGCCTGGGCGGCGCCGTCGAACCCAAAAGGTTACCTGATGGTGGCAGTCGCGCTCGTCGCCGGAGCCGTGCTGGGCTACATCTCGGAGATGGGCGCCGGGATGATCGCGAAGAAGGCCTGAAGCGGCCGAGGCGCCCCGACGCAGTCGTGTCAGGGCGCCTCGCGTGTTCAGCGCACACCGGCGCGGCTCAGGCGCGCGCGGTCCCGACCTCCTCCGGCTTCCACATGCTGATCTTACGCGTCTCCGGCATCAAGAACAGGCTGAGCAGGAACGCCACCGCCGGTACGATGATGGGATAGAGGAGCGCATTGCCCAGACTGTGCGTGTTGAGATACGCCGAAGTCGTGATAATCGGCACCAACCCACCGCCCCAGCCGTTGCCGATATGATACGGCACCGACACCGATGTATACCGGATCCGTGCCGGGAAGTACTCGGCGAGGAACGCCCCGATCGGGCCGTAGACCATCCCGACGTAGGAAACCATGATCGCGACGATCAAGATCGCCAACGGGTAATTGGTGTTGGCCGGGTCCGCGGCCTTGCCGAGCGCCGTGTACAGCGGGTAGTACGTGAGGGACGCGAGCGCGAACCCCGCCAGAATAATCGGCTTCCGGCCAATCTTGTCGGAGAGCCACCCGAACAGGATGAGCGTCGGGGTGGCGATGAGCAGCGCAATGCCCGTGATGATGGCCGGCGTCAGCACGTCCGGCTTCCGTATCTGCTGAAGGAAGTAGAGCGCCCAGAACTGGCCGGAGTACCACACCACGCCCTCGCCGAGCACGACGATGCTGGCGATCACGACGTATTTGAAGTTCTGGCTCAGGAAGGCCTCGCGCCACGGATTGGTCGCCGTCTGACCCCTGGCTTTGATGGACTGGAAGATCGGCGTTTCCTGAAGCCTGAGCCGGATGTAGATGGCGATCGCAACCATGAGGAGGGAGAGCAGGAAGGGAATGCGCCACCCCCACGCGTTCCACGCTTCGGTACCCAACGACTCGCGCGTCCCGATGATCACTGCCAGGGACACTACGATGCCGAGCGTGGGCGACGTCTGCAACCAGCCGGTGTAGTAGCCGCGCTTTTCATCCGGGACGTGCTCCGCGACGTAGGTGATGGCGCCGCCGTACTCGCCGCCGAGGCAGAGGCCCTGGATGAGTCGCAGAAAGAACAGAATGAATGCTGCGGCGACACCGATACTGGCATAGCTCGGAACGACGCCGATCAGTGCCGTGGAGATGCCCATGCCGCTCAACGTGATGAGGAAGGTGTACTTGCGTCCCACGAGGTCGCCCACCCGGCCGAAGACGAAGGCCCCGAGCGGGCGAATCAGGAAGCCGACGGAGAAGATCGCGACGGTCGAAAGGAACGCAGCGACCGGGTCGGTCTTCGAGAAGAACTGGACCGACAGGATGGCCGCCAGGCTGCCGAAGATGTAGAAATCGTACCACTCGATGACATTCCCAACTGCTGCGGCGATGACGACCCGGCGAAGTTCCTTGGTGGAGAGACTGGGCGCCGTCATTGCTCCCCCCTCGAGGGTATGGGTGTGTGGGTGGAAACCGCAGCTATGGTAGCGCTCACCGGCGCGGGGCGCCAGCGGCGCAACACACCCACGAATCCGCCACCTTGCGGCCCGTACCCGTTACTTCACGATCGTCAGGCCGTGCGGCACGGCGCCTGGGAAGACGTAGGCGTACAGCAACACGATTACGCCGACGACCGCACCCAGCGCGACCGAATGCCAGAACACCCACCGGAAAATCGTCCCCTCGTTGCCCACCTGATTCGTCGCGGAGGTCGCCACGCAGATCGACTGCGCGTCCACCATCTTGCCCATCACGCCGCCAGCCGAGTTCGCCGCACACATCAGTACCGGGTCGAGATTGAGCTGTTGCGCGGTAATCCGCTGCAGGCTGCCGAACAGCGCGTTGGACGAGGTGTCGCTCCCCGTGAGCGCCACCCCCAACCACCCTAGGAACGTCCCGAAGAAGGGGAACAGCCACCCGGTGCGCGTGAACGCTAACCCGAGCACGGCATCCAGGCCCGAATAGCGAGTGGTGAACCCCAACCCCAGCATGAACGAAATCGCGATGACCGCCAGCTTCATGCGCTTGAGCGTATACCAGAAGATCTTGGCGAGCTGCACCGGCCCCACCCCGAGCAACAGGCCGGCGACGATCGCGGCGAAGAAGCACCCGGTGCCGGTTGCCGAGAGCCAGTTGAAATCGTATCGCGCCGCTTCGGGGGTGAGTTTAGTCACGACCGGCGCGGCGCGTGTCACCGCGAGGTGCAGGTAAGGCACGTCCCAGACCGGAGTGGTGGCTCTGTTCATCGCTCCCTTGACGGCGGGCAGACCCCACACGAGCACGAAGACCGAGAGGATCGCGAACGGCATCCAGGCCTTGACGATCTGACCCGCCGTGTGCCGGTGCACGCCGGGCGCCGCAGCGGGCGCCGCGCGCTCGTGCTCCAGCCTCCAGATCCGTTTCGGTTGCCAGAACCGCAGGAAGATCACCGTGACGACGAGGGAGATGACCCCGCCCGCGATGTCCACGAGGTTCGAGTCCACGTGGTTGGACCAGAAGTACTGCGTCACACTGAACGACACTCCCACCACCAGAATGGCGGGCAGCACCTCGAAGGTCTCGCTCCAGCTCACCATGGCCCGGACCAGCCAGAACGGCACGATGATCCCGGTGATGGGGAGGATGCGGCCGATCATCGCGCTCAGGTCGGATTCCGGCAAGCCCGACACCGCCGCCAGCGTGTGCACCGGGGTCCCGATGGCGCCCCACGCCACAGGCGACGTGTTGGCGAGCAGATTGAGTGCCGCGGCGTGGAACGGCTTGAACCCGAGGCCGATCATGAAGGCACCGGCGATCGCCACCGGTGCGCCGAATCCCGCCGCGCCCTCGATGAAGGCCCCGAAGCAGAACGCCACGAGCAGCACTTGTAGACGCCGGTCGGCCGTGATTCCGGCTACCGACTCCTTCATGATCTCAAACTGCCCGGTATGCACGGAGATGTCGTAGAGGTAGACCGCCGCCAGCACGATCCAGGCGATTTTCAGAACGCCGAATCCCACGCCGAACAGGAAGCTCGTTCCCGCCAGCGCGAACGGCATCCCGAACACGGTCACAGCGACCA